>Ga0105045_10000115_pt1 | contig 44974 bp, 34 predicted proteins | sample MAT02_FD_78089 | JGI IMG/M metagenome (GOLD analysis project Ga0105045, IMG submission 78089) | Freshwater microbial communities from Lake Fryxell liftoff mats and glacier meltwater in Antarctica - MAT-02 (megahit assembly) | ecosystem: Environmental > Aquatic > Freshwater > Ice > Liftoff...
GCGGCCATAGGCATCATCGATGCGCGCCTGACGCCATGCCACCTGACCCGTAGTGGGTACAATCGCGGCCGGCGTTACAAACACCGGACGGCCGGCTTCGTTGGCGAGATTGAACTGGATCTGATTCGGGAAATTGATATCGACGCCGCCCTGCTGACGCTGGTTCCGCGACATCGTCGCATCAGCGGTAAACTGGAAACGGTTGTTCAGCACCGCGCCGCTCCACTGGAGGTTGCCACGAACGGAGCGCTGCGCGTTGAAGGCCGACTCAAACAGCGTGACGTTCGGCGCCGTATTGGAGAACACCGTGCCCGACGTGCCATCCGCGCAGGTGCGCGGGATGTTGTTGCCGTCGACCGCAAATTGATTCCAATCGGGAATCGGCGTGGCAGCGCCGAAGCACGTGAGCTGCTGCAAGGCACTCGGCAGGCCCGTGTTGTCGATCGCACCAGCGATGAGTTGTGTTCCCGGTGTGTTCTGGAAGACGCCCACCCCACCGCGCACCACCGCGCGCGGTGCGCGAATCATTCCCGGCAACAGCGCCATCTGATCCGCTTGGCCCACGGTCCACGAAAATCCGACACGCGGGCTGACGTACAGCCGGTTAGGCACCTCCGCGTTGTCGCGACCGAAGGCCGAGATCACGGCGGGATTACTCTGCGGTCCCGTGCCAAAGTGGTTGCCGTCTACGCGAACGCCGTACTGGACCTGCAAGTCGCTGGTTGGCCGCCAGGCATCACCGAGAGACATCGCGCCGACGACCTGGCTGCCCTCACGCAGACGCGGCGTGAGAATACGCGTAAAGGAAGCCGGGACATTCGCCTCGAGATCGGTCAGTGAATTGTATCTGTAGGTCCCGTATTCGTTGGTGGCGAAATTCTGTGCGAAGCGGTCAAGTCGCAACTCGGTGGTAAGCTTGACGCGGTGGCGGTTGTCGTTGGAGAACCACGACAGCGTGTTGTTGCCGGCCAGCGAGGAGTTCTCGGAATTCGTATTGAACGCCGAGCTACCGCCGAACTGCAAATCACGTACGGAGGCGGAGCCATCGGCGAGTGCCGAGTTCACTCGCACGGTGCCGGAAGGTAACCTGGAGAACGGATCGGCCGTGTTATGAGACAGGTTGTATCCCAACGTGTTTTCGGAGAAGATCCCTTTGAAGCCAAGCAGGCCGCTGTGCCGGGCTTGCATGGAGCCTCCCCAGTTCAAGCGGGTGCCATCGCGCGTTGGGGTAAACAAGTTTCCGGCTCCGCCACCACCGAATCCGCCGCCACCGCCGCCGGCCGGAGAGGTGCGGTTGAAGTTACCCGTCAACGAAATCGCGTACGTGTTGCCGCGCGTGGAATTCTCCGGCACGTAGTCAAAGCTGCCGAGATACGAGCCGCGATTGCTAATGGTCTGCGGAGAGTAGCCGCCCACCGTAATCGGGATCTGCGAACTGCCGAGAATTCCAAGGAGACGCGACACCGAGTCTGCGGCCACGCCGGCGGTCTGGAAGCCTAGCGCACTGGCGCTCAGGAGCGTCTGCAGATCTTGCAGGCGGCGATCGTACTGGAAGGAGCCGTTGTAGAATGCGCGATCTATCTTGACGGGACCACTCGCTGATCCGCCAAGCGAAATATTGGTGAACTGCTGACCGGTGGCGATACCCGCCTGGTCAGTCCACTGGAGCGGTGGCGCAATGAAGTTGTTGCTGAGCGAGCGCCTGATGAAGTTGGAGCCGGAGCTGGTGCGAACCTGCAGTTGCCCGCCGGAGAATCCACCACGCGCTACGTCGTACGGCGAGGTGGAGAGCGACGTGCGGACATTGGCATCACGCGGCAATGAGGCATCACCGAAATTGAGACCGTTGAGCTGCGTGTTGTTCTGCTCACCGCCGAGACCGAACACCGAGAAAGCATCGGCGGCGCCATCTGCACCGAGCAGCAACTGCACGCCAGGGATGGCCGAAGCCATCGCCGCGAGATCACCCATCTGCTCGGCGTTCAGGAAGCCTTGATCAGCGTCGAGTGTCCGTTCAGTGCCGCTGACATCCGCCATCGTGTCAGTGCGCGAGACCGCAGCACGCTCGGTCACCTGAAACGCATCGAGGGTGACGCTCGCCGGTGCCATTCGGGCGTTGGCGATCAGAATTTCCTGATCGGCCGTCCGCTTCACCTGATAGCGGCGCTGCGCCAGCCCGAGGGACGAAAACGTCACCCAATAGTCACCTTCTCCGCCAGGAAAGGAGATGGTGTAGCGCCCATTCTTATCCGTGCGCGCCGTGCGGCTCACGTTGCCACTGAGCGTGGTGGCCGTGACGAGAACGTTCGGTACCGGGAGCGTATCGGTGCCGAGCACCTGACCACGGATGATATCAACAGACTGAGCGGAGGCGACGACGCTGCACCACAGCAGCAGGCCAAGCGCGCCGACGAGATAACGGAAAATCAGAGTAGGGTTCACGACTGTTTGACGAGGGTCCTGCCGCGATGTTAATAATGGCTTTTTCGGGTTGCGCCAAGGCGATTCCGCGAAGCCTGCTCCCTTTACACGCAACTCCTGCGTTTCGTTGGAAACACAAATTGCGGCGGGCTGCGTGGCCAACGCTGCGGCCCAGGAAATGATCCCCGGCTGACGGGCGACCGCGTATCTTTGGCAAATGGAGATTCTTCGCGATCCGCTCTGGAACAACATCCGGCTCGACCCGTTGGCCCTGTCGCTGCTCGACACCCGGGTCATGCAACGCCTCCGCTACGTACGACAGCTCGGTCTCGCCTTTCTGGTGTACCCGGGCGCCACGCACTCGCGGTTTGAGCATGCGCTCGGAGCGTGGCACCTGGCGGGTCTCGCGCTGCGCCTGCTGGATGAGCGAGGCGCGCTGGCCGGCATCGCGCTGCGCGATCAGCACATCGTACGGGCCGCCGCGCTGTTGCACGACGTGGGGCACTATCCCTTCTCGCATGCGCTGGAGGAAATCGGCGTCACGCATCATGAAGAGGTGGCGCGGCCACTGCTGCTCGAAGGCGAGGTGGCCGATCGGTTACGCGCGGCGCTCGGCGATACGGCGCCGGACGAAGTGTTTGCCCTGATTACCGGTCGCAGCCAGAGTGCGCTGCAAGGGTTGATCTCAGGATCGCTGGACCTCGATAAAATCGAGTATCTCAAGCGCGATGCCACCATGTGCGGCGTGCCGTATGGCGAGATCGACGTAGACCGCTTGTTGAACTCACTCACACTTGTGTCGCACCCGGAGCACCATCGCCGTACGGTGGGCGTGCACGAGAAAGGGCTCTCGGCGCTTGAATCGCTGCTGTTTGCGAAGTACCAGATGTACCGCAACGTGTACTGGCATCACGCCGTGCGAAGCGCCACGGCGATGTACAAGCGTTTGGTGGCGGTGAGCATCGACTGCGGCGCGGTATCACCCGATACTGTGGCGCGATTCACGGACGAAGGGCTCCTGGTGCATCTCGATACGCCGTCGCTCCCTACCGAAGCGCGCGCGCTGCTTGACGGTCTCCGGTTCCGGCACTTACACAAACGGGCCTACGAATGCCCGGCCGCAACGCTTGGCGACGAAATCGGCGAGTGGATCGCCAGCGACTTCGCACTCACGCGCCGTGTCGAAGACGCGTTCGCGCGTGAGCTGGCGCTGCCGCTCGGCGCAGTACTGTTAGACTATCCCGCGAAGACCCAGATGCTGGGGCTGGACCTCCCGATGTTGCGTCGCGATGGCCGAGTGGAGCAGCTGACGGCCGCGGGCTGGGAGGGGAACATCAACCTGCCGCGACTGAGCGACGAGCTGTATCGCAGTGCGCGCCGGCTCCGCGTGTTCACCGCCAAACGGGCGGACATCCCATCCGAGGCGATCCTGCGGGTGCTGCAGCACGACGCCCACGTGGTCCGGGCTCGTCTGGACGCGGGCGAACCCTTGCTGACCTGAGGCGCGCGGTCGGCTCTGGTTCACCGCTGCGTGGCGGAACCGGTTAGTTCGTACCGCGTTGGCAGAGCGGCGATCCCGCTTTCGCGGCTTCCAGCAATTCCACCGCTTCCGTGGTGATGCCGACGCCGCGGTTGCTGGCGTAGAACGCCCGGATGCCTGCATGCAGCGAATCCGAGCTGATGCTGGGGCGCATCCTGTGGCCCCAGTCGCGGATCTCGCGTGGCAATTCCACGATGCAGCCCATGTCGCGCCCGGCGTCGTCGAGCAACACCAACGTGGGCGTGGCGCGACGGCCGTCGAGTGAGCGATGCGAATCCTGTACGGCGCGGCCCGCTGCCGGCAGAACGATGCGCAGATCGAGCCCCGGCACCTTTTCCGCAAGCTTGGCCAGATACGGCACCGAGTTCATGGAGTCGCCGCAGGCATCGATGGCCACCACCAGCAGACGCCACGTGCCCCCCACGGCCTTTGCGCGCGCAAGGAGCGCATCGCCCACCTGCGCGCTATCGGCGATGCGGTGCCAGCCCTCACGGCGCGCCTTGGCGGCGGCGAGGAAGTCAGAAAAGTTCTGCCCGCGGTCGTACAGAGCGACCAGTGTGCTGTCCGAACGAACGGCGCATCCCGCGGACGTCGAGAGGCTCCGTGCGGGCATGGCATGCGCGGCGACCGGCGAGAGCACCGACATCATCGCGGAAGCAAACACGGTAGCCACCACGGCCCCGGTGAGTGTACGACGCGTCATGCGGACGGCTCCGACCGGGGGTCCGGCGTTACGGGGCGGGACAGGCGATGTGCATCGGCCAATTTACGCCCGATGCCTCGATAGAAGGCCGCGTCCAGTGGTTTGTCTTCCGACTCGAGCGACAAGGCACAGCGCTCGAGCGCGTAGAGCAAGTTGCCGAGGTAGAGCTCAGCCACGGCGCCGACCGACTCATCGGCCATGCGACACGGCGGGGGACTCGCCCGTGGTGCCCGAGGACCAGATCCCATGCACGTGGAGAACCTGCACGATAATGGCGGTGATGTTGTCGAGTCCCCCTCGACGATTTGCCTCGGTGATCATCGCTTCGACCATGCGCCCGGGCGTCTGATTGGATTCGAGAATCTTTTTCAGCTGAGGGTCCTCCACCATGCCGGTGAGTCCGTCGGAGGCGACTAGATACAGGTCGCCGTCTTGGAGTTCTCCGTGCAGCACGTCGGCCTCGACGGCGGCGTTCGCTCCCACGCAGCGGGTGATCACGTTGCTGTAGGGATGATAGCGGGCCTGTTCAGGCGTCAGGAACCCGGCATCGACCTGCTCCTGCACGTACGAGTGGTCTTTGGTGACCTGGCGCAAAATGCCGTCGCGCAGCAAGTACACGCGCGAATCGCCGATGTGGCCGATGATCCACCGGCCCTGCCCCATCATGATACAGGATGCCGTCGTGCCCATGCCCTGCTTGTCGGCTTCCTGCATGGTGCGCTCGTAAATGGCGCGGTTGGCCGCCCGAAGCGCTTCTCCCATCAGAAGCAGCGGGTCGTTGCCGGAGAGATCGCGAACGGGCGCCAGGTCTCGCTCCACAATCTGGACCGCCATCTCGCTCGCCACCTCGCCAGCGGCGTGTCCGCCCATCCCATCGGCGACAATAAACAGCCCACGCTCATGGTCAGCATGTGCGTAAAGACTGTCTTCGTTGCCTGCACGGACCCGTCCGACATCTGTGCCGGCGGCGACGGAAAGCTGCACGTGGGAAGGGTGTATCGGGACAGAGTGAAACCGAGATGACCATCGGACTGACCTGCGAAGCTATCTGGAAGCGGCGCCGGTTGGCAAGCGCGAAGACGGGTCTGCCTGAGAAGAAATTGGAAAATCGGACGTTTTCAGACCGATCCCGCCCTCTTCGGCTGTGGGCGGTCTCTCTCCAACCTGAAGGCGAAACAGGCGCTCGTAGAGCCCGCGACGCGCCATGAGCCGTTGATGGGTCCCGCGCTCCACCACCTCCCCGTGATGAAGGACGAGGATTTCGTCGGCCTCCACAATCGTGCTCAACCGGTGCGCAATGGCGATGGTCGTCCGTCCCTGCATGAGGGCAGCGACCGCCTCCTGAATCTCGGCCTCGATATGCGAATCCACCGCGCTCGTGGCCTCGTCGAGGACCAGCAGCGCCGGATTGGCCGCGATGGCGCGCGCGAAGGCCAGTAACTGCCGTTCGCCGACGCTGATGCTGGCGCCGCGTTCGGCGAGTTCGTGCCGCCAGCCGCCGGGGAGCCGCTCAATGACCCGATCGGCCCCCACACGCGCCGCGGCGGCGCGCAGCGCGGCATCGTCCAAGGTGGCGCCAAGCCGCAGGTTGGAGGTCACGTCGCCGGCGAACAGGAAAATGTCCTGCTGCACATAGCCGATGAGCGACCGCAACACGTCGACCGGCAACTCGCGGATGTCGATGCCGTTGAGCAGAATACGCCCTCGCTGCGGCTCGTAAAAGCGGAGCAAGAGATTGACGATGGTGGTCTTGCCCGCCCCCGTGTGCCCTACCAGGGCCACCGTTTCTCCAGGTACGGCCGAAAAGCTCACCCCGCGGAGGACCCACCGCGGCTCGACCGGCTCGACGGCCTCTCCGGTCTGGCTTGTGGCCTTCCGGGCGCGTTCCTTGGCCGCGACGTCGCCGGGGGCCGTATCGTCAGAGACACCGCCGTCGCTGACGTAGGCAAACCAGACGTCCTCAAAGGTGATGGTCACCCCAGTCTCGCGTAGCACGGCCACCTGAGCGGCGCGCGTGGACGTCGGGGCCGTCCCAGGGGCCGCCGGGGTGTCCAGCAGGCCAAAGATGCGCTCGGAGGCGGCCATGGCCGCTTGCAGGATGTTGTACTTCTCGGAAAGATCCTGGAGCGGCTGAAAAAAGCGCCGGACCAGCTGCAAGAAGGCCGCCACCGTTCCTACCGTGAGCGCCCCCTCCCCCACGCGGAACCCCGCCGTCACGAGCAGACTGGCCATCGCGAAGGTGGTCAGGAACTCGATGACCGGAAAATAGAGTGCATAGATGCCGATCGACTTGAGGTGCACGTCGAGATGGGCCTGGTTGAGCGCCTCGAAGCGCCCGAGCTCGCGCTGCTCACGTCCGAACAGTTGCACCACGCGGATGCCGGTCAGACGCTCCCCAAGGAAGGCATTGAGCGTGGCCAGTCGGGTCCGGATGTCGCGGTAGGCGGTGCGCACACGCGACTGAAAGAGTCGTGACGCCAGCAGCACCAGCGGGATCACCACGAAGGCCGCCAGCGCCAGCCGCCAGTCTACAATCAGCATCACAAGGCTGATGGCCAACAGCGTGAAGACGTCGCCCAGTCCGGCAACGACTCCGGACGTGAAGAGCTCGTTGAGCGCCTCCACGTCGCTGGTGACCCGCGTCACGAGTCGCCCCACTGGGGTGCGGTCGAAATAGGCGATCGGTAACTGCTGCAAGCGGGCGAAGAGCTCGGTCCGCAAGGTGCGCATGACCCGCTGCCCGAGCAGCGACGTAAAGAACGTTTCGCCGAACGCCGCCCCAAACTGCACCAACAGCATGGCCGCATAGGCCAGCGCCACCTGGACCACGAGGCCGGTGTCGCGGGCGGGCAGCGCTTGATCGATGACCCAGCGGGTGAGGAGCGGGCCCACCAGCTGCATGGCCGACTGGACGGCAATACAGGCGAGCGCTACCACCACCAACGGGCGGTAGGGACGCACATAAGCCAATAATCGACGCATGAGCCGCGCGTCGTATGCTTTCCCGGGGATTTCGTCGTCGGATGGTGCGGAAACTGCCATGAATCGGAATCTATTCAGCGGTCAGGATAGTTTTCAGGCGATGAAGGATCGCATTCGCATTCTTGGCGCCCGCCAGCACAATCTGAAGGGCTTTGATCTGGAGATACCCCGTCGGGCCATTACGGTCGTGACGGGGGTTTCCGGCTCCGGTAAATCGTCGCTCGCCTTCGACACCATCTACGCCGAAGGGCAGCGGCGCTACGTGGAGTCGCTGTCAGCCTACGCTCGGCAGTTTCTCGAGCGCATGGAAAAACCGCTCGTGGACTCCATCGAGGGGATCTCCCCGGCGGTGGCCATCGAGCAGAAAAACCCAACCCGCACCTCCCGGTCGACGGTGGGCACGGCCACCGAGATCTACGACTACCTGCGCCTGCTCTTCGCGCGGATCGGACGCACCTACTGTCATGTGTGTAGCCGGGAGCTTCGCCCCGACACGGTGCAGACGGTCACGGACGCCGCCTTGGCGCTGCCAGACGGCACACGCTTCATGGTAGCCTGTCCGCTGATCCGCTCGAGCGCGGTGACGCATCAGGTGATTGTGGAGAACCTGCGGGCGCGTGGATTTGTGCGGGTGGCGCTGGGAACGCGGGTGCTGCACCTCGACGAGTTGAGCGAGGCGGCCATCGATCTGGCCGCGGAGCCGCAGGCGCGGATTGTCATTGACCGACTGCGCGTGGAACCCGAGGCCCGCGGGCGCATCGCCGACGCCACACAAACGGCATTCCGGGAGGGCGACGGGGACGCGGTGCTGCTCTTCCCTGAGCCGGTGCTCCCCCCCGAAGTGCTGCGCGCCTCGACCGGCGGCGGCGTGGTGAGCCAGTTGGCGTTCACGGAACGGTTCGAGTGCCCGAACGACGGCACGCGAGCGCCGATTCCCACGCCGCAGCTGTTTTCGTTCAACAATCCGCGTGGCGCGTGTGGCACCTGCAACGGGTTTGGCGCCACGCTTACGTACGACGAAGCGCTCATCGTTCCCAACCAGGAGCGCTCGGTGCGGGACGGCGCGATCGATCCCTGGACCGCGCCGCGCTACGAGACGCAGCGCCGGACGGTGGTGGAGTTCGCGCGCAAGCTGGGGATCTCGCCTGACGCGCCGTGGCGCACACTGCCAGCCGATGCGCGTACCCAGTTGCTGCGTGCCAAGTCGCGCGGGTACACGGGCATTTTTCCGTTTCTCGAGGCGCTGGAAGAGAAGCGGTACAAGCAGTACATCCGCATTTTCCTGCGCAAGTATCAGAGCGCGCAGCCGTGCGCCGAGTGTGGCGGGACCAAGCTGCAGCGGGATGCGTTGCAGGTGAAGGTGAACGACCGCACCATCGCTGATATCACGCAGTTGCCGGTGCGTGATTTGCACGTGTGGCTGGACAGGCTGGTGCTCACGCCGTCGGAGACGCAGATCGCCGAGGCAGTGTTGCGCGAGGCGCGATCGCGCACGCGGTTTTTGTGCGACGTGGGGCTCACGTATCTCACGCTCGATCGGGCAACGCGCACGCTGTCGGGGGGCGAGGCTCAGCGCATCACGTTGTCCAACGCGCTCGGCGCATCGCTCGTGGATGCCACGTATGTGCTGGACGAGCCGAGCATCGGGCTGCATCCGCGCGATCTCGACAAATTACTGGCACTGTTGCAGCGGCTGCGCGACGGGGGCAATACCGTGATCATGGTGGAGCATGATCTCGAGGCCATGCGCATTGCCGACTACATGGTGGAGCTCGGGCCGGGCGCGGGCGAACAGGGTGGACACATTGTGTTTGCGGGACCGATGGCCGATGTGGCGTCGAGTCCTCTCACAGGGCAGTTCCTCACCGGCGCGCGGACTATTCCCCTTCCCACCAAGCGCCGCACGTTGGGCAAGAAGTGGATCGAGTTGCGCGGCGCGACTGCGCACAACGTGCACGCGGTGGATCTGCGCATTCCCGTGGGAGCGCTCACGGTGGTAACGGGCGTATCGGGCTCCGGAAAGAGCACGGTGGTGCACGACATTCTTTTTCACGCCATCGAATCGCGTCTCCACGGTGAGCACTCGGCCAAGGAGCATCTCGGCGAGACTGTGGGCTCGTTCAGCACACTCACCGGCGACGAGTTTTTTGACGACGTGGTGCTGGTGGACCAGAGTCCGATCGGCAAGTCGCCGCGGTCCAACCCGGTGACGTACGTCAAAGCATTCGACGAGATCCGGCGCTTGTTCAGCGAAGTGCCACTCGCACGGACGCGCGGCTACACGCCGGGGCATTTCTCCTTCAATGTGGCCGGCGGTCGGTGCGAACATTGCGAAGGGGCCGGCGCGATCGAAGTGGAAATGGTGTTCATGGCCGACGTGTTCGTGCCGTGCGACGCGTGTGGTGGCAAGCGGTACAAGCCGGAGGTGCTGGAGGTGCGGCTCAAGGGCCGGTCGATTGCCGATGTGCTGGAGTTGACCGTCGATGAGGCGATCAAGTTCTTCCCGCGCGAGGATAAGCTGGCGCAGGCACTGTGGCATGTGCAGCAGGTGGGGCTGGGGTATCTGCGCTTGGGGCAGCCGGCCACCACACTTTCGGGTGGCGAGGCGCAGCGCCTCAAGATTGCCCGCGAGCTGGCGCTGACGGCGCGTGGCGGCGCGAGGAAGCTGTATGTGCTGGATGAGCCGACCACGGGGCTGCATCTGGAGGACATCCGGAAGCTGGCGCAGGTGTTCGACCGACTGCTGGAGCAGGGGCATACGCTGCTGCTGATCGAGCACAATCTCGACGTGATCAAACTGGCGGACTGGATCATCGACATGGGCCCGGACGGCGGCGACGGCGGCGGGCTGGTGGTGGCGATGGGTCGTCCGGAGGAGATCGTGCAGGTGGCAGCGTCGCACACGGGGCGCTGGCTCCGGACGGTGTTGCCGTCGCTGGGTGTCCCCGCTTGACTCCAACTGCTCAGAGAGTCATACTTTAAAGACTATGGTGTGATCGCCGTTTGGTCACGTCGAGTGTTATTCCCGGGTAGCTCAGGTGGTAGAGCAGGTGACTGTTAATCACCCTGTCGGGGGTTCGAGTCCCTCCCCGGGAGCTGTTGAAATTTCTGTTACGGCACAACGCCCCAACAATCATTCGTTGGGGCGTTGTCTGTTTGTGCGCTGGTGTGGTTGGCTGGGCGCTTTGGGCATTCGGCCGAACCGCCAACTGCGCTACCACGGATTTACACGGAAACTACGCGGATTTGCTCCGTGCGAGACGACGGGACGAAGTGCGCGGCTCGTTCGTGGTCTTTGATTTTCAGCTGCGTGGTTTCGGTGCGAATCTGCGGCGAGGCAGTTCAGCTGATGTGTTGATCAACATGCGCTCGTCCCAACACCTGCAGCGCCGCAGCCGCGCGGCGTTCCTCAGCGACGACGGATCACGCGCACTGCATCCCCCACTCTTATCGTGCCCGGCGCTGCATGGGTGGCATTCATTCCGAATTGTACCTTGCCATCCTGTCGCCGGTACTCGGCCAAGGTGCGCAGCGGTTCGCGGCCCGTGGCGGCCGTGTCGGGGTCCACAGTGGTGAACACGCAGCGGGCACAGGGATCACCGATGCCGATCGTGACATCACCGATCGTTATGGCACTCCAAGTGTCTTCTTCGTGTGCTGTGGTGCCCGCAAGTACGATATTGGCGCGAAAGCGACGTTCTGACATAACCGGCGCACTCGCCTGATCCTGCGCGGCGATGCGCACGTTGAGGGCGTCCACGCTGCCCTGCCCCAGCAGGAGCAGCGGGGCTCCGTCAGAAAGCATGACCTCGCGCTGTGCGGGGTCCACGGGGCCGGTGTAGCGCGGCTCCACGGGACGCCCCGAAGGCTCGTGCAGGCGCACCAGGCGGCAAGGCGAGCCGATCACGGCCGAACACCAGACGGCCGCGGTGTCTCCGGCGTCGCGCACCAGTACGGCGTCGTCCCATACGCGCACCGTCTGTACGGGGACCTCGTCGTTCACCGACACCGCGAGGGGCGGCGAGCCCCCCGCCGTCAGCCGCAGCGCCCCACCCCGATCAGCCGTGACGAACTCTGGGTGAATGAGCACCACGGCCGGCGTGCTACGCGCGGTGATCATCGTGCCGTCTGGGGTAACCAGCATCCACCGGCGATCACCCTCGGCGCCGAGCGCATCGAGCGTCAGCTCCAGCACGGAAATGCCAGCCGCTGACTTGATCGGGTGCAGCCAGAGTTGCGCCACACGGGGCGGCGAGGTGCCGAGGAATTCACTCACGGGGCGGACGTCGGGCATACCGAACAAAGTGCGCCATGTAGATTTCAAGCGCCAGCACTGCCAACTCCGTCCCGGTGCCCTATGCCCCGTCAAACGTCCATCTATCAAACGGCCACCCGTCGACTCGTGGCGGCCGCCTTCGCGTTCGCCTGTATCATCCCTGTCCCGTCGTTGAGCGCGCAGAAGGCGCCGTCGATTCCCTACGAAAAGTTCACGCTCCCGAACGGGCTCGAGGTGATCCTGCACGTGGATCGCTCGGTGCCGATCGTGGCCGTGGAGAACTTCTACAAAGTGGGCTCGGGAGACGAAAAGCGGGGCCGCACCGGGTTTGCCCATCTGTTTGAGCACGTGATGTTCATGGGATCGCAAAATGTGCCCGTAGGCAAGTTCGACGAGTGGTTGGAGGCGGCCGGGGCAAGCAACAATGGCTCCACCACCTTCGATCGCACCAACTACTACGAAACCGGACCGTCCAACGCGCTGCCACTCATGCTCTGGCTCGATGCCGACCGCATGGGCTGGCTGCTGCCTACCATGGACAAGGAAAAGCTCGACCTGCAGCGCGATGTGGTAAAGAACGAACGCCGTCAAAGCTACGACAACGTGCCGTACGGACGGGCGTTCGAAACGATCCTGCCCGTACTGTTTCCGCCGAATCATCCGTACTCGTGGCCGGTGATCGGGTCGCTCGCCGACTTGAGCGCGGCCTCGGTGACCGATGTGAGCGATTTCTTCCGCGAGTACTACGCGCCGAACAACGCGACCATCACTATCGCGGGCGACTTCGATGCCGACTCGGCGAAAGCATGGGTCACGAAGTATTTCGGCAACATCCCGCGCAGCGCCGCGATCTCTCGGCCCACCGTTCCACTGGTGGCGCTCGTCCAGGACACGGTGATGGTCATGGAAGACCGCGTGCAATTACCGCGCACGTACTACGTGTGGCACGGCGTGAAGTCGTTCAGTGCGGACGACGCGGCACTCGATGCGCTCAGTGAGATCGTCGCGGGCGGCAAGAGTTCGCGTCTGTACCGGACACTCGTGTACGAGAAACAAATCGCGCAGGATGTCGGCATGGGGAATAGCGCCAGCAAACTGGACGGCATGATCATGCTGACCAGTACGGCCAAGCCGGGCGTACATCCCCGTGAGATCGATGCGGAGATCACCAAAGCCATCGCCGACGTTGCCGCGAATGGTGTGACCGACCGTGAGCTCACGCGCGTCAAGAACGGTATGCGTGCCGGCACTATCGACCGCCTTTCCTCGGTGCTCGGCAAAGCCACGCAACTCAGCTACTACAACTACTTCACCGGGAATCCCGACTACATGGCGAAGGATCTTGAGCGCTACGAGACGCTCACCGTTGCGGATGTGCAGCGGGTGGCGAAGCAGTATGTGATCGGCAAACCGCGCATCGTGCTCACGGTGGTACCGGAAGGCAAGCGCGAGCTCGCCCTGACCTCGGGAGACCTCCGCTGATGCGCCACCGTTTGATGATGCTGGCCGCGCTCACATCGGCGGCGGCGCTGCCGGCGGCGTTATACGCCCAAACCGCAGCGCCTCAGGCGGCATCCACCACGCCGCCGGTTTTGCAGGCACCCAAGGCGCTCACACTTCCAAAAATCGAGGAGCGAACGCTCCCCAACGGTCTTCGGCTGGTGATCGTGGAGCAGCGCGAGCTACCCGTGGTCGACGCGTCACTCGTCGTTCGTACGGGCGCTGAGGCCGACCCCACCGACAAATCCGGCGTGGCAACACTCGTGGCCAATATGCTCGACGAAGGGGCTGGCTCGCGTGATGCCTTGGCGCTCGCCGAACAGATCGGTTTCCTCGCGATCGGACTGCGCACCTCGGCAGGCTTCGAACAAAGTACGGTCTCGCTGCACACCACCAAAGCCACGCTCGACAGCGCCATAAGTCTGATGGCCGACGTGGTGCTGCGCCCCACATTTGCGGAGAAGGAGTTCCTGCGCCTCAAGAGCGAGCGCGCCACCGGCCTGCTGCAAGAGCAGGATCGCGGGCCTGCGATCGCGGACCGTGCCTTTGCGGCCCTTGTGTTCGGGGAGTCGCATCCGTACGGCCAGAGCACGATCGGCACGAAGGAAAGCACCGAGCGAATCACGCGCGATGATGTGTCGGCGTTCTGGCGCACGTGGTACCGACCGAACAACGCCACGTTGGTCATTGTGGGCGACCTTACCGTGGCCGAGGCGGAGGCGCTCGCACGTCGCGTATTTGGTGGCTGGACCCGCGCGGAGTTGCCAGCGATCGCCGTGCGCACCGCGCCGACCACCGGCGGTACGGGTACCACGATTTTCATTGTTGACAAACCCAAGGCCGCCCAGTCGTCGTTCCGATTGGGCGGTGTGGGCGTGGCCCGCAGCACGCCGGATTACTATCCGCTGATGGTGGCCAACACCGCGCTTGGTGGTTCGTTCACGTCGCGTCTGAACAACACGCTGCGCGAGCGGAAGGGCTACACCTACGGCGCCGGCTCGAGCTTCACGATGCGCCGTGACGCCGGCCCGTTCTCGGCACGTGCCGAAGTGGTGTCAGCCAATACCGACTCGGCGCTCATTGAATTCATGCGCGAATTGAAAGAAATTCGCGAGCCGATGCCCGCTGAGGAGCTAGCCAAGGCCAAGCGGTATCTGCAACTGGGCTACGCCGAGAACTTCGAGTCAACGGGTGATATCGCGGGCCAGCTGTCAGCGCTGGTGCCGTATGGCTTACCACTCACTACGCTGGGAGCGTTCGATGCCGGCATCGGATCAGTGACGGTGAAAGACGTACAACGCGTGGCCACCAAATATCTCGACCCGTCGAAATTGACGATCGTGATTGCCGGCGATCGCGCCAGCATCGAGCCGACGCTCAAGGCCACGAAGCTCGCGCCAGTGGAAGTGCGCGACGCCCGCGGCCGTCCGGTGATTACACCATGATACGTTCCGCTTTCCGCCCGCTGGCGTTGGTGATGGGTGTCGTGCTTGTCGTAGCCGGCACGGCCTGTCGCCAGGCGCCGTCGACTGCGCCGTCGATTGGTCGTCCCTCGATGTTGGTGAATACGGAGTGGCTCGCCGAGAATGTTGGTAAGCCAAATGTGGTGCTCCTGCATGTCGGTTCGCGGGCGCAGTACGACAGCGGTCATGTGACCGGTGCACGCTTGGTAGTGCTCGCCGACATCTCGTTACCCGCCGCACCGAATACCCTCACTCTGCAGATGCCCACGGTGGAGCAGCTCAGCGCATGGGCCGTGAAGCAGGGGATCAGCAATCGCAGCCGTATCATCGTGATTCCGCACGACGACGCGTTGCAGTCGGCCACCCGGGTGTTCATTACGCTGGCCTATCTCGGCGCCATGGATCGCACGTCGTTGCTGAACGGCAGCTTCACAGCGTGGAAGGCCGAAGGTCGAGCGGTGACCACCGTGGCCCCGCCACCAGCGGTGGCGGTCACGTTTACTGCAGCGCCGCGTCCGGAATTGATCGCCACCATTACTCAGGTAGAGGCGATTGCCATGCGTGGCGCGTCCGGCGCGGCATCAGGCTCGGGTCCATCGACGGGCAACGGAACTACGGTGCCCAGCGACATCGCGATCGTAGACGCCCGTCTGCCACGGTTTTACAACGGCGATGGCGGCGGCTATCCGCGTCCGGGCCATATTCCGTCGGCGGTGAACATTCCGCTGTCCACGGTAAGCAGCAACGGATTCATCAAGCCTGCCAGCGAGCTGCAGATGCTGTTTACCGACGCGGGTGTGGTCCGTGGCAAGCAGGTAATTACGTATTGCCACATCGGGCAGCAGGCGACGTTACTGTGGTTCGTGGCCACACTGCTGGGCTACGACGCGAGGATGTTTGACGGGTCGTTTCAGGAATGGAGCGGAACCGCGCGTCTCCCGGTGGTGGGACCGCCGGCGAAGTAGTCACCGATCAGGCATCAGAGCGTGCGCTCCCCCAGCGCGCTGGCGATCAGGGCGACCGCCAGTTCCGCGGTACGGTTTTCCCGATCGCGAACAGGATTGATCTCCACAAGGTCCATCCCGATCAATCGTCCGGTGTCGGCCAGCATTTCCATGGCCAGATGCGCTTCGCGGAACGTGGCGCCACCTGGCACGCGCGTTCCCACGCCCGGCGCTTCGCTGGGGTCCACCCAGTCAGCATCACACGAGAGATAGAGACCCGCCGTGCCACGGCTCGCGTGCGCGATGGCGTCTTGCATGACGGCCGGCAGTCCGCGCTCGTCGATGTCTCGCATGGTGAAGGCACGGATCCCGAGGTCCCGGATGTGTGTGCGTTCGGGGGGGTCGAGATCGCGCAGCCCCACGTACACCAAGTGTTCGGGGCGTAGCGCGGGCGACGGCGTGGCCAGTGCGGCCAGCGCAGGGTCGCCAAGCCCCAGCAGATGGGCCGCTGGCATGCCATGCACGTTGCCGGTGGCGCTGGTGGCGGGGGTGTTGAGATCGCCGTGAGCGTCGAGCCAGAGCACGCCGAGCCGCTCTCCTTTTCTGGCAAGCGCGGTGGCCACGCCAGCCACCGATCCGGCCGCCAACGAGTGATCCCCACCGAGCACCAGCGGAAATTCACCGGCCGCCACTGCGGCGTGGGTGCGGGCCGCGAGGTCGGCGCACACTGCAGTAATTGCCACCAACTCGGCGCCAGCCAGCCGGTCACCCGCTGCGCGCAACGTCTCTCGCTGAGGCACGGCCACATTGCCGTCGTCCCGGACTTCGTGGCCGAGCGCCACGAGCCGCGCGGCGAGTTGTGCGATGCGGAGCGCCGAAGGGCCCATATCCACACCGCGGCGCGATGCGCCGAGATCGAGCGGAACGCCAATCAGTCGAATGTGCCGGTTGTTGCTGGTCATGCACTGATGCTACGTCGCAAGCGGCGCGCCGACCATCCCACGCGGCTCGCGTCCCACGGCGGAGGAGCCTGCCTTAACCGCGCAAACCGGAGCCCGCCACGCTTGGAACCGCCTCGTCGGGCGGGTAACTTTGCTCGACCGCCCGGCGCTCCCCGCGCTGGAGCGCCCCCTCACTGGAGTGTACGTGACCACTGCTGCCGACGGCTCCGCCGACAGCCACGCCGAGCGCCCGCCGGCGGCCGGGCTCACGCCGTTGGTGGGCGTGGTGATGGGCAGTGCGAGCGACTTCGATACGCTTGCGCCCGCGTGCGAACTGCTGGCCGAGCTGGGCATTCCCTACGAGGCCCGGGTCGTGTCCGCGCACCGCACCCCCGACTGGCTCTTCGAGTACGCCGAGCAGGCGGCCACGCGCGGATTGCGGGCGATCATCGCCGGGGCCGGCGGTGCGGCGCATCTGCCTGGTATGCTGGCGGCAAAGACGCTGGTGCCCGTGCTGGGAGTGCCGGTGGTCGCGACGCCACTCAATGGCATGGACGCGCTGCTGAGCATCGTGCAGATGCCGGCCGGTGTGCCGGTCGCCACGTTTGCCATTGGCAAGCCCGGTGCCGCCAACGCGGCGCTCTTCGCGGCGCAGCTGTTAGCGGCGCACGACCGCGCGTTGCACCTGCGCCTGCAGACGCGGCGGGTGGCCAAGGCGGCCGAGGCGCTGGCGCGCCCGCTCAATGCGCCTGGGGCGATTACGGCATGACGTCGCCTTCAGCAGCACCGTCCCCGATTCTGCCTGGAGCCACTATTGGCTTTCTTGGCGGCGGCCAGCTCGGGCGCATGACCGCCTTCGCGGCGCGCGCAATGGGCTACGACGTGCAGGTGCTCGACCCCGATCCCGACTGTGCCTCACGCGCCGTCGCCTCACGCACGATCACTGCGGCGTTCAGCGATGTGGCAGCGGCCGTGTCGTTGGCGGAGCAGTGCGACGTGCTGACGCTGGAGATAGAACAGATCCATCCGGACGTGCTGGACGCCGTGGCAGAGCACGCGCCGGTACGACCGGGGCGTGATCCGGTGTTTATCATTCAGGATCGGATCCGGCAGAAGCAATGGCTGTCGCTGCAGGGATTTCCGCTGGGCGCGTTTGTGGCGGCCCAATCGGCCGACGACATTACCGAGGCGGTCCGTTCTTATGGTCCGTGTATCGCCAAGTCCACACACGGCGGCTACGACGGCCGTGGTCAGGTGCGTCTCAGTGAGCCCGAACAGGGCGCCGATGCGTGGGACGCGCTTGGAGCGCAGCCGTGTCTGGTGGAGCAGCGCGTGGACATTGATTACGAGATTTCTGTGCTCGTCGCGCGTCGGCCGTCGGGTGAGGTGGCGGTGTATCCGCCGTCTAGGAATCATCACACGAGCGGAATTCTCACTTGGGCCGTGCTCCCCGCCGCGATCAGCGACGCGATGACCGCGCAGGCACAGCAGCTGGCGCGGCATGTGGCAGAGCGCGTGGGGATTGTGGGGTTACTGGCGGTGGAGTGTTTCGTCACGCGCCAAGGCGCGCTGCTCATCAACGAGCTCGCTCCGCGGCCACACAACACGTATCACCACAGTGAGCGCGGGTTGGCCACGAGCCAGTTTGAACAGCTTGTGCGCGCGGTGTGTGACCTGCCGCTGGGCGGCACGGAGCTGCTGGCGCCCTCAGCGATCGTGAATCTGCTGGGTGATGTGTGGTTACAACCCGACGCGCCGCACATCACGCACGCGCTCGACGTGCCCGGCACACGTCTGCACCTGTACGGCAAGACGAGCGCACGTACGGGCCGCAAGATGGGTCACTTGTCTGCCATCGGGGCGGATTCGCAGCAAGCCCTCGGCCGGGTGCTCGAGAGTTATCGACGCTTGTCGCCCGGTACGATTGCCAATTTCGACGTGCACGAACCCGTGCTCGTCCGTCCCACTCACTAACCCAGCTCATGTTTCCACGCGACTTTTACGAAATCATGCACATCATCGGCATTGCCATGCTCTTTGTGGCGATTGGTGGTGTGGCGGTCCACGCGTCCAACGGCGGCACGAAGGCCACGAGTTCGACGCGCGGTCTGGTGGGGTCGATGCACGGCATCGGTGCCCTGTTCATTCTGGTGGGTGGCTTCGGTATGCTCGCGCGGATCGGCTTCCTGCATGGCACCAATTTCCCGGGTTGGTTGTGGGTGAAGATCATCGTGTGGGTGATCCTCAGTGCGATCGTGCTCATGCCGTACCGCAAGCCGATGCTCGCGAAGCCGTTTGTGCTGGTGCTGCCGTTTCTGGCGGGTGTGGCCGTGTACATGGCGCTGTACAAGCCGTTCTGATGACGGGCGCGGTCGGCTCGCCGTGACGGGCACGGTATGAATATTCTCGTTCTCAACGCCGGGTCGGCCACCCTTAAGTTTCAGGTGGTCGTCACCGACGAGGCGCGGATTGCCAGCAACGACGACCGCAAGCTCCTTCGCGGGCAGATCGAGCGGATCGGTGGTGAGTCGGTGATCACGCTCCGTAGCAGTGACAGCGTGTCCCGCACACTGGCGGCCCCGTTGCGCGACGTGCGCGCGGCGGTGGACTGGCTGGTCGCCTACGCGACGTCGCCGGAGAGTGGCACAGGGCTGACAAGCCGCGCGGAGTTGCACGCGGTGGGCCATCGTGTGGTGCATGGCGGCGAGCGGTTTACCGACAGCGTTCGGATCGATGACGCGGTGCGGCGCGACATCGAGGCGCACATCGAGCTGGCGCCTTTACACAACCCGCACAACCTGCGTGGGATCGAAGCGGCCGGCGCGGCGTTGGGCGACGGTGTACCGCAGGTGGCGGTGTTCGACACCTCGTTTCATCAGACGCTGCCGGACTATGCGTACCTGTATGCGATTCCGTATCCGTTGTACCGGCGACACCGAATCCGCCGGTACGGCTTTCATGGCACGTCACATCGCTCGGTGGCGTATCGGTGGCGCACACTCACCGGGCGCTCGCGTGACGCGGTACGCATCATTACGCTGCATCTAGGGAACGGGTGCTCCGCGTGTGCCATCAGCGGCGGCGTGTCGATCGACACGAGCATGGGATTCACGCCGCTGGAGGGTCTCGTGATGGGGACGCGTTCCGGCGACATCGACGCGGCGCTGCTGGATTACATCGGTGCCAAGGAAGGATTGTCACTGCCGCAGGTCGAAGCGCTGCTCAATAACCAGTCGGGGCTTCTTGGCCTGTCGGGGCTGACGAACGACATGCGCGATCTGCTGGCGGAGGCGCATGAGCATAATGATCGCCGCGCGCGACTGGCGATCGACATCTTCTGCTATCGCGCCCGGAAATACATCGGCAGTTATCTGGCCGCGATGGGCGGCGCCGACGCCGTGGTCTTCGCCGGCGGCATCGGCGAGAATTCGGCGGAGATCCGAGCCCAGATCTGCGAGGGACTTGCCTGGGCGGGCCTTGCGGTGAACAGCGAGGCGAATGCGCAGCTTACCGACGGTGCCGAAGGGTGCTTCTCCACTCCGGAGTCGCGCCTGCAAGCGTGGGTGGTACCCACCGACGAGGAGCTCTTGATCGCCCGCGACACCTTCCGTGTGGTGACAGGACGTGACGCCCCCTGACCTTACGCGCGCTGAGGTTTACGCAGCCCTTGCGAAAAGTTCCCGAAGTACCGATAATAAGGTGTGCGCGGCGGTTTCCCCGATTTGACGGGCCGCGTACTCAGAGCCAACGGCTCTGACCTTCCGTCTAAGTCGAGGTCCTGACGGCCTGCGACGATTAATCGGCGCGGGCCGTTTGTGGTTTTGGCCCGCGTGATGACACCGCCGCAAGACCGCAGCACGACAACTGAAGCGCCGGTTGAGGTCAGGAGATGCCTGACCCGCCACCGTGGTGATTTGCCGCCGATTGCCGCCACGTAAAATAACGAGCTAAACAGTGTATGCGCCCGGCGGCCATACCTTCGCCGGGCGCGTTCGTCTTTCGGCGGCACTCAACTGCTCCTTTGGAGAGTGCCACGATGTCTACTGCTTCCACGTCGTCGTCGTCCGTTTCCACGGCGGCGCCGCGCCAGCTCGCCGCCGACACCATCGCCCTGCATGCCGGGCAGGAACACGCCGATAGCGCCACCGGCGCCCGGGCTGTGCCGATTTACGCGACGAGTTCGTTCGTCTTCGACAGCCCCGAACACGCCGCCGACCTGTTCGGCCTGCGGGCCTTCGGCAACATCTACACGCGCATCAACAACCCCACCAACGACGTCTTCGAGCGGCGGATTACCGCTCTCGAGGGTGGCGTGGCCGCAGTGGCCGTAGCCAGCGGACAAGCGGCACAAACGCTGGCGATTCTGAATCTCGCCGAGGCGGGTGACAACATTGTGGCCTCGCGCTCGCTCTACGGCGGCACCGTGGCACTGTTCGCCCACACCCTGCCCCGGCTTGGCATCAAGACCCGCTTTGTGGACATTCACGATCACAGGGCGGTCGCGGCGGCCATCGATGATCACACGAAGGCCGTGTATGTAGAAACTGTGGGAAATCCAGCGCTCGACGTACCCGACCTGAGAGCGCTCGCGACTCTCGCCCATCAACACAACGTCCCACTGGTGGTGGACAACACCTTCGCACCGCTGCTCGCCAAGCCGATTGAGCACGGTGCCGACGTGGTACTGCACAGCGCCACCAAGTGGATCGGTGGACATGGCACCTCCATCGGTGGCGTGATCGTGGATGCTGGGCGTTTTGACTACGGGGCCACCGCCCGCTTCCGTCGCTTCTACAGTGATCCCGAAGCGGCCTATCACGGCCTGCGCTTCGCGGAAGCGTTCGGCAACATCAACGGGTCCAACCTGTCGTTTGCGATCCGATTGCGCGTGCTGCTGCTCCGCGACATCGGAGCGGCACTATCGCCGTTCAACGCGTTCCTGTTCCTGCAAGGGCTGGAGACGCTCCCGCTGCGTATTCGGCAGCACAGCGCGAACGCGCTGTCGGTGGCCACCTATCTCGCGTCCCATCCGGCGGTGGCCTGGGTGCGCTACCCGGGACTTGCCTCGCACCCCACGCATGCCAACGCCACCACGTATCTCAAGCGCGGCTTTGGGGGCGTGCTCACGTTTGGTGTGCGCGGCGGTGAAGCGGCCGCCAAGCGGTTCATTACCGCGTCCTCACTATTTTCTCTCGTCGCCAATGTGGGCGATGCGCGCAGCCTGGTGATCCACCCGTGGACCACCACCCACGAGCAGTTGAGCGAAACAGAACGACAGGCGGCGGGTGTCACGCCGGATCTGGTCCGCCTGTCGATCGGCCTCGAAGACGCCGATGATCTCATCGCCGATCTTGACCAGGCACTGGCTACCGCCGTCGCGCTCGATGCACCGCGCGCGGGCACGGCAGGTCCGCAACGCGCCGAGAGCGCTGCATGACACAGACGCTTGCGCGTGGCACGTCGGAGCGCACGTGGCCCATGCATGAGGTCACCGTGTCGCTGCGGGACGTGGTGCTCGAGCACGGTGAGATCGTGGATGCGGTGCATGTTCATTATCGACTTGAAGGCACCATCAACACCGCGCGGGACAACGTGGTGTTGGTGGTGCACGCACTGACCGGCACCACGGAGGCGAGTGCGTGGTGGAAAGGCGTCATTGGCAAAGGGCACGCCATTGATCCCACTATACACGCCATATTGTGCGCGAACTTGCTCGGTGGGTGTCACGGAACCACGGCGCCGAGTGACGATCAGCCGGATGCGGTGCACCCGTTCAGTACGCGCGATCAGGCCACCGTGCTCGCGCGCGTGCTGGATGTGCTGCAGATCGAGGCGCCGCTGCTGGTGTGCGGCGGCTCACTGGGCGGCATGGTCACGCTCGAGTTTGCGGCGAGTTTTCCGGAGCGCGTGCGAAGCGCGGTGGCATTGGCCGCCCCCGCGGCGCAAACGGCGCAAGGACTCGCGTGGAACACGATCATGCGGCGCGCCATCGCCGTGGGGGGAGCGCGTGAAGGACTCGCGCTGGCCCGCATGGTAGGCATGCTCAGTTACCGAACGCCGGAAGGACTGGAGCGACGGTTCGGACGCTCGACCACCCGTGATGGCGACTTTCAGATCAACGAATGGCTCGACGTGCACGGCGAGAAACTCGTGGCGCGCTTTGATGCCGCAAGCTACGGCTCCCTCATCGATGCCATGGATCTGCACGACGTGGGCCGCGCACGAGGCGGCATCGCGGCGGCGTTGTCTCCGGTGGCGGATAGACTCTTTGGCGTAGGCGTGCCGGGCGATCTGCTGTATCCTGCCGACACCGTGCGCGAGTGGGCGACCGCAATTCAGGCACGCTATACCGATCTCCCATCGATTCATGGGCACGACGCGTTCCTGCTGGAAACGGAGCGCGTGTCCGTGGTGATCCGGCAGGCCCTCGCGGTTGGGGCCGCGTACCCCCCAACGCGAGCCTTCGATCAAGCCCGCCACACCATAGCGCACGCCCCAGCGATCGTGCCGTCCGCTCCGCCCGCGAGTACCACCCCGCGTCGCGTGCTGCGCGTGGCGCTCGCCGGCTGTGGCCACGTGGGCGGCAGTCTGCTGGATCTGCTCGGCGAACGCACCGTGGGCGACGCGGATGTCGAAGTCCGTGTGACGCGCGTTCTGGTGCGTGACGCCGATCGCGCGCGTCCTTCGCTCGATACGGCGGTGGCGCGGGCCATCGCGCCAACGACCGCGCGTATCACCGATCCGTCGGCGCTTCTGGATGACGACATCGATGTCCTGGTCGAAGCGATTGGAGGAACGACCACCGCGCGCACGCTGGTCGAGTCGGCCCTTCGTCGCGGCATCCGAGTGGTGACCGCCAACAAAGCCCTCTTGGGCGAGCGGGGGGCCGCCTTGCAAGCGCTCGCGCGATCCACCAACACGCGCCTCGATTTCGAAGGCGCCGTGTGCGGGGCCATTCCCATCGTGCGCTGCCTCCGCAACGGCGCGGCGGGCGTGGGCATCACGAGCGTGAGCGGTATTCTCAACGGCACCAGCAACTTTGTCCTGGAGCAGGTGGCCGGCGGTGCGAGACTGGCCGACGCCATCGCCACCGCCCAAAGACTGGGCTACGCCGAAGCCGACCCAACGCGCGACCTCTCGGGGGAAGACGCCGAGGACAAGCTGCGGATTCTTGCCTGGCTCGCGTTCGGCGTCGCACCGGATTCGCTCGTGGTGGCACGACGCGGTATCGACGCCGAAAGTGCCGCGTGGGCCACGCAGGTGGCGGCGGCGGGTGATCGCGTCAAGCTGATCGCCCGCTGCGAACGGGTGGACGGCCAACTCGTCGCCCACATCGCCCCGACGCGCGTGCCGGGCGACGATGCGTGGGCGCACGTGGCTGGCCCATACAACCGGATCGTGGTGGAGAGCGAGTCGGCTGGCGCACTCGTATTTCAGGGGCCGGGCGCCGGCGGACGGGCGACGGCGGGCGCGGTGTTGAGCGACCTACTCACTCCGCAGTGGCCGTAGCGCGCTTCGGGCACCCAGCGTTCGTAACGAACAGATCACAACCGTTGATCAATACCTTAGTCCGAGGCACCGTTTACCAATGATCTCGCCTGCACATCCTGTTTCGACAACGACGCCCCGCGCCACGGTGCTCGCAGTCGCCGCCCTGTTCAGCGCGTGCGCACCGGGCGCCTCACCCGCTGACCGCGCCGACTCCGCGACCAACCGTGCGCAAGCGATCACGCCAGCGGTTCCTGCGGCCGACACCGTGCCGCTGCCACTCGTAGCCGATACACTGCGGCCCGTGGTGATCACGGACACCCTGCCGGGAGACAGCGACGACCCTGCGATTTGGGTGAACCCCACCAATCCCGCTAAAAGCGTGGTGCTTGGTACCGACAAAGGCGACAGCACGGGCGGTGTGTACACGTTTCGCCTGGACGGCCACGTTGATCGTGCGCGTAGCGTGACACCGCTACTGCGCATGAACAATGTGGATGTGGAATACGGCGTGGCACTTGGTAGTCTGACCACAGACATCGCCGTCGCCACCGAGCGAAACCGCATGGCGCTGCGCGTCTTCGCCATGCCGACCATGCGCGCCATCGACAACGGCGGGATCGTGGTGTTCAGCGGCGACACGGCACGCGATCCAATGGGTGTGGCGATTTACAAGCGCCCGCGGGATGGCGCCGTGTTTGCGATCGTGGGTGGTAAAGCCGGCCCCACCAACGGCACGTACCTGTGGCAATATCGCCTCAGCGCCGACGGTAAGGGCGGCGTGGTCGGCACGAAGGTGCGCGAGTTCGGCATGTACAGTGGCCGCAAGGAGATCGAGGCAATTCTCGTGGACGACGCACTCGGCTACGTCTATTACTCCGACGAGAACGTGGGCGTTAGGAAGTATCACGCCGATCCGGATAGCGGCAACGTAGAACTGGCGCTGTTTGCCACCACCGGCGTGGCCGATGATCACGAGGGACTTGCGATGTATGCCACGGATGCCACCACCGGCTATCTCGTCTTGTCCGATCAGGGCGCCAATCGCATTCACGTGTTCACGCGGGAGGGTACCGCAGCCAATCGGCACGAGCACCTCCGGCTGGCCGTGATTCCTGTGATGGCGCAGGAGACCGATGGTCTCGACATCACCAGCCGCCCGTTAGGGCCGCGCTATCCGCGCGGGATGCTGGCCATGATGTCCAACCGGGGCGCCTTTCACTTTTACGACTGGCGCGACGTGGATGCCGCCATCAAAAAGGCCTCAGCGCCCCGGTAATCCAATTCCCCGGGCGCGCAGTAGCGTCCGTACGGAATCCACGGGCAGCGCATTCACGCGTGCGGTACGACTCGTGACCGGCGTGGCCATGAGCAGTGCATTGTACAGCGACTCCTCGGTGGCTTCGGTCACGGCCTGAAAGACGGCAGACATGGCGTCGTTGCTCAGTTCGTCGTTGGTGTTCACGGAGGCGTCGGGAGAACGGCGCACCGTGAGCGACGTCGAGAACGCGATTACGTAGTCCCCCGAGCCATTCGAAGCGCTGGACCCAGTACGGGCGAGCCCCATCATGGCGCGCGCCGCCACGCGTTCGAGATTGCGCGACAGAATCGGCGCGTCGGTGGCGATGACGATCATACACGACCCGTCGCCGCGTTCCGCGCCGGCATCGCCGGGCGGTGCGACACGCGGTGCCACGTCGCGCTGGAACGCAAATCGCCCGAGCAGTGGCCCCACCGGCACTCCCGCCATCTGCAACACGCCGCCGTAGTTACCCTGCACCAGCACGCCCACCGTGTACCCGCCCAGCGACGCCGGCAGCTTGCGCGACGACGTCCCAATGCCGCCTTTCCAGCCGAACATTACCGTGCCGTGCCCTGCCCCCACGCTGCCTTCCGCGACGGCCTGTGTGTCGGCTGTGGCCAGCGCCTCCTGCACCGCGCTTGCCATGCCCGGGCGTGCGCGCGTAGCGTTGAGTTGCCCGTCGTTCGTTTCACCCACCACGGGATTGATGGAGCGCACGCCCCGATTTTCCGGTTTGGCGAGCATCCACTGGGCGAGCGCGTCGCCTGCCTGCCAGATGCAGAGGGTGCAGGTCAGGAGCACGGGCGTTTCGAGTTCACCGAGTTCGCGCACCTGCGTGACGCCGAGCAGCTTGCCGAAGCCGTTGCCCACGTGAATGGCGGCGGGCACCCGATCCCGATAAAGATCTCCGCCGTGCGGCAGGATGGCCGTGACTCCGGTGCGCAGCGAGTCGCCGCTGGAAACAGTGGCATGTCCCACGCGGACCCCGGCCACGTCCGTGATCGCGTTCTGCGGCCCCGGCGCAAACACTCCGGGAGCCAGCCCGAGCGAGCGGGCACGGACCGGCTGCGCCGTACCTACCACCGGCAGTAACACGAACAGAACCGGAAGCAGCCCGATCGCGGCGAGCGACGAAGTAACAGCAGACGATCGAACCATATCAGAACTCCAGAAGACGCGGGCTCGGCGTGTCACGGGCGTTTTCCCGATCCCACGCGCCCTCCATATTGCACACATGGCGCTTCGTCCGCTTTACGGTCACCTCGCCCTCCGGCACCGGCTCACCGCCGCTGCTGCGGACGGGCGTCTGCCCGCGAGTCTGCTCTTCCAAGGCAACCGCGGCGTGGGCAAACAGCGCTTTGCCCTGTGGATGGGGCAATATCTGTTGTGTGAAACGGCCCTGGCGGAACGTTTGCCCGAGCCCTGTGGCCGCTGCCAGCATTGCCGCTACACCGAACGTGGCATGCACCCGGATCTGCACTGGTTCTTTCCGCGCCCCCGCATCAAAGACGGGGATGTGTCATCCGATGATGTCAAGGCGGACTTGGCCGAGGCGATCGCGGAGCGGATGGAAGCCGAGGGACTCTGGGCACCGCCGCCGGGAACGGACGGACTGTACGTGGCCACCATTCGTGCCTTGGTCACCCAGGCATCCGTGCGGCCGGCGCTGGCAAAGCAGGCCGTGTTCGTGGTGGGTGATGCGGAGCGGATGGTGTCGCAGGAAGGCGCGGATCAGGCGGCCAATGCCTTCCTGAAGTTGCTCGAGGAGCCGCCGCCGGGGACCACGCTCATCCTGACCACGAGCGAGCCCGGTGCGTTGCTGCCAACCATTCGATCGCGCGTGGTGACCGTACGTGTGCCACCGTTACCCCGAGCGGAAATGGAAGCATTTCTTGATGACGCGGTGGTGCAGCGCACCTTGTCGCGCGTGAACCGCGACGACGCACTCGCCCGTGCAGCTGGTGCTCCCGGCGAGTTAATGGCAGGTGACACGATGACGGCGGCCTTTACCAACGCGAGGCGGCTGCTGGAGGCCGCGCTGCAACCGTCCACGGCGGCCGGTCGTGCGGAACGCATCAAGGCGGCGGCTCGACAGGGCGTATCCGGCGCGCGCGGCGCGTTCAGCGATTCGCTCGATGCGCTCATCGTGCTGCTTCACGATCGCACGCGTCGACTGGTGCATGCTGGCGAAACCACCAGTGCTCGGCGCACCGCGTCGGCGCTGCTGCATGTGGAGCAGGCCAAGGTGCGTGCGCAGGGTAATGTCAGCCCGCAACTCCTGGGCGCCTCGCTTCTTACTTCCCTTCATCGGACGCTCTCCCCGTGACCCTTGAACCCTCGCCTTCCCCTGCGATATCCTCCCCAACTCCAGCCCAAGCGGCGTCGGAATCGTCGGTTGGGCCGCTTTCGCACGTGGATGCCGCTGGGTTTTTCCGGATGGTGGACGTCGCGGAGAAGCCATTTTCGGTCCGCACCGCGTTAGCCAGCGGCTCGATTCGGATGCAAATCGGCACCCTGAACGCCATACGTGATAACGCGTTAGCGAAAGGGGATGTATTTCCGGTGGCTAGACTGGCCGGAATTCAGGCAGCGAAGCGGACGGCTGAGCTCGTTCCGCTGTGCCATCCGCTGCCGTTGTCGGGCATCGAGGTGCGCGTTAGTCTCGATGAATCACTCCCTGGTGTCCGGGTGGAGGGATTTGTCAGGACCACCGCCCAAACCGGGGTGGAGATGGAAGCGTTGACCGCAGTGTCCGTGGCGTTGCTTACAGTATACGATATGGCCAAAGCGGTTGACCGGACGATGGTGATTTCCGAGATCGTGCTGCGCGAAAAACGCGGCGGCACGAAGGGGGATTTCTTCAGCGAGCCGTGAGTGACCAGCTGATAGCGAGGATTTATGCACGATACCCCTGCAGGATTTGTTGGACCCGTTGGACTTGAAGGTGCAGTGGCAGGCGTGGAACGCAGGACGGCCGTGGCCCGCCGTCGTCGAATCCAGCGGCGCGCAGCCACGCGCCGGTTGTCCAAGGTGCTGTTCGCGTCCCTGTTGGTGCTCGCGGCCGCGTTCGCGGCGACACCCGACCTCCCCACGCCTACCGCAGATGTGGCGTCAAGGGCGGCGCCTGAGGATGGGGCGCTGACCATTCAGCCCGCGTGGCGTCCCGCCGGCGCTGTGCTTACACGCGCGAAGGTGGCCACGACAACTCCGAGCCGTCCGTTCGCCTCCGATCCGCGCGAGGCGGAACGTCGAGATTCGCTCACTCGCTGGCACCGGATCTACACGTACAGCACGAAGTACCGCATCAAGCCGGAACTCGCGCGCCGCGTGTACGATGCGTCGATCACGGCCGGACTCGAACCCGAGTTGGGGTTTCGTCTGGTGCGCGTGGAAAGCGTTTTTAATCCGCGCGCCGTGAGCTCGGCGGGCGCAATGGGCCTGACCCAGTTGATGCTTGGCACGGCGCGGGCGTTCGAGCCCACGGTCACCCGAGAGGATCTGCTGGATCCCGACGTGAACCTGCGAATCGGATTCCGCTATCTGCGGGGGTTGATCCGCGAGTACAAAGGTGATCTCAAGCTCGCACTCCTCGTGTACAATCGCGGCCCCGTGGCGGTGCAGCAGGCGCTCAGCATGGGTCTCAGCCCGGCCAATGGGTACGAGACCCTCATCACCAAGGGCTATTTGGGCCGGGGCACGCTGGACTGACGGTTTGCACTAATTCTTGGCGGAAGAGGCGGTACCCTTTGCGGGTGCCGCCTTTTTCACCGCTGTTTTCTTCGCGGTCACTTTTTTCGCCGGTGTTTTCTTCGCGGTCGCTTTCTTCGCGGTCGCTTTCTTCGCGGTCGCTTTCTTCGCGGTCACGACCTTCGCGGATGTCGAACTGGCACTGCTCCGTACTTTCAGGGTCTGACCCGCGAGTACCCTCGTGCTCCGCATGCCATTGAGTGACTGCAGCCGACTCACCGTGGTTCGATAGCGCTTCGCGATCATCCCTATCGACTCGCCCTTCTTTACGACGTGCAGACCGTTGGCCCTCAGCGTCGTGGCGGTACCGCCTCCATAGTGCTCGATCGACGGATCCGGAATTTCCCGCACGTAGTTCAACGCGTCGCGTGTGGGTACCCGAACCATCTGGCCGCTCACCAGCCTCCCTTTCTTGGTGGTCCGAAGGCTCGGGTTGAACCAACGCAATTGTTTGAGGGTGACGTCATGCGATGACGCGAAGCGGGTGGGGGTCTGTGACGGACCAACCACTTTCTTGGTGTGGTACCCAAGTCGTTCGTGCTCCGGCATACCGTCCAACGCGATCGCCGTTCGCTCCGCTATTCCCACGGGGAGTCGCAGCCACACAGCAGCATCCGGCGGGGTAAGGCCGCGCAGGAGCGCTGGATTCAGATCCCGCAACACGGAGGCGCTCACGTCGCCCGCACGACCGACGCTCGCAATCGTCGTGCCCGGCACCGCGAGAATCGAGTCGTAGGCATACACCGGCAGGGAGTCGAGCGTGATCCCGTAGCGCGCAGGCATCTTGGCCACGAGCGCGGCCGCGATCAATTGTGGGACGTAGTTCTTCGTCTCCGCGTGCAGATAGTTCTGCTCGGCCAGCGCAAAGAAGCGATCCTCCCCCTCCGTTCCTTCCATCTCGCTCGCGAATCGGGTGAGGCCGCGCGCGACCCGGCCCGGGCCGCCGTTATACGCCGCGGCGGCGAGGTAGAGCGACCCGAATTGCTTCTGCAGATCGCCAAGAAAGCGGATCGCGCCATCCGTGGCGCGCGCCGGATCGCGCCGCTCATCCATCCACCAGTCCACGCGCAGTCCCACACCGCGGGCCGTCGCGCTCATGAACTGCCACATCCCCACCGCGGCCGCCCGCGAGTAGGCGTGGGGATCATATCCGCTTTCAATCAGCGCCAGATACGTCAGATCCTCCGGCATGCCGCTGGCCTTGAGTTTCGCGCGAATCATCGGCTCGTAGCGGGTGCCCCGCGAGAGACGTTCCGCAAAGCGTGTGCGTGAACTCCCGGAGAAGAGCTGCACGTAGTACTCCACCCGTTCATGCGTTTCATAGGAGCGCACGTCGATGTCCCACACGGGCTCGATCAGCGCGACATCCCCGTCACCGGGGCCGATCGCCGGCCCATCGGCCAGTGAATCGCCGAAAACCGAGGCCACCACTCGACGCATTGCCTCCGGCGTGGTTAGATCCACGGGAGTAGCCGACGACGCGTTGGCCGACGCCGGCCATGCGGAACCGCCGGTCGCGCTCACCGCCGAAGCGACGGCCGGCGACGGAGCGATCATCGGCTGCAAGCCGCGGCAGGCCCCGAGCGCAACTGTGGCGAGCACCAAAACGCCGCGTGTGGCGGACTGACGGGCCATCCGAGGACTGACGCTAACCGTCCGGGGAGGCATGTGGTGGGGATGGGTCACGCGTGCAACCTATGCGGAAAGAAGACGGTCGGACACCACCAGCCGACCTCGGTTCCGCATAAATGCAGATCAATCAGGCGAGTTGGTGACGTCTGACCAGAAGGGGGGCCGCGAGGCGGTTGGCCGCGTGCAGCGTAGCCCGGACAACGGCCACGAGGAGGTCGTCCTCCACTAATGCTGCCCCTACCAGACGAACCGTTCCATCGTCGGCGGCGGTCTGCACCGCCACCATCATGACCGATGTATCGAACGCGCGTACTGACTTCACACCGAGCAGTTCAAGCCGTAGCTCGCCCCCCGTGGCCTCGCGCAGGGCGTCGATGGTGGCGAGGGCTGCGAGACGCAGGTCACCGCCTTCACACGCCGACCCGTCCCGCTGGCAGAGGATCTGCTGGCCCGCGCCAGGCCCGTCGAACTCCAGCAAAACTCTGGACGTCGCCACCGGCAGTCGTCGCAATTGGCACAGGCGTAGCCGCAGCCTCGCGTCGAGACCGGAGTCAGCGAGGCCACTTGGGGCAACTATGCTGGTGAGCACATCGGGTCGGAGCATACGCCACGGAGCGGTCGTGGGAAGGACGTCCTTGTGACTACCGACGACTCGGATTGGTTCGCGTTTCATGACCGTCGGCGATCGTGATGCGGCGTATTATCAACCCGGGCTCAGGTGTCGCTCGCGATCCCTGCTTCCAGCGCAAACCGCGTCAGTCCTGCCACACTGTGAATTTCGAGTTTCCGCATAAGACTTTCGCGGTGCGCTTCCACCGTACGGCGACTGATCCCCAACTCGGCCGCGATGGCCTTGTTGGTCAGCCCGCGCGCTATGCGACCGAGCACATCGCGCTCGCGGGGGGTGAGCTGTTCGAGTTGGGCAATTGACGGCGCCGGTGCTGCCGATTCCGCCTGCGTGAGCCGTCGCACGACCGCCGGACTGAAGAACGTACCCCCGGCATGGACCGCGCGAATGGCTGCCCGCAGCTCTTCGCCCGCACTGTCCTTGAGCAGATACCCATGGGTACCGATACGCATGCCTTCCCGCACGTACTCGCCTTGATCGTGCATGCTGAGCAGCAGGATCCGCACATCAGGCAGCGTCTCGAGAATACGCGCAGCCGCCTTGAGCCCCGTCTCTTCCGGCATGGTGATGTCGAGCACCACGACGTCGGGGATGTGCAGGAGCGCGAGTTCCACGGCAATCCGCCCGTTGGGAGCCTCGGCGACCACCTCGATCAGCGGATCTTGATCGAGCACGTGCCGGATACCCTCGCGCACGAGGGCATGATCATCGGCGACGAGCACGCGGATTCTGGGCGCACCGGCGGTGTCGCTCATACGCGCACCGTCGGCGTGTGTGCACCAGCCGTCGCGCGCTCGACACGCGGTGCGTTGAGTACCGGGACCACAATCCGTACCTCGGCTCCGGGCGCGAGATTCCGCACCGTCACGGTCCCGCCCACCGCAAACATCCGCTCCCGCATACCGGTCAGTCCCATCCGTCCTCGCGTATCGTCAATGCGTCCGTCGCGTTGCACGGGGAAGCCCCGTCCATTGTCGCGCACCATCAGCTGCAGCTCCAGGTCGGAGGGCTGTACCAGCACGTCCACGATACTCGCGGCCGCGTGGCGCGCGACGTTCGAGAGTGCTTCCTGCAACGCGCGAAAAAGTGCCAGCTCCGCTTCTTCGTCCACCGCCGGCAACGCGGTGGGGGCGCGCAATTGCACCCGCAGCCCGGTACGCTCCGAGAAGTCCGCCACCAACGAGCGCAGGGCAGGCAGCAGTCCTAGATCATCGAGCAGCGACGGGCGCAGATCGCTGGTCACCTGCCGGATGCTGGCGATGCCAGTATCCACCAACGCCGACAAGCGATCGATGCGCGGCGCGGCGCCGGGCACCACGGAGCTGCGCAAGGCTTCGAGCTGCATCTTGACCGCCGAGAACACCTGCGCGGTTTCGTCGTGCAATTCGCGTGACAGGCGACGGCGCTCGTCCTCGTGCTGGCGCACCATCCGCGTGGAGAGCTGCTCCAGATCGGCCGTCCGCGCGGCCAATTGTTTGTCGAGGGCCGCCTGCTCCAGCGCGGCACCCACCTGCTGGCCCAGCGCGAGCAGGAAGTCGTCGTCGAGCGCGGTGAACGGATTGCGCACATCGCCCGCCATGACGAGCGCGCCCACCAATCGCTGCCCAGCGCTCACGGGCAGGGCCGCCACAAACGGCTGGTCACCCTGCGCGGCGACGAGCTGCGGGCGGCGCGTCAGTCGCATGCGGCCAAGCGCCTGACTCACCGACTGCTGCGGCTCGGCGGCGGTCCACTCCAGGCACGATCCCGCACAGCGCACGAACGCTCCACTGGTACGCATCGGCCGGATCACGGGGAGGTCGCCGGTCTGCCGCAGCTCTCCGCCGGACAGATCGAGCGACCCGGCGTCCTGCGCGAGGGCGGCCTCATCGAAGAGATACATGGCGCTGCCGCGAACACCGGGGAGGGTGAGCGGACGGGAGAGCAGCACGTCGAGCGGATCGGCGGAACCGTCGCGGCGCTGCAAGTCGCCAGACAGCGCGGAGAGTGCGCGAACCCCTCGGCCCAGATCATCGAGCACCAACAGCACAAGCCCCGCGCCCACCAACAGTTGGAAGCTGATGTCGAGGTAGTATCCCCACGGGGTCCAGGCGCCTTGCGCGCGCAGGAAGGGGTAGTCGAGGTGGTGAAGCCCCCAGAGCCCGAAGGCGATCGCCAGCAGGCGCGCGCCGGATGATCTCACAATGCGATGATGGCGCCAGAACACCCAGCCGGTCCACGCCGTGGCCCCGCTCAGAAAGAGCACCGCCGGGAGCGCCGCCGAGAGAAACGAATCGAGCTGATAGATCGCCACATATGACCAGAGCGGCGGGAAGAGCGCCACCAGGAGATACAGGGGGCGGGCCTTCGGCTGCCGCAGAAACACCAGCGACGCCCAGAGCAGCACGAGGGCGGTCCAGCCCGTGGTGACCTGATGCCAGTAGAGCCAGACGCGCTCGCCGGTGAGCAGAAAGCTCAGAATGCACAGCAGCCGCGCTACGTAAATGCCCCAAGCCACGGCGAACCAGCCGAACCACGGGCGTTGGTAGCGCGCGTACAGATGAGCGCACAACACGGCCAGTCCGGTCGTGATCGCGCCCTGCAACAGCGCCGCGGCCAATTCGGTGGCGACCATCGGCGGCGGGACGAGCACTAGGTCGCGCGCCTGCAGGAGCACCGCCAGCGCGTGGCCCCACGTCACGCGGCGCCGTCCGCGGTCGCGGTGGACGGGCCGTCGATCGCGGCGTACGGGGTGCTGTCTGCATCCCGTGGCGACGAGTCCTGCGGTACGTGATAGATCGTGCGCGAGGGAAAGGCGAAGCTTGATCCGTGGCGATCGACGATGCGCATGAACTCCAAGAGCAGCCGATGCCGGATGGCGAAAAACTCCATGAGATCGGTGACCACGAACCACGCCATCACGCGCACGCGTACCGCCGACTCCGTGAACTCCACCACATGGGCGCGCACTTGGTCAGGCCAGATCGTGGGTTCCGCGCGCAGCGTGCGTTCCAATGCGTCGCACACCGCAGCAATAACCTCGGGCGGCGTGTCGTAGGTGAGGTCCACGTCAGTGCGCAGGTACATGCGATCGCGCTCCCCGAAGGTCTCGATCCGTTCGTCGGCCAATCGTCCGTTGGGAATACGCACCACCGTGCGATCGTGCGTCCGAATGCTCGTAGAGCGCAACCCGATCCGTTCTACGGCGCCCTCGGTGGCGCCGGCACGCACCCAGTCACCCACGCGAAAGGCCTTGTCTGCAGCGAGCGACACGCTGCCAAACAGATGTTCGACGGTTTTCTGCGCGGCGAGTGCCACCGCGATACCACCAATGCCGAGACCAGCGAGCAGCGTACCGACGGGATAGCCGAACTGGGAGAGCGCGACCAACAGTGCCGCGACCCCCACGGTGACCCGCAGAATGTTGCCGAAGAGCGGCGCGAGCGTGCGGGCCTGCGCGCCCTGGCCCGTCTCCCAGGCCCTATTCTCGACCCGCAGTTGGGCGAGCCGGATGACGCGAAGCAGCGCCCAGAAGATCGCAAGGAGGACGAGGCTGCGACTCGTGGTCTCAATCAGCGCCGCCACGCGGGCGTTGAGATCGAGCGCATTCAGAATCCAAGGGGCGGCGACGGCTCCAACCCACAACCGGAAGGGCCCGCGCAGATGCACGATGAGCAGATCGTCCCAATCGGTGTCCGTGCGCGTTGCCACACGGGACAGCAGCCAGCGTGTCAGCTCGCCGGTCAGCCACGCCACCAGCACCAGAAGCGGGAGCGCCAGCGCCAAGCCGATCCACTGCCAGAGGAACAGTCGGAGCGGTCCTTCTCGCATGAGCGGCGCTGGCAGCCGCTCCCTCAGCCACGGCGCCCCAAGGTTCTCATACCAACCATCCACCTGCGCCACGGTGGCCTGGGAGAACAGCCAGCGCGTGGGCTGGCGTGATGTCACGCGGACAAGCCGAACCGGATCCTCGCGACCGGCCACCCCGGCAATAACGCCGATTTGATCACTCAAACGCTCGCCGTCGAGCGTGTCACCGACAGCGAGCGGCGAAATCTCCTGCAGATCAAGTGCGAGGCGCTGGTCGAGGACAATCTGCAAGCGCTTCGCGATCTGGCGCGAGCGGTCGCGCTCGGCGGGTGGAACGGACAGATAGTCGGCGGCCTGGTCCCATTGGTCGGCCCGCGCGTGACGGAGGAAGGACTCGACCGCAGCTCGCGGAGAAACGGGCGAGACCGCAATGCCGGCAGAGTCTCGCGACGGTTGTCCGTTTCCGCCCATGCCGGGAAATTGCGCAAAGGCTGAGCGAGCGCTCGCCGACAGCATGAGCCCCACCACGACCAAAGTCGCGATCACGCCCCCAGACCACGCCCCCCGCACGCCACCGAGTCGCTGCCGAGGCGTGACCACAAAATTTCTCCAACGCATCAACACAAGATACCTCTCGACGCATGCCCGGGGTGGGATTCGAACCCACGACCTACTGGTTAAAAGCCAGCTGCTCTACCAACTGAGCTACCCGAGCTCCTTCGTGCTGTACTGTACAACGATTTGCCAATCTAGCGAGTTTCCGCGGGATGCGAAGCGTCTGCGAGCGGGATCTTGCGAAAAATGTGTCGGAGACGCGGACGGCCGGTCTCTGTGAAGAGACCGGCCGTCCACAATCATCAACGAACGATGGGAGGGGCCTAGTGACGAGCCGCGAGGGCCGCCACTGTCGCCACGCCAGCGGGCGTTTCGATCACAAACGTCACCCGACGGTTGAGCTCCGCACCGTTCGCGTCACCCTGAGCACCCGGGCGGACGAGACGGGTCTTACCGTAGCCGACCGTCCGGATATTGGCGCCATCGAGACCACGCGTCACCAACTCGTCACGCACCGCGTCGGCCCGCTCACGCGAAAGGCGCAGGTTGTACTGCGCACTGCCGGCCGGATCGGCGAAACCTTCCACCGTGATAGTGGCGCCGCGGTAATGCTGCTGGGCCACTTGGGCGAACTTTGCCAGCGCCGCCCGATCGCTTTCACGAACCGCAGCGTCGTCGAATCCGAAGTGCACGGGCACTGCGAACGTGACCTGGGTTTCCATCGCGGTGATCCGCGTGCCGAACTCTGATCGCAACGTCTGCAGATCGTTCCGCAGCGCGTTCAGATCAACGCGCAGGCCGTTCACATCCCCACGAATCGCACTGTCGCCCTGCATCCGGGCGCCACGCTCGGTATCCAGCGCCACGCGCTGCTCATCCAAACCCTTGCGAACAAAACCCTTCGTCGCACATGCGCTGAGCGACATCGCTGCCAGCGCCATCACGACCATCGACTGTGCATACCGCATGGAACCTCCCCTGTTGCGTTGCCAACACTGATTTCGAGTATGTGCCGCTCCCGACCACTACACACCGGTCACGACACCGACGACGAAACAAAGAATACCCGGGAGGTAACGGTGCGCCCGTGACTCCCATCACGCGCCGCGAACAAAGCGGTCGATTCCGTGACGGGTGTCACACCGGGGCTTTAGCCAGCCACTCCCCGCCATCAATCACAAAGATGGCCCCGGTAATCCAGTCGCCGGCGGGTGATGCCAAAAATGCCACCATATTCGCGATATCCCGCGGAGCCCCCCAGCGACCGAGCGGAATGCCGGTGCGGGCGTATGCGGCCATGCGTTCGTCGGCGGCGGCGAAGACGTCCGGCACGCCGCTCGATACAGGCGGCGTGAATGCCTTGCGTACACCCTCGGTGGGAATCGGGCCAGGGGCAATGGCATTCACGCGAATGCGCTGCGGCGCCCACTCCACGGCTAAGGTGCGAGTCAGCGCGTCCACACCGGCCTTGGCCGCCGTGGCGTGCGCCATCATGGGCCATCCCCGATAGTGCAGCGTCATGGAGGTGCTGACGATACGTCCCCCGCCCTGCTGCGCCATGATCGGATACACAGCCTGCGAGCAGTAGAAGGTCCCGTAGAGATCGATCTCCACCACACTTTTCCACGCATTGGGCGACAGCGTCGCGCTGGGTGCGTAGAAATTACCGGCCGCGTTGTTCACGAGCAGGTCCAGCCGTCCGTGCGCTTGCGCGACGCCGTCGACTGCAGCCTTTACCTGCTCGGGATCGCGGACGTCGAGCGGCACCACGGACACTTTGCCATTGCGCTCGGCGATCGCCGTGCGCGCCGCTTCGAGATTGGCCGGCTTCCGACTGGCCAGCACCACGTGCGCGCCCAACTCGGCCAGCAGTTCCGAAATCCCGAGCCCGATCCCCGTTCCGCCACCGGTCACAAGCGCCACTTGGCCCTCTAACAGTCCCGGTCGAAAAATCGTGCGGAGATCGGGCAATGGGGACGGCGAGGCATCGGGCATGGGGGCTACTCCGGTGTGGGGGGTGCGGGGGGCGGATCGAACACGAGCGCGACCTGCGCGTCGTGGCAGAAGCTGCGTCGATGATGGGGGGTCAGGCCGAGCTCCGCCAGCGCCGCGCGATGTTGCGCCGTGCCGTAGCCACTGTTGCGCGCCCAGGCGTACCCGTCGTACCGACACGACAGCGCCGTCATGAGGCGATCGCGCGTGACCTTGGCGATGATCGACGCGCAGGCGATGGCGTAACAGGTGGCATCGCCTTTCACCACCGCAGTGTGGACGGTGCCCAAGGTACGCAGCGGCAAGCCATCGACCACCACATGGTCGGGGGGCCGCCCGAGCTGCACCTCGGCGCGCCGCAGCGCACGGCGCATGGCGAGGACGGTGGCGTGATAGATGTTGAGTTGGTCCACTTCGCGGGCACTGGCCGCGCCGAGCGCGATGACGAGCGCCTGCTCACGAATACGTACGGCCAGCGCGACCCGACGCGTAGCGCTGAGTTGCTTCGAATCATTGACGCCCGCAATGGCCCGCTGACCAGGCGGCATGACAATGGCACATGTGACGACGGGGCCCGCAAGCGGGCCCCGTCCGACTTCATCCACTCCAGCAAGGAGCGGCCCAAACTCCGCCCGCAACTTCCGTTCTAACGGACTCCAGCGCGCCACGACTGCGTCGCGTTGCGGAGAACGTGAGCCGATGGTGGGGTTACTTCGCGTTCGCGCCCGAGCGCAGCACCTTGCGCTCCTTGATGCGGGCTGCCTTGCCCGTGACGTTGCGCAGGTAGTACAGCTTGGCGCGCCGCACGATACCACGACGGACCACGACCATGCTGCCGATCATCGGGCTGTGGAGCGGGAAAATACGCTCAACACCGACGCCGTTGGACACCTTGCGGACCGTGAACGTCTCGCTGACGCCACCGCCACGACGGGCAATACAAACGCCTTCGAACGCCTGGATGCGCTCCTTGTCTCCTTCCTTCACGCGGACGTTCACCCGCAGCGTATCGCCCGGACGGAACGGCGGGATATTCTCCTTCAACCACTCTTTCTGCGTTTCGATAAACGGATGCATGTCTCAACTCCGGGGCCAGTGACGCCAGCCCGGTTCAGGTGCTGCGAATCCGAGGGATGCCGAGCCAAAGCCCGCCGCGCCGCGGTGCGAGAGGCCATGACGCGGATCGGGAGCGAAGTCTCCCGGCCGGATTCGACATGGCGTCGCCACCGGTTGCGGGACGCCGATTATCCGGCGCCCGAACCAACCGGGAGGAACTGCGTTAAACCACTACAGCTTGGAATGATAGCAAACCTCAGCTGATCCCCGCTAGTGGCCCCACCCGTATCCGCTTGCGTGGTTCGAGGGTAGAATCCCCAGACCGCGCGCCTCCGCCCCTCTCCGCCCGTCACCCATGTCCGACGCCTCCCTCGCCAGCGCACCGCTTGCGTACCCATTCACCCGCAAGGGCGGGCAGATCGACACATATCACGGCACGCCCGTCGCCGATCCGTACCGGTGGCTCGAGGACGACCGATCAGCGGAAACCACAGCGTGGGTGAACGCGCAAAATCGCGTCACCTTCGGATATCTGGACACGCTCCCGGGCCGGGTGGCACTGCGGCGGCGTCTGACCGCCTTGGTAGACTACCCGCGAGAGTCCGCGCCAACGCAGAAAGGCGACTGGCTCCTTTTCGCGAGGAACGACGGCCTCCAGAACCAGGCCGTCTACTACCTCCAGCGTTGGGAGCTCGGCGAACCCGAGGTGCTGCTCGACCCGAACCGCATGTCCGCCGACGGCACAACGCGCGTGAGCGGGCTCACCTTCGACGCGCACGGCCGTTTCATCGCGTTTATGGTCAGCGCGTCAGGCTCCGACTGGCAAGAGATTCGCGTGCTGGACCTCGCCACTCGCGAAGAGCTCCCTGATCGCGTGGTCTGGGTGAAGGTGTCCGGGATCGCCTGGCGTGGCGATGGTTTCTACTACAGCCGCTACCCGGCACCTGCCGAAGGGGACGGCGCCTATTCGGCCAAGAACGAAGACCACCAGGTGTTCTACCACACGTTGGGCACGGCGCAATCGGACGACACGCTGATCTTTCGCGACGCCGAGCATCCGCAGCGGTTCCACTACCTCGACACCACTGAAGACGAGCGCTACGCGATTCTTTCGGTCAGCGACCGGGGCCAGGGAAAGGACGGGAACGCGGTGTATGTGCAGGACCTGCAGCGGCCCGGATCGGACTTCCTGCCGATCTGGACCACGTTCGATGACCACCTGACGGTGCTCGACAACGACGGGGACGCGTTGCTTGTGGCCACCAATCGCGGCGCGCCGAATCAACGCGTGGTGCGCATCGATCCGGCGGCACCCGCGGAGGCACAGTGGCGCACCATCGTGCCGGAGCGCGCGGAGCCGATGGATGGCGCGACGGTAGCAGGCGGCAAGTTGTTTGTGACCTACCTCAAGGATGTGACCTCGCGGGCGGCCGTGTTCGACCTGCAGGGCCAGCACGAGCAGGCAATCAGGTTGCCCGGGCTGGGGACCGCGGTGGGCTTCGGAGGCGAGCGATCAGCCACGGCCGTGTTCTACACGTTTACCTCGTTTACTGCGCCGGCCACCGTATATCGCTACGACATTGCCACCGCCACGAGCACGCCGTACCACGAGGTGTCGTTGCCCTTTGACCCTGAGCAGTTCGAGACGCGGCAGATCTTTGCCACCAGCAAGGACGGTACGCGGATTCCGGCGTTCGTCGTTGCAAAAAAGGGGCTGGTGCTCAACGGCGACCATCCGACGCTGGTGTACGCGTACGGCGGATTCAACGTGGCACTGCCGCCCGCGTTCAGCGCGTTACGCGTGGCATTTCTCGAGCAGGGTGGCGTGTACGTGCAGGCCAACCTGCGCGGGGGAAGCGAATACGGCGAGGTGTGGCATCAGGGCGGCATGAAGGAGAAGAAGCAGAACGTCTTCGATGACTTCATCGCGGTCACCGAGTGGCTGATCGCGAACGGCTACACGCGCAGCGAGCGACTGGCGATGCAGGGAGGATCGAACGGCGGGCTGTTAGTGGGGGCCATCATGACCCAGCGTCCCGAGCTATTTGCCGTGGCGCTGCCCGCCGTAGGCGTGCTCGACATGCTGCGCTTTCACACGTTCACCATTGGCTGGAATTGGATCGCCGACTACGGCTCGAGCGACGACGCCGATGCCTTCGACTACCTCTACGCCTATTCGCCGCTGCACGCGCTGCGTGATGGCGTGTGCTATCCGGCCACGCTGATCAGCACGGCGGACCATGACGACCGCGTGGTGCCCGCCCATTCGTTCAAGTTTGCGGCACGGTTGCAGGAGGCACACGTTGGTGAACATCCGGTGGTCATCCGGATCGAAACGCAGAGCGGCCACGGCAGCTCGTCGCTGTCCAAACAGCTCGATGAAACGGCCGACACCTACGCCTTTCTCTTTCACCATCTGGAGATGACGCCGCCCGCCCCCGAGGCGTCTTGAGCGCTCGCCGACGATGGCGGCGACCAGCCGCTGCGGCCGGCGTCACGGCATTATCGCTGGTCGTGGCGAGCAGTACTGCGCTGGCGTTCCTGCTGAGCACCGGCGCGCCGGAATTGGCGTCGTCCCGGCGGTCGTCGGATGTCCCGATGCCGCCGCGCCAACTCATTGGCGAGCTCGTCGCGGACCGTCCGTTCGCCACGCCGGACACCATCGTGCTCAGCGGGCTGCAGTACCTCGCGTCATCGCGGGGCACCGTGCTCGTGCTGCACGGGCTGGGCGCCTTTGATTCGGTCGCCGAGGCATCGGCGGACGCGCTGCGCCGTGCCACGGGCTTCAACGTGCTCTTCGTGGATCTGCGCGGTAACGGACGCTCGGGTGGGGCCGTGGGCGCGGTCGCGACCACTCGGCAATACGTGGACGACGTGGCGACCGTCGTGCGCGATCTCAAGCGGCGCGCGCCGAGCGGTCCGGTTGTCCTGGCAGGGGTCCAAGCGGGCGCGGGCCTCGCTCTGCGCTACGTGACCGAACAAGGGCGCGATCGTGCCTGGCCGCGGGTGGATGGTCTCGTGGTCGCGGATCCTATTTTGCGCCCGGACTCGGTACAGCGATTCGGCACTGGTGACGCGGGCCCGTCTGCGTGGAATGATCGTCGGCTCGCGGCGCTCACGCTGCTCGACCGGGTGGGTATTCACACGTTTGACACGCTGCCGGTGCTGTATCAGCGCGTGCCCACGATTCACGGAGCCGTGGTGAGGCGTTACAGCTATGCCAGTCTCAGAGCGCTCGAGGCGCCGTCAGGGTGGCGTACCGACGCGCAGTTGCCGGCACCCATGCTGTGGATAGTCCGCGCGGGCAGCGTCGACGCGAAACCGCAGGCCGATGACGACGCGGTGCTGCAGCTATCCGCCACGGAACGCTGGTACCATCGCGCGGCAATGACGGCGCTCACCCGGTGGTCCGCGCAGTTTTCAGCAGATGCCGAAATGCCGGCGGTGATTCTTCCCTACGTCCCGGTGCCGGTGAAACCACCGACACCGTTCTGAGGGCGCACGCCCATCCACGCTACTTGAGTGCGGCAAGTTCTGCGGCAGTCCATGGTGTGGTACGCGTGGCCGTTGCCGCACGCACGGTGGCCACGTCCTCGGCAGTAACCGGTCCACTGGCGTTGCCCCACGTGGTCCGCACATACGAGACCACATCGGCAGCCCTCGCCGTTCATCTGATGACAGGTGACACACCGCGCGTACGGCACCTCGCCTGCCCCCGCGCCCGCCGACGCCACCGCCACCGCCACCGCCATCATTTCAAGCGACGCCGTACGCCACGTGGCCCCCTTCCATCGTCCACGACCAGTCATCGTCTTCTCCCCAAGGTTCGTCAGTTGAGGCTTGTGCTCCGGCATACTCCGTGAGGGACGATGCGACCGGACGACCTTAACGCGCTGGCACCGGAAACGGCCGCGGTGCCGGCAAGCGATCCGCAAACCGCCACTGGGCCGCGCCGTCGCGCGTGAGCGGCGTGTTGGCCAACCGCGCGCGCACCATCGCGATCGGCATCGGGCCACTCTGCAACACAGCATCGTGGAACTGACGGTCCGTCATGCGCTTGCTCACCACGAGCTCTTGATACAGCGCGCGGAGTTGCAGTCCGCCCAGCATGTACGCCGCCTGATAAATCGGCGCGTACGTACCGTTGAACGAGCGACGGATCTCCGCCTCGGCGTTGGCGCGCTCGAACGGCACCTTATCCACGAGATACTCGAGCGCTTGCTCCGCGGACATCGTGCCGAGATGAAAGCTGAGCGAGAACACAATGCGCGCACTGCGGTGCATACGCCACGCCAACGCGCCGAGACGGTCTTCTGGCGTTACGTGAAAGTCGCGATCCCACAGGAACATCTCCCAATACAACGACTGGCCCTCGTTCCAGAACGGGGTGCTGAACAATCGGCGGTGCGGATTGTAGCGCACGGACATGAAGCCCTGCAGATGGTGGCCAGGGTTGAGTTCGTGAAAAACGACCGCGCGCGAGAAGTGCGGATTGTTACCACGCAGGCTCATGAGCTTTTCGTCATCGGTCATATCGTCGGTGGGATACGACACGAGAATGACATCGCCGCCAAGGAAGAATGGACTCACCCGCTGGCGCTCGGGGGAGAGCATTTCCATGCGCCAGTCTTCGCGGGCCAAGGCCGGAATGGTGACCCAGTCATGGCGATCAAAAAATGCCTCCGCTTCGTTGGCGAGATCGCGAATGAGATCGGGCTGCTTGCCGGGCGCGACGTACGTGTTTTTTACCTGCTCCATCGCCGCTTTCCAATCATCGCCGAATCCAAGTTGCCGCGCAGCTTTTTTCGCCTCGGCCAGACTGAATGCGTATTCCGCTTCGGCAATCGCCACGAGCTCTTCGGCCGTGTACGGGATCATGGCGTGTTGCAGATCGATGGCGAGTCCCTTGGCACCGATCGGATCGCCAATGATGGGTCCCGTGTTGTCACCACCGCCACCCCCGCCGCGGGTTGGTGCAGCGGCAACGGCTCCCGTAGCTCCTCCGGTCGACCGCGCTGAGTTCGCGACGATGGTCGTCACGGGCATTCCGACGACCCGCTGCCGGATGGTCTGCGCGTAGCGCTGCATCGATTCATCGAGCTTCTGAAACGGGCTCGCCACCCACCACGAGAACATCGGATCATAGCCGTTGTAGTAGCGGAACCATTGTCCGACCGTGGCACGCAGCTGGTCCAGCTGTTCGGCGGCCCGGTTCCCAACTGTCCGCGACATCTTGGGGGCGGCAACGCGAGCACGCGGTGGCGCCGTGCTGTCGCCCGACACGCGCGGCGGCGCCGGCTCGAGCGTGGCGCGCAGACTGTCGATCTGCTTCGTGACCTCGGCCAGCACCCGGGCCGTCTGCTGACCATCGACGCTCCGCAAATCGCGTCGGGCATCGTGCAGCGTGAGCAGGCGCGCCGCAAAGGGTAACAGCGGCGCCGTTTCGGCGCGCATGATCACCTCCCGCTCCATCAGCGCCTGCTGATAGCGGAGATGATTATCCAGGAGCACGTAGTCCACCTTGCCCTCCTGAGTCAGCGCCGCGAACTCCACGTCACGCAGTCTCGTACGCCATGACGCGACGAATTCCCGCATGCGGGTACGTTGTGCCGGCGAGTCGGCCGCATCGTAGCGGCGATTGAGCACGCCTTGATCGAGGGAGAACCGTTCAACCAACGACGCGAGCTCACTGCGTGGCACCGCGCTGATTGCGGCGGATGTCGGCACCGACGCCAGTGGATCTGCCGGGAACTGCTGTTTGGTGGTCGGCGGCACGATGGGCGTCTGCGCCATGACGCTGGCTGGCAGCAGGAGCAAAGTACCGCAGGTCAGCAGGGCAGACGCGCGACACAGCGTGGCGGAACGGCGAACTGATCGTGACACGGCGATACACTCAGCAGAGAAGGGGAACAGCCTGTTGGTCCGTGACGGACCAGCGTTCGGCACCATCCATCAGCAACGGCCGGCTCGGAGTGAATGTCGCACCGCACCGCAGCAAGCACGAGACTGCCGTA
>Ga0105045_10000117_pt1 | contig 44881 bp, 42 predicted proteins | sample MAT02_FD_78089 | JGI IMG/M metagenome (GOLD analysis project Ga0105045, IMG submission 78089) | Freshwater microbial communities from Lake Fryxell liftoff mats and glacier meltwater in Antarctica - MAT-02 (megahit assembly) | ecosystem: Environmental > Aquatic > Freshwater > Ice > Liftoff...
AAAAGCGTTGAACAGGCCAAGCTCGGCGAAACCGACCGGCAAAAGGCGTTGCAGAAACTAACTAAACTGGCCCAGGATGCCGAAACGGATTTTGTACCCAATGCCGATAGCGAAGCCAGCTTCAATAAACTCGTTCAACACGAGCGGGACAACTCGTGGCGATACGGTGGCCGCAGCATTCACGGGTCGGAACTGCCATCAACGGACTGATATATAGGGTATCAGCCGTTTGCTACCTCCAAACAACAGGGCTATTGGGGGAGTTATTCGCTTCGTGATACAATAAACTGTGCTCACTTAATTTCTGTATTCTGAACTACGAGAAAACAATAAATACGCACAAAAAGTAGTAGAGGAATGCCTGTACAAACCCGTTCATTATACAATCAACAATATGACGAAAAAACTACTCTTTACCCTCTTCCTGATGTCTTTAGGCGGCTCCCGACTCTGGGCGCAGGATCGTGCTGTTAGCGGCAGGGTAAGTGAAGAAGGAACGTCGGGCGGTTTTGCCGGGGCTACGGTACTCGTTAAGGGTACAACTATTGGCACTGTAACGGACGTAAACGGCACATACCGCCTAGCCGTACCCAATTCTGGCACGGCTTTGGTTTTTTCGGCGGTAGGGATGGAAACCGTTGAGGAACCCATTGGCGGGCGAACAACCGTAAATGTCAAACTCAACGCCGACAGTAAACAACTCAGCGAAATCGTGATTACCGCGCTCGGCACCAAAACCCAGCGCGACCGGTTTGCTTCGTCTATCTCAACGCTCGATGGGAAAAACGTGGCCAAATCTGGCGAAACAAGCCTGCTGACGGGTTTGAGCGGCAAGGTGTCGGGCGTGCTGATTACCCGTAACGGGGGCGACCCTGGCGCGGGGGCCTACATTCAGATTCGGGGGCAGAATACCATCAACGGCAACGCCCAGCCGCTGTTTATTGTGGATGGCATGCCGGTCAGCAACGCCAGCGATAACCTCGGTACGTCTGCCGGCAACGGAATCATTCAGCAGTCACGCATCAACGACATCAACCCCGAAGACATCGAGCGGATGGAGGTGCTGAAAGGCGCGTCGGCAGCGGCTTTATGGGGGACACGGGCGGCCAACGGCGTGATCGTGATTACGACCAAAAAAGGCCGTAACACCTCCGGTAAGGTCAATATCAGCTTTAAGTCTGCGGTTTCGTTCGATCAGGTAAACAAGATGCCGCCGTTGCAGCGCAGTTACGGGCAGGGGTCGGGCGGGCTGTATAATCAGGGGCAGCGCAACAGTTTCGGCGACCGCATTGCCGACCGGAGGGGTGGCCCTGATACGTTTATCACCAATCCCACCGCGCCGGGTTATCAGGGCGTAATGACCTTTCCCGATGGTACGCAGCGGTACGCCATCGCGCCCGGCACTGCCGCCAATCCGCACGGCGGCAAGAATGCCCAGGATACGTTCGACCATACAAACGACGTGTTTCAGACGGGGCATTTTACCGATAATAACCTCAGTATCAGCGGAGGTAACGACCGCACGACCTTTCTGCTCAGCTACGCCAATCTGAATCAGGACGGTGTGGTGAAAGCGTTCAGTAATTACCGGCGCAATACTGCCCGCATCAACGTGGCGAGTCAGTTTACCGACTGGCTGCGGGCGTCGGCCAACGTGGGTTATACCAAAAGCTATTCGTCGCGGATTCAGCAGGGCGACAATGTGGATGGAATTATGCTCAGTGGCCTGCGCACCCCGCCCGACTACGACAATAGTTACCACACGGGTACGTTTACCAACCCCGCCGGGCAGGTGTTCCCGAATGCGCATGCATCGTACCGGAATCCGCTGGGGCGCGACCTGAGCACTATTTATTCCAATCCCACCTGGAACATCAACAACAACCGCAACACTACCGACGTGGACCGGATTATCGGAACGCTTGAACTCGATATTACGCCGACGCCCTGGCTGAACGTTACGGGCCGCACGGGTATCGACAACTACACCGATAACCGGCTGGAACGTTTTGCCCGCAACTCAGCGCGGTATCTAACCGGCTATCTGTCGAAAAACTGGATTACCGAGAAGCAGTTCAACACCGACGTCTTTGCTACGGCCAGCAAAACGTTCAACAGCGATTTCGGCGGGTCGCTGCTGGTGGGTGTGAACTACAACAGCCGTAGCCGTGCCACGCTCCAGAATGCCATCACCAACCTGATTGTACCCACCGCCCCCGACATCCTGACCAACGCGCTGAACTCGAACCTGATGGCGGGCAACTACAACTCGCTCATCCGCACCTTTGCTTACTACGCGCAGGCCGACGTACAGGCGTATAATCAACTGTTTTTGACGCTGACGGGCCGTAACGAAAGTGCGTCCACGTTTGGGGCTAAAACCAGCAGCAGTTTCTTTTTTCCGTCGGCGGCTCTGGCGTGGCAGTTCAGTAAGCTGGCCGCGCTGGAAAGCAGTTCGTGGCTGAGTTTCGCCAAACTCCGGCTTACGTGGGGGCAGGTGGGCATTCAGCCGCAGCCGTACCAAAACTTTACGGCGTTTGGCCCGGCCAATTATTCGGACTTTTTCGGGTTCACGAGCGGGTTGTCGGCCGTCAGTTCGCTGTACGGCGGGGGCTACGTGCGGAGTACGACGGCGGGCAACGATTTTCTGCGCCCGGAGCGCAAAACCGAAGCCGAAGTGGGCGTTGACCTGCGCTTTCTCAACAACCGGTTCAGTTTGTCGGCTACGGCCTATACCAACAACACGAAAGACGTAATCCTGTCGCTGAACGTGCCGAACGAAACGGGTTTTGCCATCCGCAACAGCAACGCGGCTGAACTGGCCAACAAAGGACTGGAACTCGACGCGGGTGCCGATATGCTGTCAGCTGGTGCATTCAGATGGAATTTATCCGCCAATTTCTCCATGAACCGCAGCAACGTGGTATCGCTGGCCGGGGCGTCGGCATACATTCTGCCCGACAGCTACATGCAGAATTCGTCGCTGATTCCGGGGCAGCCGTTCGGTATTTTCTACTCGACTGATTTTCAGAAGGACGAATCCGGCAACTACATTCTCGATGCCAACGGGTTTCCGCAGGGCGGCACCGGCAACGAAATTATCGGCGATCCCAACCCCAACTGGCGGGGCGGGCTGGGCAGTACGTTTTCGTACAAAGGGCTGTCGCTCTACGTCCTCTTCGACCGGGTGGCGGGTAACGATTTTTTCAACGGGACGCGCGGGTCGATGTATGCCTTCGGGGTTCACGGCGACCAGGGCAATACGGTCATAACCCCGGAAGGTGGTCTGCGCGACGTAACCGGCAGGCTGATTCCGGTGGGTACGGCGTTTCAGGGGCAGATTACTGACTTTGGGGCCGGACCTGTCGCGCTCAATCAGGCATGGTGGCAGGGGAGGGGAACGGCCTCCAACTCGGCGTCGTACAAGCAGTTTGTGGAAGATGCCAGCGTGTCGAGGCTGCGCGAGATTACACTTTCGTACCGATTGAACAGTCCGGGATTTCGCCGGTTCACGCGCCTGTCCAATGTCGATTTCAGCCTGACGGGCCGTAATCTGGTACTATGGACGAACTATACCGGCACCGACCCCGAAGTAAATATTTCGGGCGCGGGCCTGTCGCGCGGGCAGGACTGGTTCACGAATCCGAATACGAGATCGGTGCTGTTTTCGGTCAGGATTGCGTATTGAACAGTAAATCCCGGGGGGATGACCGATATGGTAGCCGTAATGACTGACCACCCCCAATTCATTGGGGGGGTATTGGGGTATAATAATCCAAGTTTCAGTTCCGCAGGAACGACCGATTGGTTGGGCTGTTGAGCAAAATACCAATCGGTCGCTCCTGCGTAACTTGCTGAAAATGAATATGTTCTGAATCCCCGGAATAAATTTCGAGGCTACCAAATCGGCCAAGCCTACGGCTTTTGTAATCGGCGGTTAAATTTTTCAAATCAATCAGCCAACGGCAATAAATGGGCTAAATCTATGAAAAAGCTATTTCCTAAATTCTTCATTGCCCTGCTCACCATCCAGCTTCTGGGTGGCTGCAAACGCCTGTTCGAGGAACCCAATATCCAGCGTAACCCCAACGCCGTAACGGATGTGGACGTGGCCACGCTGCTGTCCGGTACGCTGCTCGGCGTGTCGATGCTACACCAGGATACCGACGTCAGGATTGCGTCTATCTGGGCGGGCGAACTCAATGGATTGTCACGGGCGCATCAGGGGTTTGCGCAGTATATCGTATCGTCGCAGGCATTCGTCTGGAACACGCTGTACCCGGTTGGCAGTCAGGCCCGGCTCATCCAGACCAAAGCCGACGCGCTGGGCGATAAATGGACCAAAGGTGTGGGGCAGGTGCTGGAGGGTCTCGTCATTGCCAAAGCCACCGCCCTCTACGGCGACGTGCCGTACAGTCAGGCGTTCGATCCCGAAACGTACCCCACGCCGGTATTCGACAAACAGGCAGATGTCTATGCGGCCCTGCAAACCACGCTCGATAACGCCATTACGAACCTCTCGGCACCGTCGGGGCTGGCGTTTACCGGGCAGGATTTTATGTACAAAGGCGATGTGGCGAAGTGGAAAGCGGCTGCCAATACACTGAAAGCCCGCCTGTATCTGCACACCGGCAACTATGCCAACGCCGTAAGCAGTGCCGCGCTGGGCATTGGCAGTACGGCCAGCGATCTGCTCGTTCCGCACGGTACGAGTCAGGGCATCGACATCAACCAGAACTACGATTTCTTTCGCGTCAGCCGACCCGGCGATACGGGTTTCAGTGGTGCGTATTTGCCCAAACTGATGCAGTCGCGCATTGGCCAGGGCAACACCAAAACCGACGAAACGGCCCTGTACAACCATTATTTCAAGACCGGCATTACGGCCACGGGCAGTCTGGACCCCAACACCGCCGACGGTGCGTTTACGGCCAGCGCACCCCACCCAATCCTGACGTACTACGAAAATCAGCTCATCATCGCCGAAGCGCAGGCCCGGCTTGGCGTTCCTGACCGGGCATTAGCCGCGCTCAACGCTGTTCGGGTGGGACTGGCAAATGGCTACATAAACGGAAAAACTATCCCGGCTGCGGGCCGCAAATATGAGCCGTATGTACTACCTGATTTCGGATCGGGCGGACTGGCCAACATGACGAATTTACCGACGGTGCAAACGGCGTTGCTATACGAAATTATCAGTCAGCGGTACATTGTTTTTCTGATGCAGTACGAAGCGTTTACCGATTACCGTCGGCTGTCCAAAGCTCTGCCCGTGGTACAGTTACCGATTCCGCTGTACGCAGGTACGCAAAAACCGCAGCGATTTATTTATCCGCAGAATCAGGTAAACACAAACCCAAACGTACCCAAACCCCTGCCCGACCAATTCACGAACGTGGCAATTTTTTGAGGTAGAAGGGGGAGGAGAGGGACGAGGGGCGCTGGCGCAAGTAGTACCTCATGCACAAGCTTCTTCCCCCCCCCTCGTCCCTCTCCTTCCCCTCGTCCCGCTTTTCTCTATGACCAACCAAATCAGATTTCCCTTCCTGTCAGAAAGCGCGTTTTGGCGGTATTTTAACTTTACTGCGCTGTATTTTGCCGAGGGGTTAAATATGGGGATGCTGTTTGTGGGTATTCCGGCCTGGATGGCGATGCAGGGCAAAACACCGACCGAGATCGGAAGTTTCGCCGTTGCCTGTGCGTTGCCCTGGACGTTTAAATTCGTGGTGGCCCCGCTCATGGACCGGTACACGTTTTTGCCGATGGGTCGCAAACGGCCCTGGGTGTTGTTCGGGCAATTTGGGCTGGTGGCTGGTCTGGTGGTAATGGCCTTTGTGCCAGACCCGCTCAATAACCTGAGTCTGTTTAACGGCGCGGCTTTTCTGGTATCGAGCCTGGGGGCCATTCAGGATGCCGCTACGGACGGTATGGCGGTCGATATTATTCCGGCTGACGAACAGGCGCGGGCTAACGGGTTCATGGGCGGGGCCAGAATGATTGGCAGTTCGCTGGCCCTGGCCGCCGGTAGCTGGCTGCTGAATACCTACAATTTTACGGTGGCTATGCTCGCCATTGCCATGCTGATTGGTTTGATTACGCTGGTACCTATTCTGCTGCGCGAAGAACCCGGCGAAAAACTCCTGCCCTGGACGGCGGGAAAATCGTCGGTACACGGCCAGAAAATGCAGTTAACGAGTTGGGGTACTATCCTGAAATCATTGTACAGCGTTTTCCGACTGCGCAATTCCCTGCTGATATCGCTGCTCTTATTTGTTTCGATGGGATCGTATAATTTCTTTGAGACCTTACTGCCGCTTTTTGCGGTAAAAATTTCGGGCTGGACCAACGTGTTTTATTCGCAGGCGTTTGCCACTGCTGATTTAATTGGTGGTGTTGGCGGCATGCTTTTCGGCGGGTATTTGATCGAACGTTTTGGAAAAAAACAGGTGATTAGCATTTATTTTCTGGGTATCATTGTCCTTGTTTCCAGTCTGGCCTTTTTTAAAACGTACTGGGCAGACACCGCTTTTATGTATTGCTTCATCATTGCGTATCGGTGGCTGAATGCCTTTGCCAAGATTGGCGTGTATGCCGTTGCCATGCAATGCTGCTCTAGGCTTATTTCGGCCAGTCAGTTTACTTTTTACATGACCATCGGTGCAATCGGCTCAATGGTGGGGGCTACGCTGATTGGGCCGGTCAAAGAAAACGTTAGCTGGGAGATTACCTTCGTCCTGTTTGTGGGTATGTTGCTGCTGGCCATTGTGGTGCTGCGACTGATAAACATTGACCGGCAGGTAGAACAAATGACGGAACTGGACGAAGAAGAAGCCAAAAGTCAGGAACTTGCGGTCGTTTGACGATGATTTATAGCGCATATGCCAATACCAGCTCCCCCAATTTGCAAACTGTTGCTGACTGCGTTACTCATGTTGCCTGTTCTGTGTATAGCGCAGATTCGGGTGCCGGGGTTCATAAATCGTGTTCTGAACGACACATCATCGGCGGCTTCATCGCGGGTGGTGGTATTGCCCGCGCTGGGGTTTTCGCCCGAGACAAGTCTGGAACTGGGTCTTCGGGTGTTTTCGCTCTACCACGCCCGGCAGGACACCACCGTTAACCGGCTCAGCGAACTGGTACTGTACTCGTTTGTAACCCTGCGGGCGCAGTTTGGCCTTCAGTTCGAGAACGCGGTTTATACCGACCGAAACCGGTACTTTCTGCTGGGTCGGGTACGCTTTCAGCAGTTTCCGCTTTTATTTTTCGGGATTGGTCCCAACGCCGGTTCTCAGCGGCTTGCGCTGGTCAATGCCACGTCATTTCAGATTCGGGAGCGGCTGTTGCGGCAGGTACGGGGCAATTTTTATGCAGGGCCACAAATTGACTTTCAAACGGTCAGTAACGTTCAGCTTGATGCGAAGCAGGGGCAGACGTTACCCCCGCTGGTGGGTGTCGGCGGGGCCAGGACGTCGGGCCTGGGGCTGGCCCTGGTCTATGACAGTCGGGCCAATGTGCTGAATGTCAGGCGGGGCGAGTTTCTGGAAGTTGGCGGCCTGACGTATCGTTCGGCGTTTGGCAGTGAATTTACGTACCAGAACTTCATCCTCGACGGGCGAATTTTTCGCCCGCTGGGCCGGTCTAACCGGGTGTTGGCCGGGCAGGTTTTTGGGCAGGTGATGAGTGGCAATGTGCCTTTTTACAACCTTGCCCTGCTGGGGGGCGACCAGCTTATGCGGGGCTACTACCTCGGTCGATACCGCGACAAGGTGCTGCTGGCTGGTCAGGTCGAGCTGCGGTGGCTGCCGTTCAGCTTCAGTAAACGTTGGGGTGGCAATACCTTTGCCGCGCTGGGCACGGTGGCCCCGTCGGTCAGTAACCTGCAACTCAGGCAGGTGCGGTGGGCTGCCGGAGCCGGAGTGCAGTTTCTACTGTTTCCGAGCAAAGACGTGTTCCTGCGGGCCGACCTGGGCGTTACCCGAGAGGGTACCGGGCTGTATTTTTCGCTTGGCGAAGCCTTCTGACTATCAGTTGGTTGTGCGGATTTGTTGGGGAGTAATTCATTCAGTCAGGATCGCTCTGGAAGTGCATGAGATTGCTTACCAGCTTACACCCAGCCGGATGCCCCCAACGAAGTTCCGGGCCGGAGCCGCATTGTAATGCCGCCCGCCAAAGGCGTTGATGTCGTAGCCCAGCGAATACGTCTGGTCCAGCAGATTATCGCCACTTGCATACACATCGAGCGTCACGGTTTTGCCGATGGCGTGCCGATAGCCGAGCGTGGCCTGGAGCAGCCGGGTAGGATCAGCGGTGACGGTGTTGGCGTCGTTTAGATAAAACGGATTTAGAAACTGATACGTCACGTAGCCGTACAGTCCGGCGTTGGTGCGCAGGTCCAGCCCCGTTACGTTCGTTATCGGCGCGACGCCCGGAATCCGGTTGTTGGATAAGTCGGTGCTGCCCTGCTGATAATCGCGGTACCGGAAATCCGTCAGCGTCAGATTATTCCACACCCGAACGTCGAATGCTTTACCGCGTATATCGTAGCTGATTTGCGTTTCCAGTCCGCGTTGGTCGGTGCGGCCCGCGTTCACGAAAAACTCGGCCCCGGCAGCGTTGGACCGGCGCACAATCGTCTCGCGCAGCCCGAACTGATACGCCGACACCGATACCTGCAACCGGTTTTGCCACGCCAACCCGCGCAAACCCACCTCGTAACTCGTGCCTCGTTCGGGGTTGAGCGTGGTGTTGAAGCCCCCCGCCGACGGCCTGACCTCATCGCGCGACGGTGCCGAATAACCCGTGCTGATACTCGCAAAAACTGATGCATTGTCGCCGAACGTGCGCAGTAACGCCACGCGGGGCAACCAGACCGGTGTAAATAGGCGGGTCAGTAGTTTGGCGGGAATTGCCCCGGCGGCCCGTGTGGGAAAGCGCGTAAACCCGTAGCGCACGTCGTTGCGGCTGAGGCCCGCCGTAAGCCGGAAGCGGGCGGGTAGTTCGGTTTCGGCCTGCGCGAAGAGGGTGGTTTGGCGGGCGGTCAGTTCTTCGTCGGTCTGAATGGTATCGGCCACGCCCGCGCGGTTGCCAAAGTTCCGAATTACGCTGAACGTGCGGAGCAGTTCGGCCCCTACGGTAAACGTCGTCGGCAGCGGGCCGTTGGGCAGCCGGATTTGCGTTACGGTACGTCCGCCCAGCCCCTGATCGGCGGTGCGCTGGTAGTTGGTGATGAATGGATTGGCGAAGTCGGTGGTGGTGCCGTATATGGCCGTGGTATTCTGGATGCGGTCATTCCAGCGGTATTCGTGCGAGAAACCCAGATACCCGTATTTCTGATAGATACCCGCCTGTTGCTGGGCACTGCCGGGCAGGGTTCGCGTGGCTGGTCGGGATGACTGCGGGTTGGCCCGGAACTGCGCATCGGTCAGGCCGCCCGGCGTCTGATAATGCAGATCGGAGTACAGTCCCAGCACCGACAGCGTTTGTTTTTCGCTCACCGCAACCGAGCCGCTCAGCGTCAGGTTGTCGCGCACCAGTCCGCTGTGGTCGCGGTAGCCGTTGCTTCGCAGGTGGTTGTAGCTGAGCGAGAGGGCCGTTTTTCCATCGCCCGTTTGCGCCGTTACACCGTTGCCGAACAGCCCGTAGCTGCCGCCGAGAGCCGAGAGTTCAACATGGCTTTTTTTGTCGGGTACGGATAAGCCGCTGAACAGCAGCGTACCACCTGTTCCGGCCCCGTACAAACTGCCCGATGGTCCTTTGATAACCTCGATGCGGCCCAGCGTTCTGACGTCCAGCGCGTTGAGGGGCGTATTGCCGCCCGCGTCGGTCAGGGGCAGTTCGTTCCAGTACGCTTTGATATTGCGCACCCCAAACGGCGACCGGATGGCACTACCCCGAATACTGATCCGGTAACTCCCCGGCGACCGCTCGTCGGCCCGCACGCCGGGCAGCGTGTTCAGCGCCGGAATGGGCGTGGGCGTACCGAACCGCTGCTGTAAATCCCGGCTCGTGAGCAACCCCACCGAAGCCGCCGTTTCCAGCAACCGCCGGTTGGTAGCGTAGCCCCGCACCACCACCTCGTTGAGTTGCAGGGTATCGTTGGTTAGGGAAGCAGGAGTGGGAGTTTGGGCGAGGAGGGTAATTGATAGGAGAAACAAAATTAAAATCAGAGAGTGCGTTATACTAGGGCGAAGCATCTTATAGAAATCGAAAATAAATTTTGATAAGTGTAATTTATCGTTACTTTTGTAAGCCTGTATATAAGATGCCCACAGGCTTGTGCTGAAAACACAATTTGATACCTTAAAAACATCTAAAACCATACTCCAATGCCTAACTCAAAATTTTATCCCCAAAAATACCACCTACATGGTAATCGTGAGCAAAAAGAGAATCAACGAGTATGCGTTGACCAAACATGAAGCTACTGAAGCGTTGAACGAATGGTTTATTAAGACAAAGGCATCCGATTGGAGTAACCTTGCCGACGTCAAGAATACCTTCAATTCGGTCGATTACGTCGGTAACGATAACTATGTCTTTAACATTAAAGGCAACCAATACCGTCTAATTGCCCGGATAATATTTCCCGTGAGGACTGTTTTCATTCGGCTTATCTGCACATATGCTGAATATGACAAAGTTGATGCCTCTTCTGCTTGAAAAGGCTTACTTACTATTATATGATTCTGACCGTAGAAACATCGACGGAATACGAGCGAGCTATGGAGGTAATCGAAACCTACTTAGCCAAAGGCTCTGCTAAACTCACCGAACCCGATCTTGCGGAGCTACAACGGCTTTCACTATTGGTTGAACGGTACGAAGACGAGCATTATCCAATGCCCGTTGAACCGGCTACACTGCCGGAAATGATACGTTTGCGTATGTTCCAGGAAAACCTGAAGCAACGTGATACTGCCAAAATCCTTGGTATCACTGAAACCCGTCTGTCTGAAGTGTTAACAGGCAAGCGCAAAGTTAATATGGACTTGGCCAAACGACTCCACGACCGGCTACGCATCCGGGCTGAATATATTCTCAAAACAGCTTAGTTCGGCAATTTCATCCGGTACAGCCCAAACGGATAATCGGTTTTATCCTGCCCGTTGTTAAATTTTTTGCCCCGGTTAATCTGGGCGTCGGTCATGTAGAGGTAGCCGTCGGGGCCGATGGAGAAACTGTCGGGCCAGCTAAAGCGGCTGTCTTTGGCCAGTGTTTCGAGCCGACGGTCGGGTGTGAGGTAGCGCACGGCTTTGGCGGGCGAGTCGGTCAGATAGACATTCCCCCTGCTGTCGGCTATCATCCCGTGCGATACGCCTGTTTCGGCCATAACTTCCACTTTAGATGATACGTCTGCCGCCGATAAGGCCGGGTTGCGCAGGTGTTCGGTAGCGATGCGGTACAGTTTGGTTTGCGTGATGGGCCGGTAGTAGAGATACGCGAAATCGGTGGTCAGGGCAATGCCGTTGACGTTGCTACTGAACGGTTTGCCCTGGCTGTCGCGTACTTCCTTGCCATCAAGTTTCAGGATAAACTTCGGGTCGGCGGTGGTCGATTTGTCGCCTTCCAGCACCGTGCGACTCTTGCCGGTTTTCAAATCCAGCACTACGATAGCTGCCCGTTTGGGGTCGGACAGGTAAGCCACCCGATTATCCGTATCGACTTGCACGTCGTTGATGGCAATTTTCTGGCGGGGCAGGTCGTCAAAACGGTAAATGGTCTCGATTTTATTATCCGCCAGCTTGATGTGCATCAGTTTAACGCCGTTGGGAATGGTACCCTCCTCGCCGGGATTACCGGGATCCAGCACCCACAGGTCATCGTTTTTATCCACGAACAGGGCCTGTACGTTCATAAACCGCTCAGTGGGTTTAGTGGAGTCCCAGCGATTCCAGTCGGCGTTGGGGTAGGGGCGTCGCTGCCCGTTTACAATTTCGGCCAGGCCGTAGTCGTAGTTTTCGGGCGTTTTGGGGAAGGTGATAAAAATGCGTTTGGCCTTCGAGACGCCCACGCCGATGGGCCGGTGTTTGCCAAACTCCGCCACTTGCTCAACCTTAGGCGATTGCTGGGCAATGAGCATACTGGTATTCATAAGCAGGAGGAAAAAGAGAGCCGTTCTCATGCGTTGACGCTGCGTGTCTTATCCGATGAAAACCGCCGGTACGCACGAAGGTTCAGGAAAATTAGGAAACTGTGCGCTGGCTCATCTTTACCGGATTTATCAAAACCAGAGCCTATCCCGAATGGTTAGCGAATAAATCAATGTCAACGCTATGAAATTACTACCTGCGGGCGGGCTGCTCTGTTTTTCGGGTGGCCTGACCAGTCTATCGGCTCAGTCCACCCAATGCACCACCCGCGTATCAGGGCAAACGCTTTATCTGGCGTCGAGCGCGTTTTTGTGCCGAATCAAAACCAACGCAGCCGGTATCATGCCCGGCGCAAACTAACGTTTACGATGCCAGACAACGATCTGCATGGCAACGCGCCCGACAACGCGCCGGTCGCGTTACTCATTATCGACATGATAAATGACCTGGAGTTTCCCGAGGGGGGCAACTTTCTGGAACCCACCCTGCGGGCTGCCGACCGCATTGTAACCCTCAAAAATCGGGTCAAAGCATGTGGCTGGCCGGTTGTTTACGTGAATGATAACTTTGGTCGGTGGCGGTCCGATTTTCAGGGCGTTCTGGACCATTGCCTGCACGACGGTGTTCGGGGGCAGCCGGTAGTCGAGAAGTTGTTGCCCGACCCGGACGATTACTCGGTGCTAAAACCCAAAAATTCGGCTTTTTATGCCACCACGCTCAACACGTTGCTGACGTATCTTCAGGCCAAAACCCTCATCCTGACGGGCATCAGTGCCGATTCATGCGTGCTGTTTACGGCTAACGATGCCTACGTGCGCGATTTCAGGCTGTTTATCCCGTCAGACTGCGTGGTAGCCGCTACGCCCCAATACACCAATGAGGCCCTGGCGTTTATGCAGCGGGTACTGAAAGCCGACCTGACCCCGTCCGACGCGCTCGACCTGAAGGCAATGACCGACCCGGACTGAACATTGTTGTCCCCCTTTTTCGTATATTTGATTCCAAATCAGGTGGTTCTATTCCGGTAGATTTGCCATTGCGACGATTTGCTGGCCGGGAACGTAAGGTCAGCGTTTTTCACTTTCATTTGCTGTTACCTTGACATTTTCCGAGTTTAACCTCCACGACGACCTCCTTGCGGGTGTCGATGCCATGAACTACCTGAAGGCCACGCCCATTCAGGAAATGGCTATTCCCCAGATTCTTGCCGGTAAAGACCTCATTGCCAGTGCCCAAACCGGCACTGGCAAAACAGCCGCTTACCTTATTCCGTTGCTCGACCGCATCTCCCACGCCGACCATGACCACACCAGTACGCTCGTGCTGGTGCCGACCCGTGAACTGGCCAAACAGATTGACGAGCAGGTGGAAGGCTTCGGCTATTTCGTACAGGCCAACAGCATCGCCATCTACGGCGGGGGCAAAGGCGACGACTGGGACAAGCAGCGCAAAGCCCTTGAAACCGGGGCCGACATCATCATCGCCACGCCCGGCAGACTTATCGCCCACATGCAGTTGGGTTACGTTGACTTCAGCAAGATTGATACACTGGTGCTGGACGAAGCCGACAAAATGCTCGACATGGGCTTCTCGGACGATATTATGAACATCGTGGACAAGATTCCCAAGAAACGGCAGACGCTGCTGTTCTCGGCCACGATGCCCAACAAAATCCGCGAGTTTGCCAAACGAATCCTGACCGACCCCGAAGAAATCCGGCTGGCGGTGTCCAAACCGGCTGCGGGTATCGATCAGCAGTTTTATCTTGCCTATGACCAGCAAAAGCTGCCGTTGCTGGTTCATTTGATCGAAACCAGTGTGAAGCCCGTGATGAGTATGGTCTTGTTCACGTCCAAAAAATCGGAAGTAAACGTGATTGTGCGGGCGTTGAGCAAGCTTGGTCAGGAAGCGCGGGGTATCAGTTCCGACCTCGAACAGGACGACCGCGAAGTCGTGTTGCGCGACTTCAAGAACAAAGCCTTCCCAATTCTGGTGGCTACTGACGTGCTCTCGCGCGGTATCGACATCGACAACCTGACGCATGTGGTGAACTACGACACTCCGCGCGACGCCGAAGATTACGTCCACCGTATTGGCCGCACGGCGCGGGCCGCCACTACCGGTACCTCCATAACGTTCATCAGCGACCAGGACCAGAACCGCATTGTCAGTATCGAAAAACTCATTGAGCGCGAAGTTGACAAGCAGTCCATTACGCAGGAACTGGGCATGGGTAAATCGCCGGAGTTCGATCCCAAACGCTTTGGCCGTCGGCGCGACGATCGGGGCGGCCCGCGTTCGGGTGGCTCGGGCGGTGGCCGTTCGGGCGGACGCGACGGGCGCAGTGGTGGCCGCGACCGGCGTGACGGTGATCGGCCCCGCAGCGGTGACGACAACCAGCGTAGCGGAGAACGTGGCAGCGAAACCCGCCCTGACAGTCGTAATGGCGAACGGCAACCCCGCCCTGAAATCACTATGGCAATTACTCCGCCCACCGAAACGGCCAGCGTAAATGCCGGACAACCCACAAACGGTCAGGAATCTGACAAGCCCAAACGCCGGAAGAAGCGTCGTAAAGGGCCGCGTAGCGATGGACAGGGGACTGAAACCGGCAGACAATCCGCCCCGGAACCCGCTGCCGAGTAACTAAACACATAGCATATACAGGGCGTCAGCACGGGAAATACCACTCCCGTTCTGACGCCCGTTTCGTAATTTTCTCATCCAGAGTATTTATGTCATTTTCAACCCTCGGTTTGTCCGAACCGCTGCTGCGGGCCGTGGCCGATCAGCAATACGGCAAACCATACCCCATTCAGCAACAGGCCATTCCGGTCATTCTGGCCGGGCGCGACGTGCTGGGTATTGCCAAAACCGGGTCGGGTAAAACGGCCAGTTTCGTGCTGCCCATTCTCGAACTGTTTCACCGCACCCAGGCCGCCAAAACGCGCTACGCTACCGTACTGGTGCTGGTACCCACGCGCGAACTGGCCGCGCAGGTGGCGGGCGTATTTCAGGAATTTGGCCGGGCGTTACCGGAGCCAGTCAAAACCGTGGCGGTGTTCGGTGGGGTGGCCATCAACCCGCAGATGGTGGCTGTTCACGGGGCTGATATTGTGGTGGCCACACCGGGGCGGCTGCTCGATTTGCTGCGGGCCAACGCGCTGCGGCTGTCGGGTATCGAGATTCTGGTGCTGGACGAAGCCGACAAGATGCTCGAACTGGGCTTTGCCGAGGAGATGGACGCCATTTTCGATCTGCTGCCCCGGAAACGACAAACCATCCTGTTCTCCGCTACGCTTGGCGACGCCGTACAGACGATCATCAACCAGAATCTATTGCACGATCCGGTGCGCGTCGAGGTTGAAGAGGAGCCGGAAAATCTGGATTTGATAACCCAAACGGCCTACCGCGTCAGTGCCGACCGGAAGGGGCCGCTGCTGCGGTATATTATCAAAAGTCAGAATATGAAGCAGGTGCTGGTGTTCGTGTCGTCGGTGAGGACGGCGGATAATCTGGTGGTCAAGCTGAATAAGAACGGTATTCGGGCGGGGGCTATCCACAGCAAAAAAACGCAGGGTGGCCGTACCGATGCCCTCGCCGATTTCAAAGCGGGCCGACTCAACGTGCTGGTGGCTACCGACCTGATTGCGCGGGGTATCGACATCCAGTTTCTGCCCTACGTCATCAATTTTGAACTGCCCCGGTCGCCCAAAGACTACGTCCACCGCATTGGCCGCACGGGCCGCGCCGAAGCCGCCGGCGAAGCCATCTCCCTGATTATTCCTGATGAGGAACACCATTTTTACATCATCCAGAAGAAAATGAAAAAGCGTGTTACCATGCTGGAGTCAGACGAGATTGACTTGCAGGGGATGTAGGTTGGTTCGGTACGCCGACGCGGCTCCTGATCGACCTACACAAACAACACCCCCATTCCCGATGTTAACTGATACACCATTTACGAAAAGCTCCCGCTCAAATGACCCGATTACGCCTGTTCTGGCAAGTGCCTGCCACGCTGTTTATTGCCGTACTGCTTGTGTTTATAGTCAGCGAAATCGCGGTGGCCTGTCCCAGCAAACGCATCAAGGATATTCCTTACAAAGCCGCCGATGCCCCCGGTTTCAGTGCCGAACGGAACGTATTGGACGTTTACACGCCGAAGAAAAAAGGCAATGCACCCCTGCCCGTCGTGGTATTCATTCACGGCGGCAACTGGGACAGCGGCAGTAAAAATATCTACTGGTTCATTGGTCGTCGGCTGGCTAAGCAGGGCGTAGTGGCCGTAGTTATCAACTACCGGCTTTCGCCAGAGGTGATGGTTCCGGCCATGGCCGACGACTGCGCCCGCGCCGTATTGTGGACTACACAGCACATTGGCGAGTACGGGGGCGACCCCAGCCGGATTTACGTCATGGGCCACTCGGCGGGGGGCGGTCTGGCCGCGCTGCTGACCGTAAAAGACGACTTGTTTACGAACCTTGGTTTGCCGAAAAATCCCGTAAAAGGAGCTATCCTGGACGACCCTGCCGGACTGGACATGGCCGATTACCTACAGAAGATGCAGTATCCCAACGATGAGCAATATCTGACATCATTTGGTAAAGACCCGGCGGTATGGCGGTCGGTGTCGCCGATGTATTTTCTTGAAAAGAGCGACCCGACCATGCTGATTTACATCGGTGGTCGCTCGTACCCCAGCATTATCGACGCTGGTCAGGTGTTCGATAAAAAACTCACGATGCTGGACGTCCCGCACGAGTACACGCGCATACCGGGCAAAAAACACGTACCGATGGTGACGCAACTACTCTGGAAGAATAACCTCATCTATAAAGACCTGCTGAAACTGGTAGGTGCTAAATCGTAACGTTAGAAATCATGACAGAAGCAGAAAAACCCCAGAATCACATCCGCACCGCACTTATTACGGGCGGCTCGAAAGGCATTGGCTACGGCGTAGCCGAAAAACTCGTGACCGAAGGCGTGAAAGTGGCTATCACCAGTAGGTCGTCGGTGGCGGCAGAACTGGCCGCAGCTAAACTCAACGAAATAAAACCTGGCTACGCTATGGGCATAGCCGCCGATGTGCGCGATCTGGCATCGCAGCAAGCGGTGGTCGATGCAATGGTGAAGCAGTGGGAACGGCTCGACTACGTCATTGCCAACGCGGGCGTGGGCCATTTTGCGCCTATTCAGGAACTGACGCCGGAACAGTGGCAGGAAACCCTCGATATTAACCTGACGGGGGTGTTCAACTCGGCCAAAGCGAGTGTTGCCGAACTCAAAAAAACAGGGGGTTTCTTCATCTCGATAGCCAGTCTGGCCGGTACGAACTTCTTCGAGAAAGGCTCGGCTTACAATGCCAGTAAATTCGGACTGGTGGGTTTTACGCAGGCCATCATGCTCGATTTGCGGAGCGACGGCATCCGGGTCAGTACGATTATGCCCGGCTCGGTCGCTACCGAATTTGCCGACCATACGCCCACCGACGCCGACGCCTGGAAAATCCAGCCCGAAGACATCGGCGAACTGGTCTATGACCTGCTGAAGATGAACCCACGCACCCTGCCCAGCAAGATTGAAGTGCGCCCCTCGCGGCCCGGCGGGAAGTAAGCTGATTTTTTGGCAGCATGACAAAAGATACCCTGCTGTTTACCAAGTCAAAACCGGCCTGTCTGTCTTTTCGATTGATGAGCCGGTTTTTGTTTTAGCCAGATTACATGCGGGTGAAGGCAAGATAATTGCCGTTGCACAAAGTCTGTATAGACGTATATCTTTACGGCCATGAATGATACTACAATTACCCGTGCTGGGGAGCAGGACATCCCTGCCCTGAATACGCTGATTAATAGTGCCTACCGGGGCGACAGTTCTCGCCGGGGCTGGACTACCGAAGCCGACCTATTCGACGGTATCCGCACCAGCGAAGAAGCACTCGGCGAAATGCTCCAGAAACCGGCGGCTACAATATTGAAATACGAACGGGCGGAGGAGTTGCTGGGCTGCGTCTATCTCGAACAGCGAGATAATAGCCTGTATCTCGGTATGCTGACTGTGTCGCCCGATGCGCAGACGGGCGGTATTGGCAAGGAACTTATGGCAGCCGCCGAGCAACTGGCCCACGACAAACACTGCCGGGCCATGACCATGACGGTGCTGCCCCAACGCGCTGAACTCATTGCTTTTTACGAACGGCGTGGCTACCAGCCCACCGGCCAAACCGAACCCTTCCCGATGGAGGATTCGCGCTTCGGCCTGCCCAAAGTGCCGCTGTCGTTTATTGTTATGGAGAAAGCATTGTGAAAAACCTGTAACCCGTTCATGACAATGAAGTCAATTTGCTTCCTGTTCCTTTTATTTCCGCCCATGGCCAACGCGCAGTCGTCCGTTCCGGTAGTAACTACCTACCAGCCGCCCACGTTTGCCGATGCTGACCGGCTGGCAAAACTCAGCGCTACGTTTCCGCTGGTTGAAAAGTTGTTTCACGAGCAGGCGAAGCGCAACCACTATCCGGGTACGGCATTTGGGATTATGCTGGATGGCAAACTGGTCTATTCCGGTGCGTTTGGGTATGCCGATATGGCCAAAAAAACGCCCGCTACTACGCAGTCGCTGTTTCGGGTTGCGTCGATGACCAAAAGTATTACCGCCATGGCTATTCTTAAACTGCGAGATAGCGGCAAACTCCGGCTCGACGACCCCGCCGAGCAGTACATTCCCGAACTCAAAACGCACAAATACCTCACCACCGACGCCCCCCGCATCACCGTCCGCAACTTGCTGACTCACTCGGCGGGCTTCCCCGAAGACAACCCCTGGGGCGACCGCCAACTGGCCGACTCCGACGCAGATTTACTCGCGCTGATAAAAAACGGGCTGTCGAACGCCAACGCGCCGGGTGAGACTTACGAGTACAGCAACCTCGGGTTTGCCATGCTGGGGCGCATTATCACGGTGGTGTCGGGTAAGTCCTATCAGCAGTACATCACCGACGAGATTCTGAAACCCCTCGGCATGACCCACACCATCTGGAACTACGCCGACGCCCCCGCCGGGAAACTCGCCCTCGGCCACCGCTGGCTCGATGGCCAATGGATTGATGAACCACTATTGGCCGATGGCTCGTGGGGCGCGATGGGTGGGTTGATCACGTCGATTGAGGATTTCAGCAAGTACGTTGCCTTCCAGCAGGACGCGTGGCCCCCGCGCAGCGACGCGGACAATCCCGTTCTCAAGCGCAGCTCCCGGCGCGAGATGCAGCACCCCTGGATGTTCTCGAACCTGTCGGCGGGGACGTGTCCGGTCACGAGTGCGTATGGCTACGGGCTGGGTTGGGGCCGCAACTGCACGGGGCGCGTTACGGTGGGCCATAGTGGCGGTTTGCCGGGGTTTGGCAGTCAGTGGCGGATCCTGCCCGACTACGGCCTGGGCGTGATTTCCTTTGCTAACCTGACCTACGCTAATATGGGGCAGGTAAATCAGGCCGTTATCGACACCATACTGTCGGTCAGTAAGTTGCAGCCTCGTCAGTTACCGGTCTCGCCCATTCTGGCGCAGCGAAAAGCGGACTTGGTCAAGCAGTTACCCAATCTCGCCAGTGCCGAAATAAGCGGTATTTTCGCGGAGAATTTCTTTCCCGACAAGTCCGTCACGACTCGCCGGAAGGTGCTGGACAACCTGTATGCTAAAACCGGGAAAATCAGCCGGGTAGGGGAGTTGCAGTCCGAAAACCAGCTGCGCGGCCATTTTCTGCTGTACGGCGAACGAGGCAACATCGACGTGTTCTTCACCCTCACTCCGGAGACTCCGGCCCTGATCCAGCAACTGGACTTCCGGGAAGCCAAGTAAAATTCACTGCAGGGGCACAGAGAACACAGAGTTGTATAACCAGTAACTCTGTGCCTATATGGTGGAAAAAACGTACTGAATGATATGAGAAACCTCCTCTTCCTCCTCCTCCTCACCACCGCTGCCCAGGCGCAGACGGTAGAAGTCACACTCGCCAAAATGGGCATCACGCTGGCAGCACCCAGCAAGCCCGTGGCCAATTACGTAAAAGCCGTTCGGACGGGGAACCTGGTGTTTCTGGCTGGCCACGTACCCACCCACGCCGATGGTACGCCATTTACGGGTCGGCTTGGTCAGGATTTGAGCATCGAGCAGGGTTATGATGCCGCCCGGCAGGCTACCATTTCTATACTCGCGACCCTCAAAGCTGAACTCGGCAACCTCGACCGCATCCGGCGCATTGTGAAGGTGACTGGCTTCGTGAACTCCACGCCCGATTTTCCCGACCAGCCCAAAGTCATAAACGGCTGTTCGGATTTGCTCATGGCTGTCTTTGGCGACAAAGGCAAACACGCCCGCTCGGCAGTGGGTATGGTCATGCTGCCGAGCAACTACGCCGTTGAAATCGAGATGGTAGTGGAGGTTGAAGAGTGATGAGTGAAAAACGGGCTGACGCACAATGACCTTGCGTCAGCCCGTTTTTCGCTCGTCACTCATCGTTCTTCACTGAAAATTGACCGGGGCCATTAAGGAGGAGGAAGATGGATACGGCCAGCAGGTTGAGCGAGGGGAAGGTATTCTGGTACGTATCGCCGATGGATACGTGGGCAAGTCCGAAAGCGACGCTGAAGTTGATAATCAGAAGCACCGCAGTCCAGCGCGTAAACAGACCCAGAATCAGCAAAATACCCCCAATAAACTCTGTGTAGGACGACAGATACGCGCCAACAGTCGGAAACGGAACACCAAGGGAGATCAGGTAGCTAACAAAGTTCGGGATGTTCTCCACCGGAAACAGGGCATTGGTGTAGGAAACCCGCACCAACTGAAACCCAAAAGCCAGCCGGATAACCAGCACGCCAACGTCGCGGTAACGGGAGAGTCTTTTCATAGAATTATAGTGTCTCATACATTTTTTTACTTATTACCAAACGTCAAACTGCTCCAGTAACTGTGCCAATCGGCAGGCTGGTAGCGGGCCTGAGCGGTATCGCTGGCGGGAACCATATGCACCACGCTGACCATGTTTTTGCCGGGTTTGAGCAAAAACTGAACCCGGCCCTTCGCATCGGAGCGTTGTTTTTCTTCCGAAAGTTCATTTGTCAAATTACGGTTCCAGTACCGGACCAGCGCGCCCGAAATAGGTTTGTCGCCGAACAGAATCTGGTACCCGATGGGCTGACCCACGCGCTGCGCGTAAGGATTTTTGTCGGCCATGATTTCCAGTGGCATCCCGGTTGGTTTGGCGAAGGTATCATCGGGCTTGTTGCCGACCTGCACCAGCGTTTTCACGCATCGCTGGTAGAGTTCACGGCTGGGCTTGCTGGCTTCGTTGCGCTGCTTCCGGGCCGCAATGACATTGCTGAGGCCGTCTTCTTCGAGATAGAGCAGAAAACTATCCGCTTTCATGGCCAGAAATTTGGGCGTGTTGGCAAAGCTGAACAGGTGCGTGCCGGGCGTGTTGAGTTGTACCACAACGTTGCCGTACGTGCCGTTGGTCAGGGTGGGGGCAAGGTCGGTGCTGCTGGTGGCGGTATGGTGGCGGTACTGTATGATGCGGTTCTTCACGCCTTCTGAACGTTCGCCGGCGAAGCCTTCGCCCACCATCACCTGAATGTTGACGCGCTCGCCGGTGCGAACAACATATTGGCTGGGTTCCAGCCAGAATTCATGTGCTAAGGCTAAGCCCGCCAACACGCAGAAAGTAGTGATTAATAAAAACTTCTTCATGTTTACTATTTTTATTTAATCTAAACAAAGTTAATTTTGTGAACGCTACTACTTCGCCAACGGCATGAACACTGAACAGCTCTTTTCTGATACAACCGAATCCGCTTCTGCCCTTCGCCCGCTGATGCGTCCATCGCTGAGTGATGAGTGCGTTTTGAAAAAGTGTTGCAAGAAGTACAAAAAGGGCAAGCGGTGCAAGAGTTGCCCGGAGCGGTAACCTCCCGGAACCCCCCGCCCGGCTTTGGTGTCATAGCTTTGTATGCACCTGTACCTGCACATTCCGTTCTGCAAGCAAGCCTGCCACTACTGTGATTTTCATTTCAGCACGAGCCTGCGGCAGAAACCGGCCCTGATTGACGCACTCTGCCAGGAAATCAGACTCCAGAAAGACTACCTGCCCGGCAACACCCTCGAAACCATTTACTTTGGTGGTGGGACGCCCTCATTGCTGACCGAAGCGGATTTGGCCCAGATTTTTACGGCTATTCATCAGCAGTTTACCATTGACCCCACCGCCGAAATTACCCTCGAAGCCAATCCTGACGACCTCACGCCCGATAAACTCCGACTGCTACGCCGATACGTAAATCGGCTAAGCATCGGTATCCAGACGTTCGACGAGGCTACGCTACGCTGGATGAACCGCGCCCACACCGCCACCGAAGCCCAAAGCTGCGTACAAAACGCCCAACACGCCGGTTTTGACAACCTGAGCGTCGATCTGATCTACGGCATCCCCGTTCTGAATTTTCAACCCTTTCTCTCAGAAGGAGAACGCGAGCGTATCTGGCAGCGCGACCTCAATACGATGCTGTCGCTGGATGTGCCGCACCTGTCGGCCTACGCCCTGACCGTTGAACCCGATACGGCGTTTGGGCGGTGGACTACCAGCGGAAAACTCCCGGCGATGGACGAGGAACTGGCCGCCAGTCAGTTTGAGCAACTGACCCGCACGCTGACCGGCACCGGCTACGAACACTACGAAATCTCGAATTTTGCCAGGGCCGCGTCCGGTAAACCCGGCCACTACGCCCGCCATAATACTGCCTATTGGCAACGGCGTCCGTACCTCGGTATTGGTCCCAGTGCGCACTCGTACAACGGACATAGCCGCCAGTATAACATCGCCAACAATGTACGTTATGTAGCTGATATACAGGCTGGAACGTTGCCCGCTACGGTGGAGGTGCTAACGCTTGCCGATCAGGTAAACGAGTATTTGCTTACGGGTTTACGCACGCAATGGGGCTGCTCGTTAACCGAACTCGACACCATGTTACAGGCTGACTTTGCGCAAATACAGGCCAACGTACTTGCTCAGCTTTATGCCATTAACTGGCTCGAACGGACCAACAATCAATTGCGCCTGACCGAAGCCGGTAAACTCTTCGCCGACCGGGTGGCGGCTGATTTATTTGTCGGCTAATCCTTGCCATTTAGTGGGTATTCATAGTCATTTGTAGTCATTTGACGTTAGACAACCATGAACCCACCCCCCCGCCGAAACACCTTCCGTTCTGACGACAAACCCCAGCCGCAACCCCGACCCAAAGCCGTTCATGCCACCACGGATCGGCTTCAGAAACGGGGACGCTGGCAACAGACGCGTAGTTTTATTCGCGAGCGGCCCCTGCTGGAACGGATATACTGGTTTGTGGCGAAAGCGATTCTGTGGCTGTTCATCGGTTCGATTGGCTACGTCATCGTCCTGAAATACGTACCGGTCTGGGTTACGCCTTTAGTTGTATCGCGCTGGGTGGGTACGTTCGGCACCGACGAGCCGGGCCATGTCTATAAAAAATGGCGGAGTTACGACAACATTAGCAAAGAAGCCGCGCTGGCGGTAGTCGCGTCAGAAGATCAGGCGTTCCCGTCGCACTGGGGCTTTGATTTTGACGAAATTCAGGACGCCATTAAGGAAAATCAGCGTCGCAAACGTCCACGCGGAGCCAGCACCATTTCGCAGCAGGTGGCCAAAAATGTATTTCTCTGGAACGGTCGCAGTTATATCCGTAAGGGGCTGGAGGTATATTTTACGGTGCTGATTGAATTGATCTGGGGCAAAGAGCGCATTCTGGAAGTCTATCTGAACGTAGCCGAAACCGGGCCGATGACTTTTGGTGTCGAGGCCGCGTCGCAGCGGTATTACCACCATCCGGCGGCTGACCTGAGCCGCGACGAAGCTGCCCGTATTGCTGCTATACTACCCAATCCGCGCCAGTTTTCCATCAAAAATCCGTCGGCCTACGTGCAGCGCAGAACCCGGCAAATTGCCCGGCAAATGCGGGCGTTGGGTGGACAACGCTATATTCGTACTCTCTGAAGATCACATAAATGAACTCATGGCCGACTCGTTGGCCAGCTCTTCAGCGTGTTCCTTACCGAGGTAGCGGTCAATAAAATAGTGGGCTACGTACAGCAACGGCGTCAGTAAAATGGCGGTAGTGGCTTTATACAGGTAGTTGATAATGCCTACCGCCACCACCTGCGCCAGTGACCAGTTGCCGAACACGTAAAAGGCAATTCCCAGTACCACGAACGAATCGACCAGTTGCGAGACCAGCGTGGAGCCGGTGGCACGGAGCCAGATTTTGCGGCTACCCGTAATCTTGCGCAGGTATTGAAACACCGATGCGTCGAGAATCTGCCCAATCAGAAAGGCCGTTAGTGAGCCGATGATAATGCCCAGCCCCTGCCGAAAAATCATCTTGAACGCATTGTCGATGTTGATGGGCTGCCCCGTTGGGTCGGTAGCGTTGACGTCGAGCCAGAATTGGGCGGGAGGCAGTACCGTTACGGCGTAAATAATCACAAAGCTGTACGCTACAAAACCCGCCGTCAGGAACGAAATACGCCGAACGCCCGCCTTGCCAAAATACTCGTTGATGATGTCGGAGGTGACGAATACAAACGGCCAGATCACCGCCCCCGCCGTGAGGTTGAAATCTAATACAAAATCGCCAAACAGATGAATCTGCGCCGGTTTGACGCCAATCAGCGTTTCGGCAGAGAAGATTTTGACGCCAATGATTTCAGCAATCAGCGCGTTGGTCAGGAACACCGCGCTGAGCAGCGTGTAGAGGTTGGTTCGTTTGTTGGTGAAGGAATAGGTGGGCATGGGGTTCTTCACTTATTTTCGTTTATACACATCGGGTATGGCGGTTTTTTCGTAGCGTTTAGCCAAAGCGGGGGCGCGTTGAAAAAGCTTCTGGATTACGTTTTCACGGTCGATGATGTAGTCGGGCGGGTCGTTTTTAAAGTGGTCGAATACGTTGATGACGGCCTCGTAATTGTCTAAGTTGTTAAGGTCATACTTGGCCAGGTCCCAGTTCAGGTAGGGCGTAGCCAGCCGGTTGGTGCGGTACGCGCTGAGTTCCTCGCCGATAATCAGAACCCGCTGATTCTGGATCTCATTGGGCAGGGGAGAGGGCCGCACCTGTAGCTGGCTCAGTCGCCCCAGCTCTACGCCCGGCAACAGACCCATTGCTCCCTGATAAAAGAGCAGCAGCATAATGGCAAAAGCAGCCGTGAAGCCCAGTTCGGCCAGCCACTGTTTGCGCATATTCTCAAAATAAAAGACAGTGAAATACGCCATTGGCGGTACAAAACTCAGGAACGCCATCGGAGCCAGAAACGGCATCAGCACAATAGTGAGTACGGCCATGCCGAACCAGATGACCATGATCTGCTGTACCCGCTGTTGAAAATTGACGTACCGCCCCGTTGTGTTGAACAGACTCAGGAACCCCAGCACCCCCAGCCCCAGCGGAATCAGCAACGAGGCAATGAGCGATCGATAATTGGAGAGTGAGTACTGCCTCACCCGAAATACCGACGCCAGCAAATTTCGGTTAATGTCGGCCAGGCTATCGTTGAGGTAATAAAACAGGGCAACCACCGCTACCGGAAACAGAAAGCCGAATAACGACAGCGAATACTGCCGGAATGTGGCCCCCGTGTACAGCAGCAGCGATAGAGCCGCCCAGAGCACAAACACCGCCGAGGGCAGGTAAAACAGCGCGGCAATGCCGATGTAAAACCCCACTTCAAATACTTCGTCGGTAGCCCCCCGCCGGTCCATTTGTTTTACCAGCGTACCCAGAGCCAGCAGCAGAAAGGTAGTGGACAGCAGCACGGGCGAGAGCGTCAGACAGTCGAAGGACAAATGCAGAAAGAGCATATACACCAGACCGGGCCAGAACATGCGGTCAGTGAAAAACGCGCGGGCGTTGGCAAGGTAGTTGAAATAGGCAATCTGAAATACGGATACCGCCGTGGCCGCTACGTGCAAAACAAGCGTAGAACGACCAAAAACCGCGTTCAACCCCCAGTAGGTCACCGCCGACAGCGGGCTGACGTTGTCCCAGATGTCGCGGTAGAGCAGTTTGCCCGCGCTCATTTGCTCGCCCACCAGCAGCCAGTTCAGTTCGGGAATGAGCAGGGGGAACGGGTGCAACAGCAACGGGAGCCGGATCAGCAGCATCAGCCCCAGCAACCCCGCATATAGCAGCGGATAATACGAACGAAAGAAGCTAAGCACAGTTATCAGTTATCAGTAACCAGTTATCAGTAGCCGACGCACCAGCAAAATTGATTACTGATAACTGTAAAATTAGGGGCAATTTCGGCAGAACGGAAAAAGGATCGGATATTTGCCGATATTGGTTTCTGGTCATCTATTTATAGAGTGGAGCCAGGCTGAATAAATAAGCGTATGGAATCGAAACGACAGCAGAAAGTATCCCGGCAGTTGCAGCGGGATTTAAGCGAAATTTTTCAGCGTGATGTGCCGCACCTGTTCAACGGACCCTCCAGTCCGGGCGCGTTCATCACCGTAACCAGTGTCCGCGTATCGCCCGACCTGAGCGTGGCCCGTATCTACCTGAGTTTTCTGGCTACGAACAACAAAGACCTGCTGCTTGATGAGATTCGCGATAAGGGCAAGGTGATTCGTCAACACCTCGGCGACCGCGTTCGGCACCAGCTGCGCATCGTTCCCGAACTGAATTTCTTCATCGACGATACCGTCGAATACGCTGATAAGATGGACAAACTCTTCTCCGGCCTGGACATTCCCCCCGCCCCGGACGAAGACGATGATTAAAGAGTGAGAGATATGAACCTCCCCGTCTGGATTGCCCGCCGATATTTTTTCTCGCGCAAGAAACGCAGCTTCATAAGCTGGTTGTCTATCCTGTCGATGCTGGGCGTGGGCGTGGGAACAATGGCCCTGATTGTGGTGCTGTCGGTCTTTAATGGCATGGAAGAGTTGAACCGTCAAATCTTCAAAAACTTCGAGGCAGACATGACAGTAATGCCCCAAAAAGGCAAGCGGTTTTTAGCCTCGGATGCACTGCTGACCAAAATTCGGCAAACACCCGGCGTCGCGCTGGTATCGGCCATAGCGCAGGACAATGCCCTCGCCCGCTACCGCGACGGGCAGGCCGTAATTCGGCTCAAAGGGGTTGACGATACCTATACCCAACGCAGCAGTATCGACTCGGCGGTGATTGGCGGGCGGTTTCTGATTCGGCAGGACGGCGTCAATTATGCCGTAGTGTCCAACGGCGTTCGCAGCGATCTGAGCATCTCGACGGTTGATATTCTAACGCCATTAGAAATTCTGTATCCAAAACGTAATCAGTCACTTAGTGTTCTTAATCCCGATGCCTTCAACAGCGATGCGCTAACGGTGGCGGGGGTATTTTTTATCGAAGCCAACAACTACAATAATGTGGTGTTTACCCCCATTACGGTGGCCCGTTCGCTGTTTGGCTACGACCCCGGCGAGGTAACGAGTTTAGAAATTCAACTCATACCCAGCACCAATGAAGACCAGGCGAAAGAGGCCCTGATGGCGGTCGTATCGATGGCGGGGGGCGGGGCCAAACTAACCGTGCAAAGCCGCGACGATCTCAACCGCGATCTGTACCGCGCCATCCGGGTCGAGAAGTTATTCACGGGTGTCATTCTGGCATTCATCGTTCTGGTGGCCAGCATCAACATTTTTTTCTCTCTGTCGATGCTGGTCATCGAGAAGCGCGAGGACATCCGTATCCTGTACGCGCTGGGCGCAACGACCAGCACCGTTCGCCGGATTTTCCTGACCGAGGGGGCCATCATTGCCCTGACCGGTGCCGTTACGGGTCTGGTGCTGGGGATTGGTATCTGCCTGGCCCAGCAGGAATACGGCCTGATTTCGATGGGAACGGTTTCGTCTATCGTGGATGCCTACCCCGTCCGGCTCGACACGAGCGACGTTGTGCTGACGAGCGTACTGGTCGTGCTGATGACCGTGCTTACGTCATGGTTTCCGGCCCAGCGGGCCGCCCGGCTGGTGGCGTAACGTTACGACGCGGACTAAAAAGACAAAACTTCCAACTGGTGTTTTTTAGCGCGGGCTTCTTCAACAATCGCTTCCAGTTGCTTAGCCGTTTCGTTATTGAGCCATTCCTCTCCACACTGATTGCAGACGGTGGCAGGAACACGACGAACGACCACGAGATTTTCCCCCAGATCAGCCGTAAACGTTGTAAGTCCAGCTTCTTTATGGCCGCCACACATAGGGCAATGTGATGAAGTCATTTTCGTTTCGTTTTATAATCTAACTCAAAGAAGTCGAGCGATGGTTCGTAAACTGTAATTATGAACACGGTAGTTTCTGCTTCACCATAGGCTGCAATTACGTGCAGAGGACGTTCTGCTACCCATCCCATCATCAATACACTTGGAAAGGGCTTGTCATCGTCATACCGTCTGATTACTTCGCCAGCTAATATCACATCAAGTGCTTCGTTTTGTAAAATATGCCGTTCAGCAAGTCGAACAAGAACGTGTTTCTGCCAGATAATATTTTCGTCGGCAATAGCTTTGCGTAAGTCTGCCAGTTCAAATCCTACCATCACCACTTCGTCTTTTTGTGGCCCGTTATAGCGTAGTAAAGAATGAAGCTAAACAGGGGGAGCAGCAGCGCGTAGGCCATTTTGGGGCTAACGGCATCGGTGAGATAGCCATGCAGCAGCGGCAGTAACGCACCGCCCGAAATACCCATAATAAGCAGTGCCGAACCCAGTTTGGTGAAGCTGCCCAGCCGGTTCAGTGCCAGCGGCCACACGGCGGGCCATACCGGCGAGATGGCGAAGCCCATCAGCGCAATGCATAGAATAGAGGCCAGTCCACTCGTGACCAGCGCACCAACCGTCAGAATCAGCGCCAGAATCATGCCGTAACGCAGGGCATTTTGCTGCGAAATCCAGCGGGGAATAGCTACGATACCCAGCAGATAACCGACCAGAAGACCGGTCAGCGTGTAGGTAGTGAAGTGCTTGGCCTCGTCATTGCTGAAACCGATTGCTGTCCCGTAGCTGATGATCAGATCGCCGGTAATGACCTCGGCACCTACGTAACAAAACAAGGCAAAAACGCCCAGCACCAGGTTCGGAAACTGCCAGATACTGGTGTGGGTAGTCATTGCATCGGCGGGCAGGTCGTCCTGCTCTTCCGATACTTCGGGCAGGTTGGAGTAACGAATCAGTCCGGCCAGTACAATCAGAATGCCCGTCATGATCAGGTAGGGCGTAACGACTTTCTCGAGCGATGCCGCGTTGATAACCTCGTTGGCCCCCGACAGCAACAGCCCGCCAAAAATAAGCTGACTGCAAATGCCCGCCAGTTTGTTGGCAATGCCCAGAAAACTGATGCGCTGGGCGGCACTCTCGCGCGGCCCCAGGATGGTAGCATACGGGTTCGACGCCGTTTGCAGGACCGTCAGGCCAATACCGATGATGAACAACCCCACCAGAAACAGTGGATACGAAACGGCTTTGGCTGCCGGTACAAAAATCAGCGTACCAATGGCCATCGTGACCAGCCCCAGCGACATCCCGTTCTTAAAACCCGTCCGTTTCAGCACCGCCGACGACGGAATGGCCATGATGGTATAGGAAATGAAAAAGGCAAAGGCCACCAGCGTGGACTGAAACGAAGACAGATTAAATGCTTGCTTGAAGAACGTAATCAGTACGCTATTGACCCACGTAACGAAGCCAAAGACGAAAAATAACGCGCCAATGATAAGCAGCGGACCGGTGTAATTCTGGGGTTTGGAAACAGTCTGAACCAACGTCTGAACCGGGATTAACCGGCGTTAAAAGGTGTACGGGAAGATAGGAGTGGGCAAGTTCAGCAAAATCCTGTACATTTTTTCAATCCGGCACGGGCCAGGTTGTGCAGGGTACCCCGCCCGCAGGAAGGTTGTGTTGTTTTCAGCGTTGGCCCGTCTATTGGCGCTCAGTACCCACTTGTTATCTAAACCCGTCCCTTTGTTGCCTTTCGTGAGTAATAATTCCCTGTTAATCTGTATGTTGCCTGCCTAAAATTTCCATCCTCACCAAGGCAACGAACGCCAGCGTTTTTACGGGGGCCTCCCACTGCCTCAGCGTATTTTTAGATGAGTAACCGGTGTATGAGATCATACCAGAAAGCCGCCCGTTCGGGTTAGAAGTTGTCTGTCAGGCCAAAAATGGGGGGATTGGTTTTCCACTTGCCGCGCGTGAAATCAGGGATGTCGATGGGTTTGCTGTTGCCCGCAATGCTCTGCTCCGATAACGGGCTGATGGCACTCCAGGCGGCTGCGTCATAGACGTCCATCGGTACGGGGCCTTTGGCTTTGACGGCTTCGATAAACGCCCGCAGCACGAAAAAGTCGATGCCGCCGTGTCCGCCACTCTCTGCTGTTTGGCCATGCCGTTTCCAGAGGGGATGATCGTATTTGGTCTGATAGGGTGCAAACGGCTCCCACGAGTGCGCTTTCGGCGACTTTCCGTGCGACGGACCGCCTTCCAGATAGATCATGTCGTTATCGTCCATCCAGATGCCTTCGGTACCCTGCGCCCGGAAGCCGAGCGAGTAGGGGCGGGGTGAGTTGGTGTCGTGCATGATCACGATGTTTTCGCCATTGGCGCACTCGATCATGGTCGTGACTACATCGCCGAGTTTGAAATTGACGTTAGCGTTCGGATGGTCTTTGCCGCCTTTGTCCACTACGTATTTGTGCAGCCCCCGGCTTTTGGTGGCCATACTCGTGAGCCTGACAAACTGGTTACCCCGGTTAATGTTGAGCCAGTGCGCTACCGGTCCAAGCCCATGTGTGGGGTATAAATCGCCGTTGCGGTCAACGGAGTGCTGCGTACGCCAGCGGGCTTCTGAGTAGGCGTTTTTGCCGAACTCGGCTCCCACACCATGCCCCTTACCATCGTTGAATTTGATGTTTCGCAGATCGTGCTGATAGCCGCAGTGGGCGTAGGTCATTTCGCCGAACATACCCTGCCGGATCATGTTCAGCACCGCCAGCACATCGCGCCGGTAGCAGACATTTTCCAGGATCATGCACGGCATCCCGGTTTTCTCCGACGTATCGACCAAATCCCACGACTCCTGTAGTGTTACCGTAGCTGACACTTCAACGGCGGCATACTTCCCGGCTTTCATGGTGGCTACGGCCATCGGCACATGCCACTCCCAGGGCGTGGCAATCACAACGCCGTCGAGGTCGGTACGTTTCAGCATCTGTAAAAACGCTTCGGGACCGTTGCTGTACGTTTCAGGCTTTGCATGACCGGCTTTCTCGATCATACCGTTCGTTCGCCGGATGCTGTCGGGATCAATGTCGCAGATGGCCGGAATTTGGACATCGCTGCGCAACAGGGCCTGCTGGATGTGGCTGCGTCCCCGCTCGCCAACACCAATGAACCCCAGCCGAACTTTATCGGCCACGGGTTTGGCGTGGGTCAGGATGGTTGGCAAAATGGATGCCGCTGCGCCGGTCAGCGCGGCTGTGCGGATAAACTGGCGACGGGTAGGAGACGGAAAAGGCATATCGGAAAAAGGTTATCGTTCGCAAATAAACGATTTTACCCAACTACTACCACCAAACGCTCCCAGGATAAGGTTGCCCAATGACAACCGGCTCGCCAATTTTTGGCGTAGTAATGGCCAGACCGGCCTCACCGGCGCGTTTGGTGACCCGTTGTATGGATTCGTTCCAGGCATGATACGCCAGCGCAAACTTGCCCCAGTGTACCGGCAGCACCGTTTTTGCCCGCAACTCCTGCCCCGCCGTAACCACCCCTTCGGGAAACAGATGGATATTGGGCCAGTCGGCATTGTACTGCCCGCATTCCAGCATGGCCAGATCGAAGGGGCCGTATTTCGCGCCGATGTCGCGGAAGTGCGTACCGTAACCCGAATCGCCACCCAGAAATAGTTTGTAGCCGGTATCGGGCGCGTTGCCGGGCAATTCCAGCACGAACGATGTCCAGAGTGTTTTTTCGCGCGTTAGGCCCCGGCCCGAAAAGTGCCGTGCCGGCGTTGCCGTAAGCCGGATACCGTCGGCCAGCGTTTGCGTATCCCACCAGTCAAATTCACTGATCCTGCCAGGTGTGATACCCCAGCGTTCGAGGTGCGCACCTACGCCGAGAGCGGTGTAAAATTGCTTCACCCTCGGCGCAAGTTTAACAACCGTTTCGTAATCGAGGTGATCGTAATGGTCGTGCGAGAGAATGAGCAGATCAACGTTCGGCATGTCGTCCGCGCCATATACGTTGGTACCGGGAAACGCCCCGCCGAAGAAACGCCCCGGCGAAGCATAACCGCTGAAGACCGGAAATGTTACGTTCTGACGGCTACGGAACAAAGCAACAAACGGGTATGTTATAGATAGAGGGGCGAGTGCTTTGTTTAATCTTTTTTAGAAAAGGATGAACAGAATACCCCCTGAGCGGGTTATTTACCTGCCATTTGCATACTAACGGGCCTTACACTTCCACGCCCTGCCGTCTGCCTGTGTTGTACACATACTTTGTAACGACAGGTTGATCGAACCGTTTTTCGATTCACATATTATGGAAAATTACCCCGCTGGGGATGCTGCCGCCGGGCAGACCAGTGCGCCACGCGTTACCGTGTTTCGGAAGGAACATTTTAACGCGGCTCACCGGCTGAACAACCCAAACTGGTCGGACGAGAAGAACACCCGTGTTTATGGAAAGTGTAACAACCCCAACTATCACGGCCACAACTACGACCTGATTGTGCAGGTTACGGGAGAAGTCGATCCTGAAACAGGCTATGTTATTGACCTGAAGTTTCTGGGCGATGTCATTAAAGAACATGTTACGGACCGGTTCGATCACAAAAACCTGAATCTGGACACGGAGGAGTTCGCCGACCTGAACCCGTCTGCCGAAAACATTGCCATCGTTATTTACAACATTTTACGTACCCAGTTGAGCGAGAGCCTGACCCTGAAAATAAGACTTTATGAAACCGAACGGAACTTCGTTGAATACCCTGCCTGATGGCGTCCCGCATAACGGAAAAAATATGAACGGTAACCAATACAATGGCCACAATCACGATGAGCAACTCATTGATGACATTGGTGATGAACACGGCGCGGCTGCTATCGACACGCCCATGCGCCCCGATGCCTTCGACCTGGACAACGACACCAAGATCGACCTCATCGAAGAACACTTCCGCGAAATCATGGGCATTCTGGGCCTCGACCTCACCGACGACAGTTTGAAAGGATCGCCCCGGCGCGTGGCCAAGATGTACGTGACCGAAATTTTTCGCGGTCTCGACCCGGCTAACAAGCCGCTACCCACCCTGTTCGAGAACAAGTTTCGCTACAACGAGATGCTTGTTGAGAAAGACATTCTGGTGCAGACTTACTGCGAACACCACTTTGTACCCGTCATTGGCAAAGCGCATATCGCGTATATTTCGAGTGGTAAAGTGATTGGTTTGTCGAAGCTGAACCGGATTGTGGAGTACTTCAGCAAACGCCCGCAGGTGCAGGAACGCCTGACGGTCCAGATTGCCGACGAACTCAAGAAGGTACTGGAAACTGAAGACGTTGCCGTTATCGTGGATGCCAAACACCTCTGCGTTTCTACGCGCGGTGTACACGACATAAACAGCTCGACGATTACGGCTGCGTACGGCGGTAAGTTTGAGGAAGATGCCACCCGCCAGGAGTTTCTACGCTACATTGGCTGCTCGAACGTAACAATTTAGGTCAACGGATACTTTACGACGGCGGGTACCAGCTTACAAAAGCCGGAACCCGCCATTTTTTTACACTAACTATGAACGACAAAAACATCCTCATCATTGGCGCGAGTTCGGGCATTGGCCACGCGCTGGCGCAGCAACTGCAACAGGCCGGAGCCACGCTCTTTACGGCGGGCCGCACCCAACCCGATGGCATTATCTCCACGCACATGACGTGGGACGTGACCAAAACCCCGGCTGTTGAGGCCCTCAACCAACTGCCCGACACCCTGCACGGATTGGTGTATTGCCCCGGCACCATCAACCTCAAGCCTTTCCAGCGGCTCACCATCGAGGACTACCGCAACGATCTGGAGATTAACGTACTGGGTGCCGTAGCGGCTATTCACGCCTGTTACGCGGCCATCAAAAAAACGAAGAACGGCAGCATTGTCCTTTTCAGTACCGTAGCGGCTAAACTTGGCATGGGGATGCACTCGTCGGTATCGGTCGCTAAATCGGCGGTCGAAGGACTAACTAAATCGCTGGCGGCAGAACTGGCTCCGTTCAATGTTCGAGTCAATGCCATTGCTCCCTCGCTTACCGATACGCCCCTGGCCGGGTTCCTGCTGGGCGACGACAACAAGCGCGAAGCGGGTAACAAGCGCCACCCGCTGGGCCGCGTCGGTATGCCCGAAGACATCGCCAGCATGGCCGCCTATCTGCTTACTGACCCCGCCAGCTGGATAACTGGCCAGATCATCGGCATAGACGGTGGCATGGGCAGTTTGAAATAAAAGTAGTAGAAAAGCAAAAGAGTGGGTATTTTCATGGTGATTTAACCCGATACACCGTGAAATGCCCGCTCTTTTTTTGCCTGTTCCTGCTGCTTACCAGCCTGAAAACGCCCGCGCTGGCGCAAACCGCTCCGGTTTCCAAAACTTATACGTACCTGATTTACCATAAACTCGCACCGGGTCTGACCATTCAGGACGCGCTGAGTGTGGAACGCGAGTGGCGGGCCATCAACCAGGCGGCCGTGGACGAGGGCAATCTCATTGGCTGGCACATGATGGTGAAGCAGATGACCTCTAACCCAAACCCTGCCGAGTATGACTACGTAACCTGCATCGTCACGCGCGAAATGGCTATCCGCAGTGCCTCTCCGGCGGCAATGGCCAAAATCTACGGCGACAGTGTACAAACCCGTATGACCAGCCTGCAAGCCCGCGACCAACAAACGGCTCCCGTGGTGAAGTTTGAAATCTGGGAAAACACTGAAACCCTGTTTGGCCCGACGTTCCGACCCGAAAAAGGACAAACGGTGGTAGTTGACTTCCTGAAACTGCGTGATGCCCAGGCTAACTGGACCGCGTCGGTGGCTCCGCTCCGGCAGGCCGCAGCCGCGCAGGTGGCGCAGAATTTGCTACGCGGCTGGGCGTTTTCGGCCTTAGTGGTTCCAAAAGGTACTGAGAAGAGGTATGATTTTGCCATTGTCCGGCCCGTCATCAATCTGAACCTTCTTGCCAACGCTACCGATCCGAAGCAACTGGAAACGCAGCGTCAGCTAACCCGAACGTTTGAACCGGTGCGTCAGGAAGTGTTTCGATTCGAGGAATTTACTACGCCACTGGCTACTACCAAAAAATAAGCGAAGGCTGTCCGAATCGAGTATAAGCTGAGTAAAACAAGAAAGTCCCGCTCTGAATCAGGGTGGGACTTTCTTGTTTTACTCAAGTGAATTATTACTTCACTTCCTCGTAAGGCACATCTGAGACGTCACCGTCGGTGGGTTGGCCCTGGCCCTGATCGGGGTTGCCGTTTTTGCCGCCGAAACCGGCACCGTCCATCGGGTTGGCCTGGTCGTTGGTGGCACTGTATATTTCCTGCGAAGCCGCGCCCCAGGCCGTGTTCAGCTTTTCGAGGGCTGCGTCGATGGCGGCTGCATCGCGTGAGCCGTGGGCCGTGCGTAGTTCGCCGAGGGCGTCTTCGATAGCTGTTTTGTTGGGGGCCGAGAGTTTTTCGCCGTATTCTTTCAACTGCCGCTCGGTCTGGAAAATCATTGAGTCGGCGGCATTGACTTTCTCAACGGTCTCGCGCTCAGCTTTGTCGGCGGTTTCGTTCGCTTTGGCTTCTTCACGCATCCGGGCAATATCGGCGTCGCTCAATCCGCTCGATGCTTCAATCTTGATCCGCTGCTCTTTGCCAGTACCTTTGTCTTTGGCCGTTACGTTCAGAATGCCGTTGGCGTCCACATCGAAGGTCACTTCCACCTGCGGCACACCGCGTTGCGCGGGCGGAATGTCGGACAGGATAAACCGACCTAACTGACGGTTCTGCTGCGCCATAGGCCGCTCGCCCTGCAATACGTTGATCTCTACGCTTGGCTGATTGTCCGATGCCGTCGAGTAAGTTTCTACCTTCTTGGTCGGAATCGTGGTATTGGCGTCGATCATCTTGGTGAACACACCACCCATCGTTTCGATACCCAGCGACAGCGGGATAACATCAAGGAGCAGAACGTCTTTCACCTCACCCGTCAGTACACCGCCCTGCACAGCAGCACCAATAGCTACGGCTTCGTCGGGGTTAACGGCTTTGGAGGGCTTTTTACCGAAGAGTTTCTCTACTTCTTCCTGTACTTTCGGAATCCGGGTCGATCCACCCACCAGAATGATCTCGTCAATCTGACTGGCACTCAGCCCGGAGTTTTTCAGCGCACGGCGGCAAGGTTCCAGACTCCGCTGAATGAGCGAATCGGCCAGTTGCTCAAACTTGGCGCGGCTCAGCGTCCGAACAAGGTGCTTCGGAATGCCATCGACCGGCATGATGTACGGCAGGTTGATCTCCGTTGAGGTAGAGCTGGACAGTTCGACCTTGGCTTTTTCGGCGGCTTCTTTCAGCCGTTGCAGGGCCATTGGGTCTTTCCGCAGGTCGATGCTTTCGTCTTTTTTAAACTCGTTGGCCAGCCAGTCAATGATGACCTGGTCAAAGTCGTCACCACCGAGGTGCGTGTCGCCGTCGGTTGATTTTACTTCAAATACACCATCTCCGAGTTCGAGAATCGAAATGTCGAACGTACCGCCACCAAGGTCGAAGACCGCAATTTTCTGATCTTTGTTTGTCTTGTCGAGACCGTAGGCCAAGGCGGCTGCGGTAGGCTCGTTGATGATCCGCTTCACCTCAAGACCGGCAATCTGGCCCGCTTCTTTAGTGGCCTGCCGTTCGGCGTCGTTAAAATAGGCCGGAACCGTAATGACGGCTTCGGTAACGGTTTGGCCGAGGTAATCTTCGGCGGTCTGCTTCATTTTTTGAAGAATCAGGGCCGAGAGTTCCTGGGGGGTATATTGACGGTCGCCAATTCTAACGCGGGGTGTATCGTTGGGTCCTTTCTCTACGTTGTAGGCAACGTTTTTGATTTCGTTGGATACCTCGTTGTAGCGTTTGCCCATGAACCGCTTAATGGAGGAGATCGTATTGAGTGGGTTGGTGATAGCCTGGCGTTTGGCAGGTGCGCCAACTTTGCGCTCACCATTGCCATTGTCCATGAAAGCCACAACCGACGGCGTGGTGCGGGCACCTTCGCTGTTTGGGATAACAACGGGTTCGTTGCCCTCCATCACAGCTACGCACGAGTTTGTGGTGCCTAAGTCAATACCGATGATTTTTCCCATGATGAGTAATGCTGTACGGTTTAGTTTCTTGCTCTGATATCTGTCTCAGTGACAGACATGATCTACCTATCAATACAAATGCCAGCCCGTAATTTTGCTTCGATTGCTGTCAGATTGACAGTATATGCCGATTTTAAGGGCCAAAGTGACGGGAGTTTTCAATGAGCAGGGGGTAGTATATGATGAATAGTACACAGAGATGGAGGGTAGGTACGCCGTTACTTCACAACAAAAAATCCCCGACTATGGGTAGCCAGGGATTTTACTGTAAACTAAATACTGCGTATTGACGATTATTTTCCGAACAGGCCACCGAGCATTCCGCCCAGGCCACCGCCCCCCTGCTGACCACCGCCCTGATTGCCCATGACGCGCATCAGATCGTTCATATCGAGTTTTCCATCAGCCATGGCCGAGCCTGCCATACCCATCCAATCTACACCCTGATTACCGGTAGCAGCACCAAGAATGCTGTTTCCATCGACGCTATTGTCATTGGGGTCAGACGCTTTGTTCATCAGTTTGCTCAATACCATTGGCACTACTGCACCGGCTACCGACATGGCTACTGCCGGAGAGATGCCCAGCTTTTGCATCAGGCTCTGCTCTACGTGCTGCTGCACACTACCCGTAACGGGGTTATCCTGCACACCCTGGCCACCACCCGTGACCATACCGAGCAGATTGCCCAGACCACCGCCCTGCGCCTGCTGACCCAGCCCACCCATGATGCTTTCGGTGATGGTCTGCATGACGTCATTATTCTTCTCATTCGGGATAGCCGGATTCTGCACGACTGCCTGGCCAGACTGCTGCTGTACCAGATTCATTAATGTTTCAAACATATTTTTTTTGTTTAGACACGTAATAACGGTAAGACAGTAAAAGTAAAACGGTTCTTCCACTTCCTTACCGATAAGGTTTATTTTTGCCCATGCTCCATACGAACAGACAAGCCGACCTATGACGAATAACGATACCGAACGTAACGATCCGCCAGTTAACGACGCACCATTTGAGCAGACTGTAAAGCCCCTGCTAACCAACCTGCTGTATCCCAGCGAGTCTGATGAGCCACTTCAGCCTGTTTCCTGCTACCTCAACCAGCCCGAGCCACTCACGGTAAGTCAGATCAAAGACTGGCAGATGCTACCCCCATCGGTTTACGTGGAAGAACGACCCGAAACGGAATTCTGGGAACTTGTAGTAACGGAGCAGGACTGGTACGGCGACGATGAGAACGCCCGTACGGCCAGTTTCCAGAAACTACATACGTTCATCACCACAACACTCAGCAACCGGCAGGTTTTTTACGTGGGTCAATCTGAAATGGACGTGTATCTGCTTGGGCAACTCTCAACCGGCGAGCGGGCCGGTATTAAAACCAACGTGATACAGACGTAAAAAGGAGGAAGGGGAGTAAAGGGACGAGAGGGAGGAAGGGCTGCGCCTTATTCCTTTTTCCCCTTCGTCCCTTTACTCCCCTTCCTCCCTCTTTTTCTGTTTACTTTACCTGATTCACCACGGCAGCAAATGCTTCGGGGTGATTCATGGCCAGATCGGCCAGTACTTTGCGGTTGAGTTCGATGTTCGTTTTACCGAGCAAACCCATAAAAACCGAGTACGACATGCCTTGCTGACGTACTCCGGCATTGATACGCTGAATCCAGAGACTCCGGAAGTCGCGCTTTTTGGCCCGGCGGTCGCGGTACGAATACAGCAGGGCTTTTTCAACGGCGTTTTTGGCAACCGTCCATACATTCTTGCGCCGACCATAGAATCCTTTGGCCAGCTTCATTACTTTTTTCCGACGCGCCCGTGAGGCTACGTGATTGACGGAACGTGGCATAATTTTTTGTTTTTTGACACAGGCGGAATAGAGTAAAGAATTAAGAGTGAATAGTGAAACGCCATTCATAACTTATAATTCATAACTCGTTCTTCACTTTAAAGCCTTTTGTCGGGTGAAACGTGAAACCAGGACGCGACTGCATCCTTTCTTGTCCTGAAACCTCAGGTTAGACGTTCAGCAACGCTTTGATGCGACGCTCGTCGGCCTTAACTACCAGCGTGTCGTGCACTAAGTTGCGCTTCTGCTTGGTCGTTTTTTTTGTCAGGATGTGACTGTGGAAGGCGTGCTTCCGCTTGATTTTTCCGGTACCTGTCAGCTTAAATCGCTTTTTGGCACCCGAATTGGTTTTTACTTTTGGCATTATCGTAACCGCTGATTGTGGTAAAATAAGTAAACAGGCCGCAAAGATAAGCAAAAAAGGGAGAAAGGGGACGAGAGGGAGAAAGGATTCGATTGGTTCTCCTTTCTCCCTCTCGTCCCTATCCCTCTTTCCTCTCTCTTTATTTTTTCGGCGTTACCACCTTGGGCGACAGAAACATGCTCATCCGCTTGCCTTCGAGTCTGGGTTCGGATTCTACCTTGCCGTACTCTTCAAGTCCCTTAGAGAACCGGTCCAGTAGTTGAAAGCCACGGTCTTTGAACACAATAGCCCGCCCAACAAACTGTACGTAAGCTTTTACTTTGGCACCTTCTTTCAGGAAGTTAATGGCGTGCTTGAGCTTGAATTCAAAGTCGTGGTCATCGGTGTTAGGGCCGAATCTAATCTCTTTGATAACGACTTTGGTAGCGTTAGCCTTGATTTCCTTCTGCTTTTTCTTCTGCTCGTATTTGAACTTAGAGTAGTCAACAATACGGCAAACGGGCGGAACAGCGTTGGGTGATACCTCTACAAGGTCGAGGTTCTGAGCTTTCGCCATCGCCTGCGCCTTGTTGGTTTCATAGACGCCCTGCTCTACGTTCTCACCGACCACCCGTACTTCGCGGGCCAGTATGCGCTCATTTACTTTGTACGGTTCTTCAACCACGCGACGTGGTGGTCTGCGTTGGGGTAATGCCATATTTTGTGTTTAGTGTGCTATTTTGATTCGTTTGGATAACATGACCAACTTTAAAAAGTTCGGGAATATACGCACGAGCCGATTAACTGTTCAACGTTTCAACCATAAACCTTGACCAATCAACCATCGAACCGTTAAATCTTTACCTCGGCCTGAAACAACGTTACAAACTCGTCGATGGACATTGTACCTATGTCGCCCTGGCCTTTGCGCCGGACGGATACCTGCCGGTCGGCGGCTTCTTTCTCACCCACAATGAGCATGAACGGTACTTTACTGACTTCGGCATCGCGGATTTTACGGCCAATCTTCTCGTCGCGCTGATCCACTACGCCCCGAATGTCGTGTTCCTGAAGGGCGAAAAACAGTTCATTGGCGTAGTCTTCGTATTTCTCCGAGATAGGCAGGATCGAAATCTGATCGGGTGAGAGCCAGAGCGGGAAGTTACCCGCCGTGTTCTCGATCAGGATGGCAATGAACCGCTCCATCGACCCAAACGGGGCTCGGTGGATCATGACGGGCCGGTGCTTCTGATTGTCGGCTCCAACGTACTCCAGCTCAAAGCGATTGGGCAGGTTGTAGTCGATCTGTACCGTACCCAACTGCCAGCGTCGGCCCAGCGCGTCGCGCACCATGAAGTCGAGTTTAGGTCCGTAGAAAGCCGCTTCGCCGAGTTCGGTAACGGTTTTCAATTCCTTTTCGGCGGCTGCTTCGATAATGGCCGATTCGGCTTTTTCCCACAGATCATCCGAGCCAATGTATTTGGCTTTATTGTCTGGATCACGCAGCGAAATCTGGGCACTGTACTCGTTGAATCCCAGCGATTTGAACACGTACAGCACCAGGTCTATCACTTTCATGAACTCATCCTTGACCTGATCGGGGCGGCAGAAAATATGAGCATCGTCCTGCGTAAAGCCCCGCACCCGCGTCAGTCCGTGCAACTCGCCCGACTGCTCGTATCGATAGACCGTACCGAACTCGGCCAGCCGCAGGGGCAGGTCGCGGTAGGAGCGGGGGCGGGTTTTGTAGATTTCGCAGTGGTGCGGGCAGTTCATGGGTTTCAGCAAAAACTCCTCGTTTTCGTCGGGGGTTTTGATGGGCTGAAATGAATCTTCGCCGTACTTCTCCCAGTGACCCGACGTCACATAAAGCTGTTTGCTGCCAATATGGGGCGTCACTACGGGTAGGTACCCCGCCCGCGTCTGGGCCTTCCGCAGGAAATTCTCCAGCCGCTCGCGCAGCATAGCTCCTTTGGGTAGCCACAGCGGCAAACCAGCCCCAACTTTCTCCGAAAAAGCAAACAGGTCGAGTTCCTTGCCGAGTTTACGGTGATCTCGCTTTTTGGCTTCTTCGAGCAGGTGCAGGTACTCGTCGAGTTCCTTTTGCTTCGGAAACGTAACGCCGTAAATACGGGTAAGCTGTTTGTTTTTCTCGTCGCCCCGCCAGTACGCACCAGCCACGTTCATAAGCTTGGCCGCTTTGATGAAGCCCGTGTTCGGAATGTGTGGTCCCCGGCAGAGGTCGGTAAAGTTGCCCTGTGTATAAAACGTGATACTACCGTCCTCAAGGCCGTCAATCAGATCGAGTTTATACGGATCACCTTTCTCGTCAAAATACGCGATGGCGTCGGCTTTGCTGACCGGCTTGCAGGTGTAGGCCTGTTTTTGTCGGGCCAATTCCAGCATTTTATCTTCTACTTTCTTGAAGTCTTCCTGCGAAAATGGTTGACCACCAAGGTCAACGTCATAGTAAAAACCTGTCTCTATGGCCGGGCCGATACCAAATTTGGTGCCGGGGTACAATGCTTCGAGAGCCTCGGCCAGAAGGTGAGCGGAAGAGTGCCAGAAGGTCGCCTTACCATCGGCATCGTTCCAGGTCAGAAGTTGCACCTGCGCATCTTCATGGATGGGTGTACTTGCATCCTGAACTTTGCCATTGACTTTGGCGGCCAGTACGTTACGGGCCAGCCCTTCGCTGATTTGGGTGGCAATATCCAGTCCCGTTGCTCCTTTTGGGTATTCTCGAACGCTCCCGTCGGGCAGCGTCACGCGGATTTGTTGGTCCTGCGCAATCATTGGTTAGTTGGTTTATTGGTTTCTGTGGCCTGCCTACAACTGCAGATCGCGTAGTTGTTCTGCTCAAGTATCGTGCCTTGTGCAGGAAATCGGTATAACTTAGTTTATTGGCTTCACAGTTCGCTTAAGAGAGTCGCTATGATTCGATAATACCCTTGTTCGGGGTTCTATGGGCTGAATCACAATCCGGGAGGTATCGGGTCTGGCTCGTTTGACAGCCGATTCCTGCAACGACTCGTCGGGCAAAAGTACGGGGTTGGCCGGATATCCGGTGTACTGTCGGCGCGTTGACCGCCAAAAACCAGCGGCTGCCTGCCGGTCTTGGGGGTTTTGCCGGGTGGCTTTGGTATAAGCCGTAATGGCCTGATCGTACTGCCGCAGCTGTTCGTAACAGTAGCCAATATAGGTGTCGATCCGGGGAAACTGAGGACGCAGTTGCTGTACTTTCTGGTAATTAGCCAGGGCGGTGTAAAAGTTTCGGTATTTCTGGCTTATGAGACCCACCTGAAAATGGGCCTGATAATAGCCGGGCTGCAATACAAGGGTACGCTGGTAGCAACCCATGGCGCTGTCGAGCCGGTTGGTAGCGTGGTAGATAAGTCCCCGCCCGTACTGGAGCCGGGCGTTATTGGGGAAATACCGGATAGCCTGCCCGTTGTAGGCCATAGCCGCGTCCAGATTGCCCAGCGTCCGGTAAATAGTGGACAGTTGATTATAGGTCTCCAGATAACGCGGTTTGAGTTGCAGCGACCGCTGGTAAAGCTCAATAGCCCGCGTGGTATCACCCTGTCTGGCCGCCATCAGCCCCGTGAAAAAATAAGCTTCGCCGTCGTAGGGAGCCATCTGCAGGGCCTTAGCGATGTATAGCCGGGCCTTTTCGTATTGCTGCTGTTGCTGGAGCAAATCGCCCTGAAGCGTATATAGTTCGGGCGAGTTAATACCAAGAATTTCGGCCCGCTGGGCATCGGCGAGGGCGTTGGCTGGTTGCTTCAACTCGCGAAGGACCTGCGCCCGGGTCAGGTAGTACGATCCGGCATTGGCATTGCGGTTAATGGCTTCGTTTATATCGTCGAGGGATTTGGCTGTTTGCCCGAGCGTCAGAAGAAGGGCGGCCCGTTTGGCATAGGCCGAGGCAGGAGACGATGCATTGATAATCTGGGTCAGCGCATTGAGCGTGCCGGTTACCCGGCTGCTATCGTCCGGGCTGGGGTAGGCCGGTATGCGTGCCGACTGCCGGTTGTCTGGGCTACAGGCGAGACATAATCCGCTAAAAAGAAGGACTAAGCAACGGCGTATCGACTTACTCATTGAGCAAAGGTACAGAGCTGAACCGGTAGAATACGCCCAGCGGCAGGCGTTTGAGGTAGGTATCGGTCAGGAAAAGTTCGCCCCATTCGGCGTTGGGTACCGGGCCAGCCGTCTGCCGCATGAGGTTGTCCAGAATCAGCGACGAAAACCCCAGCGAATACAGATTGATGATGAAAAAGAAATGGGTATCGTCGAGTAGATCCGCGCAGGCCTTGAGGAGGTCGTTAAGTTGTTCTTCCAGCACCCATTTTTCGCCACCGGGCCCACGCCCGTAGGCGGGTGGATCAAGGATAATACCGTTGTACCGATTGCCCCGCCGTAGTTCCCGCTTCACGAATTTAACGGCGTCGTCAACTACCCAGCGTATATTATCCAGACCGCTCTGTTCCATGTTCTCCCGCGCCCAGCTAATTATTGGTTTCACCGCATCAACGTGGGTTACATCGGCACCCGCCTGTCTGGCCGCCAGCGAGGCCCCGCCGGTATAGGCAAACAGGTTCAGAACTTTCAGTTGAGGAATGTCGAACGCCCTGATCTGGTCATGGATATACGCCCAGTTGTTGGCCTGTTCGGGAAAAATGCCCACGTGCTTAAACGTTGTCAGGGCCAGTTTAAACGTCAGGTCCAGCCCTTGTTGCCGAAAGGCGACCGTCCAGGGGTCTTGCATAGTGGGTTTCGTATGCCAGTCGCCCCGTTCCGGTGATTGCCGGTCGCGGGTAAATGTAGCGTGGGCGTGCTGGACCCACTCCTCGTCAGATAATGATTTATCCCAAATGGCCTGTGGTTCGGGCCGGGCCAGGACGTAGGGGCCAAACCGTTCGAGCTTGGCAAACCTGCCGGAGTCGATCAGTTCGTAGTCAGGCCAGGGGGCGGGGGTTATTAGTTGCATGTATTAATGACAATAGTTCGGTGATTTTGGGGCCATAACAAAGGCGTGGTAGTTTTGGGTATCTGACATCCTAAACCAACCACGCCATGAGCGAAGCCTTCACTTCCCTGACGACAATAGTAGCCAAAATGC
>Ga0105045_10000118_pt1 | contig 44843 bp, 42 predicted proteins | sample MAT02_FD_78089 | JGI IMG/M metagenome (GOLD analysis project Ga0105045, IMG submission 78089) | Freshwater microbial communities from Lake Fryxell liftoff mats and glacier meltwater in Antarctica - MAT-02 (megahit assembly) | ecosystem: Environmental > Aquatic > Freshwater > Ice > Liftoff...
CGATCTCCATGGTAGCAAGATCCCTCGCTACTAGATATTGGCTGACCGACTGAGGCACATCGTCCCAATTAGGGTAGTGATTGCAGATCATGAGTGTTCGACCCGTGGTGGGGTCATCGTAGAATACTGGCGGAGAGTTCCCCTTTATTCCTAATGAATCACCTCTCATATTAAGTAACACCTGTGTCTTGCCATCTTTGAGGTCTATCTTTAGTAGGATCGAGGAATGCGCTGTAGTTTGAAGTGATGAGATAATGAAGTGGTATAGGTAGCCGTCTCTGATGACTAGGCTACTACCTAGGAATCCATCCCAAGGAGCGAAATCCACCTCCCATGCGAGCTGCTGATTGTCTAGATTGACGGCTACAATACCCTTGGCGGTGACGCCTATGTATAAATTTTGATCTACTATAGCATCGGAGATTTTATACTTTATTTTTCCTAGGTCATTGTAGTATGTCCAGACTTTCTCACCCGTTACTTTGTCAAAAGCATATATAGTGAAAGGATCTGATAAATCACCAGTAGCTAATACTAGATTTTTATACTGTTCTGTATAGATAGTGCCTGCTACCCCTTTGCCATTATTGATTTGTTTGATCCAGACTCTTTCTAAAAATTCTTTTTTTATTACGGCCGGTGGTGCAATGATAGTGTCATGTTCCTTCTCGCAAGCGAGAAGGAACATGACTAAGGTGAGGATGCTTATCATATTTTTCATCTTGGATCAGTTCTAAAGTAATTTCGACCAAGGCCACCATTAAATATAGCATCCATCGCAATACGAGTATTATTATCATTTCTCATCTGTAGGTGATTAGAACCATTATCTAGATCAGGACCCCAGCTGTCCTCTACCACGTTAGTATATCCATCGCCATCTTGATCGGGGTCTAGGTTGTTTGGGATTCCATCTTCGTCTATGTCTCCTTCGTCATCACAGCCCATCAATACTATCGTGGGATAGATAGGATCTACTACTATATCTAGGAAATCAAATGTGACTAGAGTAGTCACACATCCTATTGTGGTAGGTGGATTGATTTGGACAGGATTAGTCATCTCATTTTGAGATTTTATGTTTAAAACTATTATTAAACTAAAGCTTATGATCAAAAATATATTTTTCGTCTGTTTTGTTTTTAAATTTGTAAATATTTATGATGTAAAAGTAAGGTCTAAATCAATGCAGAATCATCAAACATACATATTTTTTTTTGTGATATATCAATTTTTTGAATAATTTTGCTTAAAATGACTGTTGAAATCGAAAATAAATGATATATTTGCAATAGTTTTATATGTTTTTTTGTTATTTATCAAATCAAAAGTTCATGGAAGGATATTACGATCAAATAATGACCTACTTGCTAGACCAAGTGGGATACAGCAAAAAAACTCAGAATCACTTAGTAAGCGTGATGTCGAAAATACTGAAATGCAAGGAAGCTACCGTATATAATAAGATCATCGGGCGAAGTAGATTTACTGTAGAGGAGTTGTTTTTGATAGCTCGAGAACTCAATGTATCTTTAGATAATATCATATATAAAGATGCTCCTGATCGCAATTCATTTTTGTTTTCGGCAGACGGTCTGAGGTTTAGACCACGATTATATAAAGATTACATAGACAATATCATATTGCACTTCGGAATGTTAAAAGCTTTTGACTCGCCTAGAGGTATTTTTCTGGCTAATGAGGTGCCACTTTTTCACTTTCTTAGGTTTCCAAATCTCTTTTATCTGAAACTTTATATCTGGAACATCACCAATTGGAAGATTCCAAACCTATCAGAATATTATGCCCCAGAGTCGATTACCAATGATCCAGAAATCCAACATTCGGCACGAATACTTTACAGCCTTTTTAATTCTTTTCATAGCACAGAGATTTGGAATCCATCGATGCTAGAGACTACAATTGCTCAGATTAGATACCTCATACAGTCCAATAGAATCACTAATCCCAAGCATATATCAGATTTGATAGCAAACCTTCACGCACTGACCAATTACCTAGAGCAGATAGCCAATCTAGGATATAAAGTAAACCACCAGAATGAAAATAAATCAACAATTGAGATTTACATCAATGAACTACTCACCAATGCGGAGATTATATTGATAGAAGCTGAGGGCAAGAGTATATTGTACAACCAATTCGATCTGCCCAATTACATAAAATCTTCAGAGCCCTTAGTGTGCGACTATGCAAAAGGATGGCTAAACAATATCATCTCTAAATCTACCAGTATAACAAAGACAGGTGACAGAGACAAAAAACTACTGTTCAGAAAGCTAAATAAAAGTATCGAACAGCTTTCGTCAGAGGTGGGGAATAAGTAGAGTGTCCTACTCACATAATGAAGATCACTCATCACACCTCACTCATCATCATTAACCATTAACCACTAACCATTAATCATTAATCATTAACTCATCACTTCTCAAAGAAACCCACACTACCACCAACCCAATCTTTGTCTTTATTGTACTTGACGCCTATCATTTTACCTTTAGATAAGCGGACGAGATTGTTGACGATAAACGGACGCTCCGCCTCTTTTGGCCACAGCATGAGCATACGTATCTCTACCTTGACGGGATCGTTGGGTGATATGATGACTGGTTCGTAATTGACTTTGCGTTGTAAGATGAAATTCTCTTTGTCAGTGATTTTGTCTAAGTCTTCCATAGTCAGGTCGATGATCACACCAGCACCTGCAAAGGAGAATAATGGCTTGAGCACATAATTATGTAAGTCTGTAGGCAACACTTCGATTTCGCTCAGAAAATGCGTTTCAGGTACGTACTTAGACTTGATATATGGCATTATAAATTTGCTGATTCGGTAAAACCAATTGGGATGACCTATCCACTCTATATCTAAGTCGTCTGTAAATGAAAAATTAAGTGTAAGGTCTTCTCTCTGATACAACTCATCAAAAATAACGCGATTGTATATTTTTTTTATTTCTATGTGATTGCCTTCGGTATCTGCATAATATAGTTTTCTATCTTTCTTTATCACTTGTGTAACGCAAACTACAGGAATACTCATTTCTACAGAAGTACTGAGCATATCTATGTAGGTAGTCTGTTTTTCAGGTTCGATCTCTAGGATTATTACATGTTTAGGATCTGTGTCGCCGACGATAATCTCTTTCATCATCTGCTTGTATTGGTCTGATGAAATATCATCAAAGAAGCATGTAAAGTTCTCCGGAATATCAAAATGATCTTTAAAAGCTGAGGCGATCATATCCTGAAAAAAGTAAACCGATGGAAAACCTTGTACTTCTATCAACTGTGGCATAGGGTCGCCGTTTTCGTCCAAGCACACCCCATAATCCATCTGCAAAAAGATCGTATGTTCGTCCTCGTTAGGTACGATGAGCGATTCATCATACAGCGCACGCTGCGTTAAGGTTTTTAGATCTGGTCTGAGGATGGTTTCAGTGATCTCGTTGCAAGCTTCCAAAAGTCTATTTTTCAATAGATTAGGTATAAAAAAAGGAGTTTCAGCTACTCTGAAAAGAGGTGCAACACCATATTTTGCTTTTAAAGCATTTAAAAGGTTTTCATATCGCTCATTGCTAAAATTAGCATTGTAGGCCGCCCTTATTTCTTTGATCATACAAGTGCATAATTATTTTTAAAAATAGCATCTAATGAATTTTCTATAAATGCGGGTAGCACGGTATTGTGCGTTAACTCTATTTTGTCTGGATCGTCTATTTTGTCCATCATATCATTGTATTTCTCTTGTGTAAAGTTCTCAATGACTTTTTTTCTAACCTCCGATCGTTCAAAATGGATTTTCATACCTATGGGATCGGCTTCAGGGTGGAACTGTGTACCTATGAACTCATCAGAAAACTTCACTGCCATGATTGCACGCTCAAGATTTACGTGATTGCGAATTTTTTCTAATGCTAGTACTTCAGCACCATGTAGTGTCAGTACATCTAAATCTGGCTTTATCACCTGAAAATCACGACTGTCAACGGCATAAAACGGATCTGGGAGATTCTTAAATATAGGACTATCAAAACCTGGTTTAGTAAGGTGGATGGGCATAACGCCAAAGGAGGTGGACTTCCTCGGTACAATTTTTGCAATATCAAAATAATTGCATGCCATTTGAAAAGAATGACAGATAAAAAATACATATTTTTTCTCGTACTTATTATCCAGATTGTATTGCCAAAGGTCACTTATAAGATTATACCACGCTGTATCCCACACTCCATCTCCTTCTAGGGGATTGCCTGGACCACCTGATGATATATATACATCGTAAGTAAGGTCGGGAAGCTGGTTTTTGGACCTCACATCGAACTCGTCTATGTCAAAAGCACTCCCATATATAGCTGTGATATCCCGGATACACCGCATCCCTTGATTAGGACGACCTTCGTTCATATCTAGGATAGCCAGCTTTAATTTATTTTCCATCTAATTTTTTTTGTACATCTGCACTACTTAACCCAATCCTACTTATTTAGTTGTTTTAGGTTTAGTAATTTTGGCCTGCATTGTTTTGGCCGGTTTCGTCTTTACCGCTGTTGCTTTTGCTACCGTTGGTTTTGGAGCAGCTACTTTCCCTTCTTCTGATGCTTTGGCAGCTACTTTCTTCGTTGTTGGTTTTGTCACTGCTTGCGTTGTAAATATATCGCTGATAAACGTTCCCCACGTGAGGTTCATATGGTTGGGCTTATGATTTTGAGCTTTCTCTATTGCCATAAGTGCGGCGTTCTCTACGATCCAGTCAAAATTTGCTTGGCCCACAGAATTGATGTCTGCATCTGGTGCGGGATTACAAAAGTCTATCGCAATAGGAATACCATCTCTTACTGCAAACTCTACCGTATTAAAGTCATAGCCAAGTGAATGACATAACTTCTTAGTGTATTCTGCCACAGTAGCCAATAACTTTTTGTCTTGAGTTGGGTTTTCTACCACATATCTTAAGTGATGCGGATTGCGCGGTTCGTAAGGCATCACATGGACGCGATCACCCGCTAGATAGTAACATCTGAAGTAATGGTCAAAAACGATTTCTTCTTGGAGCATCATTACCAATTGTTCGGTTTCTGCGTGCTTTTTCCATAGATCTTCAGCATCATCGACTCTATAAACACTTTTCCATCCACCGCCCGAAAATGGTTTCATATAAGCTGGGAACTTGATGTAATCAAATATTTTTTCCCATGAGGTCGGATATTTCAAATTTCTGAATGATTCTTCTGAAGTATCGTCAGGACGAGCAAACGAAGGCAGTAGAACAGTGTTTGGGACTGGTACACCTACGGTTTTTGATAGACAATTGTTAAAGAATTTTTCGTCAGCACTCCACCAAAAAGGATTATTGACTACTGCTGTTCCCATCAAAGCTGCATTTTTTAGATATGCTCTGTAGTATGGAACGTCTTGAGATATCCTATCGATGATAACGGCATACTCCGTTGGACTAGCTTGTTCTATATAATCTATCTGAACAGCTTCTGCTACGATTCCTTTGATATTTTTGGAGTTGATACGGTCGATGAACGCCTGTGGAAATGTATTTTCTTTACCGAATAGGATACCTATTTTCTTCATTCTTGATGGATTTTTTGCTGATTGTTAATTAATGTATTATTGAAGGTTTGTTATTACTACTTTGTTTGTCATTATGACAATATGCATCGTTGCAAATGCAAATATTAGGATAATGATTGATATTACAAAACTAATTTAAAATAAAATACAATAAAAATTTCATTTTAAAATTATTTTTAATATATATTAGTGTTAGAATACTATATTTAGATAAAAAACGACTATCTGACTATTGTTGTCTCAAATCGTGATAGAAACTTTTGATCAAAACTAGCTCCATGTCCGTGGCTGTCATCTACGGTTACTTCCCAATCTTTATGGTACTGAAGTCCTCCGATGACAGGATCTTCGGAAAGCATCAGTGGACTATCCAAGTCATGAAATATCAAGTGATCCCAAGCCATATCAAAATGAATCAACGCGCTGATGCCTAATCTTGATTCTGAAAACGAACCTACTTGGCAATATACATCAGCAGCTTGTGCAAGTGCGGCTATTTTCATAGCGTTAGCTATCCCACCTGACTTGCCGAGCTTGATATTGATCATGTGAGCAGCCTGTTGACTGAGGACTTTGTAGGCGTCTTTGTGGTCAAACACGGTCTCGTCTGCCATGATAGGAATAGGGCTAGATGCAGTCAGTCTGGCTTGATCTACGATATTGCCCGCTTGGATGGGCTCTTCGCAGTGTTCTATACGTAGGTTAGACATAGCATCTAGATTGCGCTTGGCATCGATATAGCTCCATCCTTGGTTGGCATCGATTCTGAGTGGCAAGTCATCGCCTACAGCATTACGTACGGCCTGCATACGTTTTACATCTTCATTGTGGGTACGATCTCCTAGTTTTACCTTCAGTACAGGAAATCCCATTTCTTTAAATTTGACAGCTTTTTCGACCATTTTCTCTTTTGAAAGCAGGCTCACAGTGTTATCGGTATATATCTTTTTATCCCGGTCACCTCCTAGCATTTTGTAGAGCGGCAATTCGTCCATTTTGGCTACTAGGTCATAGATTGCCATATCAAAGGCACACTTCACCGACGCATTGCCGACGATCATTCTATCCATGAGCAGCGTTATTTTTTGGATTTCACGTGGATTCATCCCGATCATAACCTTGGCAAGATCTTTGGCAAAAGCTACAGTTCCTGATTGTGTTTCACCATGTATAGAGCGATAAGGGCAGCACTCGCCTGTACCGTACATTCCGTCCGTGTTATAGATCTTTACCACAGTATTTCTAGCGTGAGTAAGCGCACCTTTTGAGATGACGAATGGTTCATTAAGCTTGATTTCTATAGGAATGATTTCGATTTTGTGAATGGTTGTATGTTTCACTAATGATATTTTTATGGATACTAAAAACTTAAAATATTAAAGATACTTTTTGATCAGGGACACAAAGATTTGGATCTCTGCAAAGGTATTATAAAGTGGTACAGGCGCAATGCGGATAACATCAGGTTCGCGCCAGTCTGCGATGATACCTTCAGCGGCAAGCCGGTTAAACAAGGTTTTATCTTTGTTTACCATCTGTATGGATACTTGGCAGCCTCGAGCCTCAGGATTAGTAGGTGTGATAATTTTGATCTTGTCCGTATCTAAGTCCTCGAGCAATTCAAAAAGATAGGCACTCATTTTTTTGGATTTATCTACTAGGTGTTGCATACCTACTTCTTCAAATATATCTAAGGAAGCTTTGATAGCCGCCATAGCTAGGATAGGAGGATTGCTCAGTTGCCAAGATTCTACTGTCGGGATGGGTACAAAACCAGGTGCCATTTTGAATCTTTCGGCCTTGTTGTGTCCCCACCAACCTGTCAGTTTGGGTAGCTTTTCATCACGGTGATGACGCTCATGTACATAGCAACCAGAAAGATTCCCAGGACCACTATTGAGGTATTTGTAGCTGCACCAGACTGCAAAATCCACTCCATCATCATGAAGATTAAGTGTAACATTACCCGCAGCGTGAGCCAGATCAAACCCTACTAAACATCCTGCGGCGTGACCAAGCTGAGTTATCTCAGCTATAGGATATAACTGCCCCGAATAATAGTTGACACCAGCCATCATGATGAGTGCGATCCCATCTCCATACTCGGCGATAGTTTCAATGATGGTTTCCGTATCTACGATTTCTGAACCGTCTTTTGGTATCAGCTCTATGATAGCCTCTGCTGGATCATAGCCATGAAATCTGACTTGAGACTCGAGCGCATATCTATCCGAAGGAAACGGATTGTATTCTATCAGTATCTTGAATCGTTCTGGTGTAGGGCGATAAAAACTAGCCAACATCAGATGTAGATTGACGGTAAGTCCATTCATCACTACTACTTCAGACGACTTAGCACCTACTATTTTGCTCATCGTGGGAGTTAATATTTCATGGTACGAGACCCATGGATTACTCCCGTGTACATGACCTTCTACTCCTAGGTTTGCCCAGTCTGTTAGTTCTGCTTCTATGTATTTATTGACAGTTTTGGGCATGAGTCCTAAACTGTTACCACAGAAATATATACTTTTTTTGCTGGTTTCATTTCCTTGGTGGACGGCATGAGGTATATGGAAATAATGGCTGTATGTATCGTTGCCGGGTGCGTCATCACTATAGTTGCTATCGGGGGGTTGATTCATCAAGTGTGTGTACTCCATGTTATATTACTTATGTTTTTGTGATCACTATGAGGTGAATTAATCATTGGATCTAGGAATGTGTAAAAGTAATGATTTTTAAATCAAATCAAGAAATCAACGGCAATTATACGTTTAAAAGTCGTATTTTATGGTGATTAGTTATAGGTAGCTATTGCTTTTTGTTTAAATTTCTTACCTTTGTCATCTATCGCAAATGACGAAAATGATACACCTATGCCCATAATGCCACTAGGATAATTAGCTGGCTTTCTGCTTATTAAATTACCTAATTGCCATTCTATCATTCCACCGCCAACAATGCCTATCATGTATCCAAACACTTGTTGTCTTTTTCCTTTTTTAAAAAGTGATTTAGATTGCGGGTTCGTATAGATCTTTTTCATAAATTCATGCTTAGTTACCACCAATGTATCTATGAGATATTCCCCATTACACCCATCATCTCTAAACGTTAGCGTATGTTTTTGTATCAATCCATATTGAAAGATCGACATTAAGCTCAAAATCGTAATGAAAAAGCGAATCATAAGTAACATTATAAATGATAAAAATGCTATTTTAAATCTTAGACAAAAGTAATTAATTTTTGAATGATTGATTATTACAATGTTAATAAAGACTTATTTAACTTATATCTTGACTTTAAAGTAGGTTTTAATTTTGTTCCTTTGCGACATTTTTGAGGATTGTTGTCTAAGGGCAATTCTTATATTTTATTAATTACATACATGAATAGGAAAAATAATACTGTAGCAACAACTATTGACCCTGAAAGTGATCGTACTTCATGGGTAATTTTGGTTATATTGTCAGTCGTTTGGGGATGTTCTTTTATTCTTATCAAAAAGGCACTAGCGGCAGATTTTACCACCTATCAGTTGGCAAGTATGCGTATAGCTATCGCTGCTACAGCTTTTACACCATTCGTAATCGCTCAACGCAAGAATATAAATTGGAGCAAATGGTATATTTTTTTGGCAGTAGGTCTCACGGGTACAGGATTGCCGGCATTTTTGTTTTTTGCGGCACAGACCAAGGTCAGTAGTTCAGTTGCAGGATTACTCAATAGTCTCACGCCTATATGGACGCTGATCTTCGGGGTGGTATTATTTAATCTCAAGTTTACACGCAATATACTTTTGGGTCTGATTGTAGGCTTTCTTGGTGCGGGTATGTTGGTACTGTTTGGTCCAGCACGCCATGTAGATGGTGGCGGCTTTTATTCGCTATTGATCTTGTTGGCTTCGGTCTGTTATGCAGTCAGCACCAATCTTGTGCAGAGTTTTTTTAGTGATGTGAAACCTATTATTATTAGTAGTTTGTCATTTGGGATGCTCGGGATACCTACGATAGCGTATCTGTTATATAGTGATGTTCAGTCCGTTTTTGTCAATGATCCTCGGGCGTGGACTGCGTTTGGATATGTGGCTTTACTATCGTTGGTAGGTACTTTTCTAGCAAGTATATTGTTTTATTATCTGATACAACGAACCAATGCACTCTTTGCAAGTACAGTGACCTATTTGATGCCTATTGTGGCACTTTTTTGGGGTATAGTGGACAATGAACCTGTAGGTTTTCTTCATTTTATGGGATTATCGATGATATTGGTTGGCGTATTTATCACCAAAAAGAAGTAGTTTTTACCACTCAACACTAACCTTCTGCCTCTTTCCGCTTTCAAATTTCAATTATCTATAACCAAGTCATAATTTTCAAATTTTTATTAATTGTTAGAATTGTTTAGTTAGATATATAGTTTCATAGTGTTGTATAGTTAAGAAAATTATGTTGTTTTTTACCCATCCTGAGAAGTTAACCACAAGTTGTTATTCGCGGTTCTTTCATTAAACCGTGATTTCATATTTTGATTTTGCTATGCAGCATTCGGTCATCCTTGAAAAGGAAGAACTATATAAAGTGGTCTTAACTAAACTACATTGAATAGTATTTATGAAATATTCCAAAATAAAGGAACAGTTTTTTTTATTTAGGCGATTCCAAAAATACTTCCATAACATTCGATATGGCAATATTCTTAGAGAAGATTCAATGAAAAAGATAAAAAAAATAAAATTTATCCTTTTTAAAACTAAAACAATAATTTGACGTTTTGAAATAATACTTCCTAACGAAAGATTACTTTTTTAAATTAATAAAAATTTAAAGTAATGATTTTGAGAAGCGTTTTATTGATTTTACTATCGATTGGATATACTAGTATTTCTTTTGCGCAAGCAGATAAAACTATAATAGATAAATATATAGCTGAAAAAATAAACGCTCAAGACCTACAAAACGATTACCAAAACTATACTATCACCAGCCAGCATATCAGTAGTATCAGCGACATAAACCACATCTATCTAGCACAGACATTCGAAAACATCAAAATAGAAGGCAGTGTAGCTAGTCTCCACATAGATAAAAGCGGTAAAATACTTGCTTTTCATGACCAGTTTTATAGAAATCATAATGATCTCATTATAGCCAACGGTGAAATGCGCCCGATCCAAAGCGTATTTGCAGCAGTATGCGAAACGTTAAGTTACGGAATACCTGAAATAACTAATTTTCAAAAAGAAGAAGCGTCAGCAGAGCAGAGATCAAGTTTTGAGGCACTCAATGTTGCATCTAATATCATAAAAGCTAACCTAGTTTACCAACTCAACAATCAAGATAAACTTATCTTATGTTGGAATTTTGCGATAGAAGAACCCCGAGGTTCAAAATACTGGTCAATAAAAGCGGATGTAACAACAGGTGAAATAATAGATAAAAGAAATCTAACCATCACTTGCAATTCTTACAATATCAAGCACATAGGACACAAAAAGATATCATCTATCGAAAAACATCATGAACTTACTACACAAAGCACAAGTATGTCAGGTGCAATGTACCAAGTCTTTCCTCTAGGTATAGAAAGCCCTAATCACGGGACTAGATCATTGCTCAGCAACCCATCCAATAGTCTAGCATCACCCTACGAATGGCATGATACCAACGGTGTAGCTGGTGCAGAATATACAATAACAAGAGGCAACAATGTAGCTGCGAGAGAAGATATAGATGGCAATAACAGTACTTTGGGTGCATCGCCTAATGGAGGTGCAAGTCTAACGTTTGATTTTCCTATCACCTCTGGCGTTGAGCCGTCAGTCAATCAAAATGCAGCTTTGACCAATCTCTTTTATTGGAATAACATCGTTCACGACATCACATATAAGTATGGATTCACCGAAGCAGCGGGTAACTTTCAGAGCAATAATTATGGACGAGGTGGAAGCGCAAACGACCATGTCAATGCGGATGGACTAGATGGCTCTGGGAGTAATAATGCAAACTTTAGTACTCCAGTAGATGGAAATCAGCCACGTATGCAGATGTTTCTTTGGAATCCAGCTTCGAGCAATGTGATAACACCTTCATCTATTTCAGGCAACTATAGCGTAGTACAAGCTACTTTTGGATCATTATATTATGACCTAACAGAGCAAGTTGTACTTGTAAATGATGGTTCAGCATCACCAACCTTGGCTTGTTCACCGCTTACTAATGGCGGCAGTATCAATGGTAAAATAGCAATTCTTGATAGAGGTAATTGTGAGTTTGGGCTCAAATGTTTAAATGCCCAAAATGCTGGTGCAGTAGCGGTCATAGTTTGCAATAATGTTTCAACGGTACCTATTGCAATGCCCCCAGGTGCTAATGGTGCTAGCGTAACTATCCCATGCGTAATGATGAGTCAATCCAACTGCAATATCATCAAAGGTCAATTGGCAAATAATGTGACCATGAGAATGAAACAGCAACAAATAGATGGCGACTTCGACAATGGAGTGATTGTTCATGAGTATGGTCATGGTATTTCTATCCGCTTGACAGGCGGTGCTGCCAATTCCAGCTGCCTAAACAATGAAGAACAGATGGGAGAAGGATGGAGCGACTGGTACGGACTTATGCTGACTATGGATATAGATGATGTGGAGACTGATGGCCGAGGTATAGGTACCTACGTACTTGACCAGCCTACTACCGGAGGTGGCATAAGGCCTTTTAGATACAGCACATCCATGACTGTAAATCCTCATACTTATGAATCCATCAAAACTGTTGCAGTACCACATGGAGTAGGTTCTGTATGGAGTGCTATGCTGTGGGAACTTACATGGGCAATGATCCGTGAGTATGGGTATGATTCAGATCTGTACGACGGAACAGGTGGTAACAACAATGCACTAAAGCTAGTAACAGAAGCTTTGAAGTTACAACCTTGCAATCCTGGATTTGTAAATGGTAGAGACGCGTTGCTTGCTGCTGATCTAGCTATTAATGGTGGTGCCAACCAATGCTTGATATGGAAATCATTTGCTAAGCGTGGACTTGGCTTCAGTGCATCACAAGGAAGTACTAGCAGTAGAAGTGATGGTGTGCAAGCTTTCGATATGCCAACTAACTGTTGTAAGTATGTATCTAATACAAGCAATACAGGTAATGGATCTCTAAGGGATGCTATAGCGTGTGCTATCAGTGGTGATACGATAAAATTTCTAAATTTTATACATGATACGCCCATACTGCTTAGTGGAACATCACTAACATTGACCAAAGATCTGACTTTCTATCACGACAAACTGAACAAAATTATTATTAATAACTCTTCATCCAACCTGCCCAACCTAACCATCAATACCGGGCGAAATGTAATACTCGAAAATATAAAAATCAATGGAAGTAATGGATCAGGTGCAAGAGCAATCTTAAACCTAGGTAGCTTATTACTAAATAATGCTAGTATAGAAGATACCTCAACATCTGGTCAAACCATGGATAATCGCGGAAATCTTGTTATAGAAGGCAATGTACTCATAAAAAAGAATTAAAACCAATTATACGTCAGAGTAGTCATGGTTATCACTAATCTACTCGACTTTAACAAATTGAGCCTACAGAAGTAATCCTTTAATATTGTATTGATTACATACCTACTATATTTTTGATATATAAAAAAGTAGATATTTTTTAGTTTTAATAAGTGATTTAAGGCTATAATTACCTTGAGTATGCTTAAATTTGCCTCACAGATAACAATAGATAGACCTAAAATTCAACTTATATTATGGTATTTTTAGATTTTGAAAAACCGATAGAGAGCCTTTATGAGCAACTCGAAAAACTAAAAGAGGTCAGCAATGAAGGCGTTATAGACATGTCTGAAAGCATAAAGGAACTCGAAAAAAAAATCCACAGCACCAAAAAAGAAATCTACGCTAACCTCACAGGTTGGCAAAGAGTTCAACTATCTAGGCATCCTGAGCGACCTTACACTTTGCACTATATAGAGCACATGTGCAAGAAATTTACAGAATTGCATGGTGATCGTTACTTCAAGGACGACAAGGCAATCGTAGGCGGCATAGGCAAAATAGACAATATCAATGTCGTGATCATCGGCCATCAAAAAGGCGTCAACACTAAACTCAGACAATACAGAAACTTCGGTATGGCTAATCCAGATGGCTATCGCAAGGCGCTCAGATTGATGAAAATGGCAGAGCGTTTTAATCTACCTGTCATCTGCCTCATAGATACGCCAGGCGCATATCCAGGACTAGAAGCCGAAGAGAGAGGACAGGCAGAAGCCATAGCCCGTAACCTCTTCGAAATGGCGCAGCTCAAAGTGCCGATTTTATGTTATATCATAGGCGAAGGTGCTTCAGGTGGAGCATTAGGTATCGGGTTAGGAGATCGAGTTTTTATGTTAGAAAACACCTGGTACACTGTCATATCTCCTGAGTCATGCTCCTCTATCTTATGGAGAAGTTGGGATCACAAAGAAGAAGCCGCAGAAGCACTCAAGTTGACACCTGATTATATGTTGAGCTTCGGACTGATAGACGACATCGTCAAAGAACCAATAGGTGGGGCACACAATGATCCCGAAAAAATGGCTAAAACTTTAAAATCGCACATCAAAAACGAACTTTCTACATTAATGAAAATGGATCCAGAAGTCCGAATCACTGAACGTATAGAAAAGTATAGCAAGATGGGACAATACGCCATCGAGGAGTAAAACCATGATATAATCTTAGCTTATAAACCAATAATTCATAAAGTGAAATTTTAAATATAACTGAGGATATGATCGTGACTGCAACTGCAAGGTACATAGCCTAAAATAAATATCACTTCCTTTTTTATGTATTATTACACTCATCATATATATAATTTCTTTTATTTGATTAAAAAATAATTACTTTTACATATTATTTCATTGTATAAGTTTTTAGAGCTCAAAACATGTAATCGAGATAAATATTATTAATCTAGCAATTTAGACAGAATATATTTCCTAAATGCTAATTTTAAATAAAGCGTTATTGATGTTTGATTGTATAAAAAAATGGTTTTTTAAAAGAGATATTGCTGCTATTTCAAACGTGAAGCTTAAAGAACCTTTTGCGAAACCAAATGTATTGTCCTATGACAAAGTAGGAATCTTATATGAAGCAGACGGGAGTAATAACACCGCTATTGACAATTTTGTAAAAGCACTAAAAACAGCAAATCAAAGTACTGTAACAACGCTCGCTTATAGCAACGAAAATGTATCTAAAGAAGGAGGCGAATCAGGTGTCTATTATAAAAATCAATTCAATTGGTATGGGATACCTAAAAGTAGTGAAATAGATAACTTCACAACCGTAAAATTTGATGTACTTTTTCTATTAACGACAACATTTCCGTCTCATTTTCAATATATCATAGCAAAATCTGCAGCAAAGTTTAAAGTCGGTCAAAACTTTGAGAAAGGGACACAGTTCTTAGACCTAATCATAGATACTGACAGCAAATCAAATGTAGCAATCTTAGTTCAAAACATCATCAAGGTAATTAATAAAATAGCCACTCAAAAATAAAATACAGCACATGAAAGACAAAAGATTCGTAGGAACAGGTGTAGCCATCATTACACCTTTCAAAAACAATGAGATAGACTTTGATGCATTTGCAAATATCATTAATTATGTAATCGAAGGTGGAGTTAACTTCATAGTCGCATTAGGTTCAACTGGTGAGACAGCAACGCTCAATGAAGTAGAGGCTAGAGAAGTACTAGACTTCTGCATCTCACATATCAACAAAAGAGTACCCCTCGTAGCTGGAAATTTTGGAGGTAATGATACTAAGGAATTGGCAAAAAAAATAAAAGATTATGATTTCACAGGCGTAGACGCCATACTTTCCTCTAGTCCTGCGTATGTCAAACCATCACAAGAAGGAATCTATCAACACTATATGGCTCTGGCAGAAGTAAGCCCGATTCCTATCATCCTCTACAATGTACCAGGACGTACTAGGTCAAACATGGAGTGGGAAACAACCGTGCGATTAGCCAATGCAAGTCATAAATTTATCGGAATCAAAGAAGCATCAGGAGATTTAATTCAAACCACACGTATCATCAAAAATAAACCTGAACATTTCTTCGTAACCTCAGGTGATGACGAAGTAGCACTAGCCATGACCGCTGTTGGAGGCGATGGAGTGATATCCGTCATAGCTAATGCTCTACCTCACTCTTTCAGTCAGATGATTGATCTCGCACTCGCACAAAATTATCAAGCTGCTAAACAAATAAACCTTCATACCTACGATCTACACATGTGGCTATATATAGAAGGTAATCCTGTGGGTATCAAGGCCGCTATGCAGTTAATGGGCTATTGTACTAGAGAGGTCAGGCTTCCACTGGCACCTTTGTCTGACCACAATTTTGTGAAACTCAAAGAAGAGTTATCAAAAATATCGGAAGCAAAGCTCTTATAACCTCACTTATAATTCAAAATTGATACTTCTATAATGGTTGTTTCACTACACTAAATTAATCTCTGAGAAAAGATCCTGCTTGATGTTAAAATTTAAATAAAAACAAAAAAACATCATAGTTTTGGATACTAAATATTAAAAAAATCAGTTTTAAAATATCATCTCAGCATATAGGCTGAGATTGAAAATCAAAATATCCAAATCATATAAAATTTATATATATGTATAAAATATTGGTAGCTATCGTCATGAGTTTTATGATCATCCACAAAACTGATGCTGGGTGTATAGAAGGCAATTGTCATAATGGTGAAGGAGTATATGTTTTTAAAGACGGCACTAAATACAAAGGTACATTTAGAAATTTTAAACCCGAAGGCCAAGGAATACTACTTTCAAAAAACAATAACTTATATAAAGGTGCGTTTCTCAAAGGGTTGAAAGAAGGAAAAGGCAAGTTAACATTTTCTACAGGAGATATATATGAAGGCAAATTCTCAAAAGATCGCATAGTAGGGCCAGGTAAGATACAGTATCAAAATGGCGATTATTATATAGGCGAATGGAAGCACGAGAAACCCAATGGAAGTGGTCGTTACCAATTCAGTGATGGAGACTACTACATAGGTTATTTCATAAATGGTCAATTTTATGGGGAGGGAAAATTGACACGCAGTGATGCTTCCTACTATGATGGTAAGTGGATATCCAGCAAAAAACATGGACAAGGAATTAGCTTAGTAAAAGGCAAAAAAACAATTCAAGTCTATGATATGAACAGTCTCGTCAAGGAAGTTCCGTACAACGATACTGAAACCATTCCTGTAGAGACGGTCATAATAAATATGAATAGCACTCAGCTCAAAAACTGCAATAACACCTTTTGCGATAACGTCAAAGGTAAGTACGACTATGGAGATGGCTCTATATACGTGGGTGATTTTGTAGCAGGCCAAGGAGATGGCAATGGCAAATGTACTTACGCTAACGGAGATGTATATATAGGCAGTTGGAAAAATCATGCCCCACATGGCGAAGGTAAATTAGTTTTTGCTACAGGTCAAGAATATGCTGCGCTATGGGATAATGGTGTACCAAAACAAAAAGTAGAAAAAATCAAACCACAACCAGCCAAACAAGTAACCGAAAATAAGATGAATATAACTGTAGGCAACACTCAGATATATGCCCTTGTGGTCGGCGTGGCTTCATACAATCACATGCCGTCACTCAAATATACGGATGATGACGCTTACCAACTCTATGCATTTCTTAAAAGTCCAGAAGGTGGCGCTATTCCAGACAACAATATCAAAATCCTCATAGATGATGCAGCTACCAACATGTCCATAACTGCAAATCTCAAAGCCATGGTAGCTCGCGCAGATGCTAACGATGTATTAATGATCTACTTTTCCGGTCATGGGCTAGACGGTGCATTTGTACCTAGTGACTTTGATGGCCACAAAAATCAGTTGCCGTACGGAGATGTATTAGATATCCTCAATGGTGCAAAAGCAAAACACAAAGTATTTATCACAGATGCCTGCCACTCAGGATCAATAGATATAGCGTCCAGGTCACCACTAAACGTTGCACTAGAAAATTTTTATGCTGCCTACAATACCATAAATGGCGGTACAGCGATCATGATGTCATCAAAAAAAGAAGAAGTTTCTCTTGAGTACGGAGGCTTACGCCAAGGCGTTTTTTCACACTTTCTAATCAATGGTCTAAAAGGAAATGCAGATGTAGATCAAAATAAAATCATCACCATATCAGAACTATATGACTTCGTATCTAGCAGTGTCCGAAAATATACGGCCAATGCACAGAATCCAAACATCATGGGAGACTATGATAAAAATATGCCTGTGGGAATGATTAGATAATTGTAATTTTTTAAATTATAGTGTAATATTGAAACTTATCGTGGCTTTCATTAGTTTAGGTTACAGATAGATATGCAATTTGTATTAAGTGTATATTAATTAAATGGGGATGACTGGTATCGACAGGAAAGAATATCGGTTAGTAAGCATGCCAGAGCAAGGTCGTTCACTCTGTAAAAAATGACAACCGAAACACAAAAGGCGATAATAACTTCGCATTAGCTGCGTAATCTAGGATTACCAAGCTTTTAGTGCCGCCCAGCTGACGTCCGATACATGCTGGTTGCCGCACTTCACAAACCCGCGGACTAGGTAAGTGTAATGCTTCGTGCACAAGCCGAAATTTAGAAGATAAGATGAGGACGTCGTGGGCTTCTATACCTGTCCGATTACGAAAACCCGAATAGGAGATAAGCATGTAGAAGGCTTTCAGAAGCTTTGTCTGGACCAGGGTTCGAGTCCCTGCATCTCCACTCAAAACAGCTAAATATCAAATTATTAGATATTTAGCTGTTTTTTTTTTCTACAAACAGACTAATATCAATACTTCTACTTATACTTACGTTATACCAATTATATTAATAAAGTGATCCAAAATAAAGAAACAGATTCTTTATTAATTTTCATGTTATTTGGAATTTTCAATTGTGGTAAACAAGAAAAAAGTGAGGTTCCCACAAGCTTAAATGTTACTATAAAATGTATCAATGACAAACCACTAGAAGGTGTAACTGTTGACGCTACAGATAATAGTGGAACTGTAATATAAACTAACACTAATGCGCTAGGTGAATTCACATTTGCAGATTTGGACGCTGGCGACTATCAAATTCATGCTAGAACAAACAGCTACCATGCTTACACAGATGCCGAGTATGATGTAATTATTGCCGATCGAAAGGAATGCAACCAATCAAGACCTTGTTGCTTATCACATGATCGATTTTGACAATAAGCTTACCAGCTATGACGTTGTTTTGTTTACAAATTAAAACAGCAACAAAAAAGTGTTACCGAATTTATGCCATGGAGACTGATCAATCATAATGATTTTGATAATAATAATATCGAAATTAAAGATAGTTTAGATATCATTGTCAAAGATAATGAAGATCTTAATTTTGAGACTTTGCTAATCTATTTAGGCGATCCCGCAGGTTTCACACTATAGTTTTGAAAATAACCAATGACATCATAATAAGGGTTCAGAATCGCAATCGATCTGCCTACAAAATAATATACGATACGTATAGTCGCACTTGTTTAGGTATATGTCTTCGGTATGTAAGAAAAAGAGTGGATGCAGAAGATATGCTTCAAGATGGTTTTTTAGAGGTTTTTCGAAGTATTCATACGTATTCGTTCAACGGCTCATTTACAGGTTGACTAAAAAAAGGTAATTATAAATCAAGTTTTCAATTTCATAAGAAGACACTATTGACTCTCCGATGAGTATGAGGAATTTGAATTTGTTGAAGCCTCAGTCCGAAATGATCATGCGTAGAAAGAATTAGAGTTGCTATCAATAATAAACTCGATTCCCAAGAAGTATAAGATTAGTTTTAATCTTCACGCCATTGAAAATTATAGTCATAAAGAAATAGCAAACTTATTATCTATAGAAGAAAGCACTTCTAGATCACAATTTTTAAGAGCTAGAAATATGATTCAGAAAAAATTAAAAGAAATTCAGAATTTTGAAAATAAAGTATCAAAACATGAAACTTGACATAGATAAGTTGACAGAAAAGTTATCAAACTTAAGCGTTGAGTTAAGTAAGGATTTATTTGACAACATTTATAATCAATATAATAATAAGCGGAAAAATAGGTTCGTACTATGGCTATTTCCTACCTTGATGGGATTGGGTATAATATTCTTTACTGGATACTATATCAACACGTTTCTTCACCAAGGTAATAATAATACTCTTTCGATCAATAAAAATACGTATTTTCACCAAACTAAAAATAAGCAAGAAGAAGAATTGTGCCCGATTATAAGTAAAGAAAAACAGGTCAATGCCATTGATGATGATGATAATAATATCAACAGAAAAGAAGTATCGCAAACTGTAAAGAATATAATTGCCAATATTGACGAAAAGAATACTCATTCCACTAAAAAATCGGATTTCAGTTTTCAAAAAAACAACGAATCCTACCCTTTAGTAATTTCACAAATCAATGGTCAACAAACAATTAAAAATAATCAAGAAGATAACCCGCTAAATACCAGTAATTTTAACACAACAGCTATGTTATATCCTCAAAAAAAAGATGACAAATTGTTACAGCTAGGAGCGCCAAAAATATTTTTAGATATTGATCGAAAAATATCGTATCCTAATATTAGTATTGCCAAAAAACCACCTTTAGACACGCTTATTTTACCACGCTTTATAATTTATATTTATACTAGTGCTGGTGCTCAACAATTTTGTTCCTTTGCACGTGCCCGTAAGCTAGCTATGGTTTTAGATTAAACTACTTAGTTTTTAAAAACATCTATCTTAAGTTAGGTATAAGCCAGTCATCGATTAACTACTCTTATGATTTTAGCCCTAATTTGTCGGATCGTTTTGGCCAAACTGATAAGTTTCGTGTCCTAAGTTTGATTAGTCCAAACGTTCAAAACATTTCCAATACGATAGCTTATAAATCCTTGACATCGGTGTAACTACCAATATAATGAACCGTAATAAACATCAATTACTTGCTTCTTTTCACCGAGAAGTAATTATTCTCTTAAAACCAATTAATTAGTTACTGTTTAACTCAAAATGATAAATATTTGTTCCAAAAAACGAATAAAGATATACGTGCACATCAACTAATTCCATCATTTATATATAATTACAAAATCAGAAAAAATATAGGTATAGGGGTTCATGTATCGTATAATTATAGCCTAGATTATTTGGGTTTAGAAAGAGAGAGGTATTCAGGCATCAATTTTGGTTTAAACCTGATGTATGGTTTCTAAAAATTCACTAACAATACCAATAGCACAAAAAATACAGTCATATAAACTCCATATATGTGAGGTTCATTGTCTAGATCTAATCCTAGGCGACCTAAAGCACCAAATTTCAATAATTATCAAAGTTTAAAATATTTTTTCAGCTTAATGTATTTATTAATACTTACTACTTTATGACCGTAATCGTTCCATGATAATTTTGGCTGTATCCGTCTATATAGGTGACCGCTACCGTATAGACATAGATACCATCTTGTAACTTGCGACCCTTAAAAAACTCTAGGCCCGCTATCGATTTTAGACCTTTGGGCAAAACACTATACTCGTTGATTAAACTGCCCCAACGGTCATAAAGTCTAAAGTTAAGAATACTCGCTACGTCATTTCCTGCAAAATAGCTGATATCGTCATTAGTCCCATCACCATTCGGGGTGAATACATTGGACATGATAAAACTTCTAATTTTAGTTACTTCTACCATAATACTGCGTGCCACTGTACAGCTGTCTTTTGATGTAACGGATAAACCATAGATATAATTACTGATCGGAAACAAGGTTGTGTCAAAACAATCAAAGCAGCTAAGCATTAAACCTGATGTCCACATTATCGTATTATTAGGGTCATTGGTAGTGACTGATACATTGATGCTATCCCCAAGATTAATGAGGTATCGTTCCTGCTGAAGGATAATCTCTGGTATAACGATGCTGTCTATCAACACTGTTTTGAATATTTCACATCCATTATTATCAACCACCATAAGATTATAACTCCCAGGATTTAGGCTGGTTGCTTTAGCTAGCAATGTAGGATTGGTCCCATCGATCCCATAGCGATATGGGGGCACACCACCTCTAGTATTGGTCATATCTATCACACCTGATGCGATATCGATGCAGTTGGGATTAGTTATTTTAGGATCCGAGATGAGCGGAAGGGGTTCGTTTATAGTAAAGGCTTTCTCAAGCGTACAGCCATTGGTATCTACCACGACGAGTAAGTAATCACCACTTCCCAAAGATGAAATCTCGTTTTGTACATAAGATTTTTCGTTGATTATATAGGTATATGGAGCAGTGCCACCTTTCGCATTTACTGCTACACTTCCTGAAGTACTTCCATTACAAGGCACTTGATAACCACTAAAATCAGACAAAATCAGATCACTCCTCAATAATGGAGGTTGGGTGACCGTTTGATTAGTTACAAACTGATTTCCAAATGTATCTCGAATCGTAAAAGTATAGTTTCCTGTATTCAATCCTGTTATTATAATTTGGTCACCAAGCTTATCTATATTTCCACTAAAAACCAAGGAAGGATTCTCTACTTTAAAGCCTGAGTAAGTAAGTGGTGGAGTTGCCTTTTCGATATTTAAAGTGATTTGGCCAGTAAAGTCGCCAGGGCATTTCACATTTTTTACCGTTTGGCTTACTTTCATTTTACAGAATATCACTTTCAACTCGAAAGTAAGATAAATTTGACATCCGTCATTATTGTCTAGGATAGTGTTGTGCATACCTTCCGAATAAAACCTATCTTTCCCAAACCTTAGCGTATCACCTTCACAGATAGAGTATTTATCAAATTTAGTGATTCTGTCATCTACCAATATATCTAATTTTATGATGCTATCACATCCTTGGGAAGTTACTAATACAACATCATAAAGTCCCGTTTGGCAATATTTTTTGCCTAGATACTCATGACATTCACCGAAACACAATTGGACATTCTCACTTGTTTCCTTAAAAGGCAACACCTCTATATCTCGGCATACTTGTGGAGACTTATCACAAACGTTAGAAGCTGAGAGACATATTTTGTAGCTACCCGATGCTGCAAATTTATATTTTAACATAGTTGTATTTCCGATAAACTTGCCATCTAGGAGCCATTCGTAAATGGTAGCGCCAACTAGTCCATCTGTGTTTAGTTCAGTCTCTGAGTTTTGGCATATCACACTTGGCAATTTTATATTAGGTGCTGTCTCAAGGGGGCTCACTTTGGTGCTTCCAGATAATACCTTGATACTCCAGTCACAAATATCATTAGCACTTCCATCCATGATCAAGTAGTAGTATTGACCTATAACCAAAGGCCTTATGTTGGTAAAAATCCTTTTCGTATTAGGTCTTACATCTGTATCGCAATCACTTATTTTCTTGAAATTTGCACAATCTATACCTTCATAAAGCCCTATCTCCAATCCTTGATTTCGCTGACAGTTAGATACTGTAAGCTCAAGACTCAAATCTACAGAACCCGCTATGAAGCCTATCCACTGCATGTGGTGAACTCTGGTAGTACAAAAATCAGCAGGTGCTTGGCCTACTACATTGCTATTGTTTCTGCCCGTAAAACCATTGATATCACATATAATACAAGCTTCATTACAGTAAGGCCTCATCTGAGGCGTACCGCTACATACATCAGGCTGACTCTGTCCGACATAACACGATAGTATCAAAACCATAAACATTACAAACCTCATCTCTATGACCATATTAATACAGGGACAAGGTACGTTTTTCTTATGTAATATACGGTAAAGTCTTGAAAAATATAGAAAGAAAGATTAAATGTATAAAAACGATTTTCTTTGGATTATGGAAGAAAGGATGTGAAAAAAGAGGTGAGAAGAGTGATTTAATTATTGATAGATTATGGTAAAAATCAACTTTGAAACATGAAAACAAGGAACAAAAGAAGATAAATCAAGAATAAGACAAAGAAAAGATTAAAAAACCTATTGTTAATATATTTCCAAATCATTGATTTACAATGTTTAAATTATTTATCAATTAGTAGCTCTGGCTATGAATAGAGAAAAGAGCTTCATCATGAAAACCAAGCACCTACAACTTATTTTAAAATAATTTATTAAATCATACAAATAATATAACTTTAATAAAGCTTTTTACAATCAAATTTTAAAAAAAGACACACTTTAATGAACAGTCTCGTTAGCCTCGTACCACCAGTATTTACCAAAATAGCCCAATATAAAAAAACCTGCGCCAATGAGTGAGTTTTAAAAACCATAGGCTTTGGTGATGCCATTTAACAAAAGACCAATAGATCCACACACATTTCCCCCCTAAAACGACTAACATGAAACTTATTTTTATATTTACAAAAAATTAATAATATCTAAATCATTATTTTTAATATTATTGCATATCTTTGATCTCTAATATAAAAAATAAATCAAGATCCAAATATGTCTAATCAAGCTTTCAAAGTCCAAGGAAATGCAAAACTATCAGGAACCATCCAACCTCAAGGTGCTAAAAACGAAGCATTACAAATCGTTAGTGCTGTACTACTTACTGACAAAAAGGTCACGATCAAGAATCTTCCCGATATCCTTGATGTAAGAAAACAAATAGAGTTGCTCCGAGGCCTTGGCGTCAAAGTAGAGCAACACAATGCCAATGACTTTACCTTTCAGGCCGACGATGTAGATACAGATCAGTTATCATCTCCTGACTACCAAGAGAATGCAAAAAAAATCAGAGGCTCAGTCATGTTACTTGGGCCACTATTAGCAAGATTCAAAAAAGCCTATCTACCTAAGCCAGGAGGGGACAAGATCGGTCGCAGGAGACTAGACACACACTTCCTTGGATTCCAAAAACTAGGAGCAGAGTTTAATTATGATGAAGAGGCCGAACAGTACTATATAGGAGCTGAGAAGCTGCGTGGTGCATTTATCCTCATGGACGAAATCTCTGTCACAGGCACAGCAAATGTAGTAATGGCAGCCGTATTTGCCGAGGGCATCACACAGATTTACAATGCAGCGTGTGAGCCTTATCTACAGCAATTGTGCAAGCTCCTCATCAATATGGGTGCTCGTATCTCAGGCGTAGGATCCAATCTACTGACCATACATGGAGTAGAGTCACTAGGAGGCGCAGAGCATACGATACTTCCTGATATGATAGAGATCGGTAGTTTTATCGGACTCGCTGCGATGACCCAATCCACCCTCAGAATCTCTAATGTATCCGTACCTAATCTAGGCGTGATACCATCTACCTTTGAGAAGCTAGGGATCAAAATCGAAGTCGATCACGACGATTTAATCATACCTGCTCAAGACATCTACGAGATCCAGAGTTTCATAGACGGATCTATCATGACCATTTATGATTCCCCCTGGCCAGGGTTCACACCAGATTTGCTTAGCATTATACTAGTGACATCAACACAAGCGCGGGGTTCTATATTGATCCATCAAAAGATGTTTGAAAGCAGATTGTTTTTTGTAGATAAGTTGATAGATATGGGAGCGCAAATCATCCTTTGTGACCCACACAGGGCTACAGTCATCGGACTAGAACGCAAGTCACAGCTGAGAGGCATACAGATGAGCTCACCAGATATCAGAGCAGGAGTCTCATTATTGATAGCTGCCTTATCGGCAAAAAGCGAAAGCGTCATATCCAACATTAACCAGATAGATCGTGGCTATCAGAATATAGATACTCGCCTCAATGCACTAGGCGCTCAGATAGAAAGAATAAATGTTTAACACCATTGATACGTTTAAATTGATATTAATTGACTTTATGCTTTCAATGGATAAAAAAGAACGCAAATACGTAATTCAGTGAACGTGATCACCAGATAATATTATAATCGGTGATTACGATCACTGAAAGTAGGTTTTTGCTCTAATAAACATAATGGAGTAATTCCACCTTAATTAAAAGTAACCTATATTTTGCCATCAAACTTAAAAGTATATTTTATTTTAAATCACCATCATAAGCAAAGGCATTCAAAGTTATAACAGTAACTATTTCAACTTGAATCTTATATATTAGCCGATGATCACGATTAGTTCAACATTTCAAAAATTATCAAACATCTACAAAAAACAATTATAACGACAAGACATAAGCACAAGTTATTCAATATTCTCAAGGCCGTAATCGGGTGGTATAAGAGCAGAAACATCCTACCTTTGCTTTGATTTTATGAGTTTTTGTTGATTTATTGGGCTTAATAAAAAATTATATTGTTAATTGGTACTAAAGTATTATCTTTGCGGTGATTCAAAACATTTTACCATGATCAACAAAGTAACATTAGTAGGACATCTAGGCAAAGACCCAGAAGTCAGAACATTAGAAAACGGAAGTAAAGTAGGCACGTTCTCGCTTGCAACTAACGAAAGTTATAAGGACAAAAACGATGTGTGGCAGAACCTCACCGAGTGGCACAATATCGTCGTATGGAGATATCTTGCAGAAAAAGCTGAGAGAGAACTCAAAAAAGGTAGTCTTGCTTTTATAGAAGGTAAGATCACCCACCGAAAATATACCGATAAGGATAACCAGGAGCGCACCACTACTGATATAGTGGCTAGTACGCTTCAGAGCTTAGATAAAAAAGAATCTTCGGGTAGAGAGTTTGCGCCTATGCCGACATCTGAGTACCCTACCAATATCTCTAGCAGTAGTGGCAACAGTATGCACGAGAGCAAGGGCTCAAATGATGCGCCTGCAGACAACGATGACTTACCATTTTAATCCGTCAGTAAGTATATTTCTTAACCAAACCTACCGCCTTGGATACTGATCCTCCCAATCTACTTTACTTTTTTTTGCAAGCGCCACCTTTAGAAACTTCGGGCTTAATCTACCTTATTGTTACATTTATCTTTTTGCTCATAGGCTCCGGATTGGTATCGGGATCTGAGGTAGCATTTTTCTCTCTCGGTATCAATGACATCAAGAATATAGAGGAAAGCAATACAGCTAGTGATCAGCGAGTTTTGTCACTCAAAGAAAGGCCACGTCAGCTACTTGCCACGATTCTGATAGCAAATAATTTTATAAACATTGCCATCGTTATCGTCTCCGATAGTATTCTCAAAGCACTCATCGGTTATGATAACCTCTTGGTGATGGGACATTGGATCAATGACAATATATCTTTTGGCCTTTTTGCACCTGATGTTATAGCTAGTTTTTTTAATTTCTTGCTTACTATCGTAGGTGTCACGTTTGTATTAGTACTATTTGGTGAGGCTATGCCTAAGATATACGCCACACTCAACAAACCTAAGATCCTTAATCTCATGTCAGGTCCACTGACTGCGATGATGTATCTCTTCAGCCCGCTGAGCAAAATCCTCGTTGGTTGGTCATCGTCTATGGAGTCCGCACTCATGGGCAACAACTCACAAAACAGCACAACCAAAGAAGATATAGATGCAGCCATAGATCTCACCGTTACCAATATCAGCGAGTCATCAACTCAAGAAGCCGATATACTCAAGGGAATTGTCAATTTTGGTGAGATATCAGCCAAGCAGATCATGCACCCGCGTATGGACATCATAGCCATCGAAGAAAAAGAAAGCTTTAAAGACTTGATGAAAATCGTCAAAGATTCTGGTTACAGCCGATTGCCTGTATATAGAGACGACTTAGACGAGGTCATAGGCATACTATATGTAAAGGATCTACTCGCCGTTTCGGACAAAGAAGCGACTTTTAACTGGACTTCTCTGATTCGCAATAAAGTACTTTTTATACCTGAATCAAAAAAAATAGATGAACTATTACGCGAGTTTCAAGTCAAAAGGATACACATGGCCATCGTAGTAGATGAATATGGGGGTACTGCTGGCCTTGCTACGCTTGAGGATATCATGGAGGAAGTCATAGGTGATATCAAAGACGAATTTGATGGAGACGAAGACGTAGATTACGTAAAAATAGCAGAAAACAACTATATTTTTGATGGCAAAACTCTACTCAAAGATGTGTGCAGAGTTATAGGCGAGAACACTACTTATTTTGACGATGTAAAAGGTGAGGCAGATTCCCTTGGAGGTATGATCGTGGAGATTCTAGGTCAGATCCCAACCCTGGAAAAAGAAGTAAAACACGAACACCTCACATTTAAAGTAGTAAGCGTCACCAAACGAAGAATCGAAAAAATCAGTTTAATGATCATGGAGCATGACTAAAGTACTATCCTTCCTAATGATTTTGATGATTATTGCGGGTTGTAAAGACGAGCCTGTCTTGCTTCCTAAACCTAGGATGTATCCACGTATCACCTGGCCTAAGAACAGTCAAATTATTGATTTTGTAAATAGCGAATGTAATTTCACCTTTAGATATCCGGTATATACAGAAGTAGCCAAAGACACCTTTATATTTGAAGGTGCGCCTCTACATCCATGCTGGTTTGACCTCAAAACCAATGACTTAAATGCGAGTATTCATTGCAGTTACTATCAGATATCTAAAGTAGCTAATCTCAGTAAACTGATCAATGACGCCTTCTATATCGCTAGCAAACACAACATCAAAGCCAATTACCGCAAGGAAACTGTCATAGAAAACGATTATGGCGTTAAAGGAATTCTGTTTGAGATCGAAGGTCCAGTGGCTAGTCCACTGCAGTTCTATCTTACGGATGAGAAAAATCATTTTTTTCGTGGCTCACTATACCTCAATAGCAAAGTCAATCCAGATTCTACGGCTGTTGTAGTTAAGTTTTTGCGTCAAAACATCGACACAATGATTAATACTTTTCACTGGAAGTAAGCTCAATATATCTTCTTTTTAAATATTTTGATTGCTGATGTCATATATAATTTTTAAAATTCTGAATGAAAGCGAAATATTTATTAAATTTTGTTATAATTATTTATAAAAATCTATATTTTTGTATCTTTAATTTACAAAGTAAAACCGTTTGTTTTTATTCTGGATTTGTATCTATTTCTAAAGGAAATTAAACCTTTACAGCTTTTGGTTCAAAAGCATCCAATATTTATCAGCTAAACGGTACAATTTAACAACGTTGTGAAACTTGACAACTTGGTAATCAATTAATCCAGCCACATGAGAATTATTTATGTATTTCTAATTTTAATTCCTTTTTTTGGCTACAGCCAAAATGAAAACAAAACAACCAATCCCACTTATACAGATACTGAGGTAGCACAATACGTAATCATCACTCAAAACTGGGTAACTCGACCTATATCTGACCATAAAATCACCCAAATCATCGAGGATGCTGACATGACGTTAGAGGAATACAAAGCCTTATTAACTATAGACAATTTTGGTCTGGAAAGCAATACCAAAACGCAACCTCAATCCGAAAAAGAAAAACAATTGGCTATCTTAATCACGGAAAAGAATAAAGAAAAAACCATCGAAAAAGAAAAACTACTTGCAGAACTTTGCGAAAAGCATTTACTAGATACAGCTAAATATCATGCGATAAATACAGCTATCAAAAGTGATGAAACACTCAAACGCAGAGTGATCGAAGTACTGAACAAATAAGCTTCACATCAAAGTGCTTTTCATTAGATAACATAGAGCCAAAAACAAAGACGCATGCAAATCATATTTAAAACATTATTATTATCGTTATTTTTCATAGGTTTTATACAAGCGCAACCACCTACTAATCGCTACAATGAGGCACTATTTGCTAATGTCACCGAAACTACCAATATACTTTTCAGCACCAATGTACCACAACCAAGACCAGGAGGTGGATTTTATGAAACGCTCACGGGGTTGCCCATTAATGTCAAAGAATACGACACACAAAATGTTAATCTACGGATGAATATTTTTCAGCCTACAGGCGATACACTAACCACGCGACCGCTGATTATAATCGCATTTGGTGGAGGATTTGTGGATGGCGGCAAAGACCATTGGAGCATGAGGCTACTTGCCCAAAACCTAGCGAAAAGAGGATATGTCACTGCTTTGATTGACTATAGACTAGGCATGAATATATTTGACGAAGATCTGTCCAAACGTGCAGTGTATAGAGGAGTACAAGATGGGCGCTCAGCAGTAAGGTTTTTTAAAGCAGACGCTGCGGGTAGCAATACCTATAGGGTCGATCCCAACAATATCTACATAGGTGGTCATAGCTCGGGGGCATTCATAGGCATACACAACGCTTACTTAGATAAAGAAATCGAACGTCCATTGTCTACCTATGCCTGGACACAGAGTTGTGGATTCTTAGGATTGAGTACTTGTACATGTCCTAACCTGTTATGTCTGGATTGTGTAGGCAACAATACTACTCAAAATGGAGCAGCCAAAGCCGTCTTCAGTCTTGCGGGCGCTGTGGGTGAACTTACCTTTATGGAAACCGCAAATGATCCTAATATAGTAATGTTTCATAGCTCCGATGACGGTACAGTACCGTATAATAGTGGACAGCCTTTCAGTGATCTGAGCTGGGCAGTTGTAGGATTTGATTTGCCTATAGTTTATGGTAGCAATCAGATGAATATCAGAGCCAATACACTAGGGATGAACAAGCAGTTTTATCCATATACGACCAGAGGCCATTCGGTACATGAAAATGGAAGCACAGCGCTGTACACAAACATTGTGCCTGACATATCAGATTTCTTTTTTGTGCAATTGCTCAAACCCGTTACACACACAATCACAGGTGCGCTATCTGTATGTGCCTCTAATCCTACACGCACTTATACTACACAGTCAGGCGATGCTAGATATTATCAGTGGACAGCAGAAGGCGGCACTATTGCAAATCCTGACCCTTCACTACCTAATGTTACTATCAATTGGAATCCATCCGCCCCAACCAAAACACTAACGCTAACTCCTTATAGTATATTGGATGCAAAAGGTGATGAAACTTCCATAACTGTAGACATACAAAACACCTTCACAAATACATGGACAGCATCTTCGGGTACATGGTCCGATAAGTTTAACTGGAGTCTCAACGCACTACCAGAAACATGTCATCAAGTAGTTATGCCCTCACAAGGTAGCGCAGTGACTATCAATGTACCTACAGGCACTATCTCAGAATTTAAAACCATGACCAATGGAGCAAATATAAATATCACGCTGGAAGGCAATGCTCAATTAATCGTAAAAGAGTAGTAAGCAATCAACCGCTATTGAATTACCAAACTTAAGACTTGTGCTTTTAAACCTTCTCAATTTCCTATTATCAATTCTAAATAAAAAAACTAATCTTTTTTTTCTTACTTTTGTTGCTATTATATCTAATACCAAATAGTACAAACAAAATACAATTGGTACAATCAAATCATACTAAACAATACCATGAAGTTACAAAATTATGCTTACGGCAGCTGGATCAGCGGAGATGGCAATGGTACATCACTCTTTGATGCAAGTACAGGAGTAGAAGTAGCAACAGCAACTAGTGATGGCATCGACTTTGATAGAATGCTGACTTACGGACGTGAAGTAGGTAATAGCAATCTGCGAAAAATGACCTTTCACGAACGTGGACGAATGATAAAAGCACTAGCGCTATACCTCATGGATCGCAAAGAAAAATACTATGAAGTCAGTTATAAAACAGGTGCTACTCGCATAGATTCATGGATAGATATAGAAGGTGGTATAGGCAATCTGTTTGCAAATGCTAGTCTCCGCAGGAAGTTTCCCGACCTACCCTACTACACCGAGGGTGATCCCGTAGGACTAAGCAAAGGAGGTACCTTCATGGGTCATCACATACTCGTACCCAAGGAGGGTGTCGCCGTTCACATCAATGCTTTTAACTTTCCTATCTGGGGAATGCTAGAAAAATGCGCTGTCAATTGGTTAGCAGGTATGCCAGCTATAGTTAAACCAGCTACGATTACTTCTTTTCTGACCGAAGCTATGGTTAGGGATATCATAGCGTCAGGCATACTTCCGGCAGGTGCATTGCAGTTGATATGTGGTAGTGCCAGAACGCTACTTGATCATGTAAATTATCAAGATGTGGTAACGTTTACAGGTTCGGCTTCAACGGGTATTCACTTAAAATCAAATAAAAACATCATACAGAATGCCGTCCCTTTTAATATGGAGGCGGATTCACTCAACTGCATCATACTAGGTAAGGATGCTTCACCAGGTACACCAGAGTTCGATCTTTTTATAAAAGAAATTAGAAAAGAGATGACTGTCAAATGTGGTCAAAAGTGTACAGCAGTACGTCGTATCATCGTACCTGCTGAGTATATGTATGATGCTGAAAAAGCTATCCAGAAAGCAGTAATGGGTGTTTCGATCGGTGATCCGCGATCTGAAGGTGTGCGTATGGGCGCACTCGCAGGTATGGAACAAGTCAGAGAAGTTAAAGAAAAAGTAGCCAATCTATTAGAGTTTTCTGAAGTAGTTTTTGGAAGCTTAGAGGAGTTTGAAGTGTCATTAGGGGATAAAAGCAAAGGTGCATTCTTACCACCTATGCTATTGCGAAATAGCCTACCATTCCAAGATTTGGGTACGCATGACATAGAAGCATTCGGTCCGATAGCTACGATCATGCCATATAGCGACATGGATGAAGCTGTGGCACTTGCCAAAAAAGGCTTAGGTTCGCTATGTAGTTCGATAGTGACTTTTGATGACGATATTGCACGAGATTATGTAATCCAAGCTGCAACACATCATGGACGTATCCTAGTGCTCAATAGAGAAGCAGCAGCCGAGAGTACGGGTCACGGATCGCCTATGCCACTGCTTGTACATGGTGGTCCAGGTCGTGCGGGAGGTGGTGAAGAGATGGGAGGTATGCGTGGTGTAAAACACTATATGCAGCGATGCGCTATCCAAGGCACTCCGACTACATTGTCGCATATAACTCAGCAATATCAGTATGGTGGTAAGTATAAAATCACAGAAAAACACCCATTTAAAAAGTATTTTGAGGAGTTGTCTATCGGCGAAACCATCATCACACACAAGCGGACAATTAACGATTCTGATATTGTTAATTTTGCCAATGTATCATGGGATCATTTCTATGCACATACTGATGCTACTTCACTAGAAGGTACGCCGTTTACACAACGTGTTGCGCATGGCTACTTTATACTTTCTGCTGCGGCGGGCTTATTTGTAGATGCTGCCAAAGGTCCAGTAATGCTCAATTACGGACTAGATGAGTGTAGATTTACCAAACCAGTTTATCCTGGTATGACGATAGGAGTGCGACTTACCGTCAAAGAAAAAATAGCGCAAGAGAAGCGAGAAGACGAAGATTATACTAAAGGTATCGTCAAATGGCTCGTAGATGTCTATGACGAAACTGACGAAACCGTAGCCATTGCGACCATACTTACGATGGTACGAATGAAAGGTGAAGAGTAAGTTTGCGTTGGTGATACAGTGATGTCCCTTAGCTTAGCACATTCTATTGGTTTTTGCCCATCCTAGATTTATATCCACGGGTCGTAGTTTGTGGTTTTTTTCTTGAATCTTGATTGATAAATAGGCGGTCGGATGCCTTACTAAAAATCAATATTAGCCAAGATGCTAAGCTCATCAGAGTAATACCAAAAGTACAAAAAAATAATCAACTCCACCATTTTCATTCATTCATTAATAAAAATATTTGCATAGCATAGGCTGTGAGAGTATTTTTGTTCATCGTCTGATTAAAAAATTTGTTCCTTCGTTTTGAAATTTTTTAAATATAATTGTTACTAAACGAGATTAAAATACATACCACAAAACAAAAAGGTGAACTTTCAAAGAAAATTCACCTTTTTGTTTTTATAAAGAACGCAGTCGAAAAAATTATTCTTCTTCGTTTTTACCTTCTCTTCCTCCATCTAGCTCATCTTGCCAAACTTTAAGTTTATCCCATTCACCCTTAGCTGCCATGTCTGCTTGTGCAGGCCATGTAGCAGAATTATGAAAAGCAAATTTAGAACCTGCTTCAGATAAGATTTCTTGAATTGTGTCAGCTGATACTGCTGCTAATGCTGCAAAAGTATTTATGCCATTACTAGACAATAATTCTGCAATTTTAGGACCTATACCTTCTACCTTTGTCAAGTCATCAGCTTTTACAGATGCTGGTGCAGCAGCTGTGACAGATACTGCTGCCGGTTTAGCTTTTGTTATTGTTGCCACAGTTTCCTGAACTTCATCCAGTTTTGGTAAGACGCTAATCCATCTTCTATTATTTTTGCCTTTAGAGAAGGTAACTATACCATCTACTCTAGCATGTACAGTAAAATCTTTACCTAGGTAAGTGTTTTCACCACAGTGGAACTCCGTTCCTCTTTGTCTGATAAGGATATTACCGGCTTTTGCATACTGTCCGCCAAATAATTTTACTCCTAATCTTTTACTATTACTGTCACGTCCGTTATCTGAACTACCGACACCTTTCTTATGAGCCATTTTGCTATTCTTTTTTTAGGTTAGAAAATATCCGCATTGGGTTATGCAGAGATAGAATCAATTTTGATTTTAGTAAAACTTTGTCTGTGGCCATTTTTCTTTTCGTACCCTTTACGCCTTTTCTTTTTAAAGACGATGACCTTGTCACCTTTTTGGTTGCCAATGACAGTGGCATTAACTGTGGCATTGCTCAATACCGGCGTGCCTACACGTACACTTCCATTATTGTCGATCATCATTACTTGATCAAAACTAACAGATGCACCTGCTGCGGCTTCTAACTGGTGGACAAAAAGCTCTTGGCCTTCTGACACTTTGAATTGCTGACCAGCTATATTTACGATTGCAATCATGTGAATAAATTTTGTGAATTATTATTAAAAAACTACACCTTAAAGATTAATACTTCAAAATGGAGTGCAAAAGTAAGCATTATTAATTAATTGTGCCTAATTTGAAGTAAATTAAATACTAGTTTATTGTTAATTATTATGATTACTTCATTTATTATGAGTTGATTACATTAATTTTAAGAATTTTGACTTTTATTTTGGCATTTTAATTAGTTGTAGGAAATTTTCTAACTAACCTATTTATGACTTTACCGATGGCTTTTTAAAATTGAACATTAGCTTTGATCTTTTTTTTAATAATAAAAAAAAGGCTTACGATGTTGTGCATCGTAAGCCCAGTATTATTAAACTATTTAAAAAAAAATCAGTCATCACGCTGATTATAATTTCAGGACTAGTCTTAGTATCTGTAATATTCTGGTTTGAACGGACCTTGTACGGTCACGCCGATATAGTCCGCTTGCTCTTTGCTAAGTGTTTCTAGCTCTACACCTATTTTAGCTAAGTGAAGCATAGCCACTTTCTCATCTAAGTGCTTAGGCAAGGTATATACTTGGTTTTCGTATTTGTCTGTATTTTGCCACAGCTCTAATTGTGCTAGTACTTGATTGGTAAAACTGTTAGACATCACAAATGATGGGTGACCAGTCGCACAACCTAGATTGACTAGTCTGCCTTCTGCTAGCATGACGATGTCCTTTCCATCTATGTTGTAAAGATCTACCTGAGGTTTGATCTGATCTTTAGTATGACCATAGTTTTTGTTAAGCCATTGCATATCTATCTCATTATCAAAGTGCCCTATGTTACAAACGATTGTTTTATCGTTCATCTTACGGAAGTGCTCTTCTCTGATGATATTTTTATTTCCTGTTGCTGTGACTACGATGCTCGCTTCTATGAGAGCTGTATCCATTTTTTTGACTGCAAATCCGTCCATTGCTGCTTGAAGTGCGCATATAGGGTCGATCTCAGTGACAACTACTCTACATCCTGCACCTCTAAGTGAAGCTGCTGAACCCTTACCTACGTCTCCATATCCTGCTACGACAGCTACTTTTCCAGCCATCATTATGTCTGTAGCTCTTCTGATTGCATCTACTAAAGATTCTTTACAACCGTACTTATTATCAAATTTTGACTTAGTCACAGAATCGTTGATATTGATAGCAGGAAGCATTAATGTTCCATTTTTTTCTCTCTCGTATAGTCTGTGTACGCCTGTGGTAGTCTCTTCAGAAAGGCCTCTAATCTCGCCTACTAACTCAGGATATCTATCAAAAACCATATTGGTCAAATCACCCCCATCATCTAGGATCATATTTAGTGGTTTGCCACCCTCAAATGCCATCAATGACTGTTCTATACACCAGTCGAACTCTTCTTCGTTCATACCTTTCCAAGCAAATACTGGTACTCCTGTCACTGCGATTGCCGCTGCTGCTTGATCCTGAGTAGAAAATATATTGCATGATGACCATGTAACTTCAGCTCCTAGTGCAGTCAATGTCTCTATCAATACTGCAGTCTGAATCGTCATGTGAAGACATCCGGCTACTCTAGCTCCTTTTAGAGGTTGGCTTTCGCCAAATTCTTCTCTGAGTGCCATCAAACCGGGCATTTCTGCTTCAGCTAGGGTCATTTCTTTTCTACCCCAATCTGCTAGGTTGATATCTTTTACTTTGTAGTTTAGTTTTTTCTCTGTTGAAATCATTCGATATTTATAAAATGTTGAAAATTGTTTTTAAACGCCGTAAAGGTAACGAATTAACACCAATTTTATTACAAGGTTGTTTGCTTATTGCATTCTTTTATAGCTTTTTATACCAATAAGTCCAATATCAGTTATATCTTTGGGTTTAAATTAGACTTTTGAATCTATGAGTATCTCTTTTCGTAAGGTTTTAAGCATGTCCAAATTTTTTATCAGTTTATCCAATGGATAGATAGTTTTAACAATTAGAAAATACAATCAATATGATGAATGACCTTATCCAAAAATTTACTGGGCAATTAAAAGTGGATTTTAAGATCGAAAATTTTAAACAACCCAATCATCCCATCTATCAGATCCTCATGGCTGGAATGGGAGGATCGGGCATAGGTAGTTCCACAGTTTGCGATATCGTAGCAGATGATTGTACTGCACCTATTGTAATCGTCAATGGTTATAAGCTCCCACATTTCATATCCAAAAACACGCTAGTGGTACTATCCTCGTACTCCGGCAATACAGAAGAGACGCTCGCATGTATGGCGCAAGCTATGCAGACAGAGGCGACCATAGTGTGTGTGACATCTGGTGGCAAAATGCTTAGTACTGCAACTGATCACGGACTGCCATATATACTATTGCCGTCGGGCTGGCCATCGCCAAGAGCGTGTTTGGGTTTCTCTGTTAATGCACAAATCACAGCATTAGCTCATTATGGGCTGATCAGCAAATCACATATAGAACAGTTGCGCTCCGCAGCAGAGTTACTGATATTTGAGCAAGAAGATATCAAACTTAAAGCAGAAAAATTAGCCAATATTCTGGTAGATCGCTTGCCCATACTATATACTACTGATCGAGCTGAGAGTGTGGTACTGAGATGGCGCCAACAGATCAATGAAAACAGCAAAATGCTATGCAGTCATAATACAATACCAGAGATGAATCACAATGAACTCGTAGGATGGAAGTTTAAAAATGAGAAAATAGCAGTACTCTTTTTGAGGTACAAAGACGATACGAAGCAAAACCAATTGCGCATAGAATTCGCTAAGCAAACCATCAACAAACTAGTCCCCACTGTCGTAGAGATATTTGCAAAAGGACAGACCTTGACGGAAAAAATGTTTTATCTCATCCATCTAGGCGACTGGGTAAGTTGGTACTTATCAAAACTGCTTAATGTAGATGCATCTGAGATCCAAGTCATCGATAAACTGAAAGAACACCTGAGTAATCAAAGGTATTGATCACTCAAGTGTTGCTAAGTATTTATAATTTGACTAACTTTAAAAGAGAATAAAACCTGTTTTAACCTGCGTTAACCACACTAAAAAAGAATCCCACCTTTGGATTAAACTAGTCATACGTTTCTGTATTGATTTGTAAAAAAAGTGAATCTGGTTTTATCGCCACATAATCACCTGCCGAAACACCACTGTTGAAATATTTAGCTTTATTGGTGGCGTCATATGGCATACTGATTATTTGTCCAGTCTGTTCATCATATACTCTACGATAGGACATATCAAAATTATTAAGATAAAGTCTTTCGACCTTCCTATTGCCCAGCACTTCTATCGTCCCCTCTTGTCTAAAATTGATATTGGAAGGTGGGGCTAAATGACCTGCATTTTGGTTGGCTACATTTATGTGGTCTTGCCATGCGATCTGACCTGTGCGATAGTTGATCTTTTGATATATATATCCGTCTATTCCAAAAGAATCCGTGGTTGTCATTCTGAATGAATACTGAAAGCTATCTCTTATTATGGACTTATTGCTTAGAAAATAGGAATATGGGCCTTTATCATTTTTCTTAGGCTCGTCAATGTTATATGGATTGATTAGTAAATTTGCCCAGATGGGTGCGGCTTGTTTGAACGTAGGTGTGATCGGCTGAGCTATAGAGAATAGCGAACTAAATATTATAATAAAGCTAAAAATTATCTTCATAATTGGTTAAGTTTGTTTTTTTTTGAAGAATGATTAGCCGATAACGTTTGTCAATGTAAACTCCTCTTCTTGTACAGAAGCCGTTGGACATCCTGTATTAATATGATTAAAACAAGGAACCCCAGGTGGACTAGCTGGGTTTACTACTGTAGGATCTTCTGTGCATGAACTAATAAGCATAACAACGAATCCAATTAAAAATGAATATAATAGGATATGCCTACTAATCCATTTAATTTAATTGGATTGGATTGGATTTTTCATGTTAAAAAGTTTTAAAAAATTAATTATTGAGCAAATACAAATATTTTCATAAAGTTGACAAAATATTAATTAAATTATTTTAAATAATAATAATGATAAAACGCATGAATTGCTCTATTAGAAATATTTTGTATTGATACTATTTTTTTTGCAAAATATAATAATTTAATAATTTTTATTTTGGGCTTACTCCAAATTATGTTTTTTATACCCTCCAAAAAAATAGTCATGCAAAACTTATTGAATGACTATTTTTAATTTTGGAAGCTATTTTATCAATAGCAACTCACTTTTTTTGAGTGCGTCTAGCCAGTGGACGACATCTGTCTCGATGTGGATGTAATCACCAGGATGCAGCGTCTCTTTTATCCCTTTTACATTATTAAAAACAACCTCACCTATGACGCAAACGAGTAGTGCAGGTACTTTGGTGGTGTGTTCTTTTAATTGCTCACCCGCTGATAGGTGAAGTGCATTGGTCGTGGCGGCTTCACCCTTGAAGAGTAGTTGTGCAGAGACGCCCTTATCGCTTGGATGTAATGTGCTTATATTCATTGGAAATAGGTATGATAGGTTTCAAAAGATTTTTTTAAATTTGCTATGATTAAGTCAGCTGCTTCAGGTGTTTGGGCTTCATTAAGTGCTTCTACTAGCTCAAGATGCGGGTGCAACCATTTGTGTAACTCATCGTGGCTTTTGCCGTCCATGGTACAACTTTTGATTAGTCCGCTGTTCTTATCTTTAAGTTGAGCGGCAAGTACTTTGTAATCACCATCTGCATGTCCACCTAGGATTTGCTCACCTTCAAGTATAAATGGTGTCATTTCAGTATTAACTTGCCATTTTTCACCACTGTTTAGTTCTATCTCTTCTGATTCTCCTTCGTGTGTATGGGCTGTTGAATTTTTGCAACTCATCACTGCTAATGATACGAAAACTAATGCTGCCAATATTCTTACTTTCATTTATTATAATTTTTTAATTATTGATTAATAGGTTTACTTGTTATCTAGTTTGAGTGGCTTAGTACAAAAGAACCAATCATAACAAGTCATACCTTCATGACTATCCATTCTGTCTTTAGCTACGCCACATGATCCTGCTGGGGGTACGATTACATCATCGCCCGGTCTCCAGTCCGCAGGAGTTGCTACATTGTAAGTATCAGCGGTTTGCATAGCGATCAATGCTCTTTTGAGTTCATCAAAGTTTCTACCTATTGATAGCGGATAGTAAATGATCGCTCTGATGATGCCTTTTGAATCTATAAAAAATACTGCTCTTACTGCTTTGGTACTGCTCTCACCTGGTTGAATCATACCATATTTTTTGGCTACTTCCATAGTGATATCTTCTATCAAAGGAAACTTCACTTCCATGTTTTTCATACCATTGAACTCGATTTTATCCTTGATCGTACGTAGCCAAGCTATATGGCTATAAAGTCCATCTATAGACAGGCCTACGAGCTTACAGTTGAGTGCGTTAAATTCGCTTTCCATCTTAGCAAAGGTCATAAACTCTGAAGTACACACTGGTGTGAAATCTGCCGGGTGGCTAAAGAGTATCACCCAACTACCATCGTAATCTTGAGGGAAATTAATATCTCCTTGTGTAGTAATCGCTTTGAAATCGGGTGCTTTATCACCTATTCTGGGCATCGAAAAAACTGCTTGTTCTATTGCTTGTTCCATATTTTTAAGTTTTATTATTTATATTTTATTAATGTCAGAAGTGATTTTATCATTTGTTCACCTTTTGTTTTTATATCAAAATCGAAGTTACTCACTCTCCATTTAAACATCATAAGCCTAACTGCCCCTATAACGATATGAATTAAATCCTCTGCGGAAACGCTACTGGTAAAAAGTCGTGATTTTTGTCCTTCTAAGATGATGGGTAGTAAATGCTTGATTTTTATGGTCATAATTTTCATTATAGTTTCATTAATTCTTTGACTTTCCTCTAGCAGACCATCAGAAAAAACAGCAACTACAAAGTGAGGATTTTTGTCAAAAAACAATATAAGATTACTGAAAAGTAAGGTAAATTTCTCTTCGGGTGAGATAGATGTTTCTAATATTTTAGAGTCATTTGTTTTTATGGCTTCCGCCAAGTATTCGAGTAGCGCAATAATGATCTCTTCTTTGCTCGTAAAATGTCTATAGATTGCACTTTCTGAAAACTGCATTTCCTTGGCCAGATTTTTTATCGTCAAACCACTGATTCCAGAGGAGGTCAAGATTCTTCCTGCTGCTTGGATGATCTCCAGCTGTCTGTCTGTAATTCTATCTGTAAATGTGTCTTTCAAAATTTTATTTTTGTAAATGATTATCTTTTTTTTATAAATCAATGCGTAACGATGTCAAACTTGAGGAACGACAATCCCATCCATACTACCGAGGTAGTCAGTGCTATTGCGCCTACCAAAACCAATACTGGTGATAAGCCAAGATATACTTCTGACAGGATACCGATGGGCATCAAAAGCCCTGTAAGTGCTAGCCATGAAATAGCTTTGGTATGCTTTATCTTATCTCTAAAGTGCAATAGCAAATATCCCATGAGAATATTTAAGAATGCAAATAAGTTGCCGTGTACATGTGCTAATCTCGACTCGAAGTGTTTGCCAATACTATAAGACTCTGCCCACGCCTGCGCATCTGGTGCAAAATCCCTTAAATAAATAAGTATAAATCCATAAATCATAAAAAGACCCATAACCAAGAACCCGATTGCGATATTGTTTTTACCATTTATTGTACTTGGTTTTTATTGTAAGTAAGCGTTCACTCACAAAGGTAAGGTTTATAAGTAATATAACCAAATATTCGTGACTTTTGGTTGTATTTTATAAATTCAATAAAATTTGGGCTGGTTTTAGAATTTATGATAAGAAAAAACCAAGCCATAGTTTATTAAGGTGTAATGATTTTGGTTGTTAGTTATCTATGATTTGTGCGCTACTTGTATCGTCGCTATTCTCTTTTAACTATCCTGTTCTAAATTAGAAAAGATATTAAAACAAGTAACCATATACTACCGCTCGTAAATACATAAATTAGCTGGAAGCAAAAACTACATTACACCTGAAGCTTAGTGGCCTAAAGTTTTCTGATCAATCCTTCCTGTGCGGTACTAGCTATCAGCTCGCCTGATTTATCAAAAATCTTACCTGTACAGAAAGCGCGTCCTGCATTTGCATTGGAACTCTCCACTACATAAAGAAGCCAGTCATCTGCCTTGACAGGTCTATGGAACCACATACTATGATCAAGGCTTGCTATCTGCATAGGCGTAGTAAAAAAGGACATGCCATGGGGCAACAATGCCGTGATCAGTAGGTTGAAGTCTGAAGCATAAGCGAGGGCAGTCTGATGCAGTCGTTGATCATCACTAGGCAAATTGCCGTTAGTTTTGAACCAAGTATGATTGATTGCCGCTCTAATCCTAGGGTTGAATGGATCATAATGTTCGACTGGATAAAACACAAATGGACCGTCAGGAGCAAAAATACCTCGAGGCTCTATATTAAACTTGGCAGCAAACTCTGCAAAAATCTCTGAAAACGAAGTCAATGATTCTGGTCTAGCGACGTTTGGCATCGTAGCTTGGTGCTCAATGCCTTCTTCCATTCTCTGGTAGGAGCACGACATCACGAATATCTCACGTACTCCTTTATAGCTTTGTTGGGTAGCGATGACACGTCGAGTATTAAAAGATTTTCCACTTTTGATCTCTACTACTTTATAAGTGATGGGCAGGTCATTATCTCCAGGATTGATAAAGTAGCAGTGCATAGAGTGAAGTTTTTTGTCTAATGGTACTGTCCTATTGGACGCAGACAGCGACTGTGCTAATACTTGACCTCCATATACACTTGGGGATCCTATAAAAAGACTATCGCCCACAAAAGTATCTTCACTTAGTACTTTGAGTGCTATGATATCTAGTAATTTATTAAGTTGGCTCATTTTCTGTTTCAAATTTTTGGTTTTCGCGAGCATACATCACCCCCAATCCTATTGCTAGACTTAGATGCAGCACGCTCGCAACTATACTTGGCGTCAAGCCTTGGCTATAGACTCCATACATAAACAAACCTACCGCAAAGTGAAATCCTATTACAGTGAGTATGACTTGTTTAAATAATTTTGTAAACTCGAAGTGCTTGGCTAGTATCAGTGACATCAAACCGAAGGCAAAAGCAAGAATCCCGTACAGCTTTGATACTATGATACCTTGAGGCTCAGGATCAGAATTCAATAGTAATAGTGTGGGATTCATGATCAAAATCAATCCGCCCAACAATTCTACCAAAGCATTAATATATAAAATGTACTTCATCATGATTCACGTTGTATATCTAATCTACCTACTAATCCTAAACACACAATAACTATGATGTGTTTTCAAAGCAATAACTATTGTTAATCTTGGACTAGGACATCCCCCTTGTACCTCAGATCAAAAATAACTGAACCATCTTCGTTTAGCGATCTAAAAATACCATTGCGCTTATCATCTTTAAACTCAGTGATATACTGAATTTTGCCTGATTCATAAAACATGGTATCCGCTAGCTGCCTCAGTCCATCAGCATAGTATTGTACCTCTTTAATAGCGCCTGACTGAAAGAAAAAAGTAGATTTACCTATCTGATTGTCATCCTCAAAGTATCGCAAGCTCTTTAACTCGCCAGTAGGATAAAAATCCTTCATTTCCCCATCTATTTTACCACCGATTCTTATGTATGTTCTAGATATTTGGCCATTTTCATATTTCTGAAATACTGAATCTACAGTGCCCGCAATATCAGTATCCTGATTTACTTTGACAACCTTATCCTTGCACCCGATAAAAAACAAAGTAAACATCACCGAAGAAAATATTAAATATTTTTTTGTCATGATCTGAATATTTTAAAAATCACTAAAAAATCATCCTATAAAAAAAGGGTCATTTAGACCCTCTTTATATTAATTAAATATCAAATAATTATTTCTTCCAAGGAAGGTTATTAACAGCTCTTCCTATCTGAGTACCGTAATGCATTCCTTCCTCGGCATCCATTCTGTAGTGCACTCCTAAAGGAATTCTAGACCAAGCATTTTCGTTTGCCATCTCATAAAAACTATTAAATGATCTAGGAAATCCTATAAAATCTGTTCTGTTTTTATGACAATTGTCTGTCATAGCATAGTTGTAACCAAATACATCAGCTAAGGCCTCGCACGCAGCTGCACCAAAAGTGGCGTGACCCGACGGATACGCAGGAAAAGATGGAGAAATTCCACGCTCGCCTGTATTAGGGTTGTTTAGATTTGGTTCCCAAGCGATATCGATGACTCTTTTGATATAAGATTCTGGACGCTCTAGGTTATAATGGAACTTAGAGTTCCAACATCCAATGGCTGCATCATGTAAGGCAATACCCAGTTTTGCATTGGCGATGATTGCTGTCTCTAAGTTTGATTTTTCGTTTACATATACCTGATTTGCTATAGCTAAAAATCTCGCCGGTGGACTAAATGTGACATTAATCAAATCATCACTCCAGAACTCACCTACCCATTGGGCTTGAAAAGATAATGTAGGAGTATTTTGAGCCAAAACCTCAATAGCTTGAGCATAAAAAGCTGACTTAGGGTCTTCACTGTATCTTGCATAAGTTGACATAGGTCTGCAAAGTTTCATATCTTCTCTGATGGCTAGTGTTCTGCCATTTCCCCAATAAGGAAACATCCCTCTGTTTGGACCAGGAAACGTAGCTACCCAGTCACCATCTTTTACTTTATTTTCTTCCCAATTATAATCTTCAAAAGGGTCAACGTACTTATTGAATGTATATGGATCAGTCTCCATAAATTTCCATACAGCTTCTGCCACTGCTATGCCATGATTTCTAGACCTAGAAAACTCATCAGCTCCTACCTCCGCTTGATAACTATTCTCAAACTTATCATTTAATAATTTAATCCTAGCAAAAAGATTAGGCCTAACTGCAGGAAAAAGTCTAGTGTATAAATAATTGTTGACAGCATTAGATACTGTAGGCCAATGGTATGGTTGATCATTTAATGTTCTCGGTAGGTTTAATCCATAAAGACTGGCTAGTGACTTATATTCGGGCATTCCAGTTACTAGTGCCTCATAGTTAGCTAGCCCAACATATCCTAATGCATTTGCTGTAGGACAAGGTCTGTAACCTTCAGCAAAACGCTCTATTTCGACAAATAGATCATTCCACTCTCTAACAACTTGACTATTATAATAAGCCACGTCTCGCGAAGAGGATTCATTGTTTGCAATGTCTTTTTTGCATGACGAAAAAAGAAGTGGCAAACTCAAAATAGCTA
>Ga0105045_10000119_pt1 | contig 44652 bp, 34 predicted proteins | sample MAT02_FD_78089 | JGI IMG/M metagenome (GOLD analysis project Ga0105045, IMG submission 78089) | Freshwater microbial communities from Lake Fryxell liftoff mats and glacier meltwater in Antarctica - MAT-02 (megahit assembly) | ecosystem: Environmental > Aquatic > Freshwater > Ice > Liftoff...
AACCTGATTAAAACCTGATTAAAACCTGATTAAAACCTTGCAAAAACATCCAAACCGGATATTTTCGCGCTATTCTTTATGGATCTAAGCCAACACAATCTAGAGGAAGCCCTGCGGCTTCTCGGAAATCTCCTTGCCGCTCGTAAGTCGGATGCGTTTTGGCTGGTCGTCTGTGGCGGCTCCGCCTTGCTGGCGCAGCGGATCATTTCCCGTTCCACCGAAGATGTAGATATTCTTGCCATGCGGGACTTGGACGGGGGAGTGGATGGTGCTTTCCCGCTGCCGAAAGCTCTCAAGGAGGCAGCGTCACAAGTCGCGGACGAGCTGCATCTTGGCGGGAACTGGCTCAACAGCGCGGCCTCGATGCATTTTCCAGATCTCCACCTATTGCCGGCGTCGTTCTGGCAGGAATTGGAAACCCGCGACTACGGCGATTATCTAAAAATCAGCTTCGTCACCCGGTCCGGCCAGATCCATCTCAAGACCTACGCCGCCCTGAACCGCGCCAAGCCCCGTGACCTCGACGACCTCCGTGCCCTGGCTCCTACCAGCGCCGAGACCGAAGCCGCCGTTGGCTGGGTTATCGAAAACATCCCCGGCGTTACCCATCGCGACCAACTTCCCGCACTTCTCACCTATCTCGACCATGCCGACCTCATTGAACGATTCGAGGGATAAACTGCTTGGGCAGTTGCTCGATTTTCTCTGGCGCCAGTGGACTTCACTGGGCGTTCCGGGGAACCGTGCCACCGAGGGAGACTGGATCATCGATCCCGAAGCACTTCTCTTGATCACGACCGAAATCGGTCGCCACGATAGCCGCCTGCTCGATCAAGCGATCGACTGGCTCCATTCCTACGGCCGTGGAATCAATTTACAGCGGTTAGGCCGCCTCCATGGCCAATGGCAATGTGCAGACGAACGGGTCCTGAGCGGAATCGCCGAGATTCTCGCTGAGCAATCCATCATGCGTAAATGGCGATCACTTTGCGAAACCTTCGTTTCTCCAGAGCCCCCAGAATCACTTTTCGTTTCGACTCACGGCAATGAAGTGCCAATCTTTGGAAAGCTTGACCCGAGGTTCCAGCGCTACGGACTGCTGCGGTCGATATGGGAACCCAGGGGAACCCGCAAATCGCCCCCGCCCGATCGCCCAGCCAACCTCCTCTGCACCCTGCGTGCGCTCTTCGGCGTCAACGCACGTGCGGAGATCATGGCTTGGCTGCTCACCCATGAGTCCGGCCACCCGGCGGCCATTGCCAAGGATACCGGCTACTTTTCAAAGTCCATTCAGGCGACCCTGAACGATATGGAGGATTCAGGCCAGATCCGCTCTGAGAGAGATGGACGGGAGAAAAAATTCCGGCTTCAGCGGAAGGACTGGAACTTCCTGCTCTCCGGATCCCACGTTCATGATTTTCCCCGCTGGATCAACTGGCCGCCGGTTTTCTATTTCGCTCACAGAACACTGCAACTGCTCGGAGAACCCGCTTCTGCCAATGCCTCCGCAAATCTCAATGCGATCTACCAACGTGGGTTCCTGGATGAAATTGCGCCCGCGCTCCGCAGCTCCGGCCTCCGCTCTACCATGGCCGCCACCCGCGATCTCACCGGCAGCCGGCTTACCGACTCGATTTTGCAGGACGTCCAAAATTTGGGCTGTTTGCTTGAAAATGATTTCTCTAACCAAGAGGGTGAGTTCTGAGGTCACCTTCAATGAATCTTCTCTTCTAATGATCGACTTCAATAAAATTCCCTCTAATCTCGAAAAACTGGCGAACAAACACCGAGCATGAACGTCACTACAATCAATAGCTCCACTCTATGCCTGAAGCCCATTGTCCATCTGCTGAAGGACGACGATGGAGAGCCCACGAAGTATTGGATCCCGGCATACCAACGAGGCTACCGCTGGTCACCTCTTCAGGTGAAGCAACTGCTCGACGACATTTGGGAGTGGGAAACGGTGAGCCGGAAAAAGAGATCGGTGGCAGACGAGTTCTACTGCCTGCAGCCACTGGTCCTCAAAGTGGACAGAGGTCGCTTTGAAGTTGTCGATGGTCAACAGCGGCTAACAACGATTCTTCTAATACTGAGCCACTTCAATCAGAGGCTGATCGAGGGAGCACGGAAGCCACTCTTCTCGATTACTTTTGAAACTCGGCCAAGTTTTGACGACTTGCTTGCCAAACCTACCGAGGAAGCGGCGAAACTAAATGTGGACTTCTTCCACATCCACGAAGCTATTAAGCAGATTCGCGCTTGGTTTACGGCACATCAGGGTACCGAGGGAGACATGGAATCAGCGCTCCTCCTTAGGACCAAAGTGATCTGGTTTGAACTCGCGGCGAAGGACAATCCCATTGACGCATTCACACGTCTGAACGTGGGAAAGATCCCCCTCACGGACGATGAACTCATCCGTGCTCTCTTCTTGCGGCAGGTCAGTGCAAACAAGGCCGACGATCTACCGTGGCAACTCAAGATCGCCAACGAGTGGGATCAAATAGAAAAGGCACTTCAGGACAACTCATTCTGGTATTTCCTGACCAACAAAGCGGAAAGGCCTCAAAATCGGATTGGGTTCCTATTCGACCTGATCGCTCACAATGACGGAATCCCCCCGGAGGCAGTCCATGACAAAAACAAAGTGTTCTACGCCTTTAGCAAAAGAATGAAGGACCACCCGGAGACGGAGTGGCTGAGGGTCAAAGAGGAGTTTATCATGCTTCAAGAGTGGTATGAGGATGAATCCCGCGTACTCTATCACATTGTTGGATACTTGGTAAATCAGGGAGCACGGCTGGCCGACATTCGGGATCTTTCTAAAGAGTCCACCAAGAGCAGCCTTGATCTCAAATTGCGACGAAGTGTCTTTAAACGAATCATAGGATCTTGGCCGGATGCCGGATTGAGCGAAGAGGAGATTCGGACGCGCGTGAAGGAGAAGCTCGACACCTTGGAATACGGATACCCCGGTGCCAATTCACAGATCCGCGCAATTCTCCTACTGTTCAACGTTGCCACGTTACTCTTAAACAAGCGCTCCAACCTCCGTTTCCATTTCAGCAGCTTCAAGACGGAATCCTGGGATCTGGAACACGTGCGGTCTGTCAGCCCAGATAGGCTGAAGAACTACAACGAACGCATCTCTTGGATGAAGGCGTGTCTCGGCTATTTGGTGGCTGCCAGTCTTCATGTCGATCTACAACTGAAGATCCGGAACTTCGTTGCATTAGCCAGACTCGAAGTGACGAACGACAACTTCGAGACACTTTATGACAAAGTGCTGAAGACGATTGACGAAGCGGGGGAGGATGAACCCGACAACAGTATTGCCAATCTGACCCTGCTCGATGCGAGCACTAACCGTAGCTACAAAAACGCTCCGTTCGTGGTCAAACGGCAGAAGCTTCTCTCGTTGGACGAAGCTGGGACTTTCGTCCCACTTTGCACACGGAATGTGTTTTTGAAGTGCTACAGCCCGTTGGTCGACAATCCGATGGTCTGGAGCGCCAAGGACAAGGAGGGTTATGAGCGCGCGATCATCGAGACGCTCGTCAAATTCTTCTTGGGCAAAACGGAGGACGCGACATGAGCGACAACAGCAATCCAATCATCTACCTGACTCTCCTGCATCTGCATAACCAGATCCGCATTCCCATGCTGCAGCGAGACTATGCGCAGGGACGGCACGACCAAGTTGAGGTAAGGGATCGGTTTCTGGGTGCCTTGGAGGAAGCGCTCGAGCTTCCCGAGAATGATCCCAGTCTGCCGCGCAATCTGGATTTCATCTACGGCAGTGTGGAGGAGGAACGCGGCGAGACGTCGTTCTACCCATTGGATGGACAACAGCGTCTAACTACACTTTTTCTTCTGCATTGGTACCTGGCGTGGCGGGACGAACGTTGGGACGATTTCCAGCGCCTCTTCCGCCGAGACGACGGTCATGCTCGATTCTCCTACAGCGTCCGTACCACGAGTAGTGAGTTCTTCGACAAGCTGGTCGCGAACCGTCCTGTTGAAAGTCCCGAACAGCTTTCGAGCTTGTATGATTGGATTGCAGATCAGCCGTGGTATTTCCGCTACTGGCGTTTCGATCCGACGATCATCTCGGTACTCAACATGCTACAAGCGCTTCACGAGCGCTTCGCTCTGAAGTCAGGACTCTATGCACGCCTGACCGATGCCGATAGCCCGGCGATCACTTTCCAGTTGCTCGACTTCAAGCATTTCGGTCTCTCCGACGATCTCTACATCAAGATGAATGCCCGCGGGAAACCGCTAACAGAGTTTGAGACGTTCAAGGCTAGCTACGAGCAGAAACTCGAGGACCAATTCCCGGGGCAGACCCGAAAAATCGGAGGTCAACCTTTCACTATTGCGGAATTCGTTGCCCGCCGGATGGATACCGCATGGGGCGACTTCTTCTGGGCGCTCCGTCAGGACAATGCCCCGGTCTTTGACGATGCTGTGATGAATCTGTTCCGCTTAGTGGCTCTCGTCTCAAGAGATCCTGCCAGCGAGACGTTCTTGAAGGATGCATCTCTTCTCCGTGATTCAGACAACCCTGCTTCCTATTCGGTATTCAGCTTAAGGCAGTGGTTGGATGAGAACTTCACCAAGCTCCTCATTGCCTTACTTGAGGCTTGGTGCTCTACCGACGGCTTGGCAAAACCGTTGCTGCCCGACACCCATTATTTCGATGAGAAATCGGTGTTTCTCAGGTTGGCCGAGGATTCAACCAGCCTGACCGCTTCCGAGGTGGTTCAATTCTCCGGGTATGCACTATACATCCAGTCGCATGACGACGGAGAGATTGATCCTATGGCGTTCCAAGAGTGGATGCGAGTGGTGCACAATCTGGCGGTCAATTCCGATATTGACCGAACCGACCGTTTGCAGAACCCAGCAAAGGGACTGCGGGAACTTCTTCCAGAAGCAACTGAAATTCTACAGCACCTTTCCAAACTCAATAGAAAGGATCGCATCCCGGGGTTTTTGGAACAGCAAGTCAGGGAAGAAATACTCAAAGCTGGATTGATCGTTGGTGATGTGGGTTGGAGATCGCTTATCATACGCGCAGAGAACCACGGATATTTTCGAGGGCAGATCGAGTTCCTGTGCCAGTTTTGCGGAGCTGAGATGCAATGGCGATCAACTGATTCTTTAGCGTGGAAAGCGGACATACACCGGGAACTGCAAAGAAGCTTCGAGGCTTATCTGTCCAAGGGAGAGGCGATGTTCACTTCGAGCGGTTTGAAGGACCTCGGGAATTCAAGATGGCAACGCGCTTTGCTGTCGCTAGGAGTCTACCTTTTGCCGACTCGAAGCAACTGGTCGTTCCTCGTTAATCCTCCTAACGATCCTGTCAGTTGGAAGCGATTTCTTCGTGGCACAGCACCAGCCTATCCGGGCAAACGCAAGCTACTTCAAACGCTCTGGGACGGTCTTTCGACAGATCGACCGTTTGCTGAGCAGCTTGACGAAAGAATTGCTGCAACTACGGATTTGGAACCTTGGATTGAGGCACTTGTCCGGACTCACCACGCGATCGCCTATTGCGGGGCGGAGATGATTCGCTGGAATTCTGAATGTGAGGTGTATCTCCTTAACAGTGTTAGGATGAGTGGCGATCACGCCGAGCTATTCACTTACTTTTTGTATTCAAATGAACTCTCAAAGCTGCAGAAGGATGGCTGCTTGAAGCCGCTTAAGCTTTCTTACTACAAATCGGTGAGCGGAATCGAAGATGAGCCGCACTTCCCGCTGTGGTTCCCGTATCGCAAACGAAATATAAGGTTCCGAGTCGAATTCAGCGGCGGGAGCTATCTAATCAAGTGCTTTCATAATTCCTGGAGTGGAATTTCGGAGCTTCACGACCTGCTCCGCGATGAATGCGGTTTTACCCACGGAGCATACCCGATCTCAAAAACATTGGCTCCCGAAAAAATCACGAGCGCATTGATCGACCTTGCGGGGATGCTCGCCACTTTTTCTCAAAGGACTCCGTGATCACCATCAAGAAGCCCCTCACGAACCTCAAAATTCAGGCGATCAAACACGGGACATAGCCGACCTCAGATCACCCCAAAAATCGATGACCTCCCATCAGCAGTCAATCCTAGCTACCGATCTCGCACCAGCTTGCGAGACCGGTGATGTCGAAGTGATCAAGGAAGTGATGGATCGGTATTTCTATCAACTTCATTCGGCAAGGAGCATCTTCTGCGTCTCTGACGAGAAACACGAAAAGCCCTTTCTCCCGGAGTCTCGGGACTTCCTCGGGAAGGGGCATCTTCACTCGTTGCTGGCAAGTCGACGCCTCTTGCTGATGAAAAATCGAGGTGAGGGAGACAATTTCGAATACACCTACACGATTTCCTTCGATACTCAGTCTGCGAGCTTCCTCCGCAGCCGCTTCCAAGGGCTGCCGATCTTCAGACAGGACGAGGCACTTACCGAGTGCCTCCGGTTTCTCGCACCTCATCGATCTGGCGTGGGAATGGAGTCATACTTGTTTGAGAACAACGAACGACTCGATGACCCCAAAGTTCGCGAGACCATTGAAGCATATCTTCAATTCAAGAACACTTCCGAGGATGCGTTAAACGAGGGGAGAATTGAAGCGGCACTGACCGGATCCGCCCTCTCTAGCGCAATGGACTCGATCATGGCGATCCTCAAGAGCTCCGATTGGCGCGGGTATGCTGCGAATGCGAAGCAAAACTGTGCAGTCGCTTACCTCATGTTGCTGATCGCCGCAGCCATCCATCTCACTTCGAGAAAGCGATCAGCGACTTACCGCCTAGGTCGGTTCCTTGAGGAAATCGATGGGATGATGGTTTTCCCCAAGGAGGAAATCCACCTCGTCCACACCTTTTTTGAGAGAGGCAATCAGGAGAGGTTTTTCAGGCAGATCCAAGCGAACGGCAAAGACTTCACAGAAAAGCTGAAAAACATGGCGTGGGACCTCTCAAGTTCGCGAACGATTCTCCAGAACGTTTCAGCCAGCGCCAGGGTGAAATCTGATCATGCCGATTTCATCGTTCCTTATTTTCTAACATTCGATCAGCCGCTCCAGGCACTACTGGCGGGCTTCCAAGCGAACGGCCTGATCACCTATCTACACGAGGGAGCCAAATCCATTGTGATCTATCCCATGGCGGTGGAACTCACGCTCGCTGAAGGGTTTCAATCCTCGCAGCACCTGTTGGAACCCGAAAGAAAAGAAGCTCGTTTACAGCGGGGCCGCGAATTCTTCAGTAGTGAGAGTCGCCGAGAGGAGTGTATCAAGCATGCCGAAGGCATTCTCCAAACCGCCATTCTCCAAGTAGCCAATCCTCAAAATAGACAATCCTAGCCGATTAAAATCCTCCTCTTCTCCGCGGCCCTTCGCGACCACCGCGCCTCTGCGGTTCAAACCTCTTCCCACTGACCACTGACCACTTCTTCCCCATGATCTCCTCCAAAAAACTCCTCGCCGACCTTGAAAGCAAGAAGACCTCCCGCACCACCATGGTCAAGCGGCTGGAGGACGATCTGCGGGCGCGCTGCGATGCCGACCCGGCGGTGGATGCTCCGCTCAAGGCGCAGTACGAGGCGGCGAAAAAGAAGAAGCGCACCGCCCTCACCTACAAGGCGTGGCGGGAGGAGGAGCTGACCCAGATCGCGGTGGCCTGGGTGCTCGGCTGTGTGTTCGTCCGCTTTCTGGAGGACAACGAACTCGTCGAGACCCCCAAGCTCTCCGGCCCAGGCGCGCGGCTGCAGCGGGCACGCGACGAGCACGATATGTATTTCCGCCGCCAGCCGCAGGACGATACCGACCGCGGCTACCTCATCGAAATCTTCGAGGAAACCGGCCGCCTGCCCGGGATGCGCGAGTTCTTCGATAAGAAACACAACCCGCTCTGGCTCGCCGCGCCCTCCGGCGATGCCTGCCGCGAGCTGCTCCAGTTCTGGCAAAAAACCGATCCCGCCACCGGCGCGCTCATCCACGACTTCACGCTCGCCGCAGGCGAGGATCTCAAATCTGAAATTTCAAATCTCAAATTACCGGACACCCGCTTTCTCGGCGATCTCTACCAGGATCTCTCCGAGGCCGCGCGGAAACAATACGCCCTGCTCCAGACGCCGGACTTCGTCGAGGAATTCATCCTGGATCGCACCCTCACGCCCGCCATCCAGACCTTCGGCTACCGGGTGGTGCGGCTCATCGATCCCACCTGCGGCTCCGGCCACTTCCTGCTCGGCACCTTCGCCCGCCTGTTCCGCATCTGGCAGGACGAGTGCCCCGGTGAAAACCCGCGCGTGCTCGCCCAGCGCGCGCTCGATGGCGTTTACGGCGTGGACCTCAATCCCTTCGCCGTCGCGATCGCCCGCTTCCGCCTGCTGCTCGCCGCCTTGCAAGCTTGCGGGACCAAGCGCCTCAAGGATGCCCCGGATTTCCAAATCCACCTCGCCGTCGGCGACTCGCTCATCCACGGTGCCCGCTTCGATTCCGAGGGGAAACCCTACACCGTCACCCGCGACGACATGTTTGGCGGTGACGAAGCCGCCTTCAAAGACGAAATGGCCTTCTTCTTCGATACCGAGGACAGCGCCGGACTCCACCGCATCCTCGGCCAGCAATACCACGCCGTCGTCGGCAACCCTCCCTACATCACAGTCAAGGACAAGGCGCTCAACCTGCTCTATCGCGATCGCTACGATTCCTGCCACCGGAAATATTCACTCTCTGTACCCTTCATGGAGCGTTTTTTTGACCTAGCCCTGAGAGGCTCCGGCGATGGCCGCGAACCGGCAGGCTTCACCGGCCAGATCACCGGAAATGCCTTTATGAAGCGAGAGTTTGGTAAAAATCTCATCACTGAATACATACCTCGTTGGGATCTGACTCACGTTATCGATACCAGCGGCGCCTACATTCCCGGGCACGGCACACCGACTGTCATTCTCTTTGGTCGCAATGCCAAACCAGGCAGCGCCACTGTGCGCACACTAATGGGAATTAAAGGTGAACCAAGTACACCGAAAGATCCAGCGAAGGGTAAGGTCTGGAGTGCTATTGTCGAAAAGATCGATCACTTGGATACGGAAAGCGATTTCGTAAGCGGCGAAGATTTAGAGCGTGATATTTTGGCATGCCACCCGTGGATATTGAGTAAACTTGCTCGTCAATTAAATGAACAGTTTCCGACAAAATTCGTAAATTGGGTTCAGATCGTTCGGAAAAAACCCGTTATAGGTTTTGGATGTGTGATGGGTGAAGACGAAGCATTCACCCGCGATACTCTATCAAACTCACGTAGTAGGCTGCCACTCTCTGACCGCCGAGAGGTTGTCGAAGGAGAGCTTGTTAGAGATTGGGTTATAGAACCGGAATCGGAAGCTATTTTTCCCTACGACTCTAGCATCGAAATAGGACTAAGTGACGAGACCACGAATGAACTCTGGCCGCTTCGGTCGCTTCTTTGGAACCGTGTGGTATTTGGAGGAGAAACCTACCGCCAAAAAGGCAAGTCGTTCGCAGCGTACCATCAGATCCCGATAGACCGAAATCAGACGAAAATGTTGATGGTCTTTGCTGCGGTAGCGACTCAAGCGCAATTCGCCCTGAACAGAACAGGACGCGTGTTTAAGCAGTCAGCTCCGGTTATAAAATTCAAATCGAAATACAATGAATCTGATTACTTGCAAATTCTTGGTTTCCTGAACAGCGCCACCGCATGCTTCTGGATGAAGCAGGTATTCCATTGTAAAGGAAGCACGGTTGATCAGCACGGTGCGCGACAGACAACTGTTCCTTTCGAGGATTTTTATGACCACGACGGCACGAAGCTCACTCAGTTTCCAATACCTACCGGATCGTCGTTGGTTCTTGCGCGAGAACTCGACCGTTTGGCCGGAAAGTTGTCCGAACATTCCCCAGATGCTTTCACCGCCCGCGATGCTGTCAGCACCGTCAACCTAGCCGAAGCCGAGCAGGCCGCCGCGGAGCTCCGCGCCCTCATGATTTCCCTTCAGGAGGAACTCGATTGGCAATGCTATCGCCATTACGGTCTGATCGACATTGGCGATGACCTTGAATTGCCGAAAGACCGCCTTGATGATTTGCCGCCGCTGACGCTCGGCGAACGCGCCTTCGAGATCCGAATGGCTCGGCAAATGGCAGACGGTGAATTTGAAACCACTTGGTTCGAGCGCCACAAGGACGCGGGTTCGAAACCCATCACAGAGCTGCCCGCGCATTGGCCGGATGACTACCGTGCCCTCGTCGAGCGCCGCCTCGCCTTCATCGAGTCGAACAAGAACATCAACCTCATCGAGCGCCCCGAATACAAGCGCCGCTGGAACACCGAGCCGTGGGCGAAGCGCCAGCAACTCGCCTTGAAGAAGTGGTTGCTCGCCCGGCTGGAAGGCTACTTCTTCGAAGGAAGCCGCGTCTGCGATCTCAACAAGCCCGCCCCAGCGGACACCTCTTCATCCACCATCCACGATCCAAAATCTTCATTCCCCAATCTCCAATCCCAAATCCCCAATCCCTTTTCCCCCGCCGTCCACGGCTTTACCGCCGCCACCCGCCCGCACCTCCAGACCGCCAACCAACTGGCCGATGCCGTCCAGTCCGATACCCGTTTTCTCGAAGCCGCAGAAGTCTATGTCGGCAGCAGCGGATTCTCCGTCGCCAAACTCGTCCGCGAGCTCGTCGATGCCGAGAGCGTTCCGTTTCTCCCCGTCCACCGCTACAAGGACAGCGGCCTGCGCAAGCGCCGGGATTGGGAAGAGACTTGGGAGCTGCAACGGCTTGAAGATGCCGTTGAAGCAGAGACCAGAGGCCAGAATCGAGCGGAGCGAGATAGACGGGAGCAGAGTGACTGCCCCGAAGGGGAACGGGCGGGGGCCCGGATCAATCCAGAATCAAGAGAAGAGGAGATAAAGAAGAGGGTGCGGAAGGCGCAGTTGGAGAGGGTCGGGGAGATCCCGGTGCCGCCTAAGTATGGCAATCCCGATTTCGCCAAGGCGACTTACTGGAAGCTGCGCGGCAAGCTGGATGTGCCCAAGGAGCGCTGGATCAGCTACCCCGGTGCCGAGCGTGCCGGCGACGACTCCCTGCTCATCGCCTGGGCCGGCTGGGATCACCTCCAGCAAGCGCAAGCGCTCGCCGAGTATTTCATCGACGCCCGTGACAACCAGGCCTTCCCCCCCGCCCGCCTAAAACCCCTCCTAGCCGGCCTAGCCGACCTCATCCCCTGGCTCCAACAATGGCACAACACGGTTGATCCCGACCTCGGCATGGGCCTCGGCGACTACTTCGCCAGCTTCCTCGAAGAACAATGCCGGTTGTTGGGGACGACCATCCCGAAAGTGGATGCTAGGAGATTCGCGTCGCAGTCCGAGACTCCAAGCATTCCGTGGAAAGGTGCGGGTGCTAGCCGGGTTCCGGTATCGCCGGGTGGCGAGGAAGCTGTGGTTGTCGCTGCAGCGGAAGATCGCTGGCAAGATCGGGCGTTCGCACTTCTCGCGTCTAAGCGGAAAAAGCTCACGGATTACCGCATGTTGGTCTGGCCGGAGCTTCTCCGGCAGATGTCGGGCGACATGGAATTCGAGACATTTCGCAAAGCCTATTGGCTGCTTAGTGAACCCGCCGAACTGGAGAAGATCGGACGTAGAGCCTTCCCGGATGTGCCGGGTTCCTGGTGGCAGAGCCGGACCGAAACATTGGCGAAGGATGAGTTTCTCGTAACGCTCAAAGGTTCGGTAATCCTAGGGGATGTGAGGATTTGGCGGGAGGACGATGTTCGTTTCGTGCGATGGACCAGAACGGTCGGCGTCAGCAATTTCCCGGAGGCGGTGGACGATGCGCGGATCGCCCTCCAACTTGCGACGCTCTGGAGTGACAATGAGCCGGATGCAGTTAGGGATTCGCTTGAGGAAGAACTCGTGCTTCTGGAGACCCCATGAAAGCGGACAAGAACCAGATGAGCTTCGACGCAACACTGGCGCGGCCGATCAAACCGGACCCGGAGATCCTTGAGCCGTTTCTGTGGTTTCAGAATCTGCACTTGGTCCGCCAGTTAGGGGTGGGGGACACGAAGGAGAACCGCATCCGGAAATTCAAGCTGCGGCGCGGCTTGAACATCCTGTGGGCGGAACCGGAGAACCTGGAGACCAGCGAGGGGCTTTATGGCGATGGTTTCGCCGGCCATGCGACGGGGAAGACGTTGTTTTGTCGGATCCTGCGGCACCTGCTGGGTGAGCCGAACTACGGGACGGAGGAGCTTGAGAAGCATGTGAAGGAGGCGTTTCAGGAGCTTTGGGCGGTGGCGACGATTGGCCTGAACGGCAAGACTTGGCTGGTAGGCCGTCCGCTTGCGGGACCCGGCGGAGATTTCGCCATCGAGGATGGAAACGTGGAATCGGTGTTTGCGGCAGTGCCGACGTTTTCCGGGTACCGGAAGTTCACGGAAGCACTGGAAAACGAGTGTGGCATGCCACTAGCGAAAATGTATCCGGCGGAGGCATGGCGGAACCTGCTTCCATGGATGGCCCGAGATCAGGAGGCGAGGTTTTCGACGATCACTGCGTGGCGCGATTCTAGCAGCGAGGCGGACAATCCACGGACGAGCGTGGCCGCGCAGCATCTGATCCTGCGAGCGGTGCTGGGATTGCTTCACCCGGATGAATTCGACATGCGGGCCGAAGTTTCCACGAAGGAGGATGAGATCAAGGGCTGGAACGGGTCCGTGCCGATCAAGCAGACCATCGCCTCGCGGGATCTCGGGGTGGTAAGGAAGACCTTGGACTCGGTTCCACGCTTGGGGGTAGAACTGATCGATCTGGAAGCGGCAAAGAAGCGGGTCACCTCGCAGAAGGAGATCCGGCAGGAGGCGCTGGAGCATTTCCAGAAACAACCGGAGAGCGATGAGGTCGTGGCAGCGCGAAGGGCCTTGCAGAACTCGGTGACGGCGCAGGCTACCGCGACCGCCAGAATCAGCACGCTAGCAGAGGAAATCCCGACGTTGAAACAGCAGGCGGAGAAGAGCCTGCTGCTCGTGGACGACATCAAGAAGAAGGGCCTACGAGACCCGAAGCGGGTTACGGATAAGTTTTGCCCCAACAGTTACCTGAAGGCGGTGGAGCGGGAGTGCGTGCAGGCATCACCGGAAGATGTGGGGGCCTCCATGGTGGAGATCAGCGAACTCGACGATCAGGCCAAGTCGCTGGCGGACACGGTGAAAGCCAAACAGGATGAGAAGGCGCGGCTGGAGAGCCGAACGGATCAGCTTGCGGCTGATAGGATCCAAAAGAACACTGACTTATCCGCCGCTATCAAGCGCTTTCCAAGTCCCGCCCTGACCATCGAGCGGGAAATTACGCTGCTGGAGAAGGCTGAGGAGGAACTGGATACCGCCATGGAGTCCAGCAAGGCGCTGGACGAGTTGAACACGAACATTCTGAGAGCCCAAAATCGGATCGTCACGCTGAAGGAGAAGCTGAATCACCTGAAGTCCGAAGCCGACAAGAAGCTCCGGAGTTTTTCCGAGATCTTCGCAGACATCGCGCGCGCCGTCCTCGGTGGCACCATCTCCGCCTCCGCCGACCTCACGGCGGGCGGCATCCAGATGCGCGTGAAGCGCTCTGACCGCGATCTCGGCGGTGCAGCCGTGGAATCGGTCAAGACCATCGCCTTTGACCTCGCCGCCGTGCTTCACGCCATTGAGGGAAACTGCGCCCACCCGCGCTTCCTCATCCACGACGGCCCCCGCGAAGCCGACATGGCCCGGGTGATCTACGAGCGGTTTTTCCTCTACGCCCGCCGGATCGAGAATTGCCAGCCGCCGGAAGAGGCAACGTTCCAATACATCCTCACCACCACCACCCACCCGCCGTCCGATATGCAGGAGGGCAGCAAGTGGCTGCTAGGGGAGAAACTGAGCGGGAAGACGAAGGAGGGACGGTTGTTGATGGAGGATTTTTGATGAAAGAACCCAGCCACGACAATGGATTGCCAGTTTTTTTTCCGTGTTCCGCTGCTTGTTGAACAGAGCTGACAAGGCGAGGTTCGCTTCTTGATTGCTAGATCACCCTTGAGTCGCTAGAAAAATAGAAAAATTCAGAAATGTCAGAGTCAAAAAACAAAACCCCAGAAAACCGTATTTCTGCGATACAGCTCCCAAGAATGGAAATGAGCAGGCTTGGCAATCAGGTCGTGTTTGATTCTGCCCGGGCATCAAACCCCGCCAATCAAGGGCTCATTGTGACTGCGGTTATTGCGTTCATTACAGCAGTGCTTTGGATTCCCATCTCGGTGACCCTCACCTTGGTCATGATTGTAGGGCTGGTTTTCACCATAAAGAAATTCCATCACGATAATCTGGATCTGATCATAGGTGATGATGGGGAGCGCCTTGCAGACAGCGCGGGGAAGGGTTTCATGCTCTTTCTTCCTGTAATAGCCGTGCTTATTCCTGCTTTTCTGTTGGCTCTCTTTGTGGACTTCATTCTAGGGACTGGCGTCGATTGGCTGTCGGCATTATCGGCGGATAAGACCAGTATCGTCAAACGTCCCGAATTTTACGATCTCCCTTGGTATAACGTCTATGGATGGTTGGGAAATAAGGGGACCCGGTGGGTGGAAGATGTCCAAACGGTAAAAGCGAGCTTGATGATTCGCGCCACGGTCGGAGCCACAAAAAACTTTCTCAACCTGCTGTCGGCATACACCTGGCTGTTCATCGGTTTCATCACGCTGCGTTGCTACTGCTTTTTCTGGGCCAGGGTCTTCGTGACGAAGGGCGGGCAAGTTACCATGCAACTTCCAAAGTATCGCCGATGATCAAAGTCCATAAATCCTACTCGCTGGACCTGTCGCCGGAACAGACCTTTTTCACCAAGCGGGTCTATGAGCCGATGGGGCGGGCACCGATGTTTTCGATCCCCCAGTGGAACCACTGTTTGATCGCGCGCCTGCTGCATGGCGCGTGGTTGATGAATGCTCTTTCCCGGCCAGAGAACGGTGGTACCATCGACTTCAACGCTCCCGAGGGGCACCGATTTTTAGAGTGGGAATTGCGCGATGGGGAGGCGGTCTGCTTTGACTTCCGAAAGTTGGTCGGTTTCTCCAGCACGGTTCGGCTTGAAATGGTTGTGTCACTTCGGCTTACGGCGTTTTCGATGAACCGCTTGTTCTACCACGTTGCGGTTGGTCCGGGTAAGCTGTTGTTGGAGACGGGCGGAGTTCCCAACGTGTTTTATACGGCGGCGGAAGCCAAGTCGTTCCCGCCGTCGAGACTGATCTGTTGGTCCGCCGATTCCGTTTTCGGGCTGGAGGCAAACTCCGGGACGATGGATCACTACTTCAGCGCTGCGTATCTGAAGGCGCTCGAAACCAGGGGGCTTGTGATTGACGCGGATGATTTGAAAGAAACATCCGGTGGCTTTTTAACCAAGCTGGTAAAGCGGATGTATGGGGTGGGCTGAGATGCTACCTTAGCGATCACATTCGCCAATAGATAAGAGCCGTCGAATGAGATGGGTGCATTCGAGAGGGCATGTGCGGTGAATTCTGAAGCGGCTACCACGACGAAGCTTTTCGCATTTCCCATTGCCTAATTGGATAAAACGGATCAGAAGCGGGTATTGGATGATGCAAGCACCTCTAATCACCCCGGAAATGTTGCATCTCATCGCCCAGCGGAAAACGCTAGATCCGTGATTGACCCGCTATCATTGCTATCGTAAATCTCACGTATGGCACAGTTGTTGGTGAGAAATCTGGAAGACGAGCTGGTCCGTCACCTGAAAAAGCGGGCGGGTGAGCACGGCGTTTCGGTGGAGGAAGAGCACCGGCGGATTTTGCGTGAGGCGCTGCAGGGAGACGCTTTGGAGAAGCGCAAGAGCTTCTGGCAGGTGTTGAGCGAGATGCCGGATGTGGGCGATGAAGCCTTGTTCGAGCGCGAGCGGAATCTTGCCGGACGGGCCACGGAGCAGAACCTTTTCGGAGAATGAAATGGCCGCCTTTCTGCTCGATACCAATGTGCTCAGCGAGATCCGAAAGGGATCCGGCAGGGCGCATCCGCAGGTGTGGGAATGGTGGCTGGGCATGCAGGATCAAGAGCTGTTTCTAAGCGTCATGACCCTGGGGGAGATCCGTAAAGGAATTGATCGCCTGGGTTCGAGGGATGTCCCGCAATCGCTGGTTCTTGAGCGTTGGCTGGAGGAAGTGAAGCATGCGTTTCGCGAACGGCTGATCGAAGTGACCGTCGGCATCGCCGAACGCTGGGGAAAGCTCCAAGCCATCCGGACCTTGCCCGAGGTGGACGCGTTGCTTGCCGCGAGTGTGCTGGAGCACGATCTGACTTTGGTGACCCGCAACGAGGCAGATTTCGCAGGCTTGGGCATCCGGGTGATTAATCCATTTCTGGATCCAACTGCCACCCCTGAACCATCCTGAAAGCGGACTAAAGTCAGCGCTCCATTTCCCCTTTTCCCATGACCTACATCAAAGACCTCATCGAAATTCCGGACCATATCGGTCGCGGAGATTTTGTCCTCCGCTTGAGCGAAGGCATCACCGACCCGGAAGGCACGGTGAAGCACTATCAGGTCACACCGCAGTTGGTGGATTGTTTCGATCAAGCGCTGAATCTGGTTAAAGGCTCGCTGCAAGGGGCAGGCGGACGCAGCACCAGCAAGGCGGCCTATCTGCACGGTAGTTTCGGGAGTGGTAAGAGCCACTTCATGGCGATCCTCCACCTGATCCTCGCCGGGAACTCGCACGCCCGGGCTATCCCGGAGCTGGCCGAGGTGATCGCCAAGCACAGTTCGTGGATGGAGGGGAAGAAGTTCCTGATGGTGCCGTATCACCTGTTGGGGGCCAAGAACCTGGAATCGGCGATTCTGGGGGGCTACGCGGACTTCATCGGAAGGACGCATCCCACGGCTCCGACACCTTCGGTTTTTCTGGCCGAAGGTCTGCTGGCCAACGCCGAGCAACTGCGGGGGGCGATGGGCGATGCGAAGTTTTTCGAGTTGCTCAATAAGGGCAAGAGCGGCGGTGGTGGCTGGGGATCGCTCAGCGCGGCTTGGGATGCCGTGAGTTATGTTGATGCACTCAATTCCGCGCACAACTCCGAGTCTTGTCGGCGGCTGGTGCGGGATCTGGTGGACACCCATTTCCCGGCGATGAAGAACACCGAGGATTACGTGGATTTGGACGACGGTCTGGCGGTGATCAGTGCGCATGCCAAGGAGATCGGCTACGACACGGTGGTGCTGTTTCTGGACGAGCTGATCCTTTGGCTGGCCAGCTATGCCGGCGACCAGAACTTCATCAGCCGGGAAGGCAACAAGGTGGTGAAGCTGGTGGAGTCCACCCGGGCTGACCGGCCGGTGCCGCTGGTGAGTTTCATCGCCCGTCAGCGCGATCTGCGTGATCTGATCGGCAAGCAGGTAGCCGGGGCTGAAAAACTGGCGTTCTCCCATGTCCTCGATCATCACGAAGGCCGCTTCGGGGTCATCAACCTGGAGGACCGCAACCTGCCTGCCATCGCCAGTAAGCGGATCCTGCTGCCGAAGTCTGACGCCGCCAAGGCGCAGATGGACGCCGAGTTTGACCGCACCAAGACGCTGCGGGAAGAGGTGATGAAGACCCTGCTGACCCGGGATGCGAATCGGGAGGACTTCCGCAATCTCTACCCATTCAGTCCGGCACTGGTTGAAACTCTGGTGGCGGTTTCCTCACTGCTGCAACGGGAGCGGACTGCCCTTAAAGTGATGGCGATGCTGCTGTCCCAGCAAAAGAACACGCTCCAGCTCGGGCAGATGGTGCCGGTGGGTGACCTGTTCGATCAGGTGTCGCAGGGCGACGAGGCTTTTAGCTCCGACATGAAGGTCCACTTCGACAATGCCAACCGGCTTTATCAGCAGCACCTCAAGCCACTGCTTGAGCGACAGCATCAGATTTCCTTTGAGCAAGCGAATCTCTTGGAGTGGGATGAGCCGAAGCGTGCAGCCCTGCGCAACGACGACCGCCTGATCAAGACCCTTCTGTTGGCGGCCTTGGTGCCGGAAGTGGAAGCGCTGAAGAATATGACGCCGCAAAAGCTGGCGGCGCTGAACCACGGCACCATCAAATCGCCTATCCCTGGGCAGGAGGCGGCCACTGTGATCAACAAATTCAAAAGCTGGGTGGCGGCAGGAGCTGGCCAAATCAAGGTCCGGGAGGGTGCTGGTCAGACGACGCTGGCGATCCAACTCTCCAGCGTGGACACCGAGCAGATTCTGGCCAAGGCGGAAGGAGTGGATAACCGAGGCAACCGGATCGCCAAGCTCAAGGAACTCACCTTCAAGGAGCTGGGACAGGAGGACACGGAGCAGCTTTTCTACACGCATGAATTCAAGTGGCGTGGGACGCCGCGACGGGTGGACATCCTGTTTGCCAACATCCGAGATCTGCCGACGACTTCACTGACGAGCAAGGGCGATCATTGGAAGGTGGTCATCGATTATCCCTTCGACGAAAGGGACCACACCATCCGTGACGATGTCGCCAAGATTGAAGGTTTCCTCAGCGAGGAAGAGGCGGCGCGGACCATCTGCTGGTTGCCGTGCTTTTTCAATCACGAGACACTCGAAGCGCTGGGCACCTTCGTGCGTCTGGAGCAGATCCTTAAAGAGAGCCAGTTCCCCAACTACGTCCAGCACCTCAACGAGGTGGACCGGGAAACAGCGAGGAACCAGCTGCAGAGCCATCGTGATCAGTTGTGCAGCCAGATGGTGGCGCGTCTGGAGATGGCCTATGCCATTCGTTCCGGGGGAGAGGATTATCTCGACCAAGGGAACTCGTTAGAGCCCTCGGAACAATTCCGCTGCCTCGACAGCGGGGTGACCCTGCAACCGCCAGCGGCTGCCAACCTGCAACAAGGATTGCAAGGGCTGCTCGATCAGGCACTGCGCCAGCAGTTCCCCGCGCATCCGCATTTCGACGAACGGATCAGCCTGACCAAGGGCGCGGTTAGCACGGTGCTGGAGAATGTGATCAAGGCGGTCCAGAGTAGCGAACCGAGCATCCTTGTGGAGACGTCCTTGCGACGCCCCATGGTCTTGCTGGCGAATCCGCTGAAACTCGGAGAAATGACCGAGCAACGGTTCCAAGTCGGCCAGCACTGGCGCATTCATTTCAACCAGCATGCAGCCCAAGCCCCGGGGCATTTGACGGTCGGCAATCTGCGGAAATGGATCAACCTGCCGGAGCCGATGGGACTGCCCGAGATTCTCGAAGATCTGGTAATCCTGTGTTACGCGGAGCAGACGAACCGGGTCTTCAAGCGTCACGGTGGCCCGGCCCATGCGGACCTCGGCACGCTGGAAGACGACATGACGCTCGAAGAAGTATCACTGCCGTCGGAGGCAGACTGGCAAGTGGCGGCCGAGCGTGCCAAGGCGATCTTCGGGGTTCCGGTCTCCCCGCTGCTCAACGCGACAAACGTGGCGCAGGTCAGCGATGCTTTGCGCCAGAAGGCCAAAGATTGGGCGGTCCCGGCGGGCTCGCTCATCGGTCAGTTGGAGGAACTCCAGGACAAGCGGTTTCCCGGGACGGAATGGACGCGGCTCAAGACCGGGCGGGAGGCGCACGCACTGCTCAAAACGCTCGAAGGTGCATCGGGCAATGATCTGATCGGCAAGCTGGCCGGGTTCGTCCTGGATGCCAAGCCGGCAGCCCTTGGTGTCGCCTTGGCGAACGCGGCGAAGCTGGATCAACTGCTGGAAGTCACCGACTGGGAAATTTTCGATGGCATCAAGGGGCTGGCCGATGAGCGCAAGGATGCGGCTAACAGAATTTGGGGAGATCTCGCCGACGCGCTCGGTGGTGACGAATACGCCGTGGCCTTGGTGCCCAAGCTTGCCGAGCTGCGACAAGGTGCGGTGAAGCTGCTGACCAAGGTGATGGTGCCGCCGCCCACTCCGCCACCTGCACCGACGCCGGTTGAGATACCTTTCCCGATCGTCCCCGAGCCGCCCACGAAGACGGTGACGAAACTCAAGGAACTTTACCGCGACAGCCAAGTGAAGGGCGATGAACTGCCGGAATGGCTCCAGGGGGATGCGAAGCTGTCCCTGCTGAGGGTGCGTCGGTTTGGCAGCGACCCGGATGACTGGAAATCGTCGATTGTGGTGGGGCCGCTTTACGACGCCCTGATCCAGGCGGACGGCGGCGCTAGAATCGATCTCGCCAAGAAGATGCTGATCCTGCCGAGGTTCGGCAAGGAGCTTCCGCTTCACGTCAACCCGGAGCACCTCGAATCCTGATGAGCCTTCTCACCGAGAAACAGATCCAGGCGCAGGTCTTGTCGATACGCCGCAGCCTGAAGAATGGTTCGCAGCATTTTGCGATCCGCTCGACCGGGGTGTGGACGGGGGCCGAGCGCATGATCATCGACGGGAATGAACATCTCATTCTGCCATGCATGTCCGACCTCCAGATGCGGGAAGCAATGCTGCGGGCGGACGGGGAAAACACACCGGCCGTGTTGCTTTGTTCGGTGAGTGATGAATTGATCGGTGACGATGTGATAGATCGCCTGGCAAAGCGGCGTGTCTTCTCGCCACAGGTGAGGGAAATCGTGGCGGAGCTTTTTTCGGTGAAACCTGATAAAATCGATCCCCGGCTGCTGAAGACCAAGGTCCTCATGAATGCGCTGCTAGACCGGGTGCCGGCCGAGGGTTATCCACCGGTCGCCAGCGGCACTCTCGACATTCAGACCGCGTGGTTGACCTTGCTGGGGCGGATAATCGGTGAGCGTGTAGAAACCCCAAGCCTGACCCGTTATCTGGAATGGTCTCTCTCAGAAGCAACACTGCACAAGCTCACCGCGATGGAAGCGGAGTTGAAAGCGGCGTTCGTCGATTGGTTCGTGCGATCAAAGGGTGAATCGGTGCGCTTCATGATGGCGGCCATCGACTCCGGCTTTGGGGCGGATCTGGTTCCCATCGGCGTGGTCTGCGGTCTTGTGTTCGATCCCAAGCATCACCGGAGTGCGGAGCACCAGACCGCCCGTGGGCGCTTGGAGAGATATTTCCAGCACCGGGAAATCGATCCCGAAAGTGCCCGGGTCTGGTCGCGCGTCTCCGAAACGATCCTCGGCCAGATGAAGGATGGTTCTGAAACTTCAAAGCGCCGCCAGTTACTGATCCGTGTGGACGAGATGCTGGTTAACTTGGGCCTCAAGGAGAATGCGTGGGGCTCGGATCTTTCTCCGCTGGGCCTGGAACAGCGGTATTGCCAAGTGGGGCAGGCCCTGCGCGAGGCGCTCGCAGCGAAAAGTTCCGCCGGTTTGGATCAGGTCCGCGGTGGCATCACCTTGATTCGGAAACATCTGCTCGGAGAGACCGACGTCGAACGTCTGGCGCGTGTGGAGATGGCCGCCCGTTTGATCCGTTGGCTTCAGACCACGGAGATGAGCTCCAAAGGGCAGGGTCTGGATGCCATGGTCGTCGATTATCACCAGGACGGAGGCTTCATCGACTGGGCACGCAACAGCTTGAAGGAGACCGACGAATCCCCGGAAGTGCAAAAGGCCTACGACGCGATCCTGACGCGGGTCGAAGAGCGGGCACACCACTTCGAGGATACGTTTGCCCTTCAACTCCAGGACTGGACGCGAACGGAGAGCCAGTCGGACCGATTCATCCCGATCGAGGACTTATTGAAAGAGGTCGTTGCGCCGGTGGCGAAACAACAACCGGTGCTCCTGCTCGTCCTCGATGGAATGAGCGTCGCCGTCTTCCGGCAGTTGTTGCAGGACATTCTCAGACAGGACTGGGTGGAAGTCATCCACGAGGACGCACTCTTGCCCCGGCCGGTGCTGGCGACCTTGCCCTCGGTGACCGGGGTTTCGAGGCGGGCGCTTTTCCTGGGAAAGTTAGATCCGGCGACCAACGGCACCGAAGAGGGAGAATTTCAAAAGAACGATCTGCTATTTCACGAGAGCGGCAGCCAGGTGCGGCCCCAACTTTTTAAGAAGGGCGACCTGTCCGAAGACGGCCAGGGAGGCATAGCCACAAAGGTGCGCAGCGCCATCGCGGACAAGAAGTGCCGGGTAACCTCCGTGGTGATCAATGCCATCGACGACCATTTGGACAGCGGCACGCAGGTGAACCTTGGCTGGACCCGGAACACGATCGGTGGCCTCAGGGATTTACTACGACTGGCAGCGGATGCCGGGCGCTTGGTGATCATGACCAGCGATCACGGGCATGTGCTGGATTTCGGAACCAAGCAGGTGCCAAGCGCGAAAGACAGCCGGGGCGACCGCTTCCGGACAGCGGATGGAAGCGTGGCGGAAGGCGAGCGGGAGTTCGAGGGTTCGCGAGTTTACAAAGCGACCGGTTCTAATCGAATCACCTTGGCATGCTCGGCAGGAATCCGCTATGGCGGAGGCAAGCGCGGATACCATGGTGGGGCCAATCCTCAGGAGATGGTGGTGCCGCTCGCGATCCTTTCCGACGCCCGTGCCGAAGTCGCCAACGGGTGGCAGCAGATTCCCACCTATCAGCCCATCTGGTGGGCGATTGATGCTTCGGACGTGGTGCCCCCTCCGCTCGCCAGGCCGAAGCCGGACAAGGTGGTCGCGGGTCTCGATCTGTTTGAGCAGGTAGTTAAAAAAGAGATTCCTGCCACTGGCGGCTGGATTGAGGCGCTGCTGCAGTGCCCGATCTATCTGGAGCAATCGAAGCTCGCCGTCCGTGGAGTCGCCCCGCCCGACGAGCTGATGACCAAGCTGCTCAGGGGGCTCGAATCACGTGGTGGCTCGGTGATCAAGCAGGCGCTGGCACAGGAGCTCGGCATGCCGCCCTTCCGGGTGGATGGTCTGATCCAGAACGTCAGCCGTATCCTCAACGTGGACAGTTACGAGGTGATCGGTTTCGACCGTGCATCGGACACCGTGACCCTGAACATGGGCCTGCTCCGCACTCAGTTTGAATTGAAAACCCCGTCATGATACTCAGCCCCAAAAAGCGACTTGAAGTTCTCGATGCCCTGCGTCGCGGCACCGTGCCACAAGACGGCCTGGATGTCCTGGCGGTGGGACTTGATCGGTTCCGCGACCCAATCGATCAGGAACTCAAGCGTGCCAGTGATGGCGGCTGCGGATTCAAGGCGGTCCGGGGAGAGTATGGGTGCGGAAAGACTTTTTTTTCGCGCTGGCTTCAGCAGGAAGCGAGGGGGATGAACTTCGCCACGGCGGAGGTCCAGATTTCCGAGACGGAGACCCCGTTGCACAAATTGGAAACCGTTTATCGGAGGATGTTAGAGCGGCTTGCAACCTCAAGCGCGCGGTCAGGTGCATTCCGTGGGATCATCGACAGCTGGTTCTTCGCGCTGGAAGAGGACGTGCTTAGTGCGGGCATGGTCGATGCGAATGACGAACAGGCGTTGCTGGCGGCCACCAGCGAGCTGATGGAGAAGCGGCTGAGCTCGATCTCTAACACGGCTCCGAGTTTCGCCGCCGCACTGCGTGCCTACCGCGAGTGCCTCGCCCAAGGCGACGCCGCGATGGCGGAGGGCTTGATCGCCTGGCTATCCGGGCAGCCGAACGTCGCAGCAACGGTCAAGAGGCGGGCGAACATCAAGGGCGACGTGGATCACTTCACCGCGCTCAGTTTCCTGCAAGGTCTGCTCGCCGTGCTCAAGGATTCGGGACATCCCGGCCTAGTGCTCGTGCTCGACGAAGTGGAGACACTTCAACGGGTGCGCGCGGACTCCCGTGAGAAGGCGCTGAACGCACTTCGCCAGTTGATCGATGAACTGGATGCGGGGCGTTTCCCCGGCCTCTATCTGGTGATCACCGGGACCCCGAGTTTCTTCGACGGACCCCAAGGGCTTAAGAAGCTGCCGCCTCTGGCGCAGCGCTTGCAGACGGATTTCGATACCGACATCCGGTTCGATAATCCGCGGGCTCCGCAGATCCGGCTTAAAGCCTTCGACATGGAAATGATGTTGGAAGTCGGGAGGAAGGTTCGGGATATTTTTTCCGAAGGTTCTTCATCCACCGAGCGCATCAGGAGCGTCGCTGGCGACGAATTGATCCGCTCGCTTGCCGAGGGGGTCTCCGGGTCGCTCGGCGGCAAGACCGGCATCGCTCCACGGATTTTCCTCAAGAAGTTGGTCGCCGATCTACTCGACCGGATCGAACTTCACGAAGCCTTCGATCCGCGCAAGGATTACCGCCTGACCATCCGGGAAGATGAACTCACCATGGAGGAGCGTAACACGATGGCCGCAACTTCTGCCGACGACATTGCCCTTGAACTTTGAGTGCCTTCGACCAACTCGACCCTCTGGTTCAGCACCACATCGTCAACACGCTGGGATGGCGTGAGCTGCGCGAACTCCAAGAACAGAGCATCGCCCCGATCCAAGCGGGCGAGCACTGTCTGCTGCTCGCTCCCACCGCCGGCGGCAAAACGGAGGCGGCGATTTTTCCCATCCTCTCTCTGATCTGCGGTGAGAACTGGAGTGGCCTGAGTGTGCTCTATGTATGCCCGCTCAAAGCGCTGCTCAACAACATTCACGAGCGACTTGAAGGATACTGCCGGATGGTCGGGAGACGTTGCGATCTCTGGCATGGAGACATCGGGCCTTCGCAACGTAACAGGATCAAGTCCGACCCGCCCGACATCCTGCTAACCACTCCGGAGTCGCTGGAGGTGATGCTCATTTCGACGAAGGCGGACGGACGGGAAATGCTGCGGGGGGTCAGGACGGTGATCATCGATGAGATCCATGCGTTCGCTGGCGATGACCGGGGCTGGCACTTGCTGGCTGTCCTGGAACGCATTGGCCGACTGGCCGGTCGCGAGATCCAGCGGGTGGGTCTATCAGCGACCGTCGGCAATCCCGAGGAATTGCTTACGTGGCTTGCGGGTCACTGCGAAGGCGGGCGACAGGTCGTTCAACCATCCGCCCCAAGCGCTACCGCGAGCACCGACGTGCAACTGGATTATGTGGGCACTCTGCAGAATGCCGCATTGGTGATTTCCCGCCTCTATCGCGGTGAGAAGCGGCTCGTCTTCTGCGACAGCCGCAGCCGTGTGGAGGAGTTGGGCAACGAGCTGCGGCACCTCGGTATTTCTGTTTTTCTCTCCCACAGCTCCCTCAGCGCTGAGGAACGACGAACCTCTGAGTTGGCGTTCTCGGAGGCGCAGGACTGCGTCATTGTCTCCACCAGCACCTTGGAACTCGGGATCGATGTGGGTGACTTGGACCGAGTCATCCAGATCGACGCGCCGTGGACGGTGGCATCCTTCCTTCAACGACTGGGCCGGACGGGCCGTCGCTCAGGTGCGTTGAGGAATTGCCTGTTCCTCGCCACCAGTGAAAACGCGCTGCTCAGAGCCGGTGCGCTGCTCGATCTCTGGGAGTCCGGTTTCGTGGAACCGGTCGCACCACCCGCCCGGCCGCTGCATCTTTTCGCCCAACAACTCATGGCCCTGTCTCTTCAGGAGGGCGGGATAGGCATCATGGATTGGCATGGATGGATCGGCAGGTTGCCGGCCTTCGCCAACGAAGATCCGGAGGTGTTGCAACGCATTATCGACTTCCTGCTAGAGCACCAGATTCTTTACTCCGACGGCACTCGGCTCAGCTTCGGCGATGCCGGTCACGACTTGTATGGGAGGAGGCACTTCCTTGAGTTGGTATCGGTATTCACCTCCGACCCGGTCTTCAAGGTCCTGCACGGAAGGAGGGAACTTGGGACAGTTGATCAGATCACCTTCCTCCGCCATCACGGCGAGGAACCGGTGGTCCTCTCCATGGGGGGGCGCAGTTGGACGGTGACCTCGCTGGACTGGAGTCGCCGGGAGGCCTTTGTGGTTCCCTCCGAGACCAAGGGCAAGAGCCAGTGGCAGGGAGGTAAGATCGGTATGTCATGGCGTTTCGCCCGGGCGGTTCACGCCCTGCTGACCAATGACACGGTATCAAGTCGGTGGACCAACCGGGCACGCGCCGCGATGGAGTCGCTGCGAAGCCAGTATGATTTCCTACGACCCGAAGCGGACGCAGCCTTAAGTGATCGGGAACTCAACGAAGTGCGCTGGTTCACGTTCTCCGGCGGGATGATCAACACCGCTCTGGCCGACGTCATCACTGAAGCTGGGTTTGAGAATGTCTCAGTCACGGACTTCTTGATTCGGACCACTGGCACCACCGCCGCGCGACGGATGGTCGAAGCAGTCCAATCACGGCAGGCCAATGAAATCCGGGACAACTTCAAGGTGGCCGAGGACTACCTCGAGAACCTCAAGTTCAACGAGTGCCTTCCCGGTGACATCGCTCAGTCCATCCTGCGGGACCGACTACTGAAAGAAGAGGAAATCGGTGCTACTCTAGCGAGAGATGTGGTCGAAGTGGCGAATTGAGGTTCGTGGGCTGCCGCTGGAGATTATCTATCAAAGGGAAATCGGCAGCCGCTCCGAGGCGAGCAAGGAAGAACTGCGGATCAAGCGGATGGCGGTGAAGGGAGAGTTGGGCCTTATGGATGGCGGTTGATGGCAGCGAGTCTGATGACTCCTTTTCCGGGGTGCGGTAGCGGTGGCGACGAGAGTGCCGACGACGGCTCCACGGTGGCAGTTGCACGGGTGATCGCGTTGACGCTCAGTCCCGCAAGCGCCACTCCGCCCATACTCCCAGGCCAATGCCCCGTGCGTAGGCAGGCAGGTCCGGCCAGTTGAAGTTAGAGCCCAGCACCAGCCGCCCCGGCAGCGTGCCGCGCACGGCATCGATCCACGGCGCGTGGTAGAGCTGTGAGAACTCGACACCCCACGAGAAGGTCAGAGCCATCAGTGACAGAAAGATGGTGGACGCGCGGGGGATAAGAAAACCGAAGCCCACGAAGACCATAAGTGCCCACAGAGCATCGCCACCATACTTCGCCACGACGTGTGGCAACGGCATGAAACTCGACCGTAACAGCAATCCGGCGGCAATCATGGCCAGCACCAGCCCGGCATACAGCACGCGGTTCCGTGGGGTTGACGGTTGGGCGTAGTTCCGGGCGGGCCGGATGTGGAGGCGGTGGCGCATGTGAGGCGGGATGGAGCTTCAGCTCATTCGTCCAACCTTAAGGCCACGCCGGCTTCGGCGGCTTCGGCGGCTTCGGCGGCTTCGGCGGCTTCGGTTTGTTCGTCAGGTTCAGAATTCTCGCAATCGTCGCCAGCTACTTCCAACAGGGCGGTGATGTCGTGGGTGATGTCGATGCCGGGTTGGCCGGGATGAACGGCGATGATCCGCGCGCCTTCGCCAAGGAGGCGTGCAATTCGGAGGGCGGGTGTGCTGGGGTTGATTGCCATAGGTGCTGGACAGTCACGAAGCTTGGCTCCCCTCAAAAGCTGGTGCAAGAACCGTGATTTCAGGCCGCGCAATACGCTCAGGTTTTTTGTGACGAGGGACTAACCAATTCTCTCTATGACTCAACTCGGGTTTGGCGCGTCAGATTTATTGACTCTGAACACCTAAAGTATTCCCAAGTCGGACATTTTATGCTGTCCTGTTCTGCGAAGGTGACACGTCCTCCCTAGGGTCGCCGGATGGGCTAATTTTATTATGCATGTCTTCGAGGTCGAACTACTCATTTCACACTGGGGCAAAGAGCCAGTAGGTCCCTTGCGGCCGGTGCTGATCGACCGTTGGGCAAAGCCTGACCGCACAGCGGGAGGCTCGCCGGAAGGTCTCCAAGCACTACGAGCCAATCCAAGACTCGGTTGGGATTTCGCCTGCCGCTTGGTGCAGTCTGGGCGGCCATGGCCGCTGGCAAAAAAGAAAGACTGCCATTGGATCCAAGCAGCCGTAATCCTGTTGCTTGCCGAGCGAAGCTCTTCTCGCCGGACCGCTGACTCCAGCCCTGTCGCAGGGGCAAGGGAGCTCAACGAATCGGCTTTGATGGGGCGCGTCGTCCGGGCGGCGTTACTGGCACTTGATGCCACTGTGGAGGTCGTTGCCGAAGCGCTCAATGTGCCGAACGAAGTGATTGGGGCTTTGGATGCCTTGTTTTTCAACGTTCTAGAAAGGAAGGGCGATCAGGAATACATCCAAGGACTGGTGCGAGGAAATGTTCCAGCATCCCGGGCTTTCACGTTCGAGCAAGCCGGGCTGTCATCGACCGACAACCTGCTAGCCATTGCCTACAGTGGCACAGTCGAAGATGTGCTGATCGCCGCCGGCCTACGGCAGATAGAAATGCAAACTAGCGCTGAGCTTGCAAATGCTCTCAGGCGGAAGTCCTTGGCTGCCGCCGTCGCTTGGTTTACGGGCAATCCCAGCGGTAGGACCCCGCCACCGTCCATCGTCACTCTCGGCTTGGAAGTGGCAAAACAAATTGACATTCAGTCGAACCCCGAATCTTCCGACATTGGTTTTACCAGGATGGGTAGCATTCTTAGTGCGCAGCTCCAAGAAGACTATAAGGCGCTTAGCGCGAGTGTCGATGAGGCAGTGAGCGTGGCAGCAACCATGCCTACCTAATCCAATCCACCGATGGCAAAAAATACCTCTACCAGTAAACTTGAGAAGCCTCGCCCCGTGAAGGGCCGCACGCCGTCTCGTGGAAAGGCTTCTCCTGTGGCAGCCAATGAGATTTACGGAATCGGCGCGCTGACCCGAAGCCTCGGTGTCGGCGATGATTTCGTCATGGCGGTGACCTGCTCGATGCTGACCGGCCTCGGCGGACCCGAAGCTCTTCTCCAAGCCCCCTGGGGGACGAGTCACTTGCCGAAGCTTGACCTGCTCACTGGAACTACACTGGCAGCAAACCGCTTGATCGAGTGCTTTTCCGCGCCGTTGCAACGGCTAAATCGGCGAATAGTTCAAACCATGGGGAATTGCAACCCGGAAGCGATCAAGCACTTGGCCATCGGAAGCTTTGCCGCGGATAATCCCAAGAAGGGCAGCGTGGAAGAGAGGGCTAACACCCTGCGCCGGAATCTTGAATTTCTGACACCGCAAGGCTCGAATAGTTTACTAGGCGATTTAAAATTCGACCCAACCGTGCAGAGAATTGAAGCGGTGCTCCACCCGCAAATGCTGGTCAGGAATGCCGTCGGGCGTGACCTTCCGTATCTCGTGGAAGAGTGTCACTTCCGTAGCGCTTTGGTGATCCAGCCTAAACTCGGACTCAGCCGCGAGGGCTCCGAGCCGGCGCAAGTCATCGGGGGGCTCCTACCGTTGCTTGACGGGACACTGACGAAGAGCCAAGCGGGTGGCCCTGGTGGTCCTCGGAACTGCAACGAGCCGGCAAGAGCACAGATGATTCTGAGCCTCGACCAAGACGAGCTGCAAACCTTGTCGGGACCGAGCCATGGCCTGCTGGACCGCATGTTATGGGCCTCGGCTGAGGAGGCTGAGTCGAAACGTTCCGAAAAATCGGACGGCGCTTTGGTCTTCTTCGAAGCGTTCCAATCTGCGACTGAGGAGATCATAGGGCTGCGCCGCGAAGGGCTTACCTTGATTGCCGGTTTCGAATCGTCGGAGAATCTCGCTGACTTTTACGATAGGCTTCGGGTCTACGAAGAGGACGTCGCGAAGATGCGCTCGCGCCCGGGTATCTCTGTGATCGGCCTTCCGCAGTCGCTTTTCTGGGGCCTGACATTCCTACAACGGTCGCTGCCTGAGATTCTCCGTATCCCAGAGAAGCAACTGGTCACAATTGCATTCACCTGTGCGAGGAGGGTTGCCGCGCGTCATGACTGCCGGGTGAATTCGCTGCGGAATGCTGCGCTTAGCGACGACCGCCTCTCCATCGCCAGGAGGGTCGTGGAAAAGCTTGAAGATCAAAATGGACCCTTAAAGTTGAGGGAGTTTGCTCGCCTCTTCCGGCAGCAGAACAGCGCGCGGTTCATTCCCATACTAGCTGCACTGGTCGATGTTGAGGTGCTGGTCCGGGACGAGGGGGGAGGCTACTTGCGTGGTCCAGCCGAACTCGAAGATGTTGCAGATTTGTTCGTCGCGGAACTCGAAAAGACAGGGGATATGACCACCTGAGACCACGCCCTGTCTAAGTTCGAGCGAATCTGGCCTGTCAACCTGTCAGCGTCGTCAGCCGCTGGTTTTAAAATTCGGTAGGGATGTGGGAAGCTTCACCTTCCAAAGTTGCCCTTAACCAAGGCTGATTGTAAATCTATAAAAGTGGAAAAATAGAGGGCGGCCCGAGGCCTCCGTAGATTGTATGAATGGACAGTTAAGGCGTGCTTGGGTGGCTGGATTGCTGACGACCGGGCCACTCGCTGATGCGTTTCCACCAGCCCTCCAGCCAGCGCACGTAAGCCTCGGGATTGGGCTGGGTCTTAACCACGTGTTTGCTGCCGAGTGCGTCGTGGTCGGGCCACAGATGCAGCCGATCGCTGAAGCCCGCGGCCTCCGCTGCACGCTCTGCGTCATGGAGCGTCCTGATCGCATACTTCGCCCATACTTCCGAGTCCAGGTAAGGTGACATGTCGATCTTTCGGTCGAGTTTCGTGGCCTCGGCGTTGATTCTCTCGGCGACGCCAAGCCGGAGGTTCACCGGCTCCATGAAGATCGTGTGCGGTGCCGCCTCCTTGACGGCCTCGAAAACCTCCAGGATGCCTTGGTAGCCCACCTCGGGATAAACAGGTGCTACGGCAACGTAGGTGGGGATTCCTGCGGCATGGGCGTCCAGCAGAAGTTTGAGCTTTTGCTTCGGGGCTGGGGCCTTGGGTTCGTAAAGATTCGCGATTGTCTGGTCGAGGGTTGGCAAGCTGGTGCCTAGTAACAACCGGTCTCCGAAAGACTTCATCAGATCGAAGTCCTCCCTTGCCAGCGGGCTGCGCGTGAGAATTCGCACATTGAGCGACGAGCGGTCCCGGATGGCTGTCAGCACCTTGCGTCTCACTGATCTTGCACATTTCTGGAGCATGCGTTGTTTGAATGGATCCCGGTTGTGGATGACCTGATAGGGGTCGGTCATGCTGCACATGAAAACCGCGCGGTTGCCATCCGGGTTGAGTCTGTCCAAGGGAGTCGCTTGATGGGGCTCTGCCAGCGCGGGTGGGCTGGAAGAGCGTGGAGGTCACGGCTGTGCTCCTGATGATCATCTGGCGGATCCCCCGGTTAATGGCGACGAGCCCGTGTGCGAACTGCTTCGCTAGGAAGCCAGCGACGTTTTTTCTCCGGACTCGAGATAGTGAATCAAAAACGACATTAATGTCGTATTTGCGGTAAGGTCGCAGCGGATCGGGATAGCCGTATGTTGAGGAGAGTCTGAAAATGATCATGGAGATAAAGAAATCGGTTGGCAGAGAGTGCCGTGCCAACCGCTTCGGCCCGTTGGACCTCCGCGTCTTGGCTGTAAGGACGGTTTGGCCGTGGCTGGATTGCTGACGGTCGAGTAGGGCTGGGGGTTCTCGTAGGTCGCGGTGAATTGCATATCTATCAGTTGTCAATGGTCTTGACACGGTGCGGGTCGATTTTCGTCTGGCAGGTGATGGCTGTCCTTCTTTTGTGCGGCCTCGCTGATCTGGCTGTTCAGCATCGCCGCTTGTGCCCGCAGCTTTCTGCCCGCGTCCACTCCGACGCCTGGCTTTCCTTCCTTGCGAGTGCCGTGCATGAGTTGATGACGGAAGCCCACAGGCTGGCCATCCCGGTCGAGCGTCTGGGTATCGGAGGTCTGGACCCACCAGTCTGCGCTGGGGCTGTCCTTGGCGGGCCGTGTCGGCATACAGATGCTGATGAATGGCAGATCTGGAGTTCCGCCTTCTCGGACTTCTCGGGTGGCGGGTGCGCCCCGTGTAGCAGGGGCTTCTGCTTTGTTGCTTACAGTAGGGTTCATATCGATTGTCTAAACAGCCGCCTCCTGTGGGTTCGTCGAACCGGGGTTCTCAACGGCTGGCGAGTCAGCCATCGAAACACTCGGCGGATCATCGTGGGGACGGCAGGAGCTGTTGCAGCGTAATCAGGCACTTGGGCCAGGGTGATGTCGTCCGTGGCGGAACCCCGGCGCTCGCTATGGCTGGTTGCCGTGGCCTCAGGGGCAACAGGCTTGGAGGTTTTGGTAGCAGTTGATGTCGTGGTCATAGTGTGGGTGCGCTTGGCGCGGTTGTTGGTCTTGGTATCGTTGGTGCCCTTCGACTCGGCCTCAGGACGGGGTGGTGGTTGAGATTGGTAGGCAGGTGCGGAGGTGGGAGTGTGCAGGCCGCCCTCCATCCGCCGCTGCTGCGCGCGGCTCCTTGCGGGCTGGTTAGGGGTGGAGATCATTGAGGGTTTGGTAGTGGTGATTGCTGCCAAAGGTCAGAGGGTGTTGGCTCTGCGGAACGGCATGGAGCGGACGGGTGCGAACAGGGGGCCGACGAGCTCGCCGCCTACGGGCTTCTTCTTGAGGAAGGTGGTCTTGGACCAAGCCTCCAGGATTTGCGGGTCTGGCTCCATCGGGGCCTTCCACCGAGCCAGGGCGTGGCCGAATAGCGACTCCATACCCAAGAGAGCCACGTCCGACCATTGAAGGTCGCCGATGGACTCAGGGACCAAGGCGCTCAGGTCCGGGATCATGTGGCTCACCGCGTAGGCGCGGACTTCCTTGTTGATCTTCCGGAACGTGCGCTCGTGATTCGTCTCAGTTCGACGAAAGGTTTCCAGTGCGTGGTCGACTGCGTGACGTTGACCAATTTGGTTACCGATCCCAGCAATCAGGGTGCGAGCTGGTTTCGAGAGATTGCGAAGGATCTCGGAATCGCACAGACCGAAGCCGGACATTTCCGAGAGGTTGTGGCGGATGACGGCATACCCGGTCGCAAGGGTTAGGGTGCTGACGACTTCCCCGGGCGCACCATCGTAAGCCTTAGACGTCCTGACTTCCTTGGCGATCCGTTCTGCGGGGCGTATGATGCACTCCAGCCGGGTGCATTTGCAGGAAGCAGGATGAGGGGTGCCTCGCAGCTGGGCCGCCTTGTCGTAAAAGGTAAGACTCAGCTCCCGGCGTTTTGTCCGCGTGCTCTGGCCCCAGCAGACGAGTGGGCTCTTATGCTGGTGTCGGTAACGGGCAAGGTGACTGCCGATCAGCAGGCGGTGCCCTGGATCCTGAAGCTGGATCATGGGTTCGGCGTATTGGATGTAGCCGAGGTTATCAGGGCCGACACCGGGGATGATTCGGCCGCGGCACTCAGGGCGGACGACGAGTGAGACGAAGTGCTTGAGGCGGGTGAGTGCGAGGGCCAGTTCCTCGGGGGTTTTGATCGGTCGCCCGTTGTGTCCATACAACAGCGACGGCAGCGTCGTATCGATGCACGTGACCCTGTAGCGCCCGTCGTCAAGGCGTTGGGCCACGATGGTCAGAGGGATGTCGAGATCTGGCTTCAGAGTCACCGAGGTCGGCTTCTGTTTGCCCTTGCTCGTCCAGCGGCGGGTGAAGTCGTTGGTCGTGGTGTTCTTGCCGATCGCCTCGTCGGTGAGATAGAGGCGGTCGGGGATAAAGCGGCTGCGGTCCATGAGGAGGGTAGGGGATGGGGTGTAGGGAAACGCCCGGATTTGAGGTTTGGTAATAGGGAGTTGGAGCCTCAGCGATTAGATCGCGGAGGGGTTCCAGTAGATGACGCGGTTCGTCTTCTTTCCGTTATAGCCGTCGCAAAACGGCAATGCGTAGGGATGACAATCGAAGAAGACAGATGCCGGAGCTCCGAGAAATATTGCGAATCGCCGCAATTTCAGGATTTCCTGTTGGCCGAATCCCTTTGTCGAAAACCAAGCTTCGATGCTCTTCTTGCCGGATCGCACGACCATGACGAGGTTCGCCTTTGAGCGGAGGCGTTTTACTGCGTCAACCTGTTCTTCTAAGGTGAGTGTGAAACTCTGGAAAACGACAAACCGCACACCGTCGGAATTGTTGTTGGAGCGAGGGCCTCGGCGGTAGGTTCCGTCTTCAATCGAGCGTTTCAGAAATCCGGAGGGACTCGTCATGTAGCCCGGGACCACCAGAGAAAATTGCGCCAACGGTCCGGGAAACGCCCAAATTAGCTTCGTCGAAAAACTCCGGGGACTCGTTCCGAGACACTTGAGGCGCTCTTTGGGAAGCAGAGCTTGCAGGTAGAACGACGGATCGTCGCGAATACGCGCGACAGGAACTGGACTTGATTTGCTGAGCCGCATCAGCGGGCTTTCGGGCGCTGGTAACGGACTGCTTACCTTGCCCGAATTCTTAAGTTTGTTGTTCTGAGCGCCTTGTGGTGCCTTTTGGTGGGAGATGGCTTTCGCGGCTTTTTGCTTTTGGCGTTTCCGGCGAGAGGCATTCATACATCACCTCCATTCTCTTCAAGTGCTTTAGCGATTTCGGATTCGTTGAAACGGATGCATTTGGCACCGAGACGCGTGGATGGAATCTTCTTTCTGGCTGCAAGAAGGTAAATTTGGCGAGCGCTGACGTCGTATTTCTTGGCGAGGAAGCGAGCATCAACGTATTGAATAGTCGCTTCATGATTGGTTGTTATGTGCGTTGTTGCTTTCACAACGCCTAATATTCTCAAAAAAGCATGATGTTCACCAATATCCCTGCCATTTAATTATGGAATTACGTGGGGGAGATGAGAAGCCGCTTAAAAATCGGTTGGACAGCCGCATGAGCCGGAATTCAGAACTAGCAGAAAATTACTTCCGCAGGTGCCCGCCCTCCAAGTGGCTCCACACTCCGTTCCAGAGAGCCGGGCCGCTCGTGTTTAGCGCTCCGCCAGAGTCGCACAATGAAGACGTTGTCCATCCAAGGCCCGCACGATCGTCCAGGCAGATCCGGACGCCGCGATTCGATAGGCCCCCGGTCTACTCGGCTGAGTTGAACTGGCGACCAAGGTCTGAATTGAAGCCTTCCGGCACGAGCCTCGGTGGAGGTCAGGGATTTTTCCAGGGTTTAAGATGCTGGCTGATACCCTTGGTGTTGGACGGGTAACTGGCCTAGCCTGGCCTCTGTACAAGATTTTTCATTCCACTGGCGATAAATTCAGCAACCGCCTCACGCTTGGTTCGGTTCCGCTGCGAAACTTTATCAAATTTTCCTCGTTGATGCACGCTTGAGGGCCACCATGGATAGCCTTCCCAATCACCTTGGCAGTGGTTCTCAGCCAACAGCAAAAGAGCTTCCTTCCACTGCATTTGGCTAGCAATCCCGGCCTCTCCACATTTAGGGAACTCCGGTAATAACACTGCCTTCAACTCCCAATGTGAATTTAGGTCCCACCTGTATTCTCTCTCGTTGATCGTAATGCCCTTGCTCTTTTTTGATCTGAGATGATTTCTTAATAGCTCGTCGAGCCATATGTCGATTTTGGAGAGTTCTTGCCATAATTTGTTGCTGACCTCAGGGAAAATTGCCTTTTGTTTCGACAGGTGGGAACACAAGGAAAGGACATACAAGGTTGATGAACCATGACCCAAATCGCGAGACTTTCCCTTTGCTGAGTTTTTTCTAACCGCGAATGGCAGATCCTTTCCTAAATCCAGGTCCTGCATCTGTTGTGACAGATTTTTCCAGCTATCCTGCCAGGCGTGGCCAACAATCGGCCAATGGAGAGACTGTGTAGCTAAATGGTCCATCCTACCTTGGACGATTGATCTTGATTCCTTCTGATATAGAGTTCTGATGAGTGCATTGATCATATCACGAAATACATTCATGCTGACTCGGTTTCTTGAAATCTCATCTGGACCAAGTCTCGTTGTTGGATCTTTAAAATCTTTTACACTATTCCTGGAAATTAGTTTGGAGCAAATCAGGTGGATGTCATAATCGTAGTCTATTTTTTCGCAGAATCCGGCACGAATTGACTCGGGACTTAACGAGAAAATAAAGGCTTTCTCCCGTTCTAAAATTGCTTGGATTGACAACATTTCGTCATCACATGTGAGAAAAATAGCAGGCACTCGATAGCGTGGAGGAAATGCATCGAGATTCTCTTTTTGCTCTTCTGGACTGCTCCCCAGTTCGGTGATGAAATTTGCGGCGTCGATGCCGATACTATGAATTGCAGCTATGGCTACTGTGTCACCTAGCCTCGCCTTGGCATGTAGCAATTTGAGGCTATGGTCGACCTCTTCTGCAATTTTCGAAGTGTCTGTTGACAGATCGAAACCGGGCGAAAGTTTGACATTTTGGAATTCCAACTTCAATGACAAGATCGTGCGTTCGATCTCTGCGATAATTTTTGTAAGATGCTTTCCGTCCTCGCTTTTCATGATGCCTGTAGGTTTGGAACTTGCATCCCATCTGGCCCAATGGACAGGATCGCCATGGCGTCTTTTTTGGTGAGGCGTGAAACATAGTGAGCTCGCAGAAGATCATGCCCGCCGCTGTGGCCGAACTTGAACGTCAAATCTTCAAGCGGCGTGCCGATGGCGACCTGCACGCTCGCACAGGTGTGGCGGCAAGAATTGGCCGGCCATTTGCCACGGGTGACTTCCGGCATGGCCTTGAGCTTGCCCGATTTCACCTGATCGGTGAGCAGGCGGGCGGCGACATCCCAGCCGGCCCGGCGGCGGACCGACTTCGAAATATCGATCCAGTTCGGAGGAACAATCGGTGTGTTCGTCTCAGCATTTCCGCGAGTAACGTCAAGCCAGACCTTTAGCGAGGCGCATAATGGGACAAGACGCCGACTGTGTTTTTTAGCGACAGCTTTTCCGATCTCGATGAACTCCTCGCCAACGTTCCCCCACTTAAGCTTTTTAAGTTCCTCCATACGCACACCGCCGAAAACGGCGATAGCATACGCGGCCGCAGCAGACGGTCCCTCTTCCTCAGCCGCATGAAGCAGGGCTTTTACGTCAGCGGGTTTTAGAATCTCGATATCCGAGTCGTTGGAGATGCGGGGGCCTTCGAGTGCCGCTACGATGGACATGTTCCCCCATGACCGTGGTGCTGAACATGCCCATTTCCAGAAAGCGCTTAAGTTTCGTCGATGCATCCGCACGGAGGTTCCACCTTTTCCTTTCAGGCATTCTTGAAGTTCCGCAGTTGAGATTTCTGCCAAGTTGCTGCTGGCAAGCAGTGAGAATACTTTTTGAAGTGTGTAACAGTAGCTTTTGAGAGTTGTTTCTCTGAGATCGTCACGAGCACAGAGGTATTGATTAACGGCAACGGAAAAAACACATGACGAATTCTTGGCTGTCCAAGTTGAGAGGAACGCGGCAGCTGCTTGAAGCAAGGTGGCCCCGGTAGGTTCGAGAAGGCGGACCGCTGCCAGTGCATCATCGGCGACCCGGGGAGGCAGGACCATCGCCATCTCTCCATGATCGCGGTAGTCACCTCGCAGTTTTCTCGATTCAGCGAGAGCCAGTTCTTTCGATGGGAAATACCTCCGCTGAAGTTTACCAGTATCGCTCATACGAGCAGGGACATGAAGCAACCACCCCTTCGGGGTTGACTTCACTTGAAATCGGGGAATTCGGGCCACGCTTTTTAGGTGCATTAATCGCAGTTAAAAATCAAGAATATATCGAACATTGTGTCATATTTGGAATTGTGAGAATTGATAACCAACAAGTTAAGGGCACCCTGTTCGTCTAAGGATCTAGTAGGGTAACCTGTGGAGGTTCGAGTCCTCTTTCGAGCACTTTTTGGCGGATGGCCCAGCGCAGTTTGGCGGAGCTGCTGCGGGGATTCAACCGGCGCTCTTCGGGGCTGGCAGTGAGGATGCCATCGCAGAGTTCTGAGTAGTCACCCATTTTCAAACCGTCTTTGAACGCCAGTTTCACCCGCCGATCTTCGCCGGAGTGGAATGTCAGAATGGCCACCCTGCCGCCTGGCTTGAGGCAACCGGGAAGCATTTTCAAAAATGTATTCAGCGCGGTGAATTCTTCATTCACGGCGATGCGGACGGCTTGGAAAACCCGGCGGACGGTGGCATCAAGCTCGGCTTCATCGCTCACGCGCACGCATTCGCGGATGGCTTGGACGAAGGCTTGGGTGCTGGCAAAACGAGCACCTGCGAGAGCTTGTGCGATTGATTCCGCACGCGGCTCATCGGCATGTTCATGGAGGGCGATCTCGAATTTGTCCGCCGATATTTTTTCCAACCAATCGGCAGCAGAAAGACCGCGGCTGGGGTTCATGCGCATGTCCAATGGGCCTGCATTTTTGTAACTGAAGCCGCGTGAGGGATCATCGAGCTGCATGGAAGAGCAGCCAAGGTCTGCGAAAATGAAATCCACGGCGGGGTGGCCGTTGGCTGTGATTGCTTTTGCGATGCCTGCGTAGTTCGAGCGGATGGCGGTGAAGCGTTCCGCATCATAGCCCGCAGCACGGATGCGTTGCTCGGTCTTGGGTTGCTCGAGCGGGTCCACATCCAGGCCGATCAATTTTCCATCAGGAGAAATTTTTCTCAGGATTCCAAGCGCGTGGCCACCGTAGCCGAGAGTGGCATCCACGCCAATCCCACCGGGCGCGAGGGCAAGGGCGGCGAGGCATTCTTCCATCATCACGGGCAGATGGGTGCCAGCGGGAGTCTTGCCGGAGGCAATGACCTTGGCCACCGTCTCACCGTAGCGTGCCGGATCGTGCTCTTTGTATTTGTCCTCGTAGCGGCGCGGATTTTTCCCGCTGTAGCGCTTGCGGCGTGGCGGGCGTGGTGATTCGTCGCTCACAATTCCGAGTATTTGAGATTGTTACCGCGGGATTTTTCCACGGGGTAGCGGACGTCGTTACAGGCGATTTTTGCAGCCATCACATCTCCGAGCTTGAGGCCGAGATTGTCCGCCAGCTCGAAAAGCAGGATCCCCACATCGGCGATTTCTGAGGCAATTTCGTCGCGCCGGGACGCCACGCGCTGCTCGATTTGGTCATCTTGCTGCCAGACGAAGTGCTGCATCAGCTCGCCTGCTTCAGCCGCGATGGCCACGGATAAATCCTTGGCGTTGTGATACTTACGCCATTCCCTGGCATCTACGAATGTCTGAATCTGGGCCGTAAGTGCGGCAATCGAATCGCTCATGTGGGGATGCTAGCGGGAAAATCCGCGGGCTGACACCGCAAAAGCGCGAGAAGTGAATTCCAAGATCGCCAAGCTTCGAATTTCCCACCTATTCCTTGGCCGTGCCTTTGCCGATTTTCGAAATTGCCGATGAGTTGCGAGCTGCGATGGGCAGTGAGAATTGCGCCCGCGTCCTACTCAAGGCACCGACGGGTTCCGGAAAATCCACAGCGGTCCCGGGGATACTTGCGGATCGTGGGATTTCTGGCAGAATTCTAGTGATCGAGCCACGGCGGATGGCAGCACGCTTGCTGGCTGGCTGGGTGGCGAAACAACGGAACTCGGCGATAGGCCGCGAGGTGGGCTATGCGGTGCGCTTCGATTCCCAATACCGGGCAGACACCCGGATCATCTATCTGACAGACGGAGTCTTCCAGCGTTGGTTGCAGGATGATCCTGCTCTAACCGGTGTGGGAGCTGTGGTTTTTGATGAATTCCACGAGCGGCGGCTGGCGGTGGACATCGCCTTGGCGCGTTGTTTAGAGCTTCAGGAACATAGCCGCCCGGAACTGCGGGTGGTGGTGATGTCCGCTACTCTGGAGACGGCGGGTCTGGCGGATTACCTCGCACCCGCCGTGACTTTGGAAGCAGGCGGGCGCACCCATCCGGTGGAAATTTTCTATCGGGCGGACAGACCCTCGCCGCATGACCGGCGCGGCGGACCGCCCCGGGAGACGCCGATTTGGGAAAAGATGGTAGCGGTCTGCCGCGAGGCGATGGCGCTGCCCGATGCGGGAAACATCCTGATGTTCCTGCCGGGCACTCATGAGATTCGCCGGACCATCGAGCTACTGGAAAATTGCTCATTTGCGAAGGACCGGGATATTTTCCCACTCTACAGCGCCTTACCTCCCGCCGCCCAAGAAGCGGCGATTGCCCCGGGAAAACGTGCGAAAATTATTGTTTCCACCAACGTCGCCGAGACTTCCCTCACCATTGATGGAGTGCGGACGGTGATCGATTCCGGCATTGCGCGGGCAGCTTCCTACGATGCGAAACGGGGGATCAATACGCTGTTGATTCGGAAAATCTCAAGGGCCTCTGCCGAACAACGCGCTGGCCGTGGCGGGCGGACTGCGCCAGGCCGCGCGTTCCGGCTGTGGAGCGAGACAGAACATGGCAGGCGGGCTGAGTTCGAGACTCCGGAAGTGCGGCGGGTGGATCTGGCAGAAGCGGTTTTGTTGCTGAAAGCCGCAGGTGTTTCCGAGATCCGGGACTTCCGCTGGTTCGATGCGCCGGCGGAGGAATCGCTCACTCGGGCCGAGCGCTTGCTGCATGATCTGGGAGCGCTCGATTTATCAGGAGCGCTGACTGAAGAAGGGCGTAAAATGGCATCGCTGCCGCTCGAACCAAGATTTTCCCGGCTGATGCTCGCTGGTCACGAGCAAGGCTGCGTCGCGGAGACGGCCTTCATCGCCGCAGCCGTACAGGGCGAAGGGATCTTCACCAACAAGCGTGGGGCCACGGGTCGTAAAGATTTCATTTTCGCGGATGATGAGTGTGACTTCTCAGGGGAGTGGCGGGCCTTCGAAGCTGCGGCGGCAATGGGCTTCGATCCCAGGCGCTGCGATGCATTAGGCATCATGGCGCGCAATGCGCGGGAGACGGCGCAGGGATTTGAGCGGCTTCTATCATTGGCCCGGCGCTTCGGCTGGGACTGCGGCGAGGTGGATTTTAAAACTCATGGAGAAGCGGTAGGGAAAGCAATGCTGGCCGCCTTCAACGATCAGCTCGCGATGCGGATGAGCCAAGGCACGCTGGCTTGCAAACTGGTGGGAAACCGCAAGGGCAAGCTGGATGAAGATTCATGTGTTCGAAATGCGGCGGCCTTCGTCGCCGCAGAAATCACCGAGGTGGAAGCCCGGGAAATCGTGGTCCATTTGCGTCGGGCCACAGCCATCGATCCTGCATGGTTGAGCGAATTATTTGCCGAAGATTTGCACCATTCCGATGGCGCGAGCTACGATGAGACTCGCCGCCGGGTCGTGGCCCGCAAGGAAACGCGCTTCCGCGATCTGGTGCTGGAGGCGAAGGAAACAGACCAAGGCGTGAACCTTGATCAAGCGGCGGAAATTCTCGCAAAACGGGTGCTTGCAGGTGAATTGATTTTAAAAAATTGGGATGATTCCGTGACCCAGTGGACGGCGCGGCTCGCCCTGTTAGGCAAAGCGATGCCCGAGCTGGAAATGCCGGGGTGGTCTGATGAAAACCGCGCGGATGCCATCGCGCAAATTTGCCATGGCGCAGTGAGTTATAAGGAAATCAAAGAGGTGAATGTTTGGCGAGTCCTGCGCGAGTGGCTGAACTCCAGCCAGGCCGCCGCGCTTGATGTCTATTGCCCCGAGCGCATCCAGCTAGCCAACGGCCAATCGGCAAAGATCACTTATTCATTTGATCGGGACCCATTCATTTCCCTGCGCGTCTCGCACTTGTTTGGAATTTGGGAAACGCCGCTGATCGTGAACGGTAGAATTCCGCTGTTGGTGCATATTCTGACACCCGGCCAAAAGCCATGGCAAATGACCAAAGATTTGAAAGGTTTCTGGGCCTCTGGCTATGCGCAGATGAAAAAGGAAGTCGCAGGCCGCTACCCGCGCCACCCCTGGCCAGATGATCCAAGACCTTGGGTGGCAGGAGGAAGTAAGCGTTGAGGAATTTTAAAAAGTATCAGAAAACTTTTGGCAATAGGCTATTTTTCAACCCCATCCGACTCAGGATTCCCGCACTAATGTCGCTACGGCTTGGGCAGGAAGAAGGCGCGTTGTTTCTCGGATATCGGTAAGCCGAGCTGCTCCATCACGCTGAGCATATCTTCCCAGAACAGGCGCTTGATCTGGCTGCTGCCGCTGGTTTGCAAGAGGTAGCTGGGAGGGTAGGTGACGCGCACGGGCGTGCCCTCGAAATCGTGCCAGCAGCCGCGCAGTTTCTCCATGGTGCCTGTGATGCCGAGCAGGCCGGCTGCGGCAGTCTCACCCAGCGCGACGATCAACTGCGGCTTCACGATGCGGATCTCGCCGCGGATGAAGGGCAGGCAAACCGCCATTTCCTCGGCGCTAGGCGGGCGGCTATTGGTCGTTTGATTCGGCGTGGCGGGGCGAAATTTCACGATGTGAGAGAGATAGACCTGCTCGCGGGAGAGGCTCATGGTTTTCAAAATCACATCGAGCTTTTGGCCAGCAGGACCGACGAATGGCTGCCCTTCTTTTTCTTCCTGGTAGCCGGGTGCCTCGCCAATGAACATGACCTGCGCATCTGGATTCCCGGTGGCAAATACCAATGTCTCGCGCAGTGTTCCCAGAGCCCTCGCCGCTGGCCACTGCTCTGCTTGGCGGCGCAAGGCCGCGAGCTGCTCCGCCCGCGAGGTATCCGCTGGCGGGGCTGTCAGCTCCACCACCCGCACCGACGCGGGCTCCGCTGCCAGACTCACCAATTCCACGGCGGCGGTTCTCGCCCCCGCCCGCGTCCGCTCGTGCAGCTCGCGCAGGCCCAGCCGGGCACCCTCGTCCAGATGCACATGCCGCACACCGCGCACTTGCTCGGCGGCGAGAAATTCTAAAAACACATCGACGGGACGGCTCACAGCGAAGTTCTAAAGGTTCCCATCTCCGGGCGCAACCGCAGGGTTTTATGAAATATGTTTTTCAAGGTATCACGATTTTGCGGGACATTTTAAGCCATATCAATGGTGGCTTGCATCTGTGATCATTCGCGATTATCTCAAACCCACATGATTCTATCAGAAGAAACAACGCCGCAGGTCCAAGATTCGTTGCTTGCCCTTTGTCTATTCGCCGCCTTTGCGGATGGCGATAAATCCGATGCCGAGCGCGAGGAGGTCCGGCGCATGGCCGAGGAAATCGGTTCGGAAAATTTAGCCGGTATTTCACGTAAAATCCTGATGAGGAAGCTACCCCTCGGTGAGGCGGTAACTGGTCTCATTTCCTCGAGCGATCGTCTGCTGGGTTACGAAATGGCACTCGCGGTGTGCGAAGCGAGCGGCTCGGTTTCCACGGATGAGCAAGCATTTCTCGATGATTTACGCCGATTGCTCGCGCTCGCCCCGGCAGCCGCGGCCGAGGTCAAGCAGCAGGTGGATGAACTCGCCTTTGCGCCGATTTCCAGCATCATCGCTGTGCCACCCGCACTCCCTGCGGCGGCGGAAGGTCCGGCAAATAACTCGATGATTTTGAAATATGCGATTCTCAATGGAGCGTTGGAGCTGCTGCCGGAAACGCTGGCCACCCTCGCGATCATCCCGATGCAGATGAAGATGGTCTATCGGATCGGGAAATCTCACGGCGTGGAATTGAGTCGTGCCCACATCGGGGAGTTTCTTGCCACCGCAGGCATCGGCATGGGCTCCCAAGTCGTTGAGGGCTTTGCCCGCAAATTGATGCGGGGATTGGGTAAAAAGGTAGGCGGCAGAATCGGCGGCAAGGCAGCGAATCAATTGACCGGATCCGCATTTTCCTTCGCTACGACATACGCCTTGGGCAAGGTGGCAGAAGTCTATTACTCCGGCGGCCGCAAACTGGAGTTTGGCAAGGTCAAGCAGCTCTACGCACCGCTCAAGCAAGAGGCAGAAGCCTTGCATCCCAAGTATTTGCCTGAAATGCAGGCGAAAATGAAGGAACTCACCCCCAGCAAGATTTTCTCGATGGTCCGCGGCTCCGAGGTGCCTTGAGTGATTGATTTCCTCTGTAGTATGAAATCACCGCTCCAGGCTTATGCTTGCTTGGTTGGATAAATGTGTCCATTCTGATCGTGCGCTTGCACTTTTCCATCACCATGTTTCCTCAATCTACACCACCGAGCCAGCGCTCTGCCGCGAGTTGGTACTCGGCACCACGGCTTTGGCAGACTTTGAAAAAAGCCGCCGCCAGCGCAGGTAGGAAAACCCTGCTGGTAGCCCTCACGCTGTTTTACTGCCTCCAGGATAAAGACACTCCCACCTGGGCCAAAGGTGTGATCATCGGCGCACTGGGCTATCTGGTGCTACCCACGGATATGATTCCAGACATCCTCCCCGGCGTAGGCTACGGCGATGACTGGGGCGCAATCGTCGCCGCACTCGGCACCGTGGCCGCTTACATCAAGGACGAGCATAAAAACAAGGCTCTGGCCCAAATCCAACGCTTGCTCGGCGAGTCCAATCCCGCCGCACCTCGGGAATTTATTGAATAAAACCGCCCCATTCAGAGTATCAACCTGTAACTTGGAACTCATCCAGCCCATGAAATCGACACTGCTGCTTATTCTCACGCTGCTCTTCACCGCGATGCCTTCCTCCGCCGGGGTGGAAATCGATACCGAGGCCCTCGGTAAAACCCTCGGCGGCTGGACCAAGCGCGGTAATAAAGCCGCAGAGTATCCGCTCTCCGGCTCCGTTTACCGGACCTACAAGCCTGAAATTAGCAAGACTCCGGAGGGCGGCATCTTCGTATCCATCCGCATCGATCACATCCGCGGCTGGCTCGCCTCAGACGATCATGCGATTCTCGAAATCACCGTGGATCGTGATGGCAATATCGAGTCCGCGCAATCAAACATCGCCATCCAAGGCCGCTCGATTTCCACCGATATGATTCTCGGCAGCAACGAGGCCGGCAAACAACTCGTCGGCACCGATCG
>Ga0105045_10000120_pt1 | contig 44647 bp, 32 predicted proteins | sample MAT02_FD_78089 | JGI IMG/M metagenome (GOLD analysis project Ga0105045, IMG submission 78089) | Freshwater microbial communities from Lake Fryxell liftoff mats and glacier meltwater in Antarctica - MAT-02 (megahit assembly) | ecosystem: Environmental > Aquatic > Freshwater > Ice > Liftoff...
ACCGAAACCAGCACAAACCATGTGAACCGCATCGGCAACCGTTCCCAGCGTCGATGCCAAGTCATTGATGCGAACGAATCGAGCGACTTGGCCAAATTCAACACGGGGGCCTTGTCCAATTTGCTGACCGGCGTCGCGGGGTCCATCACCGTTACGTGTGATTGCATCGGTGCCAATCGACGTGCGGAGTAAACAGGTTCCTCATAGACCGGCGGTCGATTCATCCACGTCATGACCTGATTAATGACCATCAGAATGATACCCGTCACAAACATCGCACCACCGGCGACTCGCAACCACCACAGTGGTTTGGAGGCTCGGACGGCTTCAATGAAATCGGGATAAGACAATCGCCCCATCTCGTCCATCGCTCGCCACATCAGTCCCTGAGTCAGACCGGCAACGTAGATCGGAACTATATAAACCAGGATTGCGATCGTGCCGAGCCAAAAGTGCCATTCCGCAAGCTTCTTGCTCCAAAGCTGCGTTTGATAAAGCCGCGGCAGCAACCAGTAGATCATGCCAAACGTCATCATTCCGTTCCAACCAAGTGCCCCGGAGTGAACGTGGGCGATGGTCCAGTCCGTGTAGTGGCTCAGGCCGTTGACGCTTTTGATGCTCAGCATCGGTCCCTCGAATGTGGCCATGCCGTAGAACGTGATCCCGACGACGAAGAACTTCAAAACCGGATCGCTCGACACGCGGTTCCAGGCCCCCCGAAGCGTCAACAATCCGTTGATCATGCCGCCCCAAGACGGCATCCAAAGCATCAGGCTGAATAACATCCCCAGCGTGCTGGCCCATTCGGGTAGCGCGGTGTAGTGCAAGTGGTGCGGGCCTGCCCAAATGTAGATGAACGTCAACGACCAGAAGTGAATGATCGACAGCTTGTAACTGAACACCGGACGCTCGGCCGCCTTGGGGACGAAGTAATACATCAACCCCAAAAACGGCGTCGTCAAAAAGAACGCGACCGCATTGTGGCCGTACCACCACTGCATGAATGCGTCCTGCACGCCGGCGTAGATCGGATAGCTCTTTGCTAGGCCGATCGGAATGACGAGGTTATTGAATATGTGCAGCACCGTGACCGTGACGATCGTCGCGATGTAGAACCAAAGCGCGACGTAGAGATGGCGCTCGCGCCGATTGACGAGCGTCATGAAAAAATTGCCGCCAAAGAAACCCAGCCAAACGACCGCGATCAACAAATCGATCGGCCATTCCAGCTCGGCGTACTCCTTGCTCTGCGTAATGCCAAGCGGCAACGTGATCGCGGCGAGCAAAATGATCAATTGCCAACCCCAAAAATGCAGGTTGCTTAATTTGTCGCTCCACAACCGCGCCTTGCAGAGCCGCTGCGTGCTGTAGTAGATCGCAGCGAAGATGCTGTTGCCCGCAAACGCGAAAATCGCGGCATTGGTGTGCAGCGGACGAAGCCGACCAAACGTCAAAAATTGAGCCGGCCATCCCAGCGGTTGCATCAACGTAGGCAAAACCAGCAAAATCGCGACGAGCAGTCCGACCAACGTCGCAACCAGACCCCAGAGCACCGTTGCGGCAACAAATTTTCGCACGATCGCATCGTCGTAACTGAATTGTTCCATCGGTTCGGTGATCGCCTGATAGGACGGGGCAAAGCGATCATCAGCGGGGGCCGGTCCGACGAGGGATGTCGCCATGGCGGTTTTGAGCTCCAAAAACGTGCGTTCGTACCTTCAACAATTCTCCTATTAACACTATCGGTGCCAAGGCCCCAACGCAGTGTGCAGGACAACTTTCGCACACCACCAGATTGATTTTTCAGTCGGCAAATTACGACGCGAACGTGACAACACGACAATTTGTCGCACGACGGAGATTCGACATGGGTTTTTTGTCAGCCAAGGAATGGCGCGACGCGCCCGCACGTTCACGCGAGCGAAAATGCACACCCAAAGTCTATACGAAAACAGGCTGGCCCTGGACCGCTGGGAAAGTTGAGGTCGATATCGCGTTTCGCGAATTGGAAATTCGTAAGTTTTGCCACCGCGAAGCGGCTGGCAGTGGGTAGCCGGTGGCAAACGACCGCGAGATACTAGCAATGTTTAACCTGGGAAAATACGGTGTTTTTGCCTTGACGGGAAATCACCGTCACCGAGTTTAGGAAACTGGAACCAAAACGATCGACCATCCCGTCGTCAGCGTGCTTGATGGCGCTCGGATTCGCAATTCTGAAAATTCGCGGTCAAAACTTTTGCTTCTTCGAAATCATGACCTAGATTTCGAGTAGCGCAGCGACACGTTTAGAGCGATCATGAGCAAGCTTGCGTTAACCTTTTCAACGTTTTTAGACGTCAACACTTTTCGATCTCTCAGGCAAATTGCGATGAATAGTAAGTATCACGGCTACCGGTCCGACCACCCCCGTGAAGATGCATACTTCGCACAGGCCGACCAACTACTTTTAGCAAACTTGCGAGAAACTCTGGAACTTCGACAAGAAGCGGAACGCTGTGCCGCTGGTGGACGTCGTGAATCAACGTCAGATGTAAATTTTGATCAACGGCAAGCCACTTCGGTCGCATCAACCGCCGCATGCGAACGCTAAAGAACGCCAGAAAAATAAGTGTTGCGGCTGGCGTTGCCAACTCCCTACCAGATTATGCCATCGTTATGTCACATGCCTTTCTAGACCCCGGACCGATAACAAATGACAAATCTCGATCCCTACCGCATTACTATCGTCGCCCGCCGCCTGCCGATGGTGTTGGGCGAGTCATCATTAAGCGGTAGGCGTTGAGGCCTAGCAGATCATCCAGTCGCGACTTCATCTCCGGCGTAACGCTGACTTGATACTTGTTACTTTTGACGTGTACGAGCTCACCGGTATCGATCCGCAACGAGAACACGAGGTCCTGGTATCCGGGATACCCACGGACAATCTCCCGCAGCCTTGTCATCGTGTCTTCGTTGTGCGTCGCTTGGTCCAGTTCGATGCGGATGCCGCGAGTGTATTTGGCATCGAGATCACGCAGCGGGATCAATTCGTTGATGACAAGGTTTACCTCATCACCCCCGCCCCGCCGGTCGCACACGCCGCGTGCCAATACGACCCCATCGGGCGTCACCGCGTCTCCCTGTTCGGCGAACTGGCGCGGCCAGAGAATGCAACGAACCACGCCGGTCATGTCTTCCATATCGAAGTTTGCATATTTCGTCGCCGAGCCTGGCTTTCCGTTTTTGGTATTGGCAAACTTGATTGAACCGATCATCCCTCCGATCAACACTTCGCCGCGTTCCTTCACTTCGCCCAATTGATCGATCGTATGCGACCGAAACGCGGATAGCTTGGGTTCATGCTCCGCCATCGGGTGGCTATCCAAGTAGAAGCCGAGCACCTCTTTTTCGGCGAGCAGTTTTTCTTTATCCGTCCAGGGTGGCACGTCAGGCAATGCGGACGACTTGGCGACCGGGGCCTGATCGGCGGCATCATCGAACATGCCGAACAGGCTTTCCTGTCCGCTCTTGCGATCCGCCAATGCCGCCGCGCCGATTTGTAACGCCTTCTCCACGCCGGCGGACAACCGACCTCGCTCGTCGCCCAACGAATCCATCGCACCGGCTTTGATCAACGTTTCCATCGTGCTGCGTGTGCATGATTGGACGTCGACACGTTCACAGAATTCGAACAGATCGCGGAATGGGCCGCCCTTGCGTCTCGCCTGGACGACCGCCTCGGCGGCGGAGCCACCGCACCCTTTGATCGCCGATAGCGCGAATAGAATCTTGCTGCCGTCGACCGCGAAATCGACGTCGCTGCAATTGATGTCCGGGCTGACGACCTCAATGCCCATCCGTTCGCAATCTTCCATGTGTTCGACGAGCGCGTCTTTCTGTTTGAAATTCCGACCGGTGATATCGCTGGACAAAAGCGCGGCCATGAATTCGACGGGATAGTGAGCTTTCAAATAGGCGGTCTGGTACGCGATCAATGCATACGCGGTCGAGTGGCTTTTATTGAATCCATAGCCCGCGAACTTGACGATCAAACCCCAAATGTCTTCGGCGTCTTTTTCTGCCAAACCATTGGCGACCGCACCGACGATGAAGGCGTCGTGATTCTTATTGATCATCGACTCCTTCTTTTTGCTGATTGCCTTGATGACGGTGTATGCCGACGCCAGCGGAATGTTGCCCAGGCGATTGATGATTCGCATCACCTGTTCCTGGTACACCATGATCGAATTGGTCTCGCCAAGGATCTCCTTTAGAACGGGGTGCTTGTATTCAGGCAGTTGGCGACCATGTTTGATGTTGACATAATCGTCGACCATGCCGCCTTCCAGTGGGCCCGGGCGATACAGTGCATTGGTCGCAATGATGTCGCTGAACTGGTCAGGCTTCATGCGTTGCAGGAGATCACGAATGCCGCCTGATTCCAATTGAAAGACGCCCTTCGTTTCGCCACGCTGCAGCAGCGCGTATGTCTTCTTGCAATCCAGCGGAAATTTCAGCGGATCGATCGCCTGCCCGGTGGTCTGCTCGATCAACTGGACCGCTTTGCTGAGGATTGTTAGATTGCGCAGGCCCAAAAAGTCCATCTTCAGCAGGCCCGCCGCTTCGACGTCGCCCATCGGCCACTGCGTAATCACGTCCTGCTTGCCCGACACGCGGCAAACGGGTACGTATTCGGTCAATGGTCGGTCGGCGATCACGACGGCGGCGGCGTGAGTCCCGATGTTGCGTGCGAGCCCCTCGATCCGCATGGCAAGATTGAGCAATTCGTGGACTTCGGGATCCGAGTCGTAAGCGTTCTTCAGGTCAACGCTCTGTTTGATTGCCTTCGCCAGCGTGATCTTTAACTCGTCCGGAACCATCTCGGTGATCTGGTTGACTCGCGACAGCGGGATGCCGAGTGCACGCCCGGTGTCCTTGATGGCCGCACGCGCCGCCAGCGTCCCGAACGTTCCAATTTGGCAAACGTTTGCGTGACCATACTTGTCTTTGACGTACTGGATCACTTCTCCGCGACGATCCTTATCAAAGTCGATATCGATATCCGGCGGCTCGATTCGACTTTCGTCCAAAAAACGCTCGAACAGCAAGTCGTACTTCAACGGACAAACGTGCGACATGTAGGTTGCGTAACAAACAATTGCACCGACGCCGCTGCCTCTCGCCGTCGCCCAGATTCCTTTCTCACGGGCGTAATTGACGAAATCCCAGACGATCAAAAAGTAGGTGGGGAAGCCAAGTTTTTCGATCACGCCCAGTTCGCGATTGAGCCGCTGCATCACCTCGTTACTCAGCACGCCATCGACGATCCGGTCGGGCACGCCCTCATACCGCTGCATCAAACCATCAATGCACAATTGACGCAGGAAATCGATCGGTGATTGTGACTGGGGGCACTCGAATTTTGGGAAGTAGTGTTTACCCAGTTCCAAATCGATGTCGACCGAATCCGCAATTGTTTGGGTCCGAGCGACGGCGTCCTCCAGCCCCGGAAATTTCTCGTACATCTGTTCGGGGCTGCGCAGGAAATATTGGTTGCCATCCATTTTCATGCGCGAGGTGTCGGTCCGGAAACGCCCCGTGCTGATGCACAGCATGATGTCTTGGGCCTCGGCATCGTCTTCGTTGACGTAGTGGGCGTCGCTTGTCGTGACGACGGGCAACCCGATGCGTTTGGCGATCTCGACGGCCCCTTCCAATTGCATCCGCTGGATCTCGACGCCGTTGTTCATGACTTCGATGAAGTAACGGTCGCCGAATACCTGGTGGAACCAACCGGCAACGTCGCGGGCCTCTTTTTCCACTTCGGACGTATCGATGCCCTTCAGAACCGCGCGGCTGAATTCGCTGCTGACGCAACCTGACAGGCAAATGATCCCCTCGCTGTGCGCCTTGAGAATTTCTTTGTCGATGCGTGGTTTGAAATAGAAGCCTTCGAGGCTGGCCGCGGACGCCAATTTGACGAGGTTGCGAAACCCGGTGCGATTTTGTGCCAACAGGGTCAGGTGATAACTGGCTTCTTTGCTGCTTCCCGCGTTGCCGCGTTCGTGCCGACTGCCCGGAGCGATGTAGGCTTCGTATCCGATGATCGGATTGATGCCCGCGTCTTTGGACTTTCGATAAAACTCCAATGCCCCGTGCAGGTTGCCGTGATCGGTCAGCGCCAGCGAATTCATGCCATGCTCTTTCGCCCGCTTGATCAACCTGCCGATGTCGCTCGCGCCGTCCAACAGGCTGTAATGGCTGTGGCAGTGCAGGTGAACGAACGGACGACTGGCGGCGACGATTGATGACGAGGACGAAATGGGCACAGACACAAAACACTCCCTTGGCGGTTGGCGTCGACGCAGGTTCGCGCCACTCATCCATGATAGAGGATTTGGCCACAAACGTGACCCGCCCCGACCGTCCAGGATGAACGGCCGGGCCCGCAACGGTAAAAATGACAGGCCCCTGGCGTACAGGCAATCTTAGGCAGTCATATCCGGGACCGCGTCGGCCGCGGTGTCGCGTTTTGGCGGATGAAAGAATAACGCTAACGCGATCGCGGCCAACGTCGATACGGCACATGGCAACAAAAACAGATTGCGAAAATCGACGCGGCCTGATTCATCGGCAAACGTGCTTTGAATCAGGATCGGACAGATCAGATTTGCGACCAATGCACCCATGCCGAGAATCATCACGTTAAACAGTCCCTGGGCGCTGCTCCGCACGTCTTTGGGGAAGTAGGCGTCAACAAAGATGTAGACGGTCGCAAAGAAGAATGCGTAACAGACACCATGAAGGATTTGGACAATGATGATCAGCGATTGGTTGTGCGGAAAAAACGCATAGACCGCGAACCGGGCTGCATGTCCCAGGATGCCGACAATCATGGTCGTCCGCCATCCGAGTGCTTTCAGCGTCATACCGAGGACAAGCATCGTTAAAATCTCAGCGATTTGGCCGACGCTCATCACCGGCATGACCCAGTTCCCTGGGATGCCAACGCCGCCATCACTCGGCGCCGCCGAGAGAAACGTTGCGGTCCAATTGAAATAGCAATTGTGAACGAACGAATCGGCGAAGGTGACCAACCACAGCACCATGACAAAGGGATAACGCAACAGTCGAACCGCTTCCAACCACGCCAACGATTGGGCGCCATTTTCCCCAGTCGATTTCTTGGGTGGGGTGTGGGGCAAGGTCAGGCTGAACGCGGCGAGCAACAGCGACGCGATCCCCGCGACGATGTAGGTCCATTTGGTGCCCGCTCGCAATGCGTCGCCGGTCAGGCCATTGCCCAGCACCGCGCCCACCCAGGCGATTGCTCCCTGTGGGTTGGCTTCACGAACGGCGTCCCAATCAACAAGGATGAACGTGAATGGCCACGCGGCCAAAATCCAACCGATCGTTCCGCCCATTCTCACGAGTCCAAATTCTTTTTGAGCGTCCTTCATGCTTGCGAAGGCGATCGAATTGGTGATCGAGATCGTCGGCACGTACAGCAGGCAATGTACCAACATGAGGAAAAAGAACGACGGAAAATCAGTCACAAACCCGAGCCCCAACATCGCCAATCCGCCCACGAGATGGCTGAATGCGAGAAAACGCTCGGCGGCAAAATTGCGGTCCGCGAATTGATTGCTAAAGAACATGCCGACTATCGCGGCAACCGGAAACGCGTTGAGAATCAACGCCTGCTGGAATGGCGTAAAACCCAAACCGGGTAGGTAATTAAAAATCAGCGGAAGCCATGCGCCCCAAATAAAGAATTGCAACACCATCATGATGAAGAGGCGAAGAAACAATGACATCTTGTTTGGTTCCAGGGGGCGGTTGGGGACGCGGGAAGCCTGGATGATAGTCCATTCGTCGCGGCAAGAATGCTATCGCGACAACAAAAAAATCGCGTTGCCGAATCAAGTCGACAACGCGATCGAGGTTAGAAAGTCGTTCGCAGCGGATTACCGGCTGGCAATCGACGTGTTCCCAAAGTCGAACGAGAAGTCATGTGACGTTCCCGCAACAAGGCTCAACGTCTTTTCCTTGGTGACCGGTTGGCCGTTGATGTCGGCAGTGACTTCGATCGTGTAATTTTCCCAGGTTTGACCTTCGCCCAATTGACGCGTGCGGAACGTTCGCAATTCGCCCGATCCGTTGGTCGGGTTACCTGCCAAGTTTACCTTCGCGTCTGCAGGAACTCGCAATACGACAACGGTTTCCAGTGCCGAGGGCTTCGCTTTGGAAATCTTCGGGGCGTCGAAGACCAAACGTTCGGCTTGGCCAGCACGCAGCTTGATCGTTCTCGTCTCTGGTTCGGTGGTGTCCGCATAACTGACGGCGACGACGTACGTGTAAACGTAGCCTTCCTTCAAGCCGTTGGACATAAACTGTCGAATTTCGCCAACACTGGTGGTTTCCAATCCATTGACGACCACCGTGGCCGATTCGGGAACTGCAATGGTAAGCAGTGCCGCGTCTTTTTCGAGACTTGCTTCGGCGTCGGGTGTCGGCGTCGGTGTTGGCGTTGCAGGCGCAGGTTCGACGACTGACCCGCTGTCATAGCCACCGTCCATCATGGGTTCATTCGTCATCGGTGTGTACATGTCCGCTGGTGCGTAAGACGAGTCATACATGGGGGCTGCGTATGACGATCCTACGCTGCCGCCCGAGTACATCGCGCCGCCGCTACTGCCACCGCCGTAAACGGCCGTCGATCCGCTGCTGCCGTAACCGCCACTGCTTCCATGGCTCATGCCAGTGCTGCCATAGCCACCACCGCTGCTGCCACCGCTGCCGCCATAAAATGATGATCGGGCCGCCGCTTTCGCGGCGTGGCGAGCGTGAATACGACCGGCAAATCGCTTCAATGGGCCGACATGACCGACGCCGCCACCGCTGCCGAAACCAGCCGAACCGCCGCCGCTGCTGCCGTACGCGGCCACCGCAATGCCACCGCTGCTGCCGTATCCGGCGTCATAGCCCGATGATCCGTAGCTGCCGTAACCGAGTCCGGCGGACCCGTATCCGCCCATCGAACCCATCCCGCCGAAGTGGCCAAAGCCAGCCTGCGATGATGATTGCACGAAAAATGCCGCGCAGATTGCAGCGGCGCCAGAAAGAACTCGAAGATGTCTCATGGGTTTTAACCCCTCCTGATGTTTGAACGTTCTCGCCAGACGCATTTCGCTGGTCAAGCAGACCCCACCTTAGGATACAGGGTCGTTTGCAGCGATCAAGAAGCCTGGGCAAATTTTGCCGATTGAATATACGTAGAAGTGCTTAGCAAATCTTGTGACGGTTTGGCGTCGCGGACGCGCATTATCGAATCTTTTCGAGTTTAATGTCGTCAAAGTCCGCTGTTCCCGTGGCTCCGAACAATCCGATGCGGACGATCGCTTCGCGGGTTTGGGGCGGAATCCGGATCAGCCGGCTATGCTTGCTCCAGCCCTTGGTTCCTTGAAAGGGACCGATGACCATCATCCCGACCTCGCGACGCTGATCGTCATAGAGGCTCAGGGCGAGCGCAGGCAGCGAATCCGCGTGCGTTCCTGGCTTGACGCCGTCGAGTCGCACGACGCCACTGAGCCGGACCGACACGACGTCGCGCCCATCGATCGGCAACCCCTGCAGCAGATGGGAACTTAGCTCCGGGGTTTCGTTTTGAAATCTGACAAAACGCTTGCCGCCGAAAGCCTCGCCGCCGGGTGCGGGTGTCAACGCCGTCACTTGGCGGCCGTAGTACCAACCCGCAACGGTATCGATCGGGAGGTCTTCGCTTGCGGATGACATCGTCAGGCTCGCCTCAAAGTCCCCGTTTACGACGATTGGGTTGGAACCATCGGGTTTCGCAACTCGGTTTGATTCCGCTTCGCCCGTCATCGGCACAAACAGGGTTGGCTGGAGCGAACGTTGCTCCAGTTTGCCATCTTTTTTGGTAACCAAGCAGAGCGTTTGTTGGTATCGCTGGCCGACCGGAATGATCATGCTGCCGCCCTCGCGCAATTGTTCGATCAGCGGCGAGGGGATCGATTCGGGGCTGCAGGTGACAATGATTTTGTCGAACGGTGCCTCCTCAGGCCAACCCTTAAAACCATCGCCGACGCGAACTTGGACATTGTCGTACCCAAGATCTTGCAGCACCGCTTTGGCGTTCTCGCCGAGCGGCCTGACGATTTCGATCGTGAATACGTCGGCGACCAGCGGGCTGAGCACGGCGGCTTGATACCCGCTGCCGGTGCCAATTTCGAGCACTCGGTCGGTCGGCTGGGGATCGATCGCCTCGGTCATCCACGCGACAATAAACGGACTGCTGATCGTTTGTGATTCGCCGATCGGCAACGCCATGTCATAGTAGGCTTTGGAGCGTAGCGCCGGAGGAACGAATTCATGTCGCGGGGTGTCGCGAATGGATCGCAGCACCTGGGCATTTTTGACTCCCGCCGATTCGATCCGGTCAGTCACCAATTGGTCGCGCAGCGACGTGTAGATGTCGGTCGACTGTCCAGTCGCGGGGACCGTGGAGCTTGCCACTCCGAAGACAGCCAAGCCCAACAAAACGACGCGAAGCGGTGGCCACAATGGGGTCATGATCGGCACCAAAAGACGAGTAGGAAAGACCGGTCTGCATATTGTAAACCGTCTGCGGCGGATCAACGAGCAGGATGAGAAAGTCGTGACGCAGCGAAGCGAAAATCTTGCGCCTCGCCGCGAGTTTGCGGGTTAGGCAACCTTGCACCCCCAAGGTGTCCCATTGTACAGAGGCGAAGTCGCGACGATCGATTTTACTCCTAGACGCGTTACGTCTATCAAAATCCGCATTCACGTCAGAGTCGACGGATGCGGCCGGTTTCAAAGTTTGAATTCATTGAAGAGCCAGACATGTCCACTCATACGTTGCGTGCCTCGATCAGTTTGTTAACCCTGCTACCGATGATCGGTTGCGCGTCCTCGCGAACGTCCGAGACCGCCCGCACGGCAACGGAGCAGGTCCTGTTATCCACTGCGATCGATCGGTCGCTCAACAACGTCTCGTTTGAACAATTGCAAGGCCGGAAAGTCTTTATCGATGACAAGTATTTGGAATCGGTCGACAAGGGTTATGTGATGGGTTCGATCCGTCACAAATTACTAGCCGCCGGCGGCCAGATTGCAAAAGACGCGGACAGCGCCGACGTGGTCATCGAACCGCGAAGTGGCGGCATCGGAACGGATAATGAAGACAGCTTTGTCGGGATCCCCAAGATGAGCCTTCCAGGCACGGCGTTATCGCTGCCCGATGTCAAATTCCTGTCGCACAATACCCAGTATGGCACCGCCAAGATCGGTCTCATCGCCTACGACCCGAAGACTGGCGAGAGCTATGGCTTGGGTGGCCAATCGACCGCGCTGACCAAGCATGACGACACCTACGTCCTGGGCATGGGACCATTTCGCAGCGGCGCGGTTCGCCAGGAGCGTGAAAGCGCGATCGGATTTGAATCTCCCACCGGTGCGGTCGCGACGCTGACGGGTCAGAAGGCGGGGCGAATTGCCCGCCGGTCTCCGGTCAACCTTATCGATGACCCGTCGACGAGGGTTGCCGAATTGCCGTCCGTTCCCCCGGTCTCGACGATAACGCGGTGACGCATCAGGCGACGGCTTTTTGCGATGCGGGCGTCATGGCTTTGGCGTTTGGCTCCAGCAAAACAAATTCGAGCAATTGATTGACCAATCGAGTCGCCATCGGTGTCAGCCCCTCCAATTCGCTTTCGCGCGGACGAGCGGTTCTCGCGACCGTTTTCTTGATCGATCGCGATGTTTCGAGTAATTCCAATCGTCCGTCGCCGTACTCGACAAGCGCGCTCGCGTTTTCGATCCAGTCACCCAAATTGACGTAAAGGATTTCGTCAAGCATCCGAAAACGTGGCACGTGGATATGGCCACAAATGATGCCATCACAACGGGACCGGCGAGCGTGATCGGCGACCCGGTCCTCGAACCCGCTAAGGTACTGGACGGTCCGTTTACACGTTGCTTTGATCGTGCCGCTGATTCGGCGCGGCGACAATCCCAAATGGGCCAGGGCTCGATTGATCGCTCGGTCGGCGCGGATGATGCCGTCATAGATCACCGACCCCGTCTCGGATAACCACTGGGCCCGGCCTTCGACGCGATCGAATTGGTCACCATGCATGATGACCATTTTGCGACCGTCGGCGCACTGATGAACAAATTGGTCCTGAATGCGAACGGGTGGCTCATCGACCAAAAAACTACGCAGGAAGCTGTCATGGTTTCCGGGCGTATAGAACAGCTTGGTGCCGCCGTCGACCATCGCCGCAAAATGGTTCATCAACGCGTCGTATTGCTTTGGCCAATGCCAACGACGGCGCAGGGCCCACGCGTCAATGATGTCGCCGACGAGATAAAGGTTTTCGGGCTGGTGTAACCTGAGAAACTCAAGCACCTCGGATGCCTTGCTGAACCGACTGCCCAGATGCAGGTCGCTGATGAAGATCGAACGAACTGGCGGGTTGATTTCATTGCTCATCGCGAAGTCCTCGTTCCTCAGGTTTTGGGGATAAGTCGGTATCAATCGGGGAACGCATCACGTGAGCGGTTTGCGACCGACAAATTCGTAGTACGGGACTTTGAAGAACGGAATGTACGCGATGTGGCCGCGGTTCTGAGCGAGTGAAACGGTGTCGAATCGCCGCCGGAGCATGGACAAACGATCAGGTTCGAGGTGAACATTATCCATCGCGAACCATGCCGGCCAAAGGGTTCGCGTCGCCCATCCATGTTGGACACCGGTTTTTTCGACATGCTTGCGGCTGACGAAAAAGTCGGCGACGCCGATCAATCCGCCCGGACGCAGCAACCGCATCGCATTATCAATGGCTGCAAACCAGTCGGGGATCATGGTCAACGAATAGGAGAACGTGACCACATCGGCCATCTGATCGCCGAGACTGAACTGCGTCGCGTCGGCTTCGTGCAGCGTGATCGCGGCACTCGGATACGCCTCGCGACGCGACTTGGCAACCTTAAGCAGCGGTTCGCAAAGATCCACGAGATGTATCTGCGAAAACAATTTCAATCGATCACCAAACCGCTCGATGTTCTCGCCCGTTCCGCAACCCAGGTCCACCCAAACGCTGTTCGGCTCGAGCGGTAACGCATCGATCATTTCCTGGCGGCCGTGCAGCATCCGTTTACGAAACGAATCGTAGACGTCGGCTTGGCCGCGATAGAATTGGTTTAACCGATCGCGATGCGTTTCGCCACGATTCGAAGCGGCCAGCAAATGCCACAGCGCTCGCCCGTCGGATCGGATGGTTTCAGTGATCGACATCAGTCGGTGTGGCTCGTGGACGGGAAGGATTTTTGATTTCAATTCATCACACCAAGCGAACGTCGGCGATGTAAAAGCTGCCGTACGTATGAACGCGGTCCTGAGCGTGAAGCTCTTTGGCGAGGCCCGGGTGGTACGTCAACAGCTCGCCGACATTGCGAACTTGATTGTTGACGTTGACCTTCAGGGGATCGATAAAGTCGACCATCAAGCCGGCGCTGCGCCACAGAATTCTGGCATGCTCAGCACAACGATTAACGATCGCTTGCCACTCCGCCGTCAACGCACGGGAATCGCCCTTGCACATCCAATCCATGTGGTCCAGTAATACAAAGCGTGAGATCGATTCGTCAGACTTTCGCAAGAACCCTTCGACCGAATCGGTATGCGTCGTCACTCGGTCGACCAACCCGTCGCGTAGGCGGTTAAAGTTTTCTTCCTTCAGATACTCTGGACAACACGTTGAACTGTATTCGCCCGTCAAATAAACTCGCCAAAAGTAGTTGTCCGCAAGCGACAAACGCGTGAAAACGACTTCCAGTGAATGGATGATAAATTGCTCCAAGCCGCCGGGGTAACCGCGGTCGATCTGTTCGCGTTGGGACCGTGGCACCCCGAGCATGGACATCGTAAAATCCCGCCGAACCGCCCACCGCAACATCGGACGCCAAATCGATTCCTGCACCCGGCCGGAATCAAATAACGACTTTTGTTCTTCGATGCTGGACGCATTGAGCATTTGAGTCAGCGTCGAGCGAACTTTCGCGACACGATCGATGTAACGGTTGATCAACCAAGCGAAATAACCCGACGACCCGCGAAAGTAAAAGCTTGATCGCCGCGCCGCACCGCTGAAAAAATCGCCTCGCCGGTCCCAAATTTCTCGCGATGCGCTCGGCAGCAATGCGCGAACTCGCGATCGGTACACATCGCCCCAGTTCGGCATTTGTCCCCTGCCAAAGACGGCGAAAAATTCGGGATAATCGAGCGACCGGATGCACGCAATTTTTAAATCCAACAGAGCGTTTTGCAACGGATTCATGTCGACGGCGAAGACCTTTGCCGGCGAATCGAGCACGTAATCGAGTGCATTGCAGCCCGCCGACGTAATCAGCATGACCTTGTCGTCCGACTTTAATTCCATCGCCCGACGATCCAATCGTGGGTCTTCCCAGCAAGTGTTGTAGACGAGATTACTGCGGTGGACGGATTGAAAGCATTTTTCACCGATCCAATTGGTTACCATTCAGTTTCAGCCATCAATGCAAAGAGTTTTCCGACTCTGGGACGCCATTCGTGGCATCGTCGGGTAGACCAGGGTATTAAATGACCAGAATCGTACAAACCGTTCGTTAATTTTGCGTGACTATGAAGAACTGTTTTTGTAAAAGAAACGCCACTGGCGAGCAAACGCCGGGACGATGTACTCTCCAAAGCGTTCGAAAAACGATGACTTTTTGCGTCAGCCGATCAGGGACGATGCGATTGATGATGCGAGCATTGCCCGCCGTGCTTTGGTTTGCCTTGGCACACTTGGCTCTCGGCGGCGAGCCTCCGTTGCAAAATGGTCCGCCGCGTGCTGGTAAAGCCGCCCCTGCGGTGGCAGGCGTCGCCGCCGCGCTGCGAAACCAGTGGCTCGAATCGACGCCGGGGTTAGCCTTCAAGCGACTGCCGAACGCTAAAAATGCCGACGCGCCGGTCGTTGTACTCGTGCCCGGCCTGCTGGCGCAGAATGACTCCATGCACGCGGTCGAGCAAGCGATCGCCTCGAAAGGCCTGTCAACCGCCACCTTTGGGTATTCGAGCGTTGTCGGCATTCACGCCGCCGCTGGACTTTTGGCCGACGAGTTGGCGAAACTGCGGGTCGTCGAACCCAATCGTTTGGTCGTCCTGGTGACGCATTCGATGGGCGGTTTGGTCGCCAGGTCTTGCATCGAAAATGCGGCGACCAATCCGGGAAACGTCTCGGGGTTGATCTTGATCGCCCCACCCAATCGCGGTTCGGCAGCCGCGAAACTGTCCGCCTCGGAACTCGCGAAACTGTTTGTGGTCTCCCGTGGCGTCGCGAACGCCGACGTCGCTGATGATGGGCTGCGAACCATCGACGACGCCATCGGAGGCTTCTTTGGCGTCGCTAAAGAGGAACTTTGTCCCGGCTCGATCGCGCTGCAAAAATTGGGGAACGCTCGTCCGGAGAACGGAATCAAGTACTCGATCATCGCCGGTACCGGCGGGCCGGTTCGCGCGGAAATGGTCGAGTTATCTCTCCTGCTGGGCGGCATCTTCTTCAGTGATCAACCCGATGCGAAAGCGTCCCTCGACCAAATCGCACCGCTTGCCAAAGCCGACGAATGGACCAGCGGACGTGGCGACGGCGTCGTATCGGTCAAGTCAGCCCGCTTGGACGGAGTTGACGATTTCGTAACGATCGAATTTGCCCATAACGACTTTGGAACCAAAACCAGCAAAGGCTCTCAAGAAGCGATCGCCGAAGTCGTCAGCAGAATTATCAGCCAAGATTGAGCGGGATGAACCCGGCCATGTCCTCAAATCCGGCTCAGCAAATCAATTTTCTTTTGGTTGTAGTCGTCGTCCGTAATCGCGCCGGAATCACGCAATTTGGCCAGTCGCTCGATCATCGCAAAGACGTCATCGGTCGATCCTAAGCCGGATCCCGAAGCCGACTGCGGAGGGGCCATTGGTGATGAAGCTTGCTGCGGTGGAGCAGGCATCGGCGGCGCAAACTCTTGCTTCACCGGTGGCGATTGGGTTGCAGCACGTTGTCCCTGGGGCTGCAGGGCCGCGCCCCGTCCGGGACCGCTTAGCAGGGGCAAGCTTCGTAGATCGATCGTGCCATACTGGCTAGTGAAACTGACCGTTGGCCCCCCGCTGCCCTGTTGCTGCGATACGCCGCCGATCTGGTGATCTAATGTGTCGTACACGGTGACGGCGACTCCATCGGTAACCGCGAGCCGGTGAGTCGACGGAAAGAACGCATATTTGTATTGGTTCTGGCCACCGCTGGTGCTGGGCGAGCCAAGGTCCGACGGGTACCAATGATTCCCCGTTGGCGATTGGCCGGGCGGTGGCGTCGGGACGACCTGGATGTTTTGATTGCAAATGGCGTTGGACAACTCGCCACAGATGCCGTCGACCTTCGATTTCAGGTTGTAATTGAACATGTCGCCGACCATGGTCATACCGCCACGCATCCACTGGCCACCGCCGCCGAGTTCATTGATGTTGAATTGCGCCATCGTGCCGCCGCCGCGCAAGACCGAATCAAGCATCAACGACACCGCCTCATTGGAGACGCCGTAACGTTGGGCGACTTCGTGAATCAATTGATCGCCTTGGGAAGTCCATCGTGACATGAGATTTTGCTTACGCGGGAACGGGTTGGTCATTCGAATGAGACGTCATGATAGCCGCGTCGGCCCCATCACGCCGCGTAAAACCATAAACGATGGCGATTCCAAGCGATGTGACCGCAACACCCCCGATAATCCAAGCGACCGGCAAATGGGACGTTTCGTCGGCAATCCCCAGGGATGTCAACCGATCCTTATAAACCGCCGCCAAGTTCAACAGTCCGTTGTGTGTGAAGTGCAATACCATGCCCGGAATGACGCTGTTCGTTCGCCACGCAACCCAACCCAAAAAGATCCCCATCATCATGGTCGGGAAAAAACGTTCGATTAATAAGATGCTGCCCGTCAACACGTGAAACAAACCAAACACGAAAGCCGTTACCAAAATGGTTTGCCAGGGCGTCATGACGGGCCGAAGTGCCGAAAATAGGTACCCACGAAAACACAATTCCTCGATCACCGCGGGTGCGAGTGCCAACGAGGCGAGCACCAACCAAGTCGGTGCTTCCTTGAGCAGGTCCAGCGTCGCGCGGGCCTCTTTAAATTTTTCCAAATCGAGTCCGGTAATCCCCAGCCAATCCGCGATCACAAATACCTCGTGAGCGATTGGCCACAACCCCAACCCCATCACCATCGCGCCGACGGCCACGCCAATCCCGCCCAGGCCCGCGGGCCATATCCAACGGAACGTCGTGCTCAAACGGTCACGACCCAGTAGCGACGCGACCAACGGAACGCCTCCAAAAACCAAGACCAGCGTGACGGCGTTGATCACCAATCGCGACGTCACATCCGCGGGGCTGAGCCTCGACAATCCGTTGGAGGCAACAAAATAAATCGGGAACAAAACGGCGAACGTCAACGCCGCGTCGCTGGCCGTCGGCACCGCGCGTGATGATTCCGGACGAGTAAACAAAGACGCGATCGAAAGCTCTGATCCGCGCAACACCGCGTCGGAACCAAACAACCGGGCCGCAATCCCCAGCGCCGCAATCGCGTAGGCGATCGTCGAAACAATCGCCGCGATCGCCGGCCCCGCTTCGACCCCACCGGACAACAGGTCACGAGCCAACAGCACAATATTGACCAGCGGAACGATCGCAAGAATTCCGGTCAAACGCACCCCCGGTACCAGCGACAGGATGCCCGGCGTTAACGCCACCAACATCAACGGGATTAAGTACGCTTGGGCCTCTTTGAAAGATTTCGCAAAGCTTGTCAGCGACAGCAACACGGCGGAAAAAAAGCCGCTGAATAAAACCAGCAAGCCAAAAATCTGCAACAATTCGATCGCGGGAAAGCCCGCACCGTTGGTCAATCGCGACAATAAACCCGTCGCCCAAAGCGTCGTCATCATCGCAATCAAATTGACGATCGCGGTCAGCAGCGCAACCGTCACGACGGCAACGTATTTTGCGAACAAGACGTTTGCTCGCGCGACCGGCGACGCGATCAAGGCCTCGATCGTGCCCCGCTCGCGCTCGCCCGCTGTCAAATCGATCGCCGGATAAACCGCGCCGGTGATCGTCATTAATACCAAGACCAGCGGGATCACGGTCGCCAGCGGCGATTGTTTTTCTTCGGTCCCGATCGTCCGAATGCGAACGGCGATCGGCGGCGCGTACGGCTTGGTCGTCGCCTCGGCGATTCGGTCCTCGGCGATCGATAATTTCAACCACTGCAACCGCTCGACCAGGATCCTCCGCGCATCGAGCCCCCTGCCGTCGCCGACGACGGCGGTCAATTCGATCGCCGGGTCATCGAAATCGACCACGCGGACGGCGATGTCGACGAGATTGAGTTCGAGCGTTTCATCGGCCGTGATGTCTACGTATCCGATGACTTCAAACTTGGCCAATTCCGAGTCACTCGCGTCGCGAATTTCAGGCGGCGGCAAGCTTCTGGGATCATTGATCAGCGACGAGATGAAATTACCTTCCCGCGCGGTTGCGATTCCGATCTGGTACACCGGTTCCGCGTTGACGGTTGTCGACAGCAAAAAACGCTGCATCGTCATCCCCAACAACGGATACAGCATCAACGGCATCAGCACGAGCGTGAGAATCGTGCGACGGTCTCGCAGGGTCTCGCGAAGCTCCTTGCGACACAGTCGCCACAATCGGCCTCGCCAATCCGCCATCGTTAATGAGTCCTTTTTCGCAAAATTATCGTTAGGGGCAACGGTCATCGACCACCAAACCACCCGCCGTACCGTCATGGGGTCGAACTGCTACAATCCGCCCCCGATGCAGTTTCCACCAAATTCAACCCGTACGAAACCGCCCGTTCCCATGGCAAACGTGTTTTGCGTGTTCGCGTTTCTCGTCGGCGCCGGCGGCGTTGCCTTCGCACCGATCGCTATCGCCGCCGAGATTGTCGTCGATAACCGCCTTGGCAGCGACCTGCAAACACCCAACGACGGCCTGCGGCTGCAAAAACCTTACCGCACCATCACTCGCGCGATCCGCGATGCGGTCCTTGGCGATTCGATCACGATCCGCAAAACGGATGAACCGTATCGCGAAGGCGTTTCGATCAACGGCAACCACTCGCTCGGCACGACCGAATTTCCGCTCGTCATCAATGGCGGCGGCATCACCCTGGACGGCACCAGACCGCTCGGCAGCACCGACTGGGACGCCATGGGCCGCGACATTTTTGAGATGACGTTTCGCTCGCCCGGACACGTCAAAATCCTCGCCGCGGCGGGTCAACCGACGCCTGAAAACAGGGGGCGAGTTGAGAATCTTGATTTGCTCCAACCATTTCAGTTCGCTCGCAAATCGGGTTCGATCTACTTTAAAACGCGACGTGGCGATCGACCGACCATGTACGGTTTGCGAGCCAGTGCCGAGCAAACTGGACTGACGCTCTACGACGTCAGCAATATCATCATTCGCGACATGACGATCGTTGGATATCGCCTCGACGGCATCAATTGCCACGACCGCGTCGACAACGTTCAATTCGAAAATGTGGTGTCGCGAGATAACGGACGCAGCGGGATCAGCGTCGGCGGGGCGTCGACCGTGACCGCCAGAGGATGCACCTTCGCCGCCAACGAAGATTCGCAAATTCGGGCCGAGGGCAACGGCGTGCTGCACCTGTTCGACGTCAAAACCGATGCCGAGGTCGCCACCGCGATTGATCGAGCCGGCGGACGTGTCGTCGAGCACTGACAAGGAGGGATGCAAATGACGTCAGGCAACGGATTAAATCCGGCGCAGAGCGATGCCGTCGCCACGTTGCGTGGACCACTGCTGGTGCTTGCCGGTGCGGGCACCGGAAAGACTCGCGTGGTCACGTTTCGGATCGCGAACCTGATTCGTCACGGGACGCCGCCCAATCGGATCCTCGCGGTCACGTTTACGAACAAAGCCGCCGGTGAAATGCGCGAACGGATCGCCCATCTGCTCGGTTACAAAAGCAAACGGCCCAAACGCGGGGATACGCCCGAGCCTCGCCCCGTCATCGGTACCTTTCACGCCCACTGCGTCGGCGTGCTCCGGCGACACGCCAAAGCGGTCGGCTATTCGACAAAATTCTCGATCTATGACCGTGGGGATCAGGAATCGCTCGCCCGCGCGGTGCTGAGAGACTTGCGGCTGCCCGGTACGGCGCTCAACCCCAGCGACCTGTTGTCAATCATCGGCAATTGGAAAAACGCATCGATCAAACCCGAGGCTGCCTCCGGTGCCGCTCGCACCGACAAAGAACACCTCGCCGCATCGGCGTACCGTCGATACCAGGAAGGTCTGTTCATCCGCGGGGCGATGGACTTTGATGATTTGTTGCTCAATACCGAAACGTTGTTCGCCAAAGAAAGCGAGATCCTGCGTCACGAATCGAGCCTGTTTGATCACGTGCTCGTCGATGAGTACCAGGACACCAATGGCAGCCAGTACCGCATCATTCGTGACCTCGCGATCCCGCACCGCAACCTCTGCGTCGTCGGCGACGATGACCAATCGATCTATGGATGGCGTGGCGCGGACGTGTCTCACATCCTGAATTTCAAGACGCATTGGCCCGACGCCAAAGTCGTCCAGCTCGACGCGAACTACCGCAGCACCGGTGCGATTCTGAAGATGGCCAACACGCTGATTCATTACAACACCGATCGCTATGGCAAAGTATTGCAGGCGCACCTCGGCGAAGGCACACGTCCGCGTATCCTGCAATTCAAGAACGAGATCGAAGAAGCGAAAACGGTCGTTGAGGAATGTGCGCGGCATATCGATAAGGATCATCGTCAACCCCGTGACTTGGCGATCCTGTTTCGCACCAATGAGCAACCGCGTTTGTTCGAAGTCGAATTGCGAAAAGCGAAACTGCCCTACGTGTTGCTGGGCAGTCAATCGTTTTTCGATCGCCGCGAAATCCGTGATGTGCTCGCCTACCTAAAATGGATCGATCAACCCGATGACGAAGTCTCGCTGCTGCGGATCGCCAACACGCCGCCGCGGGGACTCGGGACACAAACCATGTCACTGCTGGTCGCCCGCGCCGTCGAACGCGGCGAATCGGTATGGCGAGTGATGAACGATCCCGCCGCGATCGCGGACCTATCCACGCCCGCACGGCGCGGCATCGACGAATTGCGATCCGTCGCGGATGACTTTCGTTTGTCGATCGCGTCAGGACCGATGGCTGACGGCGTCAACCAATTGATCGCACGGACGCGATACGTTGACGAAATCGCCAGGCTGTACGACCAACCCGAGGAACGCGAATCTCGCACCGCGTCGATTGGCGAAGTCACCAATGCGATCGCCGCGTATCAAGAAAAATCCGCCGGCGGTTCATTGTCCGGGTTTCTTGATGAGATCGCGCTGGCGGGAAAAGAGATGGGCAGCGAAAAGGATAAGGCCGCGGCCAAGAATGCGATCTGGTTGCTAACGATGCACGCCGCCAAAGGACTCGAGTTTCCTGTCGTCTATCTCGTCGGTATGGAAGACGGTGTCTTGCCCCACAGTCGCAGTGTTAAAAGTGGCGAAGAAAAAGATATCGCCGAAGAACGCCGGTTGTGTTACGTCGGCATCACCCGGGCGCAAGAACAACTGACCTTTTCTATGGCGCTGACACGGATGAAATGGGGCAAGCCCCGCCCTACCACGCCAAGCCGATTCCTTTATGAGATCACGGGCAAGGCCGACAATCCTAATAAGTATCGCAAGAAGCTTAATCGCTGAGTGAACAGAACACTTTGCGCGGGTCGTTTGGCTTTGGGTCGTTTGACGCCGCGAGCGTCAATCGCCGTTTTAGGCGACCGGCATTCGGCATATTACCCTCCTGCGTAGAGGTCGTGCCGCTTTTCAGTTGTTGTTCCGCATGGGTTTATTTCACTCGCCCTCCGGGGAGAGTCGAGCCTAAGCGAGGTAAGGGCGACCGCGCCGAGCCCCATGGGCATCAAGTTAAGCCGTTACTCGAAGATTAGTGTTCGAATAATGTTGATTGAGCACACCATCAGGTGTTTTTCGCTTTAATCAGCCGCCGAGCGTTAGCTTACGGTTCACGAGAACCGGACGCTAACGCGTTCCGGCTAATAGGGTTTTGGGGAATGACTCCTGCCCGTGTGCTTAACGCGTCGTGCGATTAGAATTGCGTTGCGAAGTCGGCGGCTCTAAAAACAACAGTGTCAGCGATACGTGTTTCGGTCGGTTGGTCCTCATCCGCACAAGGAAAGAAAATGTTTTCAAATCGTTCCCAGTCACTTGGCTCTCGTCGATCGATGCTTGCCTTTAGCGGGGCGGCGTTTTTTACCACTCGTGGACTGTTCGCTGACGAGTTGATGGCCACCCCTCGATTGACCGAGGGCCCCTTTTATCCGGATCACCTGCCGCTGGATCAAGATAATGACCTCATCATCATCAACAACAGCACCACGCCCGCCGTCGGACAGATAACGCATTTGACCGGGCGTGTGTTGACGTCCGCGGGATCACCGGTTCAAGGAGCAACGGTTGAGATTTGGCAATGCGATGCCAAAGGTGTCTATCTTCATTCCGGCGACAGCGGTGGTAAAAAAGATATTCAAGACATGCATTTTCAAGGTTTCGGCAAATTCGAAACCGGGTCGACTGGCGAATATCGATTTCGCACGATCAAGCCGGTCGCCTATCCGGGACGCCCCGCGCCGCACATCCACATCATCGTCAAACGAAATGATCAGGAAGTTTTGACGACGGAGTTGTTGATTCGTGGTGATGAGGGCAACGCTCGTGACGGCGTGTTTCAAAGCGCCGGCGATCGTGCTCAACAGGCGTTACTATTGGCCGATTTTAATCCGATCCCCGAATCAAAGATTGGCGAGTTTGCGTGCCGCTTTGATGTCGTCCTCGGCCATACGCCAGATGACCGCAAGGTCCCGCATGATCATTGACGCGTAGGCTGGACTGTTCAATTTCCGGAAACCCTAGGATCGCCGCGTGATGCCTGTTGCGCGACTGCTGATCATGCGACGCTCTTGATACGCGTCTCGGTTCCGAAATCGTCCCCCACGACACTTGCGAGTAGGTTCCGGCGAAGACGCCGAAACCACTTTTTTCCGCCGGAGTGGCTCGTTCGCTTTGCATTGATCAATGCCGGATTGAGAAAAATCCGGTGACCCGCCGCTCGCATCTGTTCACACAGCGCGACGTGTTCACACACCTCGGTGCCATCGGGCCGCACGCCGCGATACCGAGCTTCAAGAATGGCCTCGCGTTTGTACACGGCCAGCCCTCCAAACGCGGATTCAACTTCGATCATCGCCGCGTTTCGGTGGACATGAATCATCCGCGAGTAAACCGTCAACTCTTTCGCCACCCGCTTGCCGACGATGGGCAGCAAGCGTTGGTACTCCTGCCAACAATCTCCTGGACACCAAACCGGGTGTCGCAGTGTCCAGACGTCGTAATAAAAATCCGCTTGATTGGCCGTGCATGCGCTCCAGGGTTCGTGTTGATGCCAACACGATGCGAGGGCCGACGATGTCAAATGCCGGCTGACCCCGTCCATGTCGGAAACGATTAAGTGCGTCACGTCGCGATAGGCCGGATTGTCTCGCAATTCATCCAGATACGCGTTGCGACAAATCGCCAATCGCTCGCAACGGACCGGATGATTCTTTCTCAGGTTTCCGAGGCTACGAAAACGAAACGACGTCGCCGAGTTTGCCATCTTTTGCAACTGGTCCACCGTATTGTCGGACGAGTCGCTCTCGATCACCAATGTCTGGACATCGCCAAAAATCGCTGCCGCCGCCTGGAGCCGCTTAACGTTGCGTTCGATGCGGCCGGCAACGTTTCTCGCCAACCCGACGATCAACACGCGTTCGTTTTGCGGTGCCCTATTTGGCGATAACGGCAGGATCGAGCTCATCGAATAGGGCCTCTGGTGAATGGTCGCCGTTGGGCTCGGAAATTAACGTAGCGGCCAATCGAACCATCCCGCTAACATCCGCTTCAACCGTTGTCTCCCACGCACCATGCCAAGGAGATCGACCGCCACGGTAGGCCAACGTCGACCGCGACAACAAGGCCAAGTCACCGCAAATTCGCACCTTCCGAATTCAAAACACTCCATCGAGGCTCACGGTGCCGCTGGATACCCCGATTCTGCTCATCGCCTTCAATCGGCCCGACACCACGCGGCGGGTGATCCAAGCGATTCGTCGCGCCGATCCTCGGCGCGTTTACGTCGCTGTCGACGGCCCTCGGCATCACGTTTCTGGCGACCGGGAACGCGTGCTCAATGTTCACGCGCTGGCCCATGAATTGGGAACCGGTTGTCACGTCAAAACGCTGTTTCGCGAGCACAACCTAGGCTGCAAACGGGCGGTCGAGTCGGCGATTGATTGGTTCTTTGAAAACGAACCGATGGGGATCGTTTTAGAAGACGATTGCTTGCCAAATGATTCGTTCTTTGCATTTACAAGTGCGATGCTGCTGCGTTATGCGGGCGACCATCGGGTGATGAGTGTTTCGGGTTCAAACCCCCAGCGATGCTGTGCGAGATCCGAACACTCGTATTACTTCACCAAATACATGCACTGCTGGGGTTGGGCGTCATGGCGTCGGGCATGGCGATGCAACGCCCCAGAATTACCCACGAGCCCGCTTTCTGATTCGGAAATTATTCGATTCTATCCGTCGTCATCCGCGGAGATCGGATACTGGCGTCGCCGATTCGCGAAAGTCCGCGCCCAAAGAATCAATTCGTGGGATTACGGTTGGCAACGATCGATATGGGCAAACGGCGGGCTGGTCGTCGCGCCGCAGGTGAACATGATCGAGAACATCGGCTTTGGTGAGGGTGCGACCCATACCAACGATCGACAGGATGATCGCAATCTCGCTGTCGCCGAATTGATTGTTCGGTCTCACCCAAAATGCGTCGAGCAGCATGTGGCGATGGATCATCATGAAGCCGAACACCTCTACCGGTTCGGGCAAAAGACGATCCTGAACCGAATCAAGACCGAGTGGCGCAGCGTACTCCAACAGATCTACTCCGTGGGTTTATCCGCCCGCACTGTCATGCCGCCATCCAGGAGCTTGCCATGAGTCTTTCCGACCCCACGGTGCGATTGGTGATCGATGGTCAGTACGAGTCCATTTGTCGTCGCTCCAAACCCAATGGTGCGTATCGCGATGGCCAAATCGTGATCGATCCCGAAATGTTGAACCCAGATTGGTTGGTATTGTTTCAACCCAACACTAAGCGGCTGGTGACGCAGGTTCCGCCGGCGCGACGAATGCTGATGGTTGGTGAGCCGTCAGCACTGAGCGTTTGGTCAACCGCATACGTCAATCAATTCGGCATCATCCTTTCGCCCTATCGAATCGAGGGTCATCGTGGTCAATGGATTCAATCGCATCCCGGGCTCCCATGGTTTTTTGGTTGGAATCGCAGGCACCAAACCGTTGTCTCTTACGAAGACCTCGCGTTGATGAAGCCGCCCGAAAAGCTCAATGCGGTTTCGGTGGTCGTGTCACGAAAAGTCATCCAGGAAGGTCATCGCAACCGTCTTAGTTTCCTCGATAAATTAGTCAATCGGCTCGGAGACCGTTTGCAAATTTTCGGTCGCGGAATCCGCGAGGTGGATGACAAAATGGACGCCATCCTGCCCTATCGATATCACTTAGCGCTCGAAAACACGATTGAGAAAAACTATTGGACGGAAAAGTTGTCGGACGCATTCCTGGGCTTCTCATTGCCGCTGTATGCCGGATGTCCCAACGTCGACCAGTGGTTTGCTCGCGACAGCATGGTGACCTTAGATCTAGCGGATCACGGTCGCGCGGCGGAGCAGGTCGAAAGGGTCCTTGATGAGGACATCTACGATTCACGTGTCGCGGCAATCCGCCGATCTCGCGAGTGCGTACTGGAGAACGAAAACTTGTTCGCCGTCGTCGCCAGAGCAGTATCGCAAATGCGAAGTCACTCTGAACTTGACACGGCCGTCGATGACGTGATTCGACCGATACCGAAAGCGAGGTGGACGTCGCGTCTACGCCGCGAAGCTTACCGCATGTATCACCAAATGACCGTCCACGTTCCCGCAGCTTAGGAATCGTCCCGATGTCGATTCCCGTTTTGGGAACGCTTGCAACGTTGAGAGGGACAAGGAGTCCTCGACGCAGGCCCACCACTCTCCCTGGAGGGAGAGTGAAATGCGATTCGTACGACCTCCGCTCGCTTAGCCCTTGCTCAATTCGGCTTCGACAGCCTTCACCAATTCGGCGTCGTCGGGGGAGGTTCGGGGCGAGAACCGGTGGATCAATTGTCCATCGCGATCGACGAGGAACTTTTCAAAGTTCCAACTGATCTCGCCTGTTCCGGCGGGCTGGACGTCCTTGGATGTCAGATACTTGTAGATCGGTGCGGCGTTCTTTCCGTTCACGTCCACTTTAGTGAACATCGGAAAATCGACCTTATACTTGGTGCTGCAAAACTCTTTGATTTGAGCTTCGGAGCCAGGTTCTTGGCTGCCAAATTGGTTGCAGGGGAAGCCGAGGACGACAAAGCCTTTGTCCTTGTACTTTTCATACATCGCTTGCAGGCCGTTGTACTGAGGTGTCAGGCCGCACTTGCTTGCGACGTTGACGATCAGCACGACTTTGCCCTCGTAGTCTTCGAGGTTGACCGATTCTCCGTCGATCGTTTTCACGTCGAAGTTGAGGGCACATTCGTGATCATCGGCGGACGATTGGGTGGTCATGGCAAAAGCGATTGAGAGGGCGAGGAAGGTGGCAAAAACGTGTGGCATGATTCTGTCTTTCCGGGAGGGGGAAGGTTGGGGCCGGGCGTAGCGAAATCGGACACGCACGGGCGGGAATGACGACAGCGCTCTGTGAGGCACGCAGTCACCATCAATTCTCGCCCAACCAATATAAGCGGGTCGGCAATCGCCGTCTGCGTCGAGGTCGTAATTCGATCGGATCGGAGATGCAAAACGAAGTCACGGTTTGCCTAACCCGTTCGCTGGCCGGTCCGGTTAACACCCTTGGCCCCGAATAACGGCAAACAGCTTGACGAAAAGCGATTAAAGTGACAGCATTCCCGGCCAATAGTCGCCACTTGACCGCCAACTGTCACTCCTCTTATAGCCGCTTGAGACCTTGTCCATGAGCACATCTGAAGAATTCGCTGGGATCGCTCCCAACGCAAAACGCCTGCTTTGGGCGGGTTTTACGGCGATTTTAGCCGCCGGGGTGGGGTTTTCCGTGCGTGCTGGAATCCTCGGCCAATGGGCTGAGCAGTTCGGCTTCACCATGACCGAATTGGGAGCCATCACCGGGGGCGGGCTGACGGGATTCGGGATCGTCATCATCGTCACCAGTTTGTTTGCCGATTCGATCGGTTACGGAAAATTGATGGCGGGTGCTTTTATTTTGCACTTTGTTTCGGCAGTAATCACGCTCGCGGCGCCAGCGGCTTTTGAGAGCGGAGGAAAGCCTGCGGCGTTTCAATGCCTTTTTTGGGGAATGTTCATTTTTGCGATCGGAAACGGCGTTTGCGAAGCGGTGGTCAATCCTTTAACCGCCACGCTGTTCCCGAAAAACAAAACACATTATTTGAATATTCTGCACGCTGGTTGGCCGGCAGGTTTGGTCATTGGCGGCTTAGCATCGGCCTTCATGGCTGCAACCGTTGACTCTGCTGGCAAGGTGACTGCGCCTGCGGTCGACTGGAAAATCCAGATGTCCCTGTTTCTGGTGCCGGTAATCGTTTATGGGGTTTTGTTGCTGGGTCAAAAATTCCCGCGATCTGAAGCGGCTACTGCGGGCGTGACAACGGGTCAAATGATCGCGTCAGTAATTGCACCGCTATTTCTCGTGCTGTTAGTGGTTCAAGCGATGGTTGGCTACGTCGAACTAGGCACTGACTCCTGGATCGCGAAGATTACCGGATCAATCATGGCGAGCCCGCAAAAGGGACTGATGTTATTCGTTTACACATCGATGCTGATGTTCGCCCTTCGATTCGTTGCCGGGCCGATTGTCCATCGAGTTTCACCGCTCGGGTTGCTGTTGATTAGTGCAATTTTGGGAGCGATTGGTCTGACCATGCTTGGCGGCGCGACTAGCGTATTGGCCTGCATAGTTGCTGCCACGGTCTACGCTTGCGGCAAGACATTCCTTTGGCCGACGATGTTGGCGGTTACTTCGGAGCAATTTCCCAAAGGCGGTGCAGTCGCGATTGGGCTCGTCGGAGGCATGGGAATGTTGTCCGCCGGTCTGCTTGGTGGGCCAGCAATTGGCTACAAGCAAGATTTCTTTGCAACACGATCTTTGGAAGCTAATTCTCCAGAGACTTACTCGCGTTACTCGGTAACCGAACCAAAGGGGTTTCTGTTTTTGCCAGCCATCAAGGGGCTCGATGGCGCCAAAGTTGGCGTTCTATCGGACGATGGCAAAGAACTCGCAAAAAATCTTGAATTAACGTCCAAGGACGGTAACTCTGATGCAAACCTGCAGACGCTCGAAAGTTGGTGGGAATCGGCAAAAACGACCCGCACACAGGATGCGGATCCAGTCACCGCTGCAACGCTTGAAGGTGGTAGGATGGCATTGAAGTACACCGCAGCGGTGCCGGCGATCATGGCAGTGATTTACCTAGCACTTTTGATCTACTTCAAATCGATCGGTGGATACCGTCCGGTGTCGATCAGCGAGCAGAATCGCGACGAGTGAGAGATCGCGTGGGGCCTTTTCAGGCTGACTCGTGCCGCGAGTCAGCCTCGGCACACGCTCAGAAAGCAGCTCGCAGCGTCTGCGGATTTCTTTTCCTCCGCTCGCCGGGACGTTAAGATAATGGTGACTCTGTTTTCTTTCAGCGAGGGATGCGACATGCGGGTTTTTTTAACAGTGGTTTTTGTGTCGGCAATTTGTTCTTGTACGGTCACGTTGGGTTGCAACGACGGGACAGTCGCGCTCGCGATTGACCCCGTATTGACGACACCGGAGAATCCGAAGACAGCCACAGATGGGGAGTCCGACGTTTCGCACGACGCCGCCGAACAAAAAATCAAGATAGCCATGAATTACAACACGTTGTCGCCCGCTGAAGAACGCGTCATCCAAAGCAAGGGAACCGAGCGAGCGTTCGTTGGCGAATACACCGACAACGAGGCCAAGGGAACTTACATTTGTCGCCGCTGTAACGCGGCGCTGTATCATTCCGACAGCAAATTCCACAGCGGATGTGGCTGGCCCAGTTTTGATGACGAAATCAAAGGGACGGTGACGCGGGTGCCTGACATCGACGGCTCCCGCATCGAGATTGTCTGCACCAATTGTAAGGGCCACCTCGGTCACGTGTTCCTCGGCGAGCGTTTCACCGACAAGAACTCGCGTCACTGCGTCAATTCGATTTCGATGAAGTTTATCCCCGAGGGCAAACCGCTGCCGCCAAAGATCGTTCTGGAAAAGTAAGCACGCATCGGCACGACGCTCCATCATCGCGATGTCCCGGCGATCATGATGTTGACGGAGCATCGCGTCGTTCTCTCGGTGTGCATAACGGCGATGGAGCGTGGTCGGCCACGACCAGGGACTCCACCCGTGCGGCCCAGTCGCAAAAGTGTTAAATTCTCGGCGTTGAAATGCGCACACTTTCACGGGTCGCCACGGAGGCGGGAGAAGTTATGACGGTTGATCAGTACGCCATTTGTCCATGTGGGAATGGCAAAAAAATCAAGTTTTGCAAATGCAAAGATTCGCTGCCCGCACTTGACCGTGTCATGACCATGATTGAGGGGGGACAAATCGTCCCCGCGATTGATCGATTGAACCAAGTCTTGGTCGAGCATCCCGACGCCGCATGGGCTCTGTCGATCAAAGGCCGCTTGATGCTCGAATTGGATGAATTCGATGCGCTGGCGGAAAATGCGGAGCGTTTTGTTCGTCTGCAGCCAAGCAATCCGTTGGCACTTGCCCAGCGTGCGGCGGCACAGGTGAATCACGACGACCTCGCTGCGGCGACGCTTTCGCTGCTCGAATCGTTGACCGAAAGCGGGCGTAACGTTGACAGCTTTGTGCTCGACATCGCTTCGCTGGTTTCCTACATGCTTGCCAGCGAAGGTCTTTTTCTCACCGCCCGTTCCTATTTGCGTTTGCCCCTGACGGCGGAGGGCTACGAGAAATCCGCGACGGCCGCGAGCATGTTGCGGCAATTGAACACAGACCGGCAAGTCAATCACCTGTTGAAAGAAGTGCCTCGGTTGTTGCCACGCGATGAGGAGGCGCCGTGGGCAGAACGTTTCGACGAGGCGATCGGATTGCTGCGAAGCAACCAAGTGCTCCTCGCCGAATCGAAACTTCAATCGTTGGCCAGGACGACACCTCGCGAGGCGTGTGTGCTGGCCGGGCTTTTGCTCTGCGGGATCTGGCGGGGCGATGCCCAATCGCAATCCGAATGCCTGCGAAAATTAAGCGAGTGTGAGTCACTCGAGTTCCACGATCGAGCCGAATACTTGGCGATGAGTTGGTTGGTCGTGCCCGATTCTGAGCACGTGACCAAAATGCTGCGCGTCGCCAACGCTGAGATCGAGAGTTTGGACGAAGTTGTCATGGCGATGACGGCAAACCGACGGTTACAGTCGGTGGAACCTGACATGTTGAAGCAGTTTACGGACGAGAACCAGGTGCCGCCGCGAGCCGGTTTTCAACTGCTGAATTTCGACCGACCAGAAAAGCCGATCACCGGGGGCGGACCGGAGCATCCACGATTGTTGGCACTCGTGCTGATTTACGGCAAGCAGACCGACCGGGCGGCGAGAATTCAATTGGAAGGGATTCGCGAGTCGGTGACCGATGACGTCACGCGGTTGATGAACGAAATTTTGCCAGGCCTGGCGTTGAATTTCGCCGATGGCGCGCGAGTACCGCTGATCGATGCCGCCATTTCGCCGTTCGCGATGCTGCCTAACCATATGTTCACGGAGGACCCTTCCAACGAAAGTTTGCGATTAGCGGCTGAATCGCTGGCGGATCACTTTGTGCTGTTACCGCTGCCAAGCTTGGGCAACAAATCCGTTGCGGAAACTCTTGACGATCCAGGAACCCTGCTGGCTCGGACGGCTTTGGTTCGTTTATTCGAAAATGATGAACGGATGGAGATTGCCACCGGGGCCGTGGAATTGCTGCGAGCCAAGTCGGGCGTCGCTGAGGTGCCACCCCTGACGGGTTTGTCGATGCAGGATGTGCACGACCTCACCCCGGCGGATTTGACCTACGTTGACGTGCGGGAACTCGCCCCCGACGTACTTATTTACGTTCTCCAGCGAGCACGCGAATACAGTGTCAATCGCACCGGCATGCTCGCCGCCCAACGCATCGTGACGCTGGACCTCGCACCCGAATTACGGCCCGCGGTGACGGTTGCGTATCTGATGTTGGTGGAGAACGCGAAGTCGCCAGACGAAGCAATGAGCCTTCTCGAAAAGGCAAAAGCATTTGCGACGGCGAACCAATTCGACCAAGCAAACCTGCGACTGATGGAACTGATGCATTGTCTGTCGTCGGGAGACCAACCAAGATTCGTCGAAACGCTTCAGGACATTTCTAAGCAATACGGCAATCGCCCCGAGGTCATGGCTCGCGTCCGCCAAATGTTGACTTCGGCCGGCATCCTGCGACCCGATGGATCCATGCGGACACCTCAGGGCGGTTCGCCATCCATGGCGGCCGCAGCACCGAGTCCTGCGGATACCGGCGGAATTTGGACACCGGGCAGCGGTGCGGCGTCTGCAGCACCGGCCGGTAAATTGTGGGTTCCCGGAATGGAATAACGTCAATTGAGCTGTCCCGGTCCGTGGTCTCATCGCAATCGCTGATGCCATTTACACACGACGATCTTGAGTGGATGTCGCGAGCGATCGGCCTGGCCCGTCGGGGCGAAGGCGCGGTCGAACCGAACCCCATGGTGGGCTGCGTGCTGGTGAAGGATGGCCGAATCGTCGCCGAAGGATACCACCGGCGTTTCGGTAGCGACCACGCGGAAGTCGACGCGATGAAAAGTATCCGCGATGCTCAACTGCTTCGCGGCGCGACCGCCTACGTGACGCTGGAACCCTGTTGTCACACAGGAAAAACGCCGCCCTGCACCGATGCGCTGCTCGTTGCGGGCATCTCAAGAGTCGTGATCGCGATGCGAGACCCGTTTCCCAAGGTGGATGGCGGCGGGATCGAACAATTGCGAATCGGGGGGATCGAGGTTGCCTTGGGGTGTCTGCACCACGAGGCGCTCACGTTAAACGCTCCCTACATCAAGCGTTTGCACCAGCGGCGTCCTTGGGTGATCGCGAAATGGGCGATGTCCATCGATGGCCGCATCGCGACCATGACCGGTGATAGTCAGTGGATTACCGGGCCGGTTGCGAGGGCAGACGTCCACCAGGTTCGTGGCCGGGTCGACGCGATCATCATCGGTGGTCGTACCATGGTTGCCGACAACCCCACCCTGACCGCTCGTCCGCCGGGCCAACGGATCGCGACGCGGATCGTGCTGGCGGGGAAACGATTGCCTTCGCCGCAGTCCAACCTTGTCGCGACCGCCGACCAGGGACCGGTTTGGGTGATCGTCTCACCCGGCCACGACGATCGCGATCGGGCGAAATTGGTTGACGCGGGGATTCGCATTTTAGAACCGGTGATTTCCGGTCGCGCCGAGACGGCGGCTTGGTTGCTCGACGAATTGGGGGTGTTATCGATGACCAACGTCGTGGTTGAAGGCGGTGGCGAGACGATCGCCAGTTTCTCGTCGATCGACCAAATCGATGAAATCCACGCCTATGTCGGGGCCAAGCTGATCGGTGGCACCTCCGCGCCGGGTCCTGTCGGCGGAGCTGGGCTGATGCGAATGGTCGACTCGCCCGAGTTCCGATGTATCGACGTGCGACGGTTTGACAATGACGTGCGAATGACATTTCGTCGGCAATCCCGCTAAGGAATTGTCCGGTCCATCCGGGTTTGTTGGGGATCGCTTGCAACGTAGGGTGGGACAGGGAGTCCTCGACGCCGGCCCACCGATCTCCGCGTTGTCATCACGAATCTCGCCGGCGGGCGGGAAAATTGCTGCACACACCAGGTTCGTTGCGACGCCTGTCTTTGTTGGCATTACCACTTTTGGTGTTACCACGCATTCATCCGTAAGAATCGCTAATGTCACGCTAATCGTTTCACCGATAACGAATCTCGGGCGGCTAAAGTGCGACGCGTCAGCGGATCACGGAGGCCATAAGGGGGAATGCACCCATTTTTGGGCGGTGCATTCACGCGACTGATCCGTATTGGGGATGAAGCATGCGTGGAAGTAAGAAAAGACAGCCGCGAACCATTTGCCGTCGCAAACGAGCGATGCTGCAATTGGCAATCATCGCGGCGGTCCCATGGATCGCCACGACGACGATTCCATCCGTCGGATTTGCCGACACGCAAAGCGGCGATTTGCGGGTGACCGGTTCGCCGATTTTGATGCCACCGCTACCTTTAGTAGCGGCCAATGATTCGCAATCTCCGAAAATCAATCCGTTCTGCGAATTGGCACCAACGGCTCCTTCGATCGCGATACCGACGCTCGGGGCACCACGGGCTATGCCGGCAACGAGCAATCACCCGATCCAGTTGATGGCAGGGAATGTCTGGGAACCGACCACGAACAACCACGCGGACGATGGCGAGGGTTCAATCGTTCGCTTGATCCCTCTGGAATCATCGCCCGCCAAATTGCCGGTTGACCAGCGGAACGGAATCAAGACGAATCCGATCGCAACACGGTTTCAAGAAATATGTGAGATGCCTGCTGCTGGTGGATCCGCACCAACGCCAGCGGTCGTTCACAAGGCTGACCATCTGGCGCTACGCAAGTCGCCGACGATTCCGACGCCGCGCCCGGTGGTTGCACAGGTTGACGCCACCGCTGTCCACGAGGGGCCCGTCGCGTTCTCGCTAGACGATACTCAGGTCCGAGAGCACCTCGTGGATATTGCCAAGGCAGACGCTCGCAAAACGTCGACCTTGGGATCGCTTGTTCATCACGAAAAGCAAAGTCAGTCACGCAAAACCACGCGAGCATTCAATCGACCAAAACCGGTCACGATCGAAGATGTTGGAAACAACGAACCGATCACGATCACGCGTGGAACCGCGTCATCGCGGACATTGCTGGTGCCGCTGTCAAACGAACACGTCCCCAAATCGATGCCTACCGCAACGGCGGACGATGCTCGTATCGTCAAAGGGGGCCGTCCGCCCGTCGACGTCGGTGTCCCGCCGGTGGCGATCACTCGATCCTTTGAGCCGAACCGTCGTCCATCGGAACAATCCAATTTTGCACCCATCGTCGCCGCCGTGAAAACCGAAGAACCGGTACTGCAAACGACGGCGAGTGTGTTCGAACTGAAACGTACTGAGGTCCGTTCCCTGGTTGCCGGTGGCGAGATCAAGCGAGTTGATATCGGCGACCCTTCGATATGTACGGCGATTCCCGCAGGGGCGTCGCAATTGAACGTGATCGGAACGACCGACGGGCGCACCGAGTTGGCCGTTTGGACTCTTGACGCGAACGGCGTGGCGCAACGGTGCGTCTATGAAATCCGAGTCGGCGCAACCGCAAAAGAGGCGACACAGGATTATCGAGCGACGGCTGACGCGTTGGCTCGAACGGTGAAAGCGGCCCTTCCCGATGCGGACCTCAGTGTCCAATTCGACAAGGGACAAATGGTCGTCGCGGGGGTTTGTTCATCCGACGATACGGCCAAACGCGCACTGCGAATGATCCGTTCCGCTTGTTTGTTACCGGTCGTTGACAAAATCAAGATCCGCTGACAATCCGATCGTGGCATTGCCCCTAGGTGGAACGACGGGGGTCGAGGCTTGAGGTCAAACGTTCTGAACCAACAATTCACAAACTAAATTTTATCCGTTGAATGCGCCGCAGTGGCGTGGTCGGCGGCAGACTTGGAAGCACTGAGGTTTCCCAATGGTGACGAAAAAGACGATTCGCTGTTACGGCCGCCGGACGCTCATCGCATTGCTTGCGACGGCTGGCTGTGTCGGGATGCCACCGGAATCCGCAATCGCACAATCCGGCACCCCGCTAAGGCGTGCGATGAACGGCGGTGCGGCGTACGGTGCCGCGCCCCGTTACGGAGCCGTCACGACAACCTCCACTGACGGCATCGTCTTGGCACCCGGCGAAACGCTGGTTCCCGACGGTGCGATGGGCGGGAAGACGATGTCCGGGCCAGCCTTCGAGCACGATGGGATGAGTTACCAAGTCATCGATTCCTCATCCGTTCCAACAGCGGTCGGTAACTCGACCGGTGGTGGAGAAATGCCGATGTTGCAATCGCCCAATTACGGCGGCTATGCAACCAATGGTTACGCCGGGGGAAATTGTGCAACCGGTAATTGCGGATCGTCCAGCTCTTCCGCCGGACGGTTCGGAACGGGCCAAGGCGGCAAACTAGGCTCCGGTGGGAACGCTTGCGGTCCGACGTGCAATCCATACATCTATGCGGGTTTGGACGCGTTGTACTTCACCAACCGCAACGTCGACAATTTCACATTGTCACCCGATTTCTTTATGAACGACTTTGACTATTCGTTCGGCGTTCGCGGAACCGTCGGCATGGTGCCCAATTGTCGCAACGGGATGGAGGTCTCATTCGTCAGTCCTATGCAGTGGAACACCAGTGCCCTGCTGAATAGAGCCGGCGGCGGCATCGATACGTTCTTACGTCCGGGCGGCACACTGACAAGGGACAGCTTATCAGGGTTTGGCCAGCCGGGTGTTCCTGCCGTTCCTCCTGGGCTTCCAATTCCCGCGTTCCTATCAGTCGCCCAGCAGCAGGATTTTAGCGCGGAGTACTACAGCCTCGAAGCCAGCCGCACGTTGATCGGTTGGGAGGTCATGAAGTTTCTGTATGGAGCAAGATACGTCAATTATGACGAGGATCTTTTGTACCAATCACAAAACACTCTCGGTAATCGAGGCGTGCTGGCCTCTTCGACCCAGAACCGAATGATCGGCGGTCAGGTCGGGCTGGACATGACCTATCCGTTGTCATGTAAGCTTTGGAGTGACTTTCGAGGACGTGCCGGTGCCTACGCAAACTTCGCTGAGAATCAATTCGGCTTGAGCAATGCCTCGACCGTCGTGGCTCGAAACTTTGACGACGACGTCCAGCTTGCCGGTGTGTTTGAGATTGGTGGAGGTGCCCGGTACTATCTGACCGACGACTTCCACCTCCGAGCGGGTGCCGAGCTTTGGTACCTCGCCGGGGTCGCATCCGCTCAAAGTCAATTCGACTCAAATATCCGCCAAGACACCGGCCGCAGCCTGCGATCCAACGACGACGTGCTGATGTTCGGTATCACCCTGGGCGGCGAGTGGAAGTTCTAACGCTCAGGTCCAAGGTCACCGATTCAATAACAAATCAAGCCAGGCACAGAACATTCGGTGGCTGGCTTTTTTCGTCGGATGATTGTCGTTGATCGCTCCGCCGATCAAATCGCTGGATCGCATCGAGGCCATCGATCGCTCAGCACTAGTTTGCACCGGGCGGCTTGCGTTTCACCTTGCTCAGCCAGTTTTTCATTGACGCCGAGACACCGGTTAACTTGGCAATCTCGGCGGGCGAAGCGATCCGGTTTTCGACCATTTGGCGACGCACCTGATGCAATTCGCTGCCGCACTGGGGACACATGCAAGGCGGTTCGCCAACCACCGCCGTGCAACGCGGACACCTCAAAACAACGGTCGGCCGGACCGCCGCTTCAAACAACCCGCCCACATCGCTGGCCGGAAACCAGGACGAATCATCCTTACGAAGCTTGGTGTCTTGAGTAACCGCCCCGCGACGGACAAGTGCCAACAAATCCGCGGGAGTCAGCGGGCCGACCACGTCCTCTTTTTGTTGCACAAACCACTGGGCCATGTCGAATCGCTCCCCGGAAAACGAACTGCCGTTCGTCTACATCGACTGGATGTGAAGGCTTCTTTTTTTCCGTTCTTTTCGGCGAATGTCATCGATCAATCCGGCCACTGTTTTCACGTTCGCGATCCCACGCATCAGCAATTGCGGGTGAGACCGATCACTGCCGGAAATGTCGATGGTGCCAACCCCCAGCAAACGCTGAACCGGGCCCTGACGGAAACTGACATCATCAATATCGATGACCTCGATTCGGTCGGTCTGGCGGCTCAGCAAGCCGACTTGATGAATAAATCGCTGAGTCGTCAATTCGTAATGATATCCCAGTTTGCGGTAGGCATAAATCAGACCGACGACGAGCCAGAGGATCGCGACGACGAGCAAGGCGATCGGCCATTTCGGTGTTTGGTAGAGATACGAAACGACGAGCATCGCGATCGACAACCCGATGACCGACAACCAAGTGCCCAGCATCGCTTTGGGGCTGTATCCACCGCTCCACAACAACGTTTCCGCCTCAGACTGGCTTGCCGATTCGCGTTTTTCGGCAACGCGTTTGACGAACGCTTCGTTCGCAGACATGGAGGGTGCTTCGCCGGATGAGGACGACGACGAGGACGGCAGGGGATCATTTTTTTCGTTCAAAGTGATTAGCTCCAACCTCAATTTAAAGAAACAGGCGATGTGCGATCCAGCAGCCGCAGTTTACCATAAAGTCTCGGTCCCAACGGATAGTCGTCGAAGGGACGCAGGTTTACGCGGCGCCAGTTTCACGGCATGATCGGATATCGTGGAGGGCGCGCCGCGTCGATAATTTTTTTGTTGCCCCACGTAATCTTGATTTTAAAATGCGATGCCCGTTCTGTTTGATGGACAATGATCGCGTCATTGATACACGGACGACCGAAGAGGGTTACGTCATCCGTCGCAAACGGGTTTGCGGATCGTGCAATCAAAAATTCGTCACGCTGGAGCAATTGGAGGTCACCTCGGTTCGTGTCTCCAAACGAGACGAAACCCGGGAACCGTTTGATCGCGAAAAAGTGCGTCGCGGGATCGAACGTGCCTGCAGCAAACGCCCCATCAGCACGCAAAAAATCGAAACCGTCGTCCAGGAGATCGAAAACGAAGTCAATTCGTTGATGACCAGCGAGGTTTCCACCGCTCAAATCGGAGAAATCGTCATGAAACAGCTCGCCCAATTGGACGAGGTCGCCTATGTCCGGTTCTGCAGCGTTTACCACGAATTTGAGGACGTTCGCGATTTCTTTAAAGCAATCGAAACCTTTCGTGCCGCGGATACGCCAATCTAGTCATCGATTCCCGCATCGCACCGCGTGTGCCGACGCATTTGAGATTGCTACCCAAAGACTTTGTGGCGTAAAGATGTTTCGTGCCGATGTTACTTTGGCAAGTTTCGCTCACCCTGCACGAGTGCGTAGGAATCGTCGTCATGCCTCTGTTTCATAAAATCGCTTCGGTATTCGTTGTTTTGTGTGCCGCAGGGGCCTCCTGTCCGCAGGTCGCGACGGCACAAAACACCCAGCGTGGCGCGATCCTGGGTGGCCTCGGCGGTGCCGTGGTTGGCGGCTTGATCGGCGACAATAACGACAAAGCGGGCGCCGGTGCGGCGATCGGTGGTGCGATCGGTGCCGTCGGCGGTGCGGTCATGGGCAATGCCCGCGACAAAGAGATCAATATGCAGCGCCGGGAGCGTGCCTATTACAACCAGCAACGCGTCTATGCCCAACAGCAACAGGCATACGTCCATACGCAGTCAGCCGTCTCGATCAATGACGTCGTCGTCATGTGCCGTAGCGGACTAAGCGATGCCGTCATCATCAACCAAATCCAAACTCGCGGCGTCCAACAGCAATTGCAGGTCCCCGACATCATCTCGATGCACCAGCAGGGTGTCAGCGACCTCGTCATCAGCACGATGCAATCGGCTCGAATGGGCAACGCGCCCATCGTCGTCCAGCACCAACCGGTTGTCGTCCAGCAACAACCCATCTATGTCCAAGAACGGGTCATCGTTCCGACCTACAGCCCACAGCCAATTTATCATTACCACGGCCAACGAAATCATCGTGGCGGCTACTACGGTTTCTGATTGGCCAGGTAGATTCTGTCGATATTGACGGTCGTACTGGCCGATACGAACCCTAATGAGGATTCGTATCGTGTCCAGTCGATGAGTGATTTCGGATGAGTCTATTTGGTGCCATCCAGCAATCCGCCAGCGGACTGCAAGCTTCACAGGTCGGGCTGCAGGTCGTAGGCAATAACATTGCCAACGCCAATACGCCCGGCTACATCCGGCAACGGATGGAGACGGTTCCTTCGATCGCAACGCGTGCAGGCGGGCTGCTACTTGGCCACGGCGTCCGCGTCACCGGCGTGACGCAGATGATCGACAAGGCGCTTGCCGAGCGAATGTTCGCGGCCAGCACCGCCGCGGCCGGTGGCGAAACACTCGACCGCGCCTACAACCGACTGGAACAATTGGTCGGCTCGATCGACGGCGGCGGTCTGTCTGGAAAATTATCGACCTTCAATAACGCGCTCAGCGATCTGACCACCCAACCGGCGGACCGCTCGCTCAGAGACTTTGTCGTCATGCAGGGCGATTCGCTCGCCAAGTCCATCCGGTCGGTGCAATCGCAGGCGATCGATGCCCAAAACGAATTCGACGCCGACCTTGGTGGTGTTGCCGAGAATATCAATTCACAACTGCAACGCATCGCACGGTTGAATGTGCAAATCAGCACGATCGAAGGCGGACGAACTCTGGGAAGCGACGCGACTGGACTTCGTGAGCAACGTTACACCGCGATCGAAGAGTTGTCCAAATACGTCGACGTCAATCTCCAAGAACAATCGACCGGTTCGATCTCGGTATTCAACGGCGGTGATTATCTTGTCGCCGAGGGAATCGCACGCGAGGTCGTTGCCACGTACAGTCCCGACGTCGACGGCCTTCAAGTTCGCATCAAGCAAACCGACGCGCCGCTAAGCGGCGCCGGCGGCATCCTTGGCGCCGCCGTCACCGCGCGGTCAGAAATCTTTGGCGGCTTCCTCAAAGATCTCGACAAATTGGCGTCCGGCCTGATCATGGCCATGAATGAAATCCACTCGCAAGGCCAAGGACGAATCGGGTTTACCGACGTGCTGGGTACCAACGTCGGGAAAACAGGAATCCCGCTCAAGGACGCCGGGCTACCGGTGATGCCAACGAACGGCACGTTCCAAATCAGCGTTCTTGACGATACGGGAGCCGTCACGAGCAAGACCAATATTGCCGTTCGCGCCCTTAATCAACTCGGCGATTCAACGTTTGACTCCGTCGCCCGAGATATCAATGCGATCGATGGCTTGACCGCGAGCATCACCAGCGACGGGCGGCTGCAAATTATCGCCGACCCTCAAGTCTCATTCACGTTCGGCGAAGATACTTCGAGTTTTCTCTCCGCCGCCGGCATCAATACATTTTTTACCGGCAGCGGCGCCAGCGACATCGCCGTGAACAAAACGGTTCGTGACAACAGTGACCTGCTCGCCATCAGCAAGTCGGGGATCGGCCAAGACACCGACGTGCTGACGCAATTGGTCGGCCTTATCGATCGTCCCACGCCGCTGCTCGATGGAAATTCCGTTCGCAATATCCTGGATGCCAACACGGCATCCTTGGCACAACAAATCAATTTGCAAAAAAGCCTCACCGCCGGTGCCAATGATTTGTACTCGACGTTGCAAACCCAACATCTCGGCATCACGGGCGTCAACATCGATGAAGAATCTCTCAAACTGATCACGTACAACCGCGCGTTCCAAGCGTCCGCGCGGGTGATCTCGACGGCCAGCGAGATGTTGGACCTGCTGACAAAATTGTAGAGCGATTTACTTTGAGTCCCACCACCAAGCTCGGTCATTCGAAGGCTCGTCCGCAACAAATCGTTGCACCAGGGAGCCATTGGCGTCATAGCGGCGAAGGTCCGGCTCGACCGTTTGACTTGTCTCGACCATCACGCCACCGCTGGCAACGATAATCGCGTGACGCTTGCCGCCGTGCGTCACCCGGTGCAACGTCGCTACCGAAGCGACCTTGCGAGGCGTTTGCAGGCGTCCCATCGACGGATCGTCCAACAACATCGCGCCCAAAATTCGTGTCATCCACGGCGCCGCATCGCTGCGTCGAATCACTTCGGCCACCGACGCGGAGACGTATACCGAACGCAGCGCCCCATAAATCGGGTACTCTGAAACGATATCGCGAAAACTATCGTTGAACGCCGCAACAAATTCAATCACTCGTTCATCCGGCGGGGCGACGTCACGGTTCCCGTCCGCTCTCGCCATCGCCGTTTCGCTTGCCAACCGGATCGGGTTACCCGCAAATTCGTAAATCCGGTTGGCGTCGTCGACGCGGACCGCCATCGGTGCACCGGTGAACCACAATCGCAGCAATTGGCCATCGGGCGCACCGCTGTCGATGTGCCGGGTAATCATGTCCAAATAATTCGGAATCCCTCTCGGCATTGGTTGTAAACCGAGCGCAAGCTGTTTCATGTGGCGATCCGCCTGGACCATCAGGTATCCAAGCGGCGTATCACCGGCGGTGCCAAACACCCGCACGTCTTGGTTGCCAAGTGCGTTTCGTACGGCCTCGGGCGCCATCCCAATCGGAATGGTTTTCGCGCGAAAATCGTCCGCAACCTTCGCGGCAGCAGCCATGGATTCGGCCGTCGGATCAATGGTGCAGCCGAACGGCTGGTTCGCAAGGATCGAGGTGGCCGCCGCGACGAAGGATTCCAGTTGAACGACGACTAAGCCAGTTTTCTGGTCACGCATCCAACCGTCTCGCTGCTCGATTCCACCGATGGCACCGACCAGGATCACGTCTTCGTTGGATTCATCAACGATCAAATATTGGATTTGACTCAGACCCGCCATCGACCGCGCCGCAACGTCGACATCATTGCCACCGATGCGGCACCGCAAAACATGCTTGGCCAATCTCGATAACGACACGCAGCGATACTTCGATGGCATTCGCCAAGCACCCGGTGCATCGACGCGGTTGGCGAGCGCCGCACCGTCACCGTCCGCCATGCCGCTGAGCATGATCTCAAGGTTGTCGATCGAACTGTCACTTTCCGAAGTCGTGATGTCTTGGACCACGCCGGCACCATCGACAAAAATCCCAGCGACGTAAGGCGACATCGTGCTCGGCCCGCCGAGCGCCTCCCATGTGTCCGGCACAACCGTCGTCTGAATCAAATCCATCAACGACGTGAAATCGGCGAGACTTCCGCCCCCAGGACCACCCGACCCTGCGGGGGCGTCTCCGTCTCGTGAACCGTCTGGGCCAGTCGAACGGTTTTGGGATCCGGTCGATGCCACCGCCTGCAAATCCGCAAGCCCTCGCGCGAGCAATCGTTGATCGGTGACCCGAGCCAGCGTCTGCAGCGCACCAATCGGGTCCCCAGCGTGAGCTTTGCGCGCGGCCGCGTCGCAACGTTCTGCGTCGGTGGGTTGCACCACAAGCGCCTCCGGCGAGTCGGGCGCCTGGCCCATCGCGATCGGGGCGGAATGATACACGAGAGCCAACAAAAGAAAGACAAGCCACATCATTCTACCTCGCCATTTGTATCGGATCGCATCACACGCGATGCAATGTTGCGATCGCACCGGACGGTATCGTGTCGTCGCACATTCGACGCCAAATCGGTTCACCGTTCAAACCGAACCCAACGGTTTTCGATCAACCGCTCTTGGGGCGTAAATCGCGCCTTGTAGTTTAAGTGTGCGTTGCGGTCGACGTACATGCCCAAATACAGATATCGCATGGATGCCGCACACGCGATTTCAAATTGTTTCAAGATCGCATACGTACCCAAACTGAGCCGACTCAGGGAAGGATCAAAAAACGTATAGACCGCCGATAGCGATAACGGAGTTTGGTCGACGATCGAAACCGCCGCCAACGTCTCATCGACCCAAAAACTCAACTCAAACGAGTCGCAGCACGATTCGACAAGGAACGATCGATAGCCTTCATCGTCCACGGGCTCTTCGCTTCTTGCCAATCCGCGGCCCCGCCGATGAAGGTTAAAAAGGGCCACTCGCTCTGCATCGCTTTGCAGCGGCCCTCGCACCGTTCTCACGCTCGCATCACCACGATGAAGCACCCGGCGCATCGACGTGGATAGGGTGAAATTTTGGATATCCACACGAGTCGGTTCACACGCCGAACACGATGGACATTGCGTCCGATAAACAAAGTCACCACTTCGGCGGTAACCGCCATCGAGCAACGAATCCATCATTTGACCGCTGAACGTGCCGACGGGTAATCGCAATGGCATCCGGGCGATCATGTCCGGCAGGTACGGACATACCTGCAATTGATCCTGAATCACCACCAAACGACACTCATCGTGGTCGCCCAGCTTGATCGTGTTTACGAATCGGTCCACGCCGTGTTTCATCGTTCCTAATTCATCCGCGGACGGCAGTGACTCACGTTTTCGCCGTCCACCAAAACTATCGATACGCCAACGGTCGACGCGGTTGCCGCCGAATACTCATCCCCGCAATGACCGATCACCGCAAAATCACCAATCACGGCGACCGGCAATGAATTCGATATCGCGTCCGCACCCACCGCAACGTCACCCTGGCCGCCCAGAATAACGTCCATGACCGGCCTCGCATAATCGATCGCTTGTCGAGGACAAATCGAAATCGGTTTTTCACCGCGAACAACCGCTTCCGAAAATGACTCCACGTCGGGAATCGCCGCGCGGTACAGCCAATGATTGCCGCGCCGCACGATCGCACGAATCTCCGCGATCAACGTCCCCGCCGGTGCGAACACTGATTGGTCGATCCGAACGTCCAAACGAACGGCGTGCCCGATATCGTTTGCAATGGCCCGGCGGACATTGTCCCAAACCGGAAACGATTCGCCCGTCAGCTCGCCGACAACGCAGAGGGATGACAGCGTTCGACCGATCACCGTCGCCGCGTGTTGAGCCCGCGAACCGATCATCGCGACGACATCAGCCGTTGAAATCTTCGAAACGTCGAACGCCAACCCCGTCACCATCACGCCGTATTGATCGGCGCGAAACAGACAATCTTCGATCTGGTCGTGCGGGATGCCGTCGCACGAATCGTCGCCACACAAATCGACACGCAGCGACACGTCCGCACCGGGGCGAACTTGGCCGACCTGATCAATCATGTCCACCGAACCACACACCACGTGCAGCCCGTGCTCAGCAACGACCGCGACCGTTTCCCGGTCCAAAAAATCGGTGTCGCAGATCACCCGCGTCATTCGTCGCGAGATTCCCTGACGCAATTCGCTCGCATTTGTCCCCGCGACCGCGAAACCACCCGCAGCGACCACTCCCAGCACCCCGTCGCTGAGACCGCGACGATTACAAACGCGTACCGAATCGAAGGCCGCAAACGCGGACAACGTTTCTCGAATCGTCGGTGCGTCGAAAGCCAACAGTGGCGTGC
>Ga0105045_10000121_pt1 | contig 44565 bp, 36 predicted proteins | sample MAT02_FD_78089 | JGI IMG/M metagenome (GOLD analysis project Ga0105045, IMG submission 78089) | Freshwater microbial communities from Lake Fryxell liftoff mats and glacier meltwater in Antarctica - MAT-02 (megahit assembly) | ecosystem: Environmental > Aquatic > Freshwater > Ice > Liftoff...
CGATCTGGTGCGGATCAACGCCAAAGGCAATCACGCCGTTTTTCGCCGGATCCTACGGGCACTGGCTCTGGTAGCCGGTAATGTTATCCGCGATGAGCGCAAAGCCGTTTTGCACGAACAGGCCCTGCTGCTGCTCGCCCGGTCTAATGATACGTTAGCTACCGATTATGAAAGACACCTTGTGCGGTCTTTATATTACGATTTGAAGGGAGCCTGGACGGTTAAAGAACCTGACACCGCCGTACAAACATCCTGATAACGTGATCCAATCATTTAAAAAGTCTGATTAATGCCTTTTCTCATTCTCTTTTCTACTCGTATTCATTCACGTATTGTCAGCCTGATGCTGGCGGGTATGCTAGCGGCTGGTTCGCACGGCTGGGCGCAGCTGCCTACGGGCAACAAGGCCAAACCGGAAACGACTGCCCGCCCCGTACCCGTCGATTCGCTGGGGCGGCAAACGCCCAGGGGTACCGTGCAGGGATTTATTAAAGCGGTTGGTAACGAAAACTACGCGCGGGCGGCCCGGTACCTCGATCTACCCGTGCGGATGTCCGGCAAAGCCCGGCGAACGGGGCCGCAACTGGCGCAGGCGTTGCAGCAACTGCTCGATCAGCAGGGCAGTCTGGTTCCTGAGTCCCTCATCAGCAACGACTCTACCGGTAAAGTCAGTGACAAGCTGGGGTCCGACCTGGATCAGGTGGGCGAGGCTACCGTTAACGAACAAACGATTCCTATCCTGCTGGAGCGGAAAAATATACCCGGTCAGGGTATGATCTGGCGGTTTTCGGTGCAGACCGTTCAGCAGATTCCAGAACAGTCTGCCCTGATGGAGCAGTCGGTTGTGAACCGGTTTTTGCCGAAATATCTCATCGAAAAAAAGTGGGGCGGGGTGCCGGTGGGTCATTGGTTCGCTATACTGGTGCTGCTGATGGTGGCTTACGCACTGGCCCGGCTGCTCGTTACGCTCGCAGTCTGGCTGTTGGGTGCGTTCTGGCACAAAGCCCGGCAAGAACGCATATCGCAGCTTATTCAGGCGTTTGTGCCACCCGTGCGGCTTTTTCTGACGGTGGTGCTGTTTACGGCGGCCAGCGGGGCCATCGGTGTGTCTATTGTGGTGCGGCAGAGTTTTGGGGAGATCATTGTTTTAATTGGGCTGGTGGCGTTTTTGCTGCTCATGTGGCGGCTGGTCGATGTGTTTTCGAAGTACGCTCAGGTTCGGCTGCTGGAAAACGGGCAGGCGGGGCGGCTCTCGGCGGTGCTGTTTCTGCGCCGGGGTGTTAAACTGGTACTCATTGCATTTGGCAGCATTTCTATTCTCAACGTATTTGGCTGGGACGTGACCACCGGGCTGGCCGCGCTGGGTATCGGTGGTCTTGCACTGGCGCTGGGCGCGCAGAAAACCATCGAGAATTTTGTGGGCAGTATCACCATCATTGCCGATCAGCCCCTGCGCGTCGGCGATTTTTGCAAGGTAGATGGCGTAGCGGGTACCGTAGAGCAGATCGGTATTCGCTCCACGCGGCTGCGCACGCCCAACCGCACCGTTGTAGTGATTCCCAACGGGCAACTGGCCGCGCTCAAAATCGAGAATTTCGCCTTCCGCGACCGGATGCTCTTTAATCCAACGCTTGGCCTGCGCTACGAAACCACGCCCGACCAGATTCGGTATTTACTGGGTCAGCTCCGGCTGCTGTTGCAAAATCACCCGCAGATAAACCCCGACCCAGCGCGGGTGCGGTTTACCGGGCTGGGGGATAACTCACTGAACGTGGAGGTCTTTGCCTACGTCGATACGACTGATTTCAACGAGTTTCTGGCCGTGCAGGAAGAACTGGTCCTGCGCATGCTCGACATCCTCGACGAGAGCGGTACGGGCGTTGCCTTCCCGTCGTAAACGGTCTATGGCGGGGCCGATTCGACACAATCGGAAGAGAAAATGAAGCGGGCCGAAGAAAAAGGGCGCGAATTACGGGCGAAAGATGAACAGGACCGCACCGCACCGCCCCAAAAGAGGTAGTGGGCAGGGGAGTGCCAGTTTGAGTTTTGACAGCATCTCTAAACAGACGGCCTGCTGTGAAGTTGTATGGGAACACTAACTAACTGCGCAATCAGTTTATAAACGGTATGAAATCGATCCTGTCTGTTGCCATTGCTTTTTGTCTGACGCTGGTTTTAGTTTCCTGCGGCACCTCAAAAATGATGTTCGAGAACTCATCCGTTGTGCCAGCCGCCACTGGCGAGGTAAAGGTGAAAAAAGACAAAAACGAAAATTATGCTATCGACGTAAGCGTGAAAAATCTGGCTCCGCCCCAGAAATTAAGCCCCTCCAAAGACCTGTACATGGTCTGGATGGAAGATGGCAAGAATCCGGTACAGAAACTGGGGCGTATCGACCCGTCCAGTTCGCTCAAAGGTAGCCTGACCGCTCTGGCCACGGTTAAGCCAACCAAGCTGTTTATCACCGCCGAAGACAACGCCGAGGTGACCTACCCCACCGGCGAGGTGGTGCTGACGACCAAAAAATAAAGAGTAAGCACCCGTTTGTAGCAGAACGTGCCGATTTTGGACATTAGTACTTTCTGTTGCAAACGGAACCTATAAACCCTATTCGAATGGAACACAACCCACTGGTCATGTTCTACAACCCCGTGCCAATCCTGCCCATGTGGTGGGCATTGGTTATCCTGATTCCATCGAATTGGCAGGTTCTTCTTTCTGGTGTTCGGCAGAATCATCTTCGCGGTGGACATCAGTGGACTATCTCATTTTCTGAGCGATAAAACCCCACTGCCCTACGGCGCATCTGTAGCCATTGTGCTGCTGTTGCTGCTGGGCATCATCGGGGGGCATCTATTTGCTGGCCCCCACAGTCAGCGAACAGGCCAGTCAGTTAGCTGACTCGCTACCAGCGTTCATTAACCGTTTACAACAGTCGCTGATGTAAACGGCGTGGGGCAAGAAAATACTTGAAGGCATTCCCCAGAATCCGGGTAAATATCTGTCGGCGGGCGGGCCGGAAAAGGGTGTTCTGTCGCAGGTTACGGGCATTTTTTTGAGTACGCTGGGTGGGCTGGTCAACGTGCTTATTGTGCTGATTACCGGCATTTATCTGGCATTGAACCCCAGCAATTATCGTAAGGGCTTTGCCCGGCTGTTCAATCCCGGCTACCGTGACCGGCTACTGGCAGTGATGGATCAGTGTTACGACACGCTCAAAAACTGGTTCATCAGCCGCAGTATTACCATGACTGTAGTGGGCGTCATCACCGGCGTCGGCCTGTCGATACTGGGTATTCGGGGGTGCTGTTTGCGTCGCCCCTAGTGGCGGTGTTGCTCGTGATTGTAAAGGAGCTGTGTATCAAAGACCGGCTCAAAAAAAAAGGTCAGGTCAAAACAGAACCGGCCCCACAATGAGTTTATACCTCAAACCAAAACCAACGCTATGAAACTGACTCACTCTTTGCTATCCATTACCGTTGCCGCCCTGGTAACCGGCTGCGGTAATCCGCTGACCGACGATGCCAACGATGCCGCCGGAACGGGCGATACATATTTAGCCCGCGAAGTAGTAGGTGTTCACCTACTCACCACCGATTACCACTATAACAAGATTTGTAACTTCATGGAAGAGGGGTTCGTGCGGAGTGCGTTTAACCTCGGCACCGAAGAAGTTGAGGTTGTTGAAGAGGGGGACGGCTGCCACTACCAGTGGAAAAACGGGTCTCTCAATGTGATGTTTGGCGGTAAGAAACCGTTTCCGTCTATCTATCATGCTGAGTATGCGTTCGACAAAGAATTTCAGCCGCAGGTCTTAACGGAGTTTGACACTACTACCAATAAGCCAGCCCTGTCTGGTCCGGCACCGCAGGGAACGGCTTCATCGGCCCCGGCCATTGGAACAACTACCCCAGCACCCATAGGGCCAGCCGTTATTGACTCGATTAATGGCACCTACGATGTGAATGTAAAATTGACTCTACCGGCTACCGCTACTGCCAAAGGTTTGCCCGTTGCCGGGGTGGGCGACAAAGCCCTCTGGGATGCTGGTACCAGCACGCTGCACACGCTTTTTCTGAATCATATTGTCAAAACGACGGTGAAAACGAGTCAATCTGAAGCCGTCAGAAAAGCGCAGGCTATACGACTGACACAGGTCATTGTTGATAAAATCAGCAAGGCTGCTCAATAAAACAGCAAGCCGGAAGACACGGTCAGTCTATAAATTTTAAGGAGATTTTAAGGAGGTACAGTCCCGATTCGATAACTATTCGTAGCGTAGGAGGTTAACTTAATGAACTAACACTCAACGATTATGAAAAAGATACTCTCAATTTTCGCAGCAATACTTCTGCTATCGTCCTGCTCGCGCCAGGCTAATCTGGTCACTGTTGACGCCGATGAGAAGCTGAACACCGATTTTAAACAATACAAATCGTTTATCTGGGCCTCTCAGGTTGATAGCAAACTCGATGAGGGTTTCTACTTCCTGAATGATCTTAAGCTAAAGGACCGCATCCGCAACTCGGTTTCGTACGAACTTGAAGCCCGTGGCTATGAGATGAACCGGCAGTCGCCCGATTTACTTGTTAATTTCCGCGTATTCGACAAGCCGGCAACTATCCGGAGTTTCACAGACTATGGCACGACCTACTTCGGTACGGACGAAATACGTGAATCTGGAGACGTGAAGATGCTCGAGGTAAAAGCTGGTTCGATTGTCCTGAATCTGGTCGATAAAAAATCGGGTCAGGTAGTTTGGCGTGGCCTGGTATCAGGGCTGACAAACAGCAATGGCTTCGATATGAGTGAGAACAGAGTCAAAGAAGCGGTTAAGCTGATGTTTGACCGGTATGATTACCGCGCCGACAAAATCACGACTAACTAATCACGTACTTCGACGGACGAAAAATGCCACCTGTCAATTGCTGACAGGTGGCATTTTTCGTGTGGTTGGTGTTCAATAGTTGGGGTTGGGGTACTGCGATCGTCGGGTTAGCTTCTCATAAGCCGCAACGCACAGCCAGGCTGCCAACACGCCAATGCCCGCTCCGGCGAGTATGTCGAGGGGGTAATGCGCACCCACGTAAATGCGGCTGTATGAGACGAAGGCGGCCCACAAAAATACCCAGCGTACTGCCGGGTACTGCCGCCCCAGCAAGAGCCAAAGCCCCGTAGCCAACGCAAACGTATTGGCCGCGTGCGACGAAGCAAAGCCGTAAAAACCGCCACACTCCATCACCGGGTGGATCAGGGTTTGTAGCCCCGGCGTGTGGCAGGGCCGCAGCCGGTGGGTGAGTGGCTTGAGCAGGGCCGACGCCGTTTGGTCGCTGAGGGCCACGGCTACGGCCAGCGTCAGCACCATGCCGATGGCCTGTTTGCGGTACCGAAACGCCAGCCAGCCAATCAGCAACGCGTAAAACGGAATCCAGACGTCACGCCCCGTAATGACTACCATAAACCCGTCGAGCCAGGGCGCGTACAAACCGTTGAGCCAAAGAAACAGGTCCGTATCGAGTTGATTGATGGTCTCGCGCATTACAACACCAGAAACTGACTGAGGTAGTTACGGGCAGTCAGGATGGCGGTTTTGACGTCTGCCGGGTTACCCTCATAGGCTTTATCCTCTACCTCAATACATACTGGTCCCCGGTAGCGCACGTCGGTGAGGGCCGCGAAGAAATTGCGCCAGCGGACGTCGCCGAGACCGGGCAGCTTGGGCGAGTGGTATTCCAGCGGATTGGCCATGATACCCACCCGGTCGAGTTTGTCGCGATAGACCTTCACGTCTTTGAGGTGAATATGGTGCAGCCGGTCGCGGTAGTCGTAAATGGGTTTTACCTCGTCCATCATCTGCCAGATCAGGTGGCTGGGGTCGTAGTTCAGGCCCAGAATGGGCGAGGGGATGATCTCGAACATGCGGTCCCAGACGGCGGGGGTGGTGGCCAGGTTGTTGCCGCCCGGCCATTCATCATCCGTAAACCACATGGGGCAGTTTTCGATGCCGATCTTCACATTACATTCTTCGGCTACGGACACAATGCCGGGCCAGTGTTCGGCAAACAGCTTCAGGTTGTCGGCCATGTTCAGCGTCGGGTTGCGGCCAATGAACGTCGTTACGGCAGGGACCGGAACGCCGGACCGACCCAGCCTGGCAGCCGCCCGGATGATTTTCTTCAGGTGTTCGCGGCAGAACTCCGCTTTCTCCGGGTCCGGGTCGAGCGGATTGGGATAATAGCCGAGGGCTGAGATGCTGACGCCGTACTGCCGGGTCAGGCCGTGAATCTGCGGTACGTCAAGATTATCCACGTCGATGTGCGTGACACCCGCATACCGGCGGACATCGGCGTTGCCGGTAGGCCAGCACATGACCTCTACGCAGGTAAATTTGTGTTCCGACGCAAACTTGAGAACACTGTTGAGATCATAGTCAGCCAGAATAGCCGATACAAAACCGAGGTTGAGCATGGTTTTTTTAGTTAGTTGAACCCCAGCACCTGGCGCACCCGGTCTATGGTTTGACGAGCCACGGCGCGGGCTTTTTCTTCGCCCGCCCGGAGTTCGGCTTCCAGCGCGTCGGGGTTTTCGGTCATAAAATAAGTAAAACGCTCGCGTTCGGTGGCGTATTTCTCAACGAGCAGCTCATACAGTTCTTTCTTGGCCGACCCGTAGCCGTAGCCACCCGCTTCGTAGCGGCTGCGCAGGTCCTGCACCTGCGCGTCGGTCGCCACCAGCGAATACAACTGAAACGTACTATCGGTATCCGGGTTTTTCGGTTCTTCGAGCGGGGTCGAGTCCGATTTTATCTTTTTGACAACCTTATACAGCTCATTTTCCGGCAGAAAGATGTCGATATAGTTGTTATACGACTTGCTCATTTTCTGCCCGTCCAGCCCTGGAATGGTCATAACCCGCTCGTCGATACGCGCTTCGGGAATGACCAGAATTTCACCGTACTGCCGGTTGAAGGCCGATGCTACGTCGCGGGTGATTTCGAGATTTTGCCGCTGATCTTTCCCAACCGGAACGATATTCGCGTCGTACAAAACAATATCTGCCGCCTGCAAAATGGGATAGACAAACAGCCCGCTGTTCACACTGCTCACGGCCATTTTTTCGGTTTTTTCCTTAAAGGCCGTCGCGTTTTGCAGCATCGGCATGGGCGTAAAGCACTCCAGATACCAGGCCAGCTCGGTATGCTCGGCCACCCGCGACTGCCGCCAGAAGGTGTTGCGCTCTGTGTCCAGCCCGAACGCCAGCCACGCTGCCGCCACTGCCCGCGTAAACTCCCGGCGCGTTTCGCCATCGCGCAGCGAGGTTAGCGAGTGCAGGTCGGCAATAAAGAAAAACGAGTCATTGCCGGGCTGAACCGACAAGTCGATGGCGGGCTTGATAGCCCCCAGAATGTTGCCCAGATGCGGACGCCCGCTGGACTGAATACCGGTTAAAATTCTCACGTATCTAATTTTTAATGATAGAATGAGTGAATGATAGAATTGTATTAAGTGGTCTTATTCACTCATTCTATCATTCACTCATTCAAAATTATTTTCCCTGCGCTTCAACCACCGCAATGGCGACCATGTTTACGATTTCGCGCTCCGACGAGCCAAGTTGCAGGACATATACGGGTTTGCGGATGCCGAGCAGAATCGGGCCGATGGTGTCGAACCCGGCGGCTTCGCCCATAAGGTTGTAGGCAATGTTGGCGGCAGACAGGTTCGGGAAAATAAGCGTGTTGGCTCCCTCACCCACGAGTTTGCTAAACGGATGATTCTGCTCCAGCAGTTCGGTGTTGAAGGCTAAGTGAGCCTGAATTTCGCCATCCACGATCATATCGGGGTGTTTGCGCTGCAAAATCTCGACTGCCCGGTTCATCTTCTCCGCATCCTCGCCTTTGGCACTGCCGAAGTTGGCGTACGTAACCAGGGCAATACGGGGCTTTATATTGAAGCGTTCAATAGTTTTGGCGGTCATCTCGGTAATCTCCACAATCTCGTCGGTGGTGGGGTTGAAATTGACCGTGGTGTCGGAGAAGAAAAGCGGGCCGCGTTTGGTCAGCAGAATGTACATACCCGCCACCCGTTGTACGCCCGGCTCTTTACCGATAATTTGCAGTGCGGGCCGGATCGTTTCGGGATATGAACTGGTCAGGCCTGAAATCAGGGCATCGGCTTCACCCGTTTCCACCATCATCGCCCCGAAATAGTTTCGGTAATACATCAACTTCCGCGCTTCGGTAGCGTTCACGCCCTTGCGCTTCCGCTTGTCGAAGTACAGCCCGGCAAATTTGGTAATCAGGGGGTCCTGCTCTTTAGCGCGGGGGTCGATGATCGGAATCTGACCCAGGTCAAGGTTTTTGTCGCGGATGATGCGCTGAATTTTAGTTGTTTCGCCGAGCAGAATGGGGTGGGCAATGCCTTCGTCGCGCACCTGTTGGGCGGCTTTCAGCACTTTCAAGTTCTCGGCATCGGCAAAGACCACGCGCTTGGGGCTACTCTTCGCCTTATTCAGGATCACCCGCGAAATCTGATTGTCGTGGCCCAGCCGCCGACCTAACTGCATCTCGTACGTATCCCAGTCCTGAATGGGAAGCCGCGCCACGCCCGACTCCATGGCGGCCCGCGCCACCGCCGGGGCTATCGTAGCCAGCAAACGCGGGTCAACGGGTTTGGGCAGGATATACGTCCGGCCAAACATAATATTGTCCTGCCCGTAGGCCAGATTGACAATGTCTGGAACGGGCTTTTTGGCGAGGTCGGCCAGGGCGTAGGTAGCCGCCAGCTTCATGGCTTCGTTGATTTCCGTAGCCCGGACATCCAGCGCCCCCCGAAAAATGTACGGGAAGCCCAGCACGTTGTTCACCTGATTGGGGTAGTCAGACCGGCCCGTAGCCATGATGAGGTCGGGCCGGGCGGCCATTGCGTCGTCGTAGCTGATTTCGGGCGTGGGGTTGGCCATCGCAAAAACAACGGCATCAGCCGCCATCGACCGGATCATGTCCGCGTCCACGATGTTGCCCCGGGAGAGACCCACAAACACGTCGGCATCCACAAACGCTTCGGCAATGGACGCAATGGCGCGGCTGGTGGCAAAGGGGCGGGTGATGTCGCTTAGATCAGCGCGGTCGGTGGTCAAACAGCCGTTCACGTCGAACATAACGATGTTCTCGTATTTTGCGCCGAGGGCCACGTACTGCCGGGCGCACGAAATGGCGGCTGCCCCGGCCCCCAGAAATACCAACCGCACCGTTTCCATTTTCTTGCCAACCAGCTCCAGCGCGTTGAGCAGGGCGGCCCCGCTCACGATGGCCGTGCCGTGCTGATCGTCGTGCATGACCGGAATATTGAGTTCGGCCCGCAGCCGGGTTTCGATCTCGAAGCATTCGGGAGCTTTGATGTCTTCGAGGTTGACCCCGCCGAACGTCGGCTCCATGATCTTCACGGTTCTGACAAACTCATCGGCGTTGTGGGTATCGAGTTCAATATCAAACACATCGATGTCGGCGTAAATTTTGAACAGCAGCCCTTTGCCTTCCATGACGGGTTTGCTGGCCACGGCGCCAATATCGCCCAGGCCCAGCACGGCGGTGCCGTTGCTGATAACGGCCACGAGGTTACCCTTGGCAGTGTATTTGTAGGCATCGTCGGGGTTGGCTTCAATGGCCAGACATGGCTCGGCCACGCCCGGCGAATACGCCAGGGAGAGGTCGCGCTGGGTACTGTATTCTTTGGTCGGCACCACTTCGAGCTTGCCCGGACGCCCTTTGGCGTGATAGTCGAGGGCATCTTCGCGCCGGATTTTCTGTTGCATACGATTCAGTTTGCGGATGTATTTCGTTATACGGGAACTGCCTTTTTGCTTTGAGTTGAGTAGGTCGGATGCGTCAATAAACGTAAAAATCGTCGAAATGAACGCGAATGTAAGGCAATGGTATCAGGATTAGCTTTCCTGGCGACCGCCGTTCCATCCTGCGTTTTATGAAATGACCGTTTGTCGTTTTTTATAGAGGAAAGTAGCCCGACTGCATCCGTTACGTTGTCTGCCTTGCCCTTAACTTTCCTGATAAATGCCTGTGTCAGTGAAAAGTTAGCTAACTGTTGCAACGCATTGCAGTCGGCAATAAGCCAGTTCTCAAACTTTCGGTTTTTGATAACAACACGGACATTATCATATCCCATTCTACCAACAGCCTCTTCCAAAACTTTCGCTCGCTCTCCAGGGCAGTTGTCTAAATCCTCCAGGTCGATTAGAACCAATATGAGATCAGCCGTTCCCCGGATTTTTAACCCGCTCACCAATGACCTGGCTATTTGACCGGGTGCCGCTTTAGGCTGAATAGACGCATACAGGGGTTTTAGGATTGTAACACTTTCGATGAGAATCTTATCGGTTATATGGGCCAGCGACTGCGATTCTTCCTGGCCTTCTACGATAATGCCAATAATCATAAACTGCCCCCCGGAATAGCCTGTGGAACCAAACCAGAATCAAGATAGTCGGATGTTTTATAAATGCCCGCTTCCCAGTCAGCCTGTAAATTTTCAGCAATATCGGTCAGTCGATTAAGCTGTGTTTTACGATTTGATTTCGATATGCACCAAATGTCGTGAGGAGAAACCATATCAATCAGCGTAGGGGAGTGCGTTGTTACCAAAATATCTTTCCGTCCGGCAACGCCTTTGAAATTTTGTATCAATTCACGTAAAATCCAGGGATGAATTGAATTCTCCGGTTCTTCAATAAAAACCAGCGTACTACGCGGGTCATTGACCGAACAAAGCATCGCTAAAGTCAAGATTGTACCATCCGAAACTTCTTCAGCATTCCAGGGACGTTCAAAGCCTTCTTCCTGAAAAAACAAACCAACTGTTTTGTTGTATAGATAGCCTGTCGTTATGTCGGTTAGCGTGGGTACAACCCGGCGCATCGTGTCAAGAATAGACTGCCATACTTTAGGTTCTTTTCTAACCATGAAATCTACCAACACAGGCAAATTACTGCCATATAGAGACAATGTTGGGTTGGGTGTTGGGACTCCAGCCATTTTTGATGTATTTGGCAAAAGCTGGTAAATACTCCACCCAGAAGTAAAATGTATTACATCTCTCAAAAGCATATTAAACAACGGATGTGATGCTATAAACAGTTGTTGAGGTGATATATTAATGATTGATCGCCCAATAGCCCTGTCAAATCGAGGTAAAAGTCCTTTTAATGGTCCTGCTGTTTTTCGGTTCATTTTCCCTGCTTTCCTTGTGAACATTAATTGTTGAATTCCATCGCTCAATATTTCTAAATGTTCATCTCTAGTTGCGAAATCAAACTTTCGCTTTATCTCTCCAGATATTATTGAAAAATAGTAATTAACTATAATTTCTGAACCTGAAAAACTTTTCTTTAGTTTCTCATCTAGTTCAAATAGCCCACTGAACATACTCAATCTTCGCTCAAATTCAGGGAAAGTAAGACCAAAAGATAATTCAAAAGAAACCGTATTTTTTTGATCTTTATTTCCAGCAGAGAAAATATTTTCAAAACCACCACTACGCTGAACCGCAGTTTCTAACCCGTTTGCGTAAACCTCTTTCAGGAAAGCAAAGGCATTGGCCAGGTTGGTTTTGCCGGAACCATTTGGGCCGATAATTACGGTCAAATCTGATGGTTCGATGGTGACGTCCCCCAGTGACTTGAAGTTTTTGATGGTGAGTTTCTTGAGTTTCATACCAGGCGCAGATGAGCGAATCAGGACCGCGAAGGTACGGAAACGGGCCATGCAACTGAAATCCAACAACCGAAAGGCACAACACTTTCCAAACGCCTACCTACTTACCCAGCCACTCTTTGAAGTCGGTCATGCGGTCGCCACTTACGAAGACCTGGGCGGCATTCCGTTCGGTGTGGGGGCGGGGCAGCAGCAGGTCGAGCTTAAGCTTGCCCGCCGAAAACTGGTAGATGGTCTGAATAGCGGGCAGCGACACCATAAACTGGCGGCTGACACGGAAAAACCGGCGCGGGTCAAGCAGTTGCGCCAGCTTGTCCAGACTGTAATCCACGGGCAGGGTTAGGTTGTCCTGCGTGACCAGAAAGACGATACGTTCTTCGAGGTAAAAATAAGCGATGTCGGCGGTGTCGATGCTGCGAATTTTGGTACCCACCGTAATCATAAACCTATCTTTGTAAGCGGTTTGCCGGGCTGGGCCAAGTAGCTGCAACAGGGTATCGAGGTCGGGATTCCGGGCGGGAGTGCTGCCGGAATTAAACTGTTCTTTCAGGGCTTTGAATTTTTCGATAGCGGCTACCAACTCCGTATAATTGATGGGTTTGAGCAGGTAATCGATGCTGTTGACTTTAAATGCCTGCACCATATACTCATCGTAGGCGGTGGTGAAAATGACGGGCGTTTGCAGGTTGGTCTGCTCAAAAATACGGAAACCGATGTCGTCTTCGAGGTGAATATCCATGAACACCAGATCGAGGGCGGGGGCGTCGGGTTGTGAAAGCCAGGCCACTGTATCGGCTACCGACGGTAACTGCGCCAGTACCCGAATGGCCGGGTCATATTTCGTCAGCATCCCCTCCAGTCGCTTCGCCGTCAGGTTCTCATCTTCAATAATCAGGACGTTCATGGTTCAATGAGTGAATGAGTGAATTGTGAATATTACTGGCGTGAGTGGGCTTGCGTAAGCCTATTCACTCATTCGCTCATTCACAATTCGCTCATTAAATAAGAGGTATCTGTACTACAAACGTCTCCTTGTTTTCCTCTATGTGAACGGGGGAGCTGGTGAGCAGGGCGTAGCGGTTGATGATGTTTTGTAGCCCTACGCCGGTCGAGGTTTCAGACTGCGGGCGGAGCTGCCGATTGTTCTGGACGACAAGACAGTTGCCGACCACGAAAATGTGCACCTGCAACGGCTCTTTGGCCGACATTCGGTTGTGCTTCACCGCATTCTCCACCAGTAGTTGCAGCGTGAGCGGGGCAATGCTATAGCGTTGCTGTACGGCCTCCGATACGTCGATCACGACGTCGAATTTGTTCCCGAAGCGAATGTTGAGCAGAAACCGGTACGCCTGAATAAACGCCAGTTCGGTTTTTAGCGGCACCCGTTCGTTGTCTTTCTGTTCCAAAACATACCGGTATGCCTTTGATAACTGGTCGATAAACCGCTCCGAAAGTTCAGCGTCGGCGTGAACCAGCGACGACAGGATGCTCAGGCTGTTGAACAGAAAATGTGGGTTAACCTGGCTTTTGAGCGCGGCAAACTGCGCCTGAAGGGCTTCTTTCTCAAGCCGTTCGGCGCGTAGCTGTACGTCCGCAACCGCCGGTTGGTTCGGCGGTTGGCTGCCAGATAAAACGCCGACAGCAGGGCCATTACGGTCAGCCCATTGTTGACCCGTGCCCGCTGTTCGCGGTTATACTGCCGTACTACGGGCACATCGAGTTCGGCAGCGCGGGGTGGGGGCGTGATCTGAAAGGCCGGAAACCGCGCTTCCATCAGCCCGTTTGCCGACCGCGCAATGGTATAAAATCCGAAATTAAAACTTAGGGTAATGACGCTGGCAATCAGCAATGTAGCTAACTGAGTTGGTACTCTGAACTCAAGTAGAAAGCCGTCGCCGAACCAGCGAAACAGGCGTCGCTGAATCCACTCGGTGATGCTAATCCAGAAAAAGAAAAACAGTAGCGAAAGAGAAATTTCGAGGATGAAAAACGGAATCCGCGTAGCCCGGAATGCCCAGGCCGGACTGATGATATTGACGTATGGCCGGATGGGCCAATAGACCACAAATACGCTCAGGGCAAGCTGCCACTTCTGCCGGCTGGTCAGGCGGTACAGACTCAGATCTGGTGTCATGCCGTAAGGCTACGCGAGCCCGGTATTCTGCAAAAAATAAACCCATTGAATACCGGTTTTTTGGGAGCGAATGCCCCGTTTGAGCGTTTATATTTGCCTGTTCACTAAATCTGAAATCTGTTTCACTGTATGTATCGTCTTTGCTTTGTTATTCCCTTGTTGCTCATGGGTTGCGGTGGTAAGTCGTCTGAAACTAACCAGGCCACTGCCGACAATCAGCCCGCTCAATACACCTTTCCCTACACGCTCAGTGCCCCCGCCGACGAAATGGCACTGCCCAAACGATTGCGAGAAGTGTCGGGATTGACGTATTACAAGGACAACAAACTGCTCTGTATTCAGGACGAAGAAGCCGCTGTATTCGTGTACGACATCGCCAAAAAGCAGATTACGCAGGAGGTGGGTTTCGGTGGCTACGGCGATTTTGAGGGCATTGAATACGTAAACGGCGACGTTTACGCCCTCGAAAGTGATGGTAATCTGCAACGCTTTACGCTTGATCTGTCGTCGCCGAAGTCGATTCAGGTGGCCCGCATTCCGACCGATCTGCCCGCCAAAACGGAGGTCGAAGGGCTGGGCTACGATCCTAAAACCGAGCGGCTGCTCATCGCGGCAAAAAAAGGGGGTGGTACGTCCAGCAACCGCGCCGTTTATTCATTTGGGCTGCGCAGCCGGGCCGTCTATCGGGAGATGCAACTTACCGAAGAAGCCCTCCAAAACGCGGACGTGAATCCTGACGACTATAAACCGTCGGCTCTGGCGGTACACCCCCAAACGGGCGACTGGTATGTTTTGTCGTCGGCCAGCCACCAGCTGATTGTTACGAACCGTCAGAAGCAGGTACTGCACGTCGAGAAACTTGACAGGAAACAACTACCCCAGCCGGAAGGTATCTGTTTCGCGCCTAACGGCGACCTGTTCATTGCCAGCGAAGGCAAGCCGGGGATTCTGCTGCGGTTCGGAGCAAGGCATTGAATGTTAGGAGGTAACGCTAATTTCCGTGCCGTGGGTGTGCTGCATTACGGTGCGCAGGGCGGGGCGGAACAGTCCAAACGCCCGGATACCCGCTTCGGTCAGGCCTGGTCTGCCAAACAGTTTCTGCACGTTCCGCCCTACCCACAACCGACGGCCAAACTGCCCCGACCAGCCGCGCTGATACTGCTGCTCCAGCTCAGGCCGGCTTAACGTCCCGCGTAAAAACGAGCTGGATAACTCACTGACGAGTTTGGCCCCGTGAATAGCCATTGCCATGCCGTTGCCGCAGAGGGGCGTAATCAATCCTGCCGAGTCGCCCGCCATCAGAATGTGGTCTTCAATGGCCGGTTTGGGTGCGAAGGATATTTCGTTGATGACTTCGGGTTTCTCGTACAGGAACGTAGCATGTTCAAACACCCTTCGCAGATGCGGATTCTGGTACAGCACGGCCCGTTCCATGGCGGGAATGTTGCCATATTGTCGCAGATTGTCGCGGGTGGTGAGGTAACAGACGCAGTAGTTGCCGTCCTCAATGGCCGACATGCCGCAGTAGCCATCGGCAAAATTATGCAGCGCAATCACATCGTCGGGAAAATCCATGATGACGTGATATTTGACGCCGACGTAGGGCGAAGGCTGGTGCATAAAGGCCCGGTCGAGGGTCTTGTCTAACCGGGACCGCTTACCAAACGCGCCAATTACCAACCGACTCGTCAGCGTCTCGCCGTTACTTAGTGCAACAGTGAACCTGTTATCGGTAAAACTAATAGCGTCGGCCTGCTGACCCAGCACAAACGTAACCCCGGCAATTTGGGCCAGTTTGTACAGTTCATAGTCCAGCGTGTAGCGGCTGATGCCAAAACCGCCCAGATCGAGCGGACTTTCCAGCAGCCGCCCCGACGGGGCCGAGACCTGAAACCGAGTGATGGTAGCCGCGCCCAGCCCGGCCAGATCAATCCCCAGCGATTCGACGTAGGCCCGCACCTCGTTGGAGATGTACTCGCCACAGACACGGTGGAACGGATACGTTTTGCGTTCTACCAGCGTAACACCGTGGCCCGCCCGCGCCAGTTTAATGGCCGATACCAGCCCGGCCAGCCCGCCCCCCACAATTACTACGTCCTGCATGATTTTCTGTTTGCTAAATCTCTTCTTTTTTATGACAAACGGAAGGGCAGTTTGGTTTTATAAATACAATGCTACTTTTGCTCCTATGCCAACCGCCCTCTCCGAGATACAAACCAACTGGCAGCGAAACCATGCCGCCCTGACCGCTGCCTACGGGTCGGGGCAAACGTCGTTCGTTGCCGGACTGCTGCCCCAGACCGCCGTGCAGTTTTCGGTGTATCAAACGCTCGATGTTCTGCACAAACGGCTCGGTACCGATGTCATGCGCCGGGCACTCGACCCCGCCGAGACAATTGCCAGCCCCGTTGCGGGTCAGCCCGATGGGTCCTGGCTCCAACAGAGTAATATGGTGGGGGTCAACGTGCGCACACTGGGTTCGTTCTGGAACGTAATGGCGTATTCGCTGACCCTGCCCGCCCTGCACGACAGCATTCATCTGCTGCCCGTTTGGGAGCCGGGCGTGGTGGGCAGTTTGTACGGCATGGTAAGCTGGCAGATCAACCCCGAATTTTTTGACCCGAATCTGGCGCAGTACGTACCGGCCCTGAATACCGTGGAGAAGCAGCTCAAAGCCGTAGTAAACCTGCTCCACGCTACGGGCCGGACGGTGGGCATGGACGTGATTCCGCATACCGACCGTTTCTCAGAAATGGTGCTGACCCACCCGGCTTTGTTTGAGTGGGTCCGGCGCGAGGGGAGTCAGCTAACCGACCACAGCAGTCTGGTGCATCGCTATGTGGAGGAGGTCATTTATCAGTTTCTGCGCTTTCAGGGTACTGCCGATGGGTCTCCGCTGACGATGGGGAAAGACGCGTTCTTCGATATGAACAGCGAAACCCTGACCGACGGGCAGCGCGTAAAAATGCTTTTCGGGCAACCCTCCGATTATACCGGGCGGCTGAACCGGCGACTATCGCTGATGCGGCACCTGCTGGCCCAGGGCTACGAAACCCTGCCCATGACTATGGCCCCGCCCTACCGGGGGCTGCATATCAACGCCGACGACTTCATAACTGACGATTCCGGCCAAATCTGGTATCAATACGCTTTCGACAAACCCGAAACTATGTCGCGGGTGTTTGGTCCGCTGGCCCGGTATCGCTTTTTTGAGCCGAAAAGCGATAATCAGGATTGGCAACTCGACTTTGACAAACCTAACTACCCCGCCTGGGAGTACCTGAACCAGCGCGTCTATGATTGCCAGCGAACGTACAACTTCGATTTCATGCGGGGCGACATGGCCCACGTGCAGATGCGGCCCGGTGGCGTTCCCGATATGGTGGGGCATTACTACGACCCATTGAAGGCCGTAAAACGCTACGTTCAGGGCAATGGCGTGTCGCATTTCGGTTTCTTCGCCGAGACCTTCCTGGCCCCGTCCGATACGATGGGCTACGGCAATGAACCCGACCACTTAGACGCCATCGACGCCGACTCCACGCTGGGCGATTTACAGTCGCTGGTGGTGGGTTCGGACCCGTTTCGGCGGCAGTTGGCGCTGTATGACGGGTACCGAAAAACGCACCGGTTCGCGCCTAATTTCACGGTCATGACCGCCGACAAAGACGACCCGCGCTTCGATGCGTTTTATCGCACGGGCAACGTCTTTCGCTATTTCACGGCCCTGTTCCTGACCGACTGGCCCAGCTACACCGGGCTGGGGTTCGAGGTGAGAAATGAGCACGAGCAGCGCGGAGCTAATGAAGAATACACCAAACTCTACGTGTTTCAGATCGAAGACGACCGCCAGCCCGACAAGGTGACGCACGGCCCGTTTGTCTGGGGCCATAACGCCGACCAGTTTGCTGCCATTGTCCGCATAAGGCAGTTTGCCGAACAAATCTGGGCGCAAATTCGGGGTAAAGAAACGCGCTGGCTCGTTGGTCCGGACGCCGGGAAAAACTACCTCGTCTGGACGCAGCGCGAAGACCCAACGCACATTTTTGCGGCCAGCCTGACCGGCGAATTACCCGATGCTATTCTGGAAACGGAGGGGACGGAGATGATTTTTTCGGAAGAGAACTGCCGGGTGTGGCGCGTCGAACCGACTTGAGAAACGCCCTGTTTGGGGTATATTGCAGAGAAACAAACCAACGTGCAACCATGATCGGAGCTACAACCCAACCCGTTGCCCTGCCAACGACTTTTGATGAGTTTCTGCGTTTCGAGCCAACCGATGGCTTTAAATACGAATGGAACGACGGCGAACTCATTAAATTCTCCAGTACGAAACGCAAACACTTACGAATCATTCAGGTCCTGAATCTTTGCTTTGACAAGACGAAAGCTAAACAGCAGGAGGGATTACTTATTTGCGAGCAGGACGTAATGCTGACCGGTATTCAGATGCGTCGCCCCGACGTAGCCTATTTCTCGGATGAACAGATTCAGCAGGCAGATGAGGAAGAAGTCATTCCGGCGTTTTGTATCGAGATTATTTCGCCGACCGACGATGCAATCAAGGTGGAAGCCAAACGCATTGAATACTTCCGGGCCGGGGTGCAGGTGGTCTGGCACGTCTTCCCCGAAACCGGCGAAGTTTATGTTTATACAGGCCGTAAAACCGTGCAAATCTGCTCCGATGATGACCTGTGTTCAGCAAAACCTACGCTGGTCGATTTCGAGATAACGGTAAATGAGTTATTGGGTTAATCAACGTAAACCAACGTGATGATGGAAGCCACAATTGAACAGCCAACCGAGGAGATAATTCTCTCCGAATACGAACGAGAACGCGGAAAACCCATGCCCAGCTTTAACCACAGTAAATTACAGGCTCGTTTGAGTCAACAATTGCTGAATCAGTACGAAGACCAGTATGATGTGCTGAGTGAGTTGTCGCTGGAAGTTCCGAACCCCTTGTACGTGCCGGACTTGTGCCTGTTTCCGGCAGAACCGTCGAACTGGCGCGAAGACGAGGTGAAAGTAAGTGAAGTACCGCTGACCGTGATTGAAATCATTTCGCCTTCGCAGACTGATACGGAGTTGACTGAGAAATCGAAAGCGTATTTTGCGGCTGGCGTCAACTCCTACTGGCTCGTACAACCCGTATTACGTACCATCTTCGTGCTGCTACCCACCGGCGACGAACTCGTTTTCCACAACAACCTCCTGACCGACCCCACCAACGGTATTTCCATTGATTTGAAGAAGGTGTTTCGGTAATAACTATGAATCGTAACCTCCACGACGGTCTGAATTTTGCCCGGAAACTGACACCGAAGCGCGTGGCTAATGCGATGCGGGTACTGTCGAGTTATTACATGTCGAAACAGACGGGCCGGGCCAGTCACCGGGGCTTGCCGATGTCCATTGCGTTTGAGCCGACCACAAGCTGTAATCTTCGCTGCCCCGAATGCCCCAGCGGGCTGCGGTCGTTTACGCGCCCCACCGGTATGCTCGGCGAGGAACTCTACAAACGCACCATCGACGAACTCCATGATACACTACTCTACCTGATTTTCTATTTTCAGGGCGAACCGTATCTGCACCCGCAGTTTCTGGACCTCGTGCGCTACGCTACCGACCGCAATATCTATACCGCCACCAGCACCAACGCGCATTACCTCACCGACGCCAACGCCCGTAAAACCGTAGAGTCAGGGCTGGACCGGCTCATTATCAGTATTGACGGCACCACACAGGAAACGTACCAGCAGTACCGGGTGGGTGGGAAGCTGGAAAAAGTACTGGAAGGCACAAGGAATATCCTGCGCTGGAAAAAAGAACTTAAATCGCGCACGCCCCACGTGGTGTTTCAGTTTCTGGTGGTGCAACCCAATCAGCATCAGATCGACGAGGTAAAGCAATTAGCCCGCGACCTCGGCGTGGACGAGGTAGGTCTGAAAACGGCGCAGATTTACGACTACGAACACGGCTCCGACCTTATTCCGACCCTCGATCAATACAGCCGCTACGCCCAGCAGCCCGACGGTACGTACCGCATCAAAAACGGTTTTGGCGACCATTGCTGGAAAATGTGGCACTCCTGCGTCATTACCTGGGACGGGCTGGTAGTGCCCTGCTGCTTTGATAAAGACGCCCACCACCGGCTCGGCGATCTCCAAACCGACTCCTTCGCCGACCTCTGGCGCGGCCCTGCCTACCAGAACTTCCGGCAAACACTGCTGCGGTCACGTTCCGAAATCGAGATGTGCCGCAACTGCACCGAAGGCACGCAGGTCTGGGCGTGACCAACCGTCTTCAGAATCCCAGCCAGCCCGATACTTTGATGGCGAAGGGTGTGACAGGGATACCCGTATGGCTTACGTTGTCCAGATAGGTGAGCCGGTGAATGGCATCGACCCGGAAGACTTTAAAGATATTGTCGATACCGTAGCCTACTTCCACGTAGGGGGTGCTGGTGAGTGAGTTGAAGCCATCAACGGCCCGGCCCTGGGCGTCGGTGGGCGGAATGAGGTTGGTGTTGGCCACCGATACGCTGCCCACCATGACCTTAGCTGTAACCAGCTCGCGCCATTTGAGCCGACGCAGCAACGGAAACCCACTGGCGAAGGAATGTCTTTCTGAAAGACAAAAAGTGAGTTTCGGTAGAAATTATACTGCTGAAACGAAGCCCCCGTCAATTGCGCAATCAGCCCGCCGTCGCTCACGCCCACACCTGTTACGTGCGATTTGAGGACATTTTCTTTCTGGAGCAGGGGTATGGGTAATGGCATAAAAAAACGTCCCACTGTTAAGCGGGACGTCCCATAAATTATTACTCGTTAATTCACTTAAGCCTGCTCGACGCGAAGTTGATGGCGAAGCTCGTCAATTTGCTTTTCGGATTCAGCAATTTTGCGGTCGATGTCGGCGCGAAGCTGATCCGCGTTTTTTGAGCGGGCAAAAAACTCAATGTTGTTCCGATACGTCGCGATGTCATTTTCAATGGCCGTGATACGTCGGCGCAGGTCGCCCTCGCGCTTGTTGCCACCACTGTCGGCCCGGTTATAATCCTCGCGGTAGCTGTTACGGCCATAGTCCCGGTCATCATCCTGATCGCGCCCGCCCCGGTTGCCACTCCGATTCCGGTCGCGATTGCCGCCCTCTCGTGGGCCGCCCTCTCGTGGGCCGCCCCGTTCGCGGTTACCGCCAGGTATTGCCCCTCCGTCTGGGCGTCGGTCCGACCGAGACCCTCCACTCCGGGTAGCTTCGGCTTCGCTCTGGAGCATAATGCGCTCCTTGTCTTTGGCTGGAATCTGGCCGGTGGTACTTACCAGCGCGTTTACGGCGTTGATATACCGCTTTTGCGTTGCTTCTTTATCTTTCTTGGGAACGAAACCGATAGACAGCCACTCCTGCCGGAAGGCTTCGAGTTGGGAGAGGTCGGCGTTCTCGGTAGCGGCTGCTTCGATGCGTTCGATGAGTACGATCTTTTTCGTCAGGTTCTCTTCAAACCCACGCTCGGTATCCTGATTTCGGGCGCGTTTCTTGTCGAAGAATCCATCGCAGGCGGCTTTAAACCGCTCAAAAATCGAGTTCTTTTGCTTCTCCGGCACCTGACCGATATTCTTCCACTGCCGCTGTAGTTCAATAACGGTTTGGGTAATCTCCGGCGATTCTTCGCCCGCGGCCAGAATGGCTTCTACCTGCTCGCAGAGTTCGGTTTTCTGGCGCAGGTTGTCCTCACGCTTGCTTTCCAGTTGTCGGAAAAACTCGCCTTTATTGGCAAAAAACGTTTTGAGCGAAGCCCAGAATTTCTTGCTCAGCTCTTTGCCTTCATCGCGGGGCATGGGGCCTTTTATAGCGTTCCAGCGGTCCTGAAGGCCCATTACCACTTTGGTGCGGTCGTTCCAGTCGTTGATACTATTGGACGAGAACGACGTGAGCGGAATCAACTCTTCGTAGATGGCCGATTTCTCTTCGTACAACTGCGCCGACTCTTTGCGCTGCTCGTTGGTCTGATCGCGCCGTTTATCATACAGTACGTCGAGGGCGGCTTTCATTCTGGCCCAGAGTACTTCCTGTTCGGCTTTGGGGGCCGGACCGATATGCTTATATTCCTCGAAAAGCGCGTTGGCATCGTCGATTGTCTGGCGCGTTACGGGCGTCTCATCCGACGCTTTTGCCATAGCCTCCACCTTGCCGATCACCTCGGTTTTAAGGCCGATATTTTTCTTTCGGTCGAGTTCTTTCAGTTCAAAATAGATATTCCGGTTGCTGAAATACCGGTCAACGAGCGCGTGGAACGTAGCCCAGAGCGTAGCGTTGTGCGGGGAGTTCATATTCCCGGCAGCTTTCCAGTCGTCCTGAATTTTCTTGAACTCGTTCCAGCTTGCCTTCTGGTCGCCCGCGTTGGTCTCGTCCGATTCAACCAGTTCGCGCAGGCGAGTCAGTAGCTCGGTTTTGGCCGTGAAATTGCCGTCTTTAGCCTTGTCCAGATTCTGGAAATACGTATTTTTCTGGCTTTTGATCAGCTTATACAGCTCATCGTAGCGCAGGACTTCATCGTCGTAGCTGAATGCAAACCCTTCTTCCGATCCTTCTTCGGCCTGGGCGGTGTAAGTCTGAAGAGCAGCTTCGCGCTCGGCCCGCTTCATCTGGTCGAAGAGGGGCTTGGTGTCTTTTAATACGCGGTCGGCCCGCTTAAAATCGGCGGGCGTCACTGCCGATGCCGAGATAATGGCTATTTGCCCTTCGAGCAGAGATACGAAGTCAGTTTTTGAGAACTGGCTATAGTCAGCGGCAGGTTCGGCTATGGTTTCATCTTCAGTTGCAGCGTTGTCTAATTCGCTGCTGACGAGTTCAGTTTCTTCTACTTCCGTAGTGCTGGTAACTTCTCCCTGTATAACAACTGCACCCGGTTCTGCTTCAGCAGCTGGAGCCTCGTCTGCCGGTAGTCCGTTGCTTATGTCGGTCTGTGTCATGACGTCAGTTTCCGCTGGTGCCGATGCTTCAATAGCTTCCGCAACGGCAGCTGGCGCGTCTGGCTCCGGCATCTCAACCGGTGGTGGAGTGATGGTCTCGGCTTCCACAACGGGCATAACAGCTTCATCCAGTTCCGCCGTTTCGTCCACATCTGCCGACGGATCAGCTTGTTCGATAGCTGCCGTTTCGTCAGCTACGGGTGTTTCTGCCACATCTGCCGGATTCGTCACGAGTTCCGATGTTTCGTCGGTTACTGACCCTTCCGGTTGCTCGTCAGCCATTATGTCGCCGGGCGATGGGATTGCTGTGTTGTCAGAATCCGTTAGCTGAACGGGTGTTGCAGCAATTGACTCCGCAACTTGGGGCGGAGTGTCCGTGGCCTCAACCGCCGTGTCGGCTGGCGTCGTGGTCTCGTCGGGGGTATTCACTGCCAGCGCGTCAGTTGGAGGAGAGGTGACTTCCGGCTGCTGGTTTATTTCCTGGTCTTGATTTGCCATGTTGGGAACGTACCGATTACTTTTGCAAAACTACGAAAATTGGCGAATTCATCCTTATTTAGCCTTTTAATTGCCGCTTTAGCCCCGCAAGACATGTCTGCAACCCTGAGTGACTTACGCAAAGAATACACCTTAGCCGGCCTTGACCTGACCGACGTCCTGCCTGACCCGATGGCGCAGTTTCAACGCTGGTTCGATGCGGCCCTCGGCGCGGGCGTACCCGAACCCAACGCCATGCACCTCAGTACGGTGAATGCTGATGGCCGACCCGATGGCCGGATTGTGCTGATCAAGGCCGTATCAGACGCTGGGTTTGTGTTTTACACCAACTACGAAAGCCGAAAAGGGCAGGAACTGCTGGGACAGCCATTTGCCGCCCTAACGTTTTTCTGGCCCGAACTGGAGCGGCAAATCCGCATTGGGGGGCGGGTCGAGAAAGTGAGCGACGCCGAGTCTGACAGCTACTTTATGAGCCGTCCGCGCGGGAGTCAAATTGGCGCGTGGGTATCGCACCAGAGCCGTATCATTGCCGACCGCGACGTACTCGAAACCCGGCAGCGCGACCTCGAAGCACAGTTTGCCGACCAGCCCGTGCCGCGCCCACCGTACTGGGGTGGGTTCCGGCTCGTACCCGACTCGCTGGAGTTCTGGCAGGGACGCCCCAGCCGTCTGCACGATAGGATTCGTTACCGAAAAGAAGAAAATAGCTGGGTACTGGAGCGGTTATCACCGTAGGTTGGTGAAGAATGAAGAACGTAGAGTGAAGAACGGGTTGATGCAAATATGCTGGCGTCAGCCCGTTCTTCGTTCTTCACTTTTCACTAACTTTAAATTTATTTCAACGTATCGCTATGCAAAGCCCCATGACTTCGCCCCGCAACAAGGCCGACGCTACTGAACCTACCACGGATTTTTATTGCATCGACGACCTGCTCACCGATGAGCATAAGCTGGTGCGGTCGGCGGTGCGTAACTTCGTGAAACGCGAGATTTTGCCTATCGTGGAAGACTATGCCCAGCGGGCCGAATTTCCGCGCCAACTGGTACCTAAGTTTGGGCAGATCGGTGCGTTCGGACCCAACATACCGACCGAATACGGCGGGGGCGGGCTGGATCAGATCAGCTACGGACTGATGACGCAGGAACTGGAGCGTGGAGATTCGGGCTGCCGCTCGTGCGTGTCGGTGCAGAGTTCGCTGGTGATGTACCCCATCTGGGCGTTTGGCACCGAAGAGCAACGGCAGAAATACCTGCCCCGCTTAGCCACCGGCGAACTGCTCGGCTGTTACGGCCTGACTGAACCCAACCACGGCTCGAATCCCGGCGGTATGGAAACCAACTTTATCGAGCGCAGCGATTACTACCTGCTCAACGGCTCAAAACTCTGGATTACCAACGCGCCCATTGCCGACATCGCCATTGTCTGGGCTAAAAACGACCAGGGAAAAGTACGTGCCCTGATTGTGGAACGCGGCATGGATGGCTTTACCACACCCGAAATTCACAACAAATGGTCGTTACGGGCCAGCACCACCGGCGAGTTGGTGTTTCAGGATGTTCGCGTACCGAAAGAAAACCTGCTGCCCGATGCCTTTGGGCTGAAAAGCGCCCTCAAGTGTCTGGATCAGGCCCGCTATGGCATTAGTTGGGGGGCGTTGGGTGCGGCCATGGACTGTTATGAAGTGGCCCGCCGGTACGCGCTGGAGCGGGTGCAGTTTCAGAAGCCGATTGCGAGTTTCCAGCTGGTGCAGAAAAAGCTGGCCGAGATGCTGACCGACATCACGCAGGCGCAATTACTGTGCTGGCGGCTGGGCGTGCTCAAAAACGAAGACCGGGCCACTACCGCTCAGATTTCGCTGGCTAAGCGTAACAACGTAGAAATGGCTTTGCGCATCGCCCGTGAGGCCCGGCAGATTCTGGGCGCGATGGGTATATCGGGCGAGTACCCCATTATGCGCCACCTGATGAACCTCGAATCAGTCAGCACTTACGAAGGCACCCACGACATACATCTGCTCATTCTGGGGGCTGAGATTACCGGCATTCCAGCTTACAAATAAAACCGGAGCGCAATGTATTGCGCTCCGGTTTTATTTGTAAGCTGGAATTGTTAGCCGCTTGCTGACTTACTCCGCGAGGACCGCCCTTGATTTTTTGGTCTCCGGTTCTTTGGCGACGTTGACGTACTTCTTCAAGAAATCTTTCTTGTTATCGCGGTACGACGACACCATGCCGAGTTTGTAAAGCGCGAAGATATACATCCAGGCAAAGTCGATTTGAAACGGCAGGAAGCCAGCGCGGGCACTGCTGGGATACAGGTGGTGATTGTTGTGCCACTCGCCCGAGAAGAAGCCGGGTCGCGACTGATTGACAGACAGATTGCGTCGGTCAAAATCGACGCCCTCTACGTGTTTGACTTCGCCTTTTCCGTGGCCAGTGTAGTTAAAGGCCCGCACCAGTACGAACCAGAACATGGCACCGGTAAACAGGCCGCACACCAGAGCCGGACCGCCAATCAGATAAAACACCGTGGCCCAGAACGACCAGTTCAGTATCCACAAACCAATTGTATAATACGGCGAAGCCACGGACCCCCATTTCTGATAGGCCGCGTAACTGTTGATCCAGACGCCGGTGTGCTTCATGAAACTGGCAGCTTTGTTATAATCGTCTTCGCTCAGGTTTTTAGCAATACTCTGGTGATTCACGTCTGACAGCATGCAGTACATCAAGCCGCCCTGTGCGTTGTATGGATCGCCGGGCTGGTCGGATTTGGAGTGGTGAACGTGGTGCGAGACCACGTAAATTTCTTCCGGGAACGTCTTGAGCACCAGGTTCTGGGTGATAAACCGCCACACCGGGTGACTGAACGTGAAGGCCTTGTGGGTGCTGTACCGGTGGAACCAGACCGTAGCGTGGGTACTCATTACCATAATGCTGTACAGAAACGAAACCACCAGCAATGTGAATGAGAAGTACTTGAAGAGGGCCAGCAGCATGAATGGCACCAAACAGGCCGCCATGAGCCAGCTTACGCCGGAGATCCAGTTTCTGCGGTCAGCAAAAACGTTGATTCGGGAAAAGGCTTCTTTGAAGAGTTGCCTTGTGGTGGGAACGATCAGTTCGCCGTTTGCATCACTCCAGCCGTATGATGGTTTCTGGAGAACGTTGTCAATAAAGGCCATAAAGAGTGAGTGGAGTAAATCAGGCTATTTTTAGGCAAGATAAGGAAAGAAGTCGAGAACTGCCGGGATGCGCCAACGACTTGATAAGGAATAAGGAAATTTATGGGCAACTGTTTGCTGGCTTTCAGATTGCCTGCCAAACGGGTTAACTGACTTTTGAACAATACCGTTTCGTTTTAGGTAAATAAACCCTTAACGTATGAACCTCGCCGAACGTAATCCGCGTTTCGGGGCTTTAACTGAACGGCTCGTCATAAAACCAGCGTCGGGCAGTGCTTTCTTCCTGTTTGGGTCTGTCAGACGGCAACCGATTCTGGCTCTGGTTTTGATACATCCAACTGGGTTTCGCCGGGCTGTTTATCTTTTCGGCGACTTAAATACGTATAAATAACGGGTACCACATACAGCGTTAATACGAGCGAGAACAGCAGCCCGCCCACGATGACAATACCCAGCGGTGCGCGGCTCTTGGAGGCAGATCCCAGCGCGAGGGCCAGCGGCAATGCACCAAAAGCTGCCACGAGCGTAGTCATCAGGATGGGGCGCAGCCGCAAAGCCGCTGACTCAGTGGCGGCCTCAAACCTGTTCTTGCCCAGCAGCCGTTGCTCGTTGGCAAACTCCACAATCAGAATTCCGTTTTTCGTGACCAGACCCACCAGCATGATGATACCAATTTGACTGAAAATGTTCAGCGTCTGGTTAAACATCCAGAGCGAGAACACCGCCCCAGCCAGGGCCAGTGGCACGGTAATCATGATGATGAATGGGTCAATGAATGAGTCAAACTGGGCGGCCAGAATTAGGTAGACCAGTATCAGGGCCAGCCCGAAGGCAAATAGCGTGTTGGACGAACTCTCGGCATAGTCGCGGGAGGGGCCGGAGAGGGCGGTCTGGAAGGTTGGGTCGAGGGTGCGGTCGGCAATGGCCTGCATGGCCGCTACGCCGTCACCGATGGTTTTGCCCGGAGATAGTCCCGCCGACACCGTGGCCGACTTGAAGCGGTTGTAATGATACACCTGTGGGGGGCTGCTCACTTCCTGAAACGTAACGAGGTTATCCAGTTGAATCAGCCGCCCTTCATTAGTCCGAACATAGAGCGAAGCCAGATCAACGGGGGCATCGCGGTCGGCGCGGTCCACCTGCCCGATCACCTGATACTGCTTGCCATTCATCAGAAAATAAGCCAGCCGCCGGTTGCTCAGGGCCAGTTGCAGCGTTTGGGCCACGTCCTGCACCGATACGCCAAGGTTAGTGGCTTTTTCGCGGTCGATGCTGATATTGAGTTCAGGCTTATTGAATTTCAGATCAACGTCCGAAGTCTGGAACGTCGGGTCTTTCTGCACTTCATCCAGAAAGGTGGGCAGTTTTTCGCGCAGTTTCTCAAAGTTCAGGTTCTGAATCACGAACTGTACGGGCAGCCCACCGCCCCGGCCCACCTGGATAGTCTGGTCCTGGGTAGCAAAAATGCGGGCTTCGGTAAACTGCCGCATATTTTTATTGATGTAATCGACAATATTCTGCTGCGAACGTTCACGCTCTGAGGGATCAGTCAGATTGTCGAATACGAACGAATTATTGACGGCTCCCGCGCCCGAAAAGCCCGGCGCTACCACACTGAATGCCAGCCGGGTTTCGGGAATCGAGTCGAGCATAAACTGCATAACCCGGTCGGTAAGCTGGGCCTGGGGTTCGTAACTGGTGCCTTCGGGCGAGGTGATAATCACGCGGGTCCGGCTGCGATCTTCCAGCGGGGCCAGCTCCGATTTGAGCAGTGAACCAAGGCCAGCGATCATGGCCAGACACGCACCAACCATCACCAATGCCCACCAGCGGGTCCGCATAAATCCCGTTAGTGAATTGCGGTACGACTGGTCGAGCCAGGTAAAGAATGGTTCTGTTTTGCGGTAAAACCAGGAGCGGTAATTGTGGTCTTTGCGGGTCATTTTTACGCTCAGCACCGGCGTCAGCGTCAGCGATACAAAGGCTGATATCAAGACTGCCCCGGCCACCACAACGCCAAACTCGCGGAAGAGCCGCCCCACAAATCCTTCGAGAAAAATAATGGGCAGAAATACCACCGCCAGCGTGATACTCGTGGCTATTACGGCAAAAAAGATCTCATTGGCCCCTTCGCGGGCAGCTTGCTGTGGCTCCATGCCGCCCTCTACTTTCTTGTAGATATTCTCCGTTACCACAATGCCATCATCAACCACCAGACCCGTAGCCAGTACGATAGCTAACAGTGTTAACACGTTGATACTGAAGTCAGCTATGTACATAATGAAAAACGCGCCAATCAGCGAAACTGGAATATCGATCAGGGGCCGGAAGGCGATAAGCCAGTCGCGGAAGAAGAGGTAGATGACCAGTACGACAAGGATAAACGAGATAAGTAGGGTTTCGCCCACTTCCTCAATGGCTCGCCGGATGAATACCGTCCGGTCGGTGCCGATTTTAACGATCAGGTCGGGGGGCAGGTCGCTCTTGATCCCATCGAAGCGTTTATAAAACTCATCGGCAATACTGACGTAGTTGGCACCGGGCTGCGGAATCAAAACAACGATGACGCCTACCACGCCGTCTTGTTTCGAGATGGTTTCTTCATTCTCAGCCCCCAGCGTAGCGTAACCTATGTCTTTAAAGCGCACAATCTGATTGCTGGTCTGGCGCAGAATCAGGTCATTAAAGTCTTTCTCGCTCGTAAGTCGCCCTACGGCCTTAACGGTCAGTTCGGTGGTATTGCCATAGACCTTGCCACCGGGCAGCTCCACATTCTGAGCCGTCAGGGCGGCCTGAATGTCCTGCGTGGTCAGGCTGTAGGCCGACAGTTTAATGGGGTCGATCCAGAGCCGCATGGCCTGCCGCTTCAACCCATAAATGGTTACCTGACTCACGCCCGGAATGGTCTGTACGCGTTCCTGAAGCACATTCTCGGCATAGTCTGACAGTTCTGTGGCGTTGCGGGTCGTGCTTTGTACGTTCAGGTAAATGATGGGGTCGGAGTTCGCGTCGGCTTTGCTCACTACGGGCGGGGCATCAATGTCCTGCGGGAGTTGCCGCTGCGCCTGAGCCACCTTGTCGCGCACGTCATTAGCCGCCCGTTCCAGATCGGCATCGAGGTTAAACTCAACCGTAATGGAGCTAACACCGAGGGCTGAATTTGACGAGATCGTCCGAACACCTTCAATGCTGTTGAGCGACTTCTCGATGGGTTCAGTAATCTGCGACTCTATAATTTCGGGGTTGGCACCGGTATAGCTGGTACGTACCGAAATAACGGGCGGGTCAATGGCCGGGTACTCCCGGACGCCCAGAAATGTAAAGCCAATGATGCCGAAGAGGACGATGACAATCGACATCACCATCGCAAAAACGGGTCGGTTCAGACTCAGTTCAGGAAGACTCATCTTTTTTGTTGTTCCAGATTCAATGTTCAGCGTTGAACCCAATACGTTGAACTATTTATCAAGGCTAATGATTCTTCCAACCTTAACCGGGGCATCGGGTTTCAAAAACAATAAACCCGTAACCGCTACGGTGTCGCCCGCCGACAGGCCGGACTTTATCTGAATAACGCCCGCCGTCCGTAAACCGGTTTTTACGTCGGTAAAATCCGCTTTTCCGTTTTTGATTACCACAACCTGATTGGTGCGCGTTTGTGGAATGACCGCCTGCGTGGGAACTACCAAGCTCTTATCGTTCTGCACGGTGAGCGTAACGCGGGCAAACGCACCGGGCCGCAGCCTCGCCGATGCGTTGTTGACCCGCGCCCGGATGCGCAGGTTACGGGTTGCTTCTTCTACCCCTGGTTCAATGGCATAAACCACGCCCGTACCGGGCTGATTACTGCCATCCACCTGAAAGGAAATGGGGCTGCCCACCCGCACCGACGGGCCGTACTTTTCGGGAATCGAGAAATCAAGCTTGAGCGATGATATCTGCTGCAACCGGGCAATGAGCGTGTTGGGCGATACTACCGCACCGAGGCTCACATTACGCAGCCCGATGACACCCGAAAACGGCGCGCGAATTTCGGTACGCTGGAGGTTGGCACGTACCAGCTCGATGTCGGCCAGCGACGAACGTAGATTGGTGGTTACTATGTCGTATTCCTGCCTGCTGATGCCTCCCCGCTCCAGAAGTTGTTTGTTGCGGTCTTCGGTACGCCGGGCGTTGTCAGCCTGGGCCTGAAGTCTTTCAAGCTGTGCCCGCAGATCCGCATCAAAAAGTTTGACCAGAAGGGTGCTTTTAGCCACGGGTTGACCCTCCTGGATGTTGAGCTGGGTGATGCGGGCCGAGATCTCGGGGTATATATCCACTTGTTCTGCGGCCAGCAGCGAACCGCTGGATACTACATCCTCGCGCAGGTTTTGTGAGGTTACGATAAATACGTCTACGGCGGGGGAGGCCCCTTTGCCCGCGCCGGGGCCACCTTTGCCGCCGTCTTTACCACCACTTTTACCGGCATCGGCTCCGGGAGCGGGGTGTAATACTTTGTTGTACACGATAATCCCACCGAGAATAAGCGCGACGAGACCGAGGGCAATCCATCTTTTCACAGTATAAAAATTTGCAGGACAGAGCCTGTTGAAAAATAAGGGTTGGGTAAGTTTTCCTGTTAACTTACAAATCTATGACAGCCGGAGACTATATCAAGAACAGATGGCTAAACACGTTGAAATTTGTCTGGATTCCGGGTCCACGCTGGGTTGACTCCTTTGGAGCTGAGGTCCTTTAAGAACCCTCACTTACCAGAGCGGTTCCAGTTCAATGGCTTTTACATCAGCCACTTCACTACCCGCCACCCGCAAGGCTTTCAGTATCAGCTGACTTTCTCCTTTCGGAACCGTAAGCAGACCAAGTTTGAGCCGTGCCCAGGGTTTTTCAAAAGCTTCCTTGCGCGGCACCCGGTCAGGACTGGGCAGGAGAGGAGGATCAAAGGCTGGCATAATCTTGCCCGTAACGAACTGATTCTGAATGGAGAGCTGCACTACCGAGCCTACGGCAGCGGGCAGGCAGGTATATTGCAGATACGCTACGTAGCGGGCGGGTTGCAGCGCATCGAGCGACCAGCTCATCGAGTCGGCAGGGGTGGTCCAGTTGGTGAGCCAATCGTGCGCCCAGCCGTGGCCTTCGGCGTAGCGGATGCTACCGCCAAACCGAGCCTCGGGCGCGTTGAGCAGTACCGTACCGCCATCGGGGAACCCCATTGGCACGGGCGGGGCGGGTTGCAGGTTTTGGGTTACATCAGCAAACCAGCGCGTGTAGGCGTCGGCAAGTTGCTTCGTTTCTTTGGGATGGTACGCGGCCACGTTGCGGGTCTGGTTAGGGTCGGCCCGCATGTCGTAGAGTTCGGGTTGTTCGTCTTTCCAGACCAGCCGGTAGCGGTCAGTACGGGCGGTGCCGGGGCGGGATTTCAGGTCGGTAACGTTATTGGTAAAGGCCACGTGGCTGAACAGCGTCCGGCCCGCTGGTGCCGCCGATTGCCCCCGCAGTACCCCGGCCAGACTAACGCCGTCGAGTGGTAACGCACCGGTTTTTTTCAATCCGCACAGATCAATTAGCGTAGGCAGCATATCGATGTGGGCCGCGATGGATTTGATTTCCGTGCCGGGCCGGACGGTTCCAGGCCAGCGTACAAAGCAGGGTACCCGCATCCCGCCCTCATCCACCGCGCCTTTTATGCCTTTCATGCCGCCATTGTAGCGATGACCGTTGGGGCCGTTGTCGGTCAGGAAAATGACGATGGTGTTGTCGGTTAATTTGAGTTTGTCCAGTCGGTCCAGAAGCCGCCCCACGTTGTGGTCGATGTTGGCAACCATGCCGTAGATGCTGGCCAGTTCGTTGTCGTGACCGGCGGCTTTTTGCGGATCGAAGTAATTGTCCGGTACCTGATGCGGGCTGTGGGGGGCGTTGTACGGTACGTAGCAGAAAAACGGCTTTTCCCGATTTCGATCCATGAATGATAGCGCGGCATCGGTCAGCACATCGGTGATATACCCGCTGGTTTTCTTTGGTTGCTGATTGGTCTGGAGTTCGGTGCCGAAATAGTTAGACCAGTGTCCGGCGCAGAATCCCAGAAACTCGTCGAAACCCTGCCCGGCTGGGTTGTTTGGATAATGTTCGCCGTTGTGCCACTTGCCGAAAATACCCGTGTAGTAGCCGTTATCCCGGAAAATTTCGGCCAGCGTCGTTTCGTTGGCCCGCATCGTTTCCAGTCCCTTCGTAACCGATACGGTGCCGGTACGAAGGTGGTAGCGACCCGTGAGCAGACTGGCCCGCGTGGGGGCGCACAGCGGACTGACGTAAAACCGGTCGAAGGTGGCACTCTGCCGGGCTAGCGAATCCAGCACCGGCGTTTGCAGCATCGGGTTTTTGCTGCTGCCCAGATCTCCCCACCCCTGATCGTCGGTCATAATCAGCAAGACGTTGGGTAGTATCTTGCGTGGCCTTGACCAGTGTATAAAGGCCAGACTACCTACGGTCAGCATCGCAAGAAAAAGAAATCGCATAGTCAGGAAAAGAGAGCGGGAGACTATACATACCCGTTTCTGAGGGCTATTACGCAGAGATGCGCAGAGAAAAAAAGAGATTCACGGAGTTGTTTTCCTCTGTGAATCTCCTTTACCCTCGGCGCATCTCTGCGTAACAACCTTTAAGAACGAGCGTCAGCGAGTTCAACCAAAGCTTGCGATGTGTTTCTGGAAGATCGCATCGTATTTGGCGGCTGCGGCTGTTTGTTTGGCTTCTTTACAGGCTTCTACAATAGTTTGCAGAATATACAGATCGGCATCGGGGTTGCCAAACTGACCCCGGCCCGACTTGGCGTAGGTCAGGTTCTGATCGGCACGGGTAGCCATGGTCTCCGCAATATCAAGGGCCTTCTTGTTTTCGCCTACTTCAAACAGGAACCGCACGTAGTTGCCAGAAATCTGGTCGAACGGGATACTCTTGTCCGGGATCACTTTCAGCGAATAGTTCAGTACTTCGCGGGCTTTTTCAGTCTTGCCTTCACGTAGTAACTGATCGGCCAGCCGGAAGAACGCAATACGTGCTGAGATCACCGGCGGGCCTTTGTAGGTCTCATCGTAATACACGTCGGGGTTATCGAACTCGCGCCAGAAGGTTTTCTTCGTCATGTTGGTGTACATCAGGTCCGAATTCACAAAGCCATCCGTCGCGCCCGGTACAGCCACCGGCATCAGGCGGTAGGCATAGCCTTCTAACTGCATATAGGGCTTCAGGTTGAGGTAATTGTCGCCCCCCAGCGTACTCGAAAAATAAATGGGCCGCTGCCAGTTGTTGTTGGCAATCATATCGAGCATAATCAGATCGGGCTTGTAGAGGTCCTTTTTGCCGATGGTCCATTGCAGGGTATCTTTCATGAGCGGACGCAGCAACGGTGGTACAAAGCCAGCTTTGTCGATAGCCGCCTTGTCGATGGGCAGAAACAGGACCGACGAGGGCAGGATGCTGGTCAGGTCGCCGTTGGTGAGTGGCACCTGCACGGCCTGATTGTTGGTTTTTATCAGGTTGATGTACTGTTTGAGATCAATACCGTCTTTTACTGCCGGCACTTCGTAAAACGGTACGATGTCGTTTTTACCCTTGTTAAAGTTTTCCATCTCCAGCGAAATCGGTAATGGTTCCGACAGGTACGTCTTTCGCTTCATCTGCTGAATGTACCACTCGGTGCCGAGCAGACTCAGGTTACAGACCCGTACGTCGGTGCGGAAGCCTTCTACCTCCTGAACATACCAAAGTGGGAAGGTATCATTGTCTCCCCCCGTAAACAGAATGGCGTTGGGTGCGCAGGAGTTGAGCAGGTTTTTGGCAAAATCGACCGACTGGTAGCGGTTGCTGCGGTCGTGATTATTCCAGCTTTTGGCCCCCATCATTACTGGCACCAGCAAACTTAGTCCTACTACCAGGCCGTTGCGGGCCATGTTATTCTTAAGCACGGTACGTAACCCTTCGGCTACGGACATGACGCCCAGCCCCAGCCAGATGGCAAAGAAATAAAACGAGCCGACGTATATATAGTCCCGTTCGCGCGGCTCCTGCGGGGGCGAGTTCAGGAAGATTTGCAGGGCGATACCCGTAAATAGAAACAACAGGCCCACAATCAGGAAATCGCGCCGACGCCGGAAATACTGAAACGCAATGCCGAGCAGACCGAGCGCGAAGGGAAGCATATAAAAATTGTCGCGGGCTTTATTTTCTGCCAGCAGCGTTGGTACGCCCTGATCTGTTGACCAGGGAAGGAGGTAGCCCGCGCCTTCTTCGTCGGATTCGCGCCCGGCAAAGTTCCACATCAGGTACCGCCACCACATATGCCCCAGCTGGTAATTAAACAAAAACTTGAGGTTGTCGCCCATTGTGGGTTTCTGCCCTTCGGACAGGCCCAGCATCTGGCGGTAGAGCGCGGGGTGATTCTGCTGACTGCTGTAAACGCGCGGAAACAGCATTTCATCGCCTGGATTGTAGATGTACTCCGGCTGGTAATCGAAGATGACGTATTTGCCATTTTCTTTCTTCCAGAGAGGTGCCCCACGCTTTTGATCGACGGGCCGCGAGGTAAACACCGGGCCATACAACAGCGAGCGGCTTCCGTACTGTTCCCGGCGCAGGTAGGACAGGAAGTTCAGGGCATCGTCGGGTTTGTTCTCGTTAATGGGCGGGTTGAAATCGGCTCGTACCAGTACCTGCATGTACGACGCATAGCCAATCAAAACAAACGCCAGGGCCAGCAGCGAGGTGTTCAGTAGAGGACGCTGTTTCTGTGCCGACCAGATAATGCTATAGACGACCGCACCGAGGAAGACCGCCACAAAGAAGAAAATGCCTGAGTTATACGGTAGGCCAAAGGTGTTGACGAAGATACGCTCAACAAAAAATGCCATGCCCGGCAGGCCCGGAATAATACCGGAGTTGATGATGGCCAGAATAACCAGACCAACCATAAACGCAGCTGCTCCCCCCCAGAACGTGGGTTTAGGGTATTTCTTGAAGTAATAAATCAGGGCCAGCGCGGGCAGCGTAACCAGGTTCAGCAGGTGAACGCCAATGGATAGGCCCGTTAGGTAAGCAATAAAAATAAGCCACCTGTTAGCGGCAGCTTCATCCTGAATACGCTCCCAGCGAAAAGCCGCCCAGACCACAATAGCCGTAAAAAAAGACGACATACCATAGACTTCGGCTTCGCCCGCCGAGAACCAGAACGTATCGGAAAACGTGTAAGCCAGCGCACCTACCGCGCCCGTGCCAATGACCAGCAGCGTATCGGCGGTGGTGTACTCACCCTCGTTCTCATTCGTCAACAGCTTCTGCGCCAGCATCGTGATGGTCCAGAACAGAAACGCAATGGTAAACGCACTGGCCAGTACCGACACTAAGTTGACCCAATAAGCTACACTGGTGAGATCGCCGAGGGCGAGCATGGAAAACAGACGACCCAGCAGCAGAAAAAATGGAGCACCGGGTGGGTGCGGTACCTGAAGTTTAAACGAACACGCAATGAATTCGCCACAGTCCCAGAAACTGGCCGTTCGCTCGACGGTACTCGCGTAGGTAAACAGCGCGACGGCGAAAACGGCCCAGCCAATAATGACATTCAGGCGTTTGAATGAAGGCATACAAATGAAGATTAATAAACTGCTTTTGTGTAAGGAATGGCCAAAATTACGCAAAAACAGCCCGGCAAAGCGTTTTGCCGGGCTGTTAAAGTTTGTTAAGGGGTGGACGGATTTAGTTTTTGACCGGGTCTGTTTATTGACCGATTCGAGATGTCGGTAACGGTATGTCGGCGAACCGACATCCCTAATACCTGGTTGCAGACATTTTACGTAAATTCTGAGGAACCCGTGCAATTGGCAGGTGGCCCGGGTGTTCCGGTTCGTGAATTTTTTGCCGATCTGCCACCCGAAGCCCTCGGCGAAGCAGCCATTCAATAAACCTCGCTTTGTATGGCTTCGAGGAGTTCAGGAGCGGGCAACGGAACGTCGGGCCGGGAGGTGGGCAACTCCGGCAGGCTGTCCAGAAAGGACTGAGCATAGTGCTGTGTGGCCGACAACAGCGCGTCGGAGGGTTCTTGGTCTGGTGTGTGTAGCGTCGTCATGACTTTTTTGTCAGTACACCTCACCCCGCGCGGCTTTGAGCGTGTTCTGCATCAGCGAGCAGATAGTCATCAGGCCGACACCACCGGGAACGGGCGTGATGAAACTGGTTTTGGGAGCCACCTCATCAAATTTTACGTCGCCTTTCAGCGCGAAACCGCTTTTCTTGCTGGCATCCACTACGCGCTCCAGCCCTACGTCAATGACTACAGCCCCTTCTTTCACCATATTGGCGGTGATGAATTCGGGTTTGCCAAGGGCAGCAATCAGGATGTCGGCGGTGCGGCAGATGGCGGGCAGGTCCTGCGTGCGGCTGTGGGTAAGCGTAACGGTGCAGTTGCCGGGGTAGGTGTTGCGCTGCATTAGTATGCTCATCGGTAATCCTACAATCTGGCTCCGGCCCACCACGACGCAGTGCTTACCCGCCGTTTTTATATCGTAGCGCTGCAGCATCTCCAGAATACCCTGGGGCGTAGCCGATACGTAGGCGGGTAGCCCCTTGGCCATGCGCCCGATGTTAACGGGGTGAAAACCATCCACGTCTTTGGCTGGGTCGATGGTTTCCATAACGCGGTTGGGGTCGATGTGGTCGGGGAGGGGCAACTGCACGATCAGCCCGTCCATGTCGGGATTGTTGTTTACCCGGCGTACGGCGTCGAGGAGTTCGGTTTCGGTTACGTCTGGCTCAAAGCGGATTAGCGTAGAATGCATGCCTACCTCTTCGCAGCTTTTCATTTTACTGGCCACGTAGGTTTCTGACCGTCCGGCGGTGCCAACGAGGATAGCCACCAGGTGCGGAATTTTGCCACCCGCTTCGCGTATCTGCGTCACTTCTGCTTTGATTTCTGCTTTGATCTGCGCCGAAAGGAATTTGCCGTCTAATAGCTGCATGCGTTTTTCGTTTATCGCTGTATAGGTAAAGTGGGTCTTACAAAGGTAGACCAGATGCATGATATCGGGTGTATAATGCATAGCTGACGCAGGAGAAATGACGAGTCAGTCACGCATTGTGCGTCAGCTATGCCAGCGTAGTCCGGTACGTTTCAAACAAGGCTTGGTTGGCCAGTTTATCGGTCTTAATCTCTAATAGTTTAGCCTGAGAGTCGGGCCGGAAGAAGTTGGGTACGAGGGATGTTAACGATTCGGATGTGTCACACGTAAAATAGGTTACATGCGCGTCCATAGCCGTGCGTTCGGCGGTGTAGCCGTGGGGCGTCTCGAAATATGTTTCCAGTTCGGGTTGCTGCCGGGAGCCGTCAATGATTCGGAAGATGTGGCCGGCGTCGTTGTTGAGCAGTACAATACGTAGATTGGGCGGGACGGGTGCGGACCACAGAGCGTTACGGTCGTAGAAAAAAGCCACATCGCCAATCAGCAGCGTCACAATCCGGTCGGTGGTCAGGGCTGCACCTACGGCGGTACTCAAACAACCGTCAATACCACTAACCCCCCGGTTAGCCCATACCCGCACGTTTGTTTGCCCACTCAGGCCGCAGAGATTGGCGTAGCGCACGGGCATACTGTTGGCCAAGTGCAGTTCTGAGTGGTCTGGCAGCGTATCGAATAGCATCTGCACGGCCAGCCAGTCGGCCAGGGGCGCAGGGGTATTGGCAACTGGCCCTTTGAGGAGTTGAGCAACGCGCCGGGCTGCCTGCCCGTCGAGGGTTTGCCAGCGGTGTAAGAAAGCGTGGGAATCGTCGTCATCGTCGCCCTGTAAAAATTGCTGGTAGTCGAGGTCAGCGAATAGTTTTTCCAGGAAGGGCAGGGGCGAGGCTCCAATCAGTGTAGTCAGACTCTGAAACGAATCCTGGATGCGGGTGGGGGCCGGGTCGAGGTGCCAGTGCTGCCGGGCCGGGTAGTTTCGAAAGAAGGTTTTCAGGCTGCGGGTCAGAAACGAGTTACCCAGTGTAATAAGCAGGTCGGGCCGCAGTGATTCGGCAACGTCTTCGCCCAGGTTAGCCAGCCCAGTGTCGGTATGGGTAATAAACGACGTACCGGATAGGTTGCTGATGATCTCGCCCACAACGGGTACGCCGAATTCCTCGCTGAGTTTGGTCAGCAGAGAGATCAGCGCCGGGTTGTGTGGCATCTGCCCGACGGCAATCAGAATTTTTTCGCTGGTATCCCATTCATTCAGCAACCGGTGCCAGGTTTCGGCAGAAAGCGTTGGCTCTCCCGTCAGGGTCTCGATAACCCGTACCGATCCAAAGGTAAACGAATCGTCGGCAGTAGGGTAGAAGGGTTCGCGCAGGGGTACGTTAATATGTACCGGCCCGGTGGGTTGCTGCTGACTGAGCATGACGGCTTCGTTCACTGTTCGCTCGATAAACCAGCGGCTGTCGGCGTGGGCGTAGTCGGCGGGGAGGTCGTAGCTGCGTTTTACATGCGATCCAAATACGTCGGGCTGGTGCATGGTCTGTCCGTCCTGTTGATGCAGCCACTCGTGGGGGCGGTCGGCGGTGAGCAACAGCAGTGGTACCTGTTGAAAATACGCTTCTACTACCGCCGGAGCCAGGTTATACACCGCACTACCCGACGTACAGATAATGGCTACTGTGCGCTCTGTTTGCTGCGCTATACCCAGTGCCACGAACCCCGCCGAGCGTTCGTCGGCCCGGACGTGTACCCGCAGGTGTGGATGTCGGGCCACGGCCAGCGTTAGCGGAGCTGAACGCGAGCCCGGCGAGACGAGTACATCGGTAATACCTTTTCGGTAGAGTAGTTCAGCAATGTCAACGATAGGTTGTAGAACGGGCATTCCTTCTTTAATTATGAGTTATGAATTATAAACTATGACCGGGCCGGCGTACCAGTTGGCTTTCGCCAGTTCATTTGCGCCACCCAATTCATAACTCATAACTCACAATTTATAATTCATAATTCAGGATTGCGTTTCTTTGTTTAGAAACTTGCCAATGCGCCATGAATCTTGCTTTTGATAACGAAAAAGAAATCCAGCTCAAGTCCTTTATCGGGGCTTTGGTTATTAGTCTGCTGCTGCTGGCGGCTCTGTTTTTGATTAGCCTTACGCAGCCTGCTGCTCCCAATCCGCCCCCCATCGAGTTTATCGAGGTCAATTTTGGTACAATGGATCGGGGTAGCGGCAAAATTCAGACGTATAACAAACCGTCGGACTCCCCGAATCCTGCTGACGTAAAACCGTCGGACGAACGCCCGAAGCGAGACGTCGCACCGTCCAAAGTTAACACGACACCCCGTTTGGAACGTACCCGCGCCACACCCACGCCAACCGTGGCTGATGCAAAACCCGCGAAGGCGCCTACCGAGAAACCTGATATTGTCAGCAAGGTAGCGAGTCCCGTTACGGTGGCCGAGCGGCCCGAACCTAAGCGCACGGCCCCGGCCAAACCGACACCGGCTGCCGAACGGCCTGCCCCACCGGTAGAAGCCAAAAAGGAAGCCCTGGTCAACAACGACGCGCTGTTTAAAAAATCGTCGGGTGGGGGTGGTTCCAATGGTACGGTCGGGAAAGCCTCTGGTACGGGTGGTAATAACAATGGCGACGACGCCAGCGGGGTAGGCGACAAGGGTAACCCGAATGGCAAGATCGACGCCAAAGAATTTTACGGTACGCCCGGTGGCTCAAAAACGGGCGTGGCTTTCGACGTATCGGGCTGGTCGATGGCGTCGCGCCCTAATGTAAATGACGATTCTGATGAAACGGGAAAGATTGTTTTTCTGATTACGGTCGATAGCAGTGGCGACATTATCAGTGTCAAAACTCGTCAGACTACCGTTAGCCCCGTCGTTGTCGATCAATACCGCAAGGCGGTGCAGCGGCTTAAACTCCGGCCCAAAGGCGGAGCCACGCCCCCCACCGCTACCGGAACCATCACCTTCATTATCACCTCCAAGTAAATGCATTTTTCGGAAGCAATCGATTACCTGTATAGTCGACTCCCCGTGTTTCACCGAATCGGCCCTAAGGCTCTGAAGCCTGGTTTGGATAACACCCTGCAACTCTGTGCCGAATTGGGTAACCCGCAAACTAAATTCCGTAGTATCCACGTGGGTGGTACTAATGGAAAGGGAAGTACGGCGCATATGCTGGCAGCAGTGTATCAGTCGGCGGGATACCGGGTCGGGTTATATACTTCGCCCCATCTCAAATCATTTACCGAACGTATTCGAATTAACGGTCAGCCTATTTCCGAGGACGTCGTGGCGGAATTTGTAACCCGGCACCAGTCTTTGATCGAAACCATTGAACCATCATTTTTTGAAGTGAGCGTAGCGATGGCCTTCGATTACTTTGCTCAGGCAGCCGTCGATATTGCTATTGTTGAGGTGGGGCTGGGGGGACGGCTGGATTCGACCAACATAATTACGCCACTTATGTCGGTCATTACCAATATTGGCTACGATCATACCGAAATTCTGGGGGATACATTGCCCGCCATTGCCGCCGAAAAAGCCGGTATCATCAAGCCGGGCGTTCCTGTCGTTATCAGCGAAACACAGACTGAAACCACCCCGGTCTTTAGCAAAAAAGCCAGCGATGAACAGGCATCCATCCTGTTTGCCGATACGCGCTACACTGTACTAGACGACGGGCTGGCTAACGGGGTCCGGCAGGTAAGGGTCACGCGCGATGGTATGCCGCCTATTGCCCTCGATCTGGCCTTGGCTGGTACATACCAACTCCGAAATTTACCCGGCGTTTTAGCTGCTATCGATGGGCTACAGTCTTTGCTTCCCGTTGCCGAAGCAGACCTGCGGTATGGGCTACGTTCGGTTGTTTTGCTGACTGGATTGCTGGGTCGTTTCCAGCAACTTGTCGGCAGCCCGCTCGTCATTGTTGATACCGCCCATAATGAGCCGGGGTTGCAGGCTATGATGGAGACCGTAGCCTTGATGGACTATAGTCGGCTACATATTATAATAGGTGTTGTATCAGATAAATCCGCTGGTCCTTTGTTAGAGGCTCTGCCCAGCCAGGCCATCTATTACTTTTGCCAGGCCGACTCGCCCCGTGCTCTGCCCGCTATGCTGTTGCAGACAGAGGGCTATGCATTAGGTCGTTATGGCGAGAGCTACTCGAATGTAAATGTAGCCCTGGAAGCCGCGCGTGAGGAAGCACTTCCAACTGATTTAATCTTAATTACTGGCAGCAATTACGTTGTTGCCGAATTGACCGATTTATAACCGTGACCCGTCGTAAACAACACCGGTTTCTTCAGAATACTGCCAGCTCTAATGTTATTGAACGAGGTAAGCCGTTTTACCTGACTTGTAAAGGCAATTGGCGAGTTGACTATTTCACAAACAACAACCCGATTGTGCTTGAACTGGCTTGCGGTAAAGGTGAATATACGGTGGGACTTGCGCAGGCATACCCTGACGTAAATTTTGTTGGTGTCGATATTAAAGGTGACCGTATTGCACGAGGTTCAGCTATAGCCCAGACTAATGGATTGACTAACGTTGCCTTCCTCCGGACGGACATTATCTATCTGCGGGATTTCTTTTCCGATGGAGAGGTAAATGAGATCTGGATTACGTTTCCGGATCCCCAGCCCCGTCCTAAACAGGAAAAGCACCGGTTAACCCATCCACGTTTTCTGACCATGTATAACGAAGTATTAGCTCCTTCAGGAACGCTTCATTTGAAGACGGACAGTTCTGATTTGTTCGCTTATAGTGTTCACAGTATTAAACAGTTCGGGTTGCTTAACTTACTTACTACAACAGACCTTTATGATTCTCCATTGAATGATATTCACCTTGGTATAAAGACAAAGTACGAACAACTGTTTCATGATCAGGGATTTACAATCAGCTATTTACAATGTAAAACGCCCATGTAAACTGAATTGCATGGGCGTTTTACATTGTGTACGAACCAAAGTCACTTTTCGATAGTTCACATTTGTAAATAACATTAATTTTACTTTTGTGAACATCGAGTTTTCATTATTGATTTAGAAAAGCTTGCTGATTAAATCAGCAACACGGCTGGAATAGCCGTATTCGTTATCATACCAGCCTACCACTTTGGCCAGCGTTCCGTTAACGGTTGTGAGCTGCGAATCAAAGACGCAGGAATGCGGATTACCAATAATGTCAATTGAAACGAGAGGATCAACGCTGTATTCCATGATGCCTTTCATCTTGCCTTCGGATGCTTCTCTCATGGCATTATTAATTTCTCCAACCGTTGCTTCTTTCTTAAGAATCACGGTCAGATCCGTTAGCGATCCATCGGGTGTGGGTACACGCATGGCGTTACCATCCAGTTTTCCTTTGAGTTGAGGAAGTACCAGACCCACTGCTTTTGCGGCACCTGTGGATGTTGGCACGATGGATAATGCTGCCGCACGTGCCCTTCTAAGGTCAGAGTGCGGAGCGTCCTGTAGGTTTTGGTCAGCCGTGTAGGCATGGATTGTGGTCATGTACCCTTTCTCAATGCCAAATAAGTCGTCGAGTACCTTAGCCATAGGTGCCAGGCAATTGGTCGTACATGAGGCATTTGAAATGATCGTTTCCTCGCCTGTTAGTGTGTCATCATTTACGCCTAAGACTACGGTTGGAATATCACCTTTAGCAGGAGCGGAGATCACTACTTTTTTAGAACCTGCCTGTAAGTGCATACCTGCTCCATCCTTATCGACGAAATGGCCTGTCGATTCGAGAACTACATCAATGTTCAACTCTTTCCAGGGCAGCTTTCTTGGATCGCGTTCTGCATAAGCATGAATCGTTTTCCCATTGACAGAGATGCTGCTATCGTCAGATGCTACTGTGCCATCGAACCGTCCATGTATCGAATCGTACTTGAGTAGATGAGCAAGTGTTGCGTTGTCAGTAAGATCATTGATAGCAACTATCTCAACGTTGTCCTTTTTCAGAAGTTGTCTGAAAGATAGTCTTCCTATACGGCCAAAACCGTTAATGGCAACTCGAATTTTAGTCATGGATTTTAATAGGTTTGTTTCCGGGTCAAATATACTGATTATATAGAAGTCAGGAACGAGACGGCCTTAGTAATTAAACTCTTTAGCATTTTTACTTCAATCTAAAATTTAGTAATTAAGGAGTATAAACGCCGTTTTATTAGTAAATCCCTACACTTTTACTACTTAGAATGGCCTTTCAACCCCATAATACTAACATAAATAGTATATTTGTTTGTTTTACTAATTTTTAGCAGTTATATTACTAATAATAGGGTATATTTTTAGTAGAAGCTTGGTCTGTTTATGGTACGGCTGGAAGAGGAGGGGAGGAATTCAATGAGAGGTACTGATGTAGGTCGTAAACAACCAAAAGGTGGAAACCTTATCAGGCGTTATCTTCGTTAGTTTGGTATAAGCCGCCCATAAATTATCACGAACATACTCTGCACTTTTCAGTCTAATGCTCGGCAAGTATGAGGTACATTCTTTCGCTTGCTGATAAAAAAGTGCTAAACAAAAACACATCACCACATGTGACATAAAGGGGATCAAATAGATGTGTGTATAAACTCAGAAGCACACCTAGTTGATATTACAGCAACGGTTAAAAAATCGGACTTTATAAAATTGTAAGACAGGGCTTTCCTATGAAAAGATACACCATCCTAAAAGCTTCATAGGAACGACATATGAGCTAAATATATCGTTCCTACGGAGTCCTTTGCTACTGTAGCCCCAGTTCTACAGGAATTACATGCCTACAACATTTTTGTAAAAAAGCCCTGCGGTACTTATATGTGCATCACGCGAGACTAATGGCGGTGGAATAAGTGGACAGCAGGGAGACCAATATCATTCTGGTTTTTCGATAACCAAATGCAATAATCTCTGTCATCTACGATGGAGAAGGTACGATATATTTTAATTGTAATGGTACGTACTATACTTTTGGTGAATAGTCAAGTTATATAAGTACATCATACTATCATGACCAAATATTCTTCGGCACAACCAATAAG
>Ga0105045_10000122_pt1 | contig 44364 bp, 30 predicted proteins | sample MAT02_FD_78089 | JGI IMG/M metagenome (GOLD analysis project Ga0105045, IMG submission 78089) | Freshwater microbial communities from Lake Fryxell liftoff mats and glacier meltwater in Antarctica - MAT-02 (megahit assembly) | ecosystem: Environmental > Aquatic > Freshwater > Ice > Liftoff...
CGCCTTACATGCCGTCCAACACTATGAATTGTTGATATGCCACAGCATCGTATGAATTTGTTTTCGGCGCTCCATTAGCACTACCACGAAAATCACTACGCTGGTTACTTCGCTTGTAGCCCATCACAGGAATTGGTTTGGTATCGACCAGATAGGTCGTATCTTGCCCAACCCCCGCTTCTAGCACCCAATCACGCCTTATCGCCTCAAGCAAATAACGCAACCCTTTAGCACGACGATTAAATTGACTTTGGTCTAATAACTGCGGGAAAAGATAGCCATAATTTGACCGAATATAGGCTAAATACTGTGCTTCGGCTGGGTATGGCACAAATTCTTGACTCATCATCAGGGTCATCATCTCACTATCGCTAAAACTTGGTTTGCGTCCTGTTTTTCCTGACAACAGCCATTGCCCTTTTTCTTGATACCAATCGTCAACTTGCACATAAACAATTGTCAAAAGTGTTTCTATGGATATACTATTCATGAGGCTTTTCTCCTGTACTGGTTTGTTTGGTAACTACCATTTTGGAGTTTAGCCTCTTTTTGTCAACCCTATTTCACATAAGGCGTGAGGTTATAAAATTTATCCCGATGTTTCTGCTTTATGTGCCTTCATCACTTCTTCAGCGATATTGCTCGGCACTTTTTCGTAATGCGAGAACATCAACCGGTAAATCCCGCGCCCACCCGACATAGACCGCAAATCGTTGCTATAGCGCAACATCTCTGCCAGTGGCACTTGGGCATTAATCACCGTTTTGAGTCCTAGCGTATCCATCCCCTGCACCCGTCCGCGCCGTGTATTCAGGTCGCCCATAATATCGCCCATCATGGCTTCTGGCACAGCAATCTGCACATTCATAATCGGCTCTAATAACACGGGTCCGCCATCTAAAAATGCCTCTTTGAAGGCTTCACGCCCTGCGATTTGGAAGGCAATATCTTTTGAATCTACCGGATGTTCTTTACCATCAAACGCGACTGCCCGCACATCCACAATCGGATACCCCGCAATCACGCCACCATCCAACACGCTCACAATCCCTTTTTCGATGGATGGCAAGAAGCTATGGGAGATTGCCCCACCGACAATTTTTGTCTCATAGACAAAACCACCCCCTGGATTGGGTTCAACACGAAGCGATACTTCACCAAATTGCCCAGAACCACCCGTTTGTTTTCTATGCCGATAGGTGGTACTGGCGGTCTTGGTGACAGTTTCTCTATAGGGGACTCTTGGCATGTGGGTATCCATCCCAACACCGAGTCTTTCGGCACGGCTAATCGCCAACGACACATGAATTTCACCCAAGCCTTCTAATATGACCTGTTTGGTATCGACATCTTGTCGCCAACGCAATGTGGGGTCTGCATCGCATAAATTGGTGAGAATCACCCCCATTTTGGCGCTATCGGCTTGGGTGCGCGGGGTGAGTGCCACCGCATAAATTGGCTCTGGAAAATCTGGCGTGACAATTGTGAAGCGGTCTTTGCCACAAATCGTATCGCCCGTTTTGGTCTTGGTAAGTTTTGCCACCACCCCAATATCGCCAACGTGCAAAGTGTCTACGGGAATAGTCTCTTTTCCGCGCACATCGAGCAATTGGTTAAACCGTTCATCTAGCGCAGATTTAGAATTGTGATACACACTGCCACCCGTCATCATCCCAGAAAAGATGCGGAAATAGGTGAGCGTACCAACATATTTATCGGTGGTCGTCTTAAACACATACGCCGCCAACGGACCATCTTCTTTTTGTGGTGCAGTGAGGTAATTGAGTTCCTCATTGCCCTCACGATGAATCCCAACACGACGGTCTGTGGGAGCAGATGTATACACAATAAGGGCTTCCATGAGGGGGTATGTGCCGATATTCTTTGTGCCAGAGGTCACGAATACAGGCACCGTATTCAGTTCATGATTGCGGGCGGCTTTCCGCATCCCATCGCGGATTTCTTCGGTGGTCAATTCGCCTGTGGTAAAATATTTTTCGATATAATCATCATCGGCTTCGGCGGCGGCTTCTACCAAAAAGTTATATGCTTCTTCTACTTCATCTTGATAGTCGGCGGGCAAATCTGCCCGTTCACGCCCAACATCATAGTAGGCTTTTTTTGTCTGGACGTTGATAACACCCTTAAAATTGGCTTCTTTGCCAATCGGCAACATCACAGGCACAAATTTATGGTCGGTAAAAGTAGCGCGTAACCCGTCTAGGGTACGCTCAAAATCGGCATTTTCTCTATCCATTTTGTTGATGACCACGATAATCGGTTGCAAGTAGGTCTTGGCATAATCCCACGCGAGTTCTGTCCCCACTTCCACACCAGACACCGCATCTACCACGACAATCACGGCATCCGCCACACGAATCGCGTTTTTAATCTCACCCTGAAATTCTGATGAACCGGGTGCATCGAGGACATTCACTTTATGGTCGTCATATTCAAGGGGGATAAGCGAGGTGGAGAGTGAAATACCGCGTGATTTTTCATCCTCGTCCCAATCAGAGACGGTAGACCCATCTTCCACACGCCCCATACGGGTCAACTTGCCAGTGTTAAATAATAAGGCTTCTATTAACGATGTTTTGCCACAACCCTGATGCCCAACCAATGCCACATTCCGTAGTTTTTCTGATAAATATTCCCTCATGAGAATTGAATCCTCCGATATATAAAAAAATGGACTATTTTTTGATGTAAAATTGTTATTCAGTTAACGTGATTTTAATCCGCTATTCAAAATGTGTCAAAAAGACGGTTACGAATATAGGGTATGTCATCATAAAGTTGTGAAGAATATCACCATTAGGCATATCCTATGATTTCCAGTTGAGGATATAGTCCCTACAGAAAACCGCCCCCCTCATGTTAAAATAGGCATGTTATTCATCGGTCAATCAATAGGATAAAAAACGCCAATGACACAATCCGATTTTCTCTTTCGTGGAAATTTATCTCACTTAGACCCTGATGTGGCAGAGCTGATTCGCCACGAGACCGCCCACCAAGCTCGTTATCTGATACTCATCCCGTCCGAAAGCACTATCCCAGAAGCCGTGCGCGAGGCGCTCAGTTCTGCATTCCATAATATTTATGCAGAGGGCTATCCGTTGGAAAGCACCCGCACCATGACCGAAGCAGAAATTTTGGATTATAACGCCCGCTTAACTGAATATCGGCGTGGGGCAGATTTGCGCTATTACAAAGGCACAGAATATGCCAATATCGTAGAGTCACTCGCTCGTCGGCGTGCCGCAGAAGTATTTTCTGCCAATGGCTTTTCTGCCGATTCGCTCTATGTCAATGTCCAGCCACTATCGGGCGCACCCGCCAATAGTGCTGTGTATACCGCCCTCATCAAACCGGGTGATGTCATCATGGGCATGGATTTAATCATGGGGGGGCATCTTACACACGGTAGTCCTGTCGCCCGTAGTGGCAAGCAATATACGGTGGTGAGCTATGGCATTAACCATGAAACTGGCGATATTGATTATGACCAAATGATGCGCCTTGCGATGGAACACAAGCCAAAAATCCTCATTGGTGGCTATAGTAGCTTTCCCTATCAAGCCGATTGGGCAAAATATCGCGCCGTAGCAGATGCTTGTGGCGCATATTTATTAGCAGATATTGCCCATGTCGCGGGATTGGTCGCCGCGGGGGTATATGCAAGCCCTGTGGGGATTGCTGATATTGTCACATTTACCACCCATAAAACACTCGGTGGACCGCGCGGCGCAATTATCATCACCCACCGCAAAGACCTCGCTGGAAAACTTGATAGAGGCGTATTCCCTGGCGAACAAGGTGGACCGCACATGAATAGCATCGCGGCATTGGCTGTGGCACTTAAACTCGCCAATACCGACCAATTCCGCACCCTACAGACCCAAACCGTTGCCAATGCTTCCCGCTTTGCAGAACGCATGGAAGCGCGTGGCATCAAAATTGCCTATGGCGGCACAAATACCCACCTATTTAATGTGGATTTACGCCCCATTGTGGGCGCAGACGGCACAACCCTCAGTGGCGATATGGCGGCGCGGATTTTGGACTTGTGCGGCATTGTACTCAATCGCCAGACCATCCCAGGGGATACCAGCGCCCTCAAGCCCAACGGCATCCGTATCGGCACGCCTTGGATTACCCAACGTGGCTTTGGATTTGCCGAAATTGATGAACTGGCAGATATTATGGCGGATGTGTTGCTGGCTTGCATCCCCTATAGCTACACAGGGCGTAAGGGTGAAGAAGCACGCGCCAAATTGCCGTTTGATGTGTTGCAAGATGCCCGTACCCGTGTGAAAAATCTGGCGGAGCGTGTCGGTATAGATACCGATGCGGTTGCCGATGATTATCCGCATTTTCATACCCTCGCGCCGATGGATAAAGGCGAAAATTGGAGGTCATTGCGGGTTATCGGCGAAAAAGCCACCGCCTTTTTGGATATTGCCCTCAGTAGCGATGTCACTGCCCTGTCTGATGGTCAAAAACAATTTACCAGCGTCTATACCCCAAGCGGATACACCCTCGCAAACGGTCTTATCACCCGCGTGAACGTTACTACCTATGACCTACACCTAGAACGCAATGCGGAATATGTGGCAGGGTGGCTACGTTCACTGTCTGATGGCTTTGTGCTGATAGATACCCAAGACCCTTATGCGCGGATTCCGGGACCTGTGGATGTCTTGGTGATGGGCAATGCTATTCCACAAACCCTACACCCTGTCACTCCTGCCCAAAAAGCCTTTTTTATCGGCATGAATAAATCCAATGCGCCCGAAGCCCTCCCCCAATTCACATGGACAGAGGTCGAATCAGATCCCCTGCTCCGCACCAGCCTACACGATACCCATAAGGCGTTGGGTGCGAAGATGGTGGGATTTGCGGGATATGACATGCCCGTATGGTATACATCCGTCACAGAAGAACATCTCGCAGTCCGCAAAGGGGCAGGCATTTTCGATGTCACCCACATGGGCGTGTGGGATATAAAAGGTGCGGGTACAGTGGCATTTTTGGATACCATCACCACCAATGACGTGCCAAGCCTAGAGGTTGGCGCATCGCACTACACCTATTTTCTGGATGTGGATGGCGTGCCGTTGGATGACCTGATGATTTATCGTCTGGCAAATGACCATTTCTTGGTGGTCGTCAATGCCTCTAATAACGATAAAAATTGGGCGTGGGTGACTGGGATTCGGGATGGTAGCGTGCAAATAGACCCCACCAACCCCACCCGCGTTTTGGGCATGACCAATTTTGAACTGCGCGATTTGCGTGCGCTATCTTCTGGCGATGACCGCCGTGTGGATGTCGCCGTGCAAGGTCCAAAAAGCAAGGATATGCTCATCGCATTGGGCGCATCTGAGGATGATATTGCCAAACTGAATAAACTGGCATGGGCAAGTGTAATGAGTGGCACATTTGGCGGATTTAACCTTATCGTCTCGCGCACAGGCTATACAGGAGAACGGGTGGCGTATGAAGTATTTGTCCATCCCGCACAAGCCCCTGCCTTGTTTAAGGCGTTAGTAGATTTGGGTGTAACCCCCTGCGGACTCGCCGCCCGCGATAGTCTGCGTACAGAGGCAGGATTGCCTCTCTATGGGCATGAACTCGGTGGCGATTTGGCATTATCGGCGGGTGATGCGGGTTTTGGCAGTTATGTCAAAATCTATAAACCGTTTTTTGTGGGCAGAGGGGCATATATCGCCCGTGAAATCGCCCGTACTGCCCAAGTTATCCGCTTCCGCATAGATGCCAAAGGCGCACGTCCCCCACACGCTGGCGACCCATTGGTAGACAAAAAAGGGCGTGTGGTCGGTGTTGTAACCAGTTGTAGCATAGATAGCGATGGCTATCAATTGGGTCAGGCGTATGTCAAATTTGACTATATGGCAGAAGGCACACAATTAGGTATTTTTGCAGGTGCGGGTAAATCTAAGCCGATTAATCTGGCAGATGCCAATTTGGGGGGCAAAATCGCCGTCCCAGAACCTGTGACCGTCCTCAGCCGTTTCCCCAAGAAAAAATAATTTCCTCAAAAGGCGGATGCACCAGCACCCGCCTTTTTTAACAACGCAGTTAGAGGATGAAGTATCTGGCTAATTCTTTGTGGCTGATATACGAGGTTAAAACCCAATACCTTTAAGTTAGCGTTTTTTCGGCAGGCGCTAAAGCACCTGCCTAGTATCTGTAAAACCTGATAATTGGTGTGTCTCACAATTGATGCGGAATTTATCCCCACTCCCACCCCTTCCCAAACGCTTGGGGAGGGGTTTTGCCTGATTATTTATGAGATACACCAATTAATCGCCAGAAGCATCGGCTTCTGTGACGATGGTAGGGAGTGTCTCGGCTGGAACATCATCCGCTTTGGGAACTCTGCCCAATGAGAAGTGACCACTGCCACCTTTTTCAAAGCGTGGGTCATTGTTCATCCCCAAAATCGCCAACATTTCTTCTTGCTCAATGATTTCTTGTACCAGCAGGGCTTCTGCGAGAGCAATCAGCTTATCTTTATTCTCGGTGAGGAGTGCAATGGTTTGCTCATGGGCTTGTTTAATCACACTACGTACTTCGGCATCAATTTCTGAGGCGGTTTCTTCGCTATAACTCTTCCCTTGAGAAAGTGAGTATCCTAAGAAGGGTTGGCGTTCATCATCACCAAAATTCATCAAGCCAAAACTTTCGCTCATGCCAAATTGCGAGACCATCCGCCGAGCGAGGTCGGTGGCACGGCGCAGGTCATTTTCTGCCCCTGTGGTTATTTCTTTGATGATGATTTCTTCGGCGGCACGTCCACCCAAGAAGGTCATAATTTTGGTATGCAGATACCCACGCGAGTAATTTCTACGGTCAGATTCTGGCATATAGGCGGTCACGCCCAATGCTTGCCCACGCGGGACGATGGTCACTTTGAGGACAGGGTCGCTATTTGGCAACAGTACCGCCATCAGCGCATGACCCGCCTCATGATATGCCACGACACGGCGTTCATTGGCATCTGAAAGCGGCGGGCTTTCTGTGCCGAGTACGATACGGTCAAAGGCATTAGAAAAGTCGCGCATCGAAATGCGTTTGGCGTTACGCCGTGCGGCATTGAGGGCGGCTTCGTTGGCTAGATTCGATAAATCTGCCCCAGAAAAGCCGATTGTGCCTCTGGATAAATCGTCTAGGTTCACGTTGGAATCGAGTGGTTTTCCGCGTGTATGAATCTTCAAAATTTCCAGACGACCTTTTTTATCTGGCAATCCAACCGTGACCTGACGGTCAAAGCGTCCCGGACGCAATAGGGCAGGGTCTAATACATCGTGGCGATTGGTCGCCGCCATGATGATGACGCTTTCGGTTTGGTCAAAGCCGTCCATTTCTGCCAACATTTGGTTGAGGGTCTGCTCACGTTCATCGTGACCACCACCCAAGCCAGCACCACGTTGGCGACCAACCGCATCAATTTCGTCTATAAAGACGATGCTAGGGGCATTATCACGGGCGCGTTTGAATAAATCCCGCACACGCGATGCACCGACACCGACAAACATCTCGACAAATTCAGAAGCGGCGATGCTAAAAAACGATACACTGGCTTCACCAGCGACAGCACGCGCCAAGAGGGTTTTACCGGTACCGGGAGGTCCGATGAGCAAAACACCGCGTGGAATCCGTGCGCCGAGTGCAATATATTTTTCTGGTTCTTTGAGAAAGTCTACAATTTCGGTCAATTCGACTTTGGCGGCATCTTGCCCTGCCACATCGTTAAATGTGACCTGTGGACGTTCTATGGTGTATTCACGGGCTTGTGTCCGACCAAAACCCATCGCGCTACCCATTTGGCGTTGCGCTCTGCGAGCCGTCCACACCAAAAAGCCGATGATGAGCAATAACGGCACAAAGTTGAGGAGAATATTCAAAATGGCAGGGGTATCGTTGATAGCATAATCAATCACTGCCCCACTCTCATTAAGTGGAAAGAGCAATTGCTCTTGGGCGGTCTCTGTGGGGACAATCACCGAAAAGTTGGTGACATTTTGTACGATGTTATTAGTCGTGGTTACGCGCACAGGGCTAATGAATGTCCCAGTGGCTTCACCCCCGCGAAAGGTGATGCGTTGAACATTGTTATTTTGTGCTTGGTCGAGGACAACGGAATAACCTACAGTGATACCCCCCCCCCCAGCGGTGGGTGTGCCACCCATGAGCATCAAAAAGACCCATGTCAAGCCAAAAATGATGAGGGCGGGCCAAACCCACTTGCGCCAATCTTGGGGTGGCTGTGGATTATCGGATTGTGGATCTTCATCTTTACGTGGTTTGTTATTGTTATTTGGAAATTGCATCTTTTTGGATACCTTATCGTTAGCGACTATTTTCGCAATTATAAAGGTGGACTATTAGAAGCACACAAGAAACACCTCATGGCTAAATGAGATTATCTTTTTGCCACTAACAAAAATTTGTTTTTATGGCAATCCACACTATAATTATAGTCTACGCTTGTTAAGGGATAATTAGAATGGCAAATCAAAACTCTAACCAACCGAATGATAGTGAAAATGCCATTATGCGGGCATTGGAAGAATCGAATAGCACTTCTCCTACCACCATTAGCGAGGCGCGTGGGTTGGTGGGGAAGATGATTCAAGCCCTTGAACAGACCAAAGCCGATGGCACATCAACACAAGAGGCAAAAAAAATCATCTCTGGCGCAGAAGTTGAGCCACCGTGGTTATTGCAACAATTTTTTCAGGGTGATATTAAGATAGACGAAGAACTCAGTGGGCGTTTTCCTGCCTTGCCTGTGATGTCTACGATTAAGACACGGATAGCAGGGACAAAAATGCCACGCGGGGTTGCGATGCTCTCTGCCCAAGATAATTCGGCAGGTGTGATTTTTGATGCCGATAAGACCTCGCGCATGGTGCAGTTGTCTTTTATCACCAATTCGATGCTCAGTTTGCGCTTTAGCCTACGGAGTTTGAATAATGTAGATAGGGCGCGGTGGGTCACACTGATGAAGCGCGAAAAAGGCGGTGTGGCGTTTTTGTGGGGTCCAAAACGTTGGGAAGAGGACTATATCATCAGCGTATCTAAACGGTACTATACCAGCCTATTCGCTTTTTCTACCCGACATTATGAGGCGGCGGTGCGCCTGATTCCAGAAGTGACTATCAACCTTGTAGAATGGCTAGAAGAATTTTGGAACGAAGACCCCCCCGTGCTACCTGCTGATGAACCGACCTCAACCATACTTGATTCGTGGTAAATCAGTCATTGCACTCCTAAAAGGTGGCGGATATACGAGCCATTTTCGTTCCGAAAAGTGCCTCTAGTCCGCCATTACACAGCAGACGGGTGGTTTTTGTAATGGCGAACTAGCAAAGCGTATGTCTGCCACAGTCTAAAATGCCCCCATTATGTTCCCTATTGTGACGTATAATCTTAAATCGGTGAAAATAAATGAATAAACTCCAAAACGAGACCAGCCCCTATTTATTGCAACACAAAGATAACCCTGTTGAGTGGTATCCGTGGGGCAACGAGGCATTGCAACGCGCTATCACAGAAGATAAGCCGATTTTGCTCAGTGTGGGCTATAGCGCGTGTCATTGGTGTCATGTGATGGCACACGAAAGTTTTGAACACGCCGAAACCGCCAAAATGATGAATGAGTGGTTTATCAATATCAAAGTAGACCGCGAAGAACGTCCCGATGTGGATGCCATCTACATGGAAGCCGTGCAAGCCATGACAGGGCATGGTGGGTGGCCCATGACGGTGTTTTTATTGCCCGATGGTCACCCATTTTATGGCGGGACATATTATCCGTTGGAACGGCGTTATGGGATGCCTGCTTTTCGTGATGTGTTAAGCGGTGTGCATGATGCTTTTATCAATCGGCGCAATGAAGTGAGCCAAATGGCGGGTAATCTTACGCAGTCACTGAATCGGAGTATTTTGGGGATTGGTGGCGATGCCGAGTCACTCACTATCGCCTTATTAGAACAATCTGCCAAAAGCCTCGCCCGTGATTATGACCGCACCTATGGCGGATTTTCTGGCGCACCCAAATTTCCGCAACCGATGGTGTGGGAGTATCTGCTTCGCTATGCGGTTCATGCAGGAGATAAATCATCTTTGGAGATGGTCACCAACACCCTTACCCAAATGGGACGCGGGGGGATATATGACCAAATCGGTGGTGGATTTGCCCGTTATAGTGTGGATGCGCTGTGGCTTGTGCCTCATTTTGAGAAAATGCTCTATGATAATGCCCAATTGAGCCGCCTGTATTTGCACGCATGGCAAGTGACCCAAGACCCGTTTTTCTCCCGAATTGTCACCGAAACGTATGATTATCTGTTGCGCGAGATGACCGCGCCCAGTGGTGGATTTTATAGCGCCACCGATGCTGATAGTGAAGGCGAGGAGGGCAAATTTTTTGTGTGGAGTATGACGGAATTGCGCGATTTGCTCCCAGACCCCTTGTATGACACCGCCATTGAGGTATTTGGTGTGACCAAAGGCGGTAATTTTGAGGGGCATAATATCCTCACATTGCCGAATCCATCGGATATATCCGCAGAACGACTGAATCTATCCACAGAAATGCTCACGGAGCATATCGCTCTCATCAAAGATAAATTGTATACGGCGCGTTTGCAACGGATTCCACCCGGACTCGATGATAAAATACTCGCGGGGTGGAATGGACTCATGCTCGCCAGCCTTGCAGAGGCATCCCGCGTGCTAAATCGTGCCGATTATCATCAGGCGACATTGCGTTGTGCCGATTTTATGGCGGAACATCTTATCACAGACGATTATCGCTTGTATCGCAGTCATAAAAATGGTGTGAGCAAACTCAATGGCTATCTCGAAGATTATGCCAATACGATTGATGCGTTTTTAGAGGTGTATCAACTCACATTTGATGAAAAGTGGTTCTCGCACGCAATCGGACTCGCACAACGGGTACTGGCGCACTTTAAGACCCCTGATGGTGGATTTTTTGATACGAGTGATGACCACGAGGCGTTGATTGTGCGTCCGCGCACGGTACAAGATAATGCCGTACCCAGTGGCAATAATATGATGGCGAAGCAATTACTCCGCCTATATGCCTATACAGGCGATGCGAAATATCAGGATGAGGCTGTGGGCGCATTGCGTCTATTGACCAATGCGTTGGGGCAATATCCACACGGATTTGGTGAGGCGATGAATGCGGTGGATTTGTTGGCGCGGGGCATAGATGAAATTGCGATTATTGGCGACCCAAAAGCCGACCAGACAAAGGCATTACTGGCAGAAATCAACGGGAAATATCGCCCCAATGCGGTTATCGCCTTGTCGCCTGTAGCGGTGGGGGATGAGCATCAAATTCCGTTATTGCGTGGACGCGGGTTAAAGGGAGAGTTGCCAACGGTGTATGTGTGTCGGGAAATGACGTGCAAATTGCCTGTGAATAGCATAGAGGCGTTGCGCGGGGTGTTGGGTTAGTCGTCCTCTTCATCCATTTTTTTAAGTTCTTCTAAAAATTCGCGTGCCGAAGAAACACGACCTGCTTTCAAATCTTGAAACGCTTCGCGCAAATCGGCTAAAATTTGCTCATCGGGGGTGTCTTCGTATTCTGGCTCATAATAGGCTTCCAGATAGTCGCTGATGAGGGTGTCCACAGACATATTTTTGTCTGGTGCCTCTTGGGTGATGATACGCGCCAATTTTTTGGATAGTGTGATTTGAACAGTCAATGTTTTGGTCGTGATGGTTGGTGTAGACATGATTTTGCTCCTTGTTAACTTTTTTCTATCATAGCATAAAAACGGGTGCATAAATGGCTTTTTGGGTGTATAAAAGATGGCTGTTATCCATTATCCGAAAGGCTACACATGACTTTAACACAAGAGTTATTAACCCGTTATCGTGCCAATCGCCCACTTTCATTGGATGTCTCGTGGGAAGATGAGATTATCTATCCCGCCTATGATGGTTTTTCGATCGCCAACCTTGCACAGACCATTGGGCATATTTTGGGGGCAGATTATCACACCCCATTACACCCCATGCTGGGCATCCCCGCCGATGTTGACCGTGTGGTGTTATTCATTTCTGATGGGGTGGGGTATTTGCGCCTGCAAGACCTCATCCAAACAGACCCAGAAGTCGCAGAATTGGTCACGGCGCTCACCGATGGGCGTGGGGCAATGCCAATCACCTCTATCGCCCCATCCACCACAGTCGCCGCGCTCAATAGTTTTTGGACAGGTGTTGCACCTGCCACACACGGCATTATGGGGACAATTTTGTTTCTGCGCGAATTGGCGATGATGTCTAATATGCTTTATTTTAAGCCCTACATGGGCAATATGCCTGTTGGCACTTTAGAAGCATGGGGATTAGACCCCGCAACGCTCACGCGCACACCGACATTGGGGCAAAAATTGGCAGAACAGGGTATCCCAACACATTTATTATCTGATGCCAATTTGCTCGGTAGCGGATTATCCAAAATGTTGCATGTGGGTATCGAATATAAGCACAAGCACTTTGGATTTGGGGATATGTGGGGCGAATTGAGAAAACTATTACTCGATACACGCGGGCAAAAAACGTATGTCAGCATGTATCTGCATAACATAGATATCTTATCCCATTATTATCATGCGGTATCGCCACAAACAGGCGCAGAAATTAAAAATCAGTTGCGCGAATTACATCACATTGCCACAGACCCAGAAATTGCCGATGGACGCACCCTCTTTATGTTCGTGGCAGACCATGGGCATCAGGACGCGCAAAATTTTATTCACCTCGATTCGCCAGAAAATATGCCATTTTACGACACACTTCGCATGTCTTATGGGGGTGATGCGCGTTTAGGGCATTTATATTTGCGAGATGGGCATCGGGAACGCACTTTGGAACTCGGTAAGCAATTATTTGCCGATACAATGGCGTTGGTTTCATCTGAAACTGCATTAGAAACGGGGTTATTCGGGATAGGTGAGCATCATCCAGAGGCGATTTATAGGCTAGGGGATTTAATCACTATTTTGCGCCCCACCTATCGGCATGTAGACAAATTCCGTCCATCCGATAAAACTATCAGCCTCCATGCGGGATTATCGGCATGGGAAATGCTTGTGCCGTTGTTATGGAAGGTGATATAGGCGCATAGTTGCCCATATATGATTATATTTGGCTATTCGTAGGCATGTCACCCGATACGCCACTTGCGATAAATCCCTATTTTGGGCAATAATCGGTATATGAAAAAGATAACGATTCCCCAACAAAAGACATTCAAACACCTATGGCTCATTATATCGGTGATTGTGCTAGTGGCATGTTCGCCTGCCACATCGCTAGGCGATAATGTGACCTACGTGGTCATCACCAATACGCCCCCATCGCTTGCGGTGATTCCTGCACAGGGTCAAGAAATCACCCCCACGCCCGATATGCCCCCAGACATCGCCTTGCAGGTGGCAAATCGGTATTGGATAGACGGGTATTTTGAAAATGCCGTGTATGCCTATCAAGCCTTGCTCGAAAGGGCGGGCGAAATTTCGGTAGAAATCCGTGCAGAAGCCGCCTATGGCATGGGGCGTGCGGCTTTGCGTGAGGGATTGTTTGATTATGCCATCAACCCACTGACCACCCTCATCACCGAATTTCCGAGTGATTTTCGGGGCGCACAAGCCTATTTTATGCGCGGGGATGCGCTTATGGGGCTTGCGCGGTGGCAAGAAGCCATCAACGATTACACAACCTATCTGCAAATTCGCCCCAATCTGATAGACAGTTATGTGCATGAGCGCATTGGCGATGCGCTGGTCAATTTGGGTCAGACTGATGCCGCCTATGCCAGTTATGTTCGTGCCACAGAGACAACACGTTATGTTTTGGCACAAGCGGCATTGCATGAACGGGTGGCACGCCTGCATTTGGCGCGGGGAGACGTGGCGCTGGCGGTTGCCGAATATGATGCAATTTTGGCATTTGCCCGCAACACAGCCTATCGCGCACAGGTCAGTTTTTGGGCGGCGGAGGCATTGCTCAATGCGGGTGATATACCGCGTGGACTCATCCGCATGACCCAAGTCTTTAACGACTATCCAGAGAGCGACCAAGCCTATAGCGCCTTGCGGATTTTGGTGCAAAACGGTCAGACGGTGAATAATTATCAGCGTGGACTGGTCAATTATTTTAACGAAGATTATGAGAGTGCCGTGACCGCATTCAATACCTATACCACCGAAGCCCAATTAGCCGATATTCCCGCCGTTTTACATCTGTATTTGGGCATATCGTATCGTGCATTGGGCAATTTTGAGGCGGCAAATGTCGCTTTTAGGACGATTACCGTCCAATACCCCAATGATGAATTATTTAGTAATGGATTGCTCGAACAGGGACGCACCCGCTTTGTCGCGCAGGATGTGGAGGGGGCAATTGCCGAATATCTCACTGTTGCCCAAAGTTTTGGCTATCTTGAGCAAACATCGGCAGAAGCACTCTGGCGGGCGGGCTATTTATATGCCACCACAGAACGCCCCAATGAAGCACGCGATATTTTTCTGCGCCTTGCCGATACTTTCCCCAATAGTACCCAAGCCGTAAGCGGGTTGCAGATTGCCGCCGATGCGCTTTTGGCGGTGAATGATACCTTTGGGGCAGAGACCCTGTTTGCGCGGATTGCGACCACACCCGGTGCCACCGCCGATGAACGTGCCAATGCCTATTTGCAAGTGAGCCGAATTGCATCTGCGCGTGGCGACCAAAATACGGCACAAACAGCGTTGAATCAGGTGGTGGCGCTTGCTCCTGCTTCTTATTATGCCTCGCGTGCGCGGGATATTTTGGCAAATCGCGCCCCATTTACGCCCCCAACACAATATGTATTTCAATTTGATAATTTGGCAGAAATCACACAGACAGAAGATTGGCTACGGGCGACCTTTGGCATTATTCAACCCAGTCCGTTATGGGTGCTATCCCCAGAATTAGAACAAGACCCGCGTATTGTACGTGGGCGCGAATTATGGGCATTGGGCATTTTGGATGAAGCACTAGACGAATTTGATGAGGTGATTAATGAGTATGCTACTAATGCGTTGGCATCTTATCAATTAGCGGTGTATATGAGCATTTTGGGGGCGTATCGTCCCTCGATATTTGCCGCCGCCAATGTATTTGTTGTGGCAGGGGTGGGAACATTGGATGCGCCCGCCTATTTGGGCAGATTGCGCTTCCCCATTTATTATCGGGATGTGGTGGTCAATGTGGCAGACCGCTATAATTTTGACCCCCTGCTCATGTTTTCGCTCATCCGCCACGAAAGTTTTTTCGAGACATCTGCTACTGCCGCGGCGGGTGAAAAAGGACTTACACAGGTGATTCCCCCCACAGGGGCATATATTGCCGAACAACTCGCATGGCGCGATTATCAACATAGTGATTTATTCCGCCCCTATGCAGGTATCGAATTTGGGGCATATTATCTGGCGGAACAATTGCGCTTATTTGACGGAAATGCGTATGCGGCATTGAGTGCGTATAACGCAGGACCAGGGCGTGGGTTGGCATGGCTAGAAGTGGCGGGCAATGACCCGGATAGATTTATGTCTGCCATCACGATTAGTAGCACCCAGACGTATGTCCAGCGTATTTATAATAATTATGCAATGTATCGGGCATTATATGGTACGGGGGGATAGGAGACATGACAAGGTAGGGGTGCAATATTTTGCGCCCCTACACAGGCATTTTTGATGCTGTGATGATGTTATTTAGCTAGGGACACCCTCTAATATGGAGCGCACCTTTGATACAAGGTCATGATGCAAAATTGGTTTTGGCAGATAATCGGTTGCACCGGCTTCCATACCCCGCATGACACTCTCGGCATCGCCCCGTGCGGATAAAATCAGAACGGGTGTTGTGATTGTCAGGTCGCGGGTACGAATCACCCGACATAACTCAATGCCATCCATACCGGGCATCATCACATCCAGAATAATCATATCGGGTGTGTTTTGCTCCAAAACTGCCAATGCGGTGATAGCATCTTTGGCTTTTAAGACACTAAATCCGCCTCGTTCCAACATAATTCCAATTAAGGTGAGTGCGCCGATTTCGTCGTCCACGACAAGTATATTACGCTTCATAAAAAAGTCCTCCCGAAACACGGGCGTGTATGATAATTATTTTGATTGCTATTTCATAGTGTACCACCTTTTTTAACCTTCTCGCAACGGGATTAAAATCAATTCACCTAGATTGCTCATTTTTCTAGCGGTTTACCAGCCTAAATTCATTTTGGGATAGGTATTTATGCCAAATTGCGCTATCCTATAGGGCAACCTGACTCACCAAATAATGGAGATAAAAAAATGCGTTTTGCTCTACAACGCCGTTTTATTATGATTGCACTCTGCATAACCTTGTTTACGATGGCTGGTGGAATAGTGGCACAAGAAGCCACACCAGAACCCACTGCCGAAGCGACAGCAGAACCCACCGTAGAACTTCTACCCCTTGAATTTGTCGTCCCAGACGGCATAGACCTCACCCAAATGGTTGCTGTTGTGGGTGATGAGACCATCACATTAGGCGATTATGTCACACGGATGCGCTATGAATGGGTGCGTTACTATCAGGCATTTCAGAGCTTGGTAGAGGTAGAAAGCCCTGCTGTATTTAATTTGCAAGCCCCCGATAATCAATATGCCAATGCGATTATCAATGTGGTGAATTTGCTGGCAGATACCAACCAATTCCCCGCCGAAATTTATGAAGTGATGGTCTTGGAATCGTTGTATCGCCAAGAAGCCATCGCCCGTAATATCGAATTTACCGAGTGTGAACTCAACACCAATTGGTCTGGTATTTTGCAAATTCAGATAACAGAAGAATGTGTGTTCCCAGAAGATTTTGAGGCGCAAAAAGCCGAGTATACTGCTTTTGTGATCCGTGTCTCTGGTATATCACCCGAATTGCTCGAACAAATTGTGATTGGGCGTGTGGCATACGCCAAAGTTCAAGAAGTGATTGCGGAAGAATTTGTGGCAGAAGACCAACCAGCCATCCGCACCCGTCATATCCGCATCCGTGAATTAGAGGGTGCAGAGGGTGCAGAGGCGGCATTTGCACGCATTAATAATGGCGAAGATTTTATGACTGTCCTCGCAGAAACCACCGTAGATACCAATTCTGTTGGCAATCGTGGTAGTTTGGGGATGCTCAGAGCAGGACAAACGGTAGCCGAATTTGATGCCGCCATCTTTAATAATCCCGTTGGATTGTTGGCACAACCTATTCAGACGCAATTTGGCTTTCATGTCATTCGTGTAGATGAAATTGGTGCGGTATCTGAATTGGTGCAATTACGCCAGATTTTGCTCGCCAGCGAAAATGAAGCCAATGTTGCCATACGTTTATTGAACGAAGGCGAAGATTTTGGCGACTTGGTCACACGTTTTTCGTTGGATGCGGTCACAAAACGCTCGGCGGGACTGATGAATCCAATGGAACGCGCCACCATCGTCAGCCAATTCAATGAGGCTGTCGCAGAAGCTGTGTTTTCTGCCGATGATGGGCAATTATTAGCTCCCATCGAGACGGCACGCGGTTGGCATGTGATTCAAGTGGTGAGCAAGACCAGCCAAACCACAGAGGCAAGCGCCAGCCATATCTTGGTTGAAACATTAGAAGAAGCCACTGCTATTTTGGAACGCATTAACAATGGCGAAGATTTTAGCGACTTGGCGTATGAACTGTCTATAGACCCCTCTGCACGCGGTTTTGAAGGTGACACACTGGCTATTTTTACCGATGGTCAAGCGAGTGGCTTATATATTTCTGGTGAAACCCGTGAAGAATTCGATGCCGTCCTGTTTGCCGATGGTGTCGCGGTAGGTGATATTTTGGGACCAGTCCAAACACGCATTGGCTTTTATATTCTTGAGGTGGTCGAAATTGGCACTCGTGCTTATACTGCCACCCAAATCGAAAGCCTGAAAAACGAAACTATCACCACTTGGCAAACAGACCAAGAGACTTCTGAGCGCGTGGTCAAAACCCAAGCGTGGCGGACATATATCCCCACAGACCCGCTTCCATCGGATGTTTTCCCAGATTTGGTGCAATTAAACTTGCTCCTACAAGATGCCCGTGCCAATATTCGCGCCTTTGAAGAAAGCACGAATATCATCAATACCCTGCGGACATTGCAAGCAGACGATTCAAGATAATTTGTTGGGTATTTCTGTGAGGGCGCAACTGTTTGCGCCCTCATTGCTTACTTAAACCTTCTGGTGGGCATATTTTTTTGTTATGGATATGATGCGGAGCATGTTATTATGACCGAAGATAGAAAAACACTCGCACTCATCGCACATGATGGCAAAAAAGCCGATATGGTGGCATTTGCGATGCGTTTTAGAGATGTGTTAGTTCGCTATAACCTCATTGCCACCAGCACCACAGGCTCATTGCTTGCCGATAAATGTGGACTCACCATTAAGCGGATGTTGTCTGGTCCCATCGGCGGTGACGCGCAAATTGCCGCTCAGGTCGCAGAAGGCAATGTGGAAGCCGTGTTCTTTTTTATAGACCCTCTGGGCAAACACCCCCATGACCCCGATATTCAGAGCCTGATGCGGATTTGCAATGCCCATAATGTGCCATTGGCGACCAATTCTGCCACAGCCATGTATATCATCTCTGAGAAGGCACTCTAATTAGTCGCGGTTTTCTGCCCGCCGAATTGTCCATGCCAGCAATCTATCGGTGATGAATGATTGCACCAATACCATCACCAATGCCCCTGCGCCCAAAAAAATGCCGTAGGGGATTTTTGCCCATATTGTGCCTGCATATAACCCCAAATATAAAAATATCAGTCCCCAATCTGCAAATATCGAAAATCCCAATAACAACACCCATAAAAGCGCGAGTTGGGTGGGGTCTGCGGTCAATAGTTGGGCAAAGATTTGTTCATCGCGGATGCTGAGGAATAATATCGCAAACCCACCTGCTATAATCGTTTGTATCATCACCAAAAATATCTGTAATAACGCAACATATAGGCGTTTTTGCACCCATGTCGAGAACCATAACCCCAATGCCATATTTATTCCGATAGAGGTCACTGGTAATAGCAAACTGGCAGTGATGCCCATGACCACCAATATTAATACTGCCCATTGGGGTAAGCGCGGGGTGATGTTGGCGGATAAACTGCTCAGATATGTGCCACCAAGCGCGGTGAGGTCGTATAACAGCGCCCCGATGAGGGCGATACGTGCCACCCATAATATGATAAGCACAGGGCGTAGCCGATAGAATACCCCCGCCGCCCACCGCGCCCGAATGAGCAATGCGATTCCCTGATGGGTGGTGCGGACAGAATCCCATGTTTGTTTCGATTTTTCGTAACTGATAAAGCTCACTAGTGGCAAAAGTGCAGTGATAGATAGCCCCACCTGCAAGATAATTATCGCCCAAAATAAAAATTCAAACAACAACATGCTAATGGGCAATTCAAATGGATTATTCTGAAAAAAGGTGCTGGCATTGGCATAACCAATCATCCCAAACATGGCGATGATGAATAATAACGACAGCAAGCCCAAAATCCGCGCCACACGACTGGTTTTTTGCTCCCCCGAAAATAGATAGCGCATGTGGGGATGTTTTTTTTGCGCCCAATCGGGCATTGTGCCGATGAGTCTTTTAATCACCGTTCTGCTCCATTTCTAAAAGTCGCTCAGACAGGCTTTGCCCCATTTGTGCCTGTAATGCTTGTGCCAATATAGCTACTTTGACGTTATAGCGGATATAATAGAGATGTGCATTTGGCAACACACCGAGCCGTTTTTGCACGGCATGGGCATAAATGGCGAGTTGCAGATGATAGCGCTCGGCGTGATGTGCATAGTCTGTCTGACCATCCTCTGACCATACGGTGCTGGTCTTATAGTCATAAATCGCCCAGCCGTTTGCTGTTTCGCATAACACATCAATCACCCCATGAATGATATGTGTCCCCCAATTAAACACAAATGGCAATTCACGATAGACCCGCTTGGCATGTTTAATATCATCAAAAATGGTTGTTTGCTCAAATTGGTGGAGCAATTTAAGGGCATCTACCACCACCGTTTGCGCCTCTATTTCGTCGCGCACCTTAAACCGCCACGCATAACTTTCTAAAATTTGGCGTAGATTATCGGGTGGCATGGTGCTGGGTAAATGCCAATGACGGAGCGCCTCATGTACAACCTCACCAATTTGACGGTTGGATGTGCGCCGATGGGTGAGCATGTCTATGCGTTCTGGTGCATCATGAAAGACTTTTTGCCGAAAACGTTGGGCAAAAATGTGTCTTTGGTTGGTTGGGGCATGGATGGCACTCCCCAAATCGGCGAGGGTGGTCGCGGATAGATGGCGGATGGGGGCGTTGGCTTCGATGGATAGTGCGCCTAAATGGGGCAGGGGGATGGGCGGTATGGCACTAAAATCGGTCTGCCACAGGTCTGTTTGGGCAGAGTGTTCTACTTTGGCGGTAGATAGGCGTGTTTGTGGAATGATGATGGTTGTATCGTTAATTTCTAGGCTGTCGGTTTGTTCTAATAGGGCTTCTTGGATGTCTCCCCCGATGTCGAGTGTGTCTATTACCGTCTTGAGCCAGCCATTGGTGGTCAAGCCGTCTTTTTTGGCATTGACTTGCCCACTGATGAACAGAAAATCGCCTGCACGGGTGGCGGCGACATACAGCAGGCGCAACGATTCGGCTTTGGCACGCTCTTCATTTAAAAAATTGACCCAGATATAGGCGAATGGCTTCTGCGATTCACCATTATCATCCACAATTTTGCACGCAAATGTACCGCCTGCTTCATAAATGACGGGTGAATGGTTGGATGGGTTACGGCTTTGGGCATCGGGGATGAAAATCACGGGATATTCTAGCCCCTTGCTGGCGTGGATGGTCATGAGGGTGATGGTATCGCCCACTTCTAACGGGGCTTCGCCTTCACGGATTTCTTTTTCGTTGAGGTTGCGCCAATACGTGACAAACTCGCCCAATGACAACATGGGAATACTGGTGGCTTTTTCGATGAGTTTGTCAATATTGCCCCGTCGTCTATCGCCATCGGGTAGCCCACTGAGGATTGCCAGATAATGCGTGCGGTCTAATATCACACGGAGCAATTCCGCCAATGTGCGCCTGCCCATTTGGGCGCGGAGGTCGGTGATGAGCGCGTGAGCGTGGGCAAATCTGGGTTGGTCAACATCGGGTATGGGGTCAATTTGGGCGTGGGGGAGTATTTCCCAAAATGCGGCGGATGCTGTTTCATTTGCCATAAGACGCAATGCCAATAAACCATCATCGCTCACCCCAAATAGGGGAGAACGCAATGCCGATAGGAGTGCCAAATCATCGTATGGGTTGTGTATGGCTTGGAGCAGGTTGATTAAATCCCACACTTCTTGACGGTCATAATAACCCTTGCCCGCTACGGTGATGAAGGGCAATCCTGCTTGTTTGAACGCTTCTTCATACACACCGGTATAGGTCATACGGCGGAATAAAATGGCGATGTCGCGGTACTGTATGGGGCGATAGGCACTCAGTTTTTTATCCCATACAGGCGTTTTTTCGGTGATGAGGCGTTTAATTTGGGCGGTAATGATCTGTGCATCCCATTCACGCCGTTCTTCAGATTTGAGTTTTTCGTCTGGCTTGCCTGCCTCTTGGTTGTTGATGAGGAGCAAGGTCACAGGCGTATGCGGATGGTGTGTCTCACGGTTGGCTTGCATGGGGTCGCCATAACCCACCTGAAAATTGCGGATAATGTTGGGTAGCAGATAATTGGGTTGGAGCAATTTGTCGAATAGGGTATTGAACCATTCGATGAGGCGTTTTTGGGTACGAAATGAGGTCGTGAGGGCGGGGTTTTTGCCATCGGCACGCACAATTTTTTCGCGCACGGCATGAAATACACTCACATCTGCGCCCCGAAACCCGTATATGCTCTGCTTGTCATCGCCCACCAAAAAGGTCATGTGGGTGGTGTCGCCCCCGCCGAGTGCCTCCACGATACCCCATTGGGTGGGGTTGGTATCTTGAAATTCGTCTACCATGAGGTGCAAAATCTCTTTATGGCGATAGCGGTCTATTACCGCCCCATTTTTGAGCAGGTCATGAGCGCGTTTTTCTAAATCGTCAAAATCCACCACATTGGCATCGAGTTTGGCTTGGGTATAGGCATCGGTGACACGGTTAATTAACCCGTGCCATAAGGTTTCTGTGGCTTGGGCGTGGTCATTGAGCAAGGTGGCGGTGTGGGCATTGAGAATCGTTTTTGCGATGTCTTTGGCAACATCACGCATATCATTGAGGATTCTTTTGGTCGTTTCGTCTTGAAATTTCTTACGAAACTGAATATCGGCAATGCTGGTGATGGCGGATAGTTGTTCGTCCATATTGGTTGTGGCTTCTAGGATGCCCAATGCCCCAATGAGGATGCGCCAACGCTCATCGTCATCATGCCATTCATAGACACCTAGCGCATTGGCGGTGGTTTGTATTTCTAGGATATGAATGGTCACAAACTGCTCATAATCGGTCATGGGGTCTATGGTTGGTGAGACATTCATCGCCAATAATCCCGCATCAGTGACAACATCGCGCACGACATTTTCGCCAAAATCGGCAAATAGCGCCAATTCTGGGGCGGGTGGTGTCTCTGCGGATAATGCCATGAACACGGTTTGCACCGCCTGTTCGAGGAGCATTGTGGCTTGTATGTCGTCTAATACGGCAAAATCGGGGTCTAGCCCCGCTTCTGCAAAATTGGCACGGAGCAAATTGGCACATAGTCCGTGAATGGTGTCTATTTGTGCGCCGTCAATTTCGGCTAGCCACAACGCCCATCGGTCTGCCCATAGGGTAGCTTGTTTGGCGCTGGCAAGATGATATTTGTCCTCTAATTTTATCCGCACACGGTCACGCATTTCATCGGCGGCTTTGCGCGTAAAGGTGATTGCCACGATATTATTTAAGTGCCATGTGGGATTGGCTTCTAAGAGTGCCAAATATCGCTCGACAAGGACGTGTGTCTTGCCAGACCCCGCCCCCGCCGATACGATGACATTTTTTTTGTGCTCATGAACCGCAATTTTTTGCGCCCCTGTTAATCCTATCATGGCTAGTTTTCATCCTCTTCTGTAGCGCGATAATGCCGACAGAATTTGCCAAATTCGCAGTAGCGTGAGCATAGCCCATTGGCTTGGGGCTTGTTGGGTTCTATGGCAAAGTCGCCCTCGCGTGAGGCGCTAATCTGATGTGCCAGATGATTCATGCCGTCCTCCAAAATATGCGTATGGCTTTGGGTGTTGAGTATGCCTTTGGCTTTGACATCAGATAGATGCCAAAATAGCCCACCTGCCACCGTATAGCCTGTGGCGATTTGTCTCGCCGCCGCCAAATACACCAACATCTGATAATTGCGCCCACCAGAAATTTCGTCTATTTTAATCTCGGTGCTACCCGATTTGTAATCCATCACCACCACCGAATTGCCGATGATGTCCATACGGTCAATTTTGCCCCGTAGCCGAATTTTTCCGACATCTGCGCCCAAATCCAACCACAGCGGGGCGGTATCAAACCCAAAACCTGCTTCTAGGCGATAGGGAACGCGCTCACCACTGATATCAAATTTGGTGGTAATAACATCTTTTTCGGGGTTAAAATCTTGCTCAATGAAGCGGTGTAATTTTTGGAGGATATTAATTTTTTCCTGCTCCCAAAGCGGGGTAGGGCGAAAGCCAAAATCGTGTGGGGCAGTGGCGAGCATTTGCGCCCCAATAGCATCTAATAGGTCATGGGCGGTTTGGAGATTGGTGTATGAGACCGCTAAACCTTTTTCGCGGATATGAGCATATACCGCCTCTAAAATGGCATGAAGCACAGAACCGCGTTGCAAAACATCCATGCCTGCTTGGGGGTCTTTGCGCTCTGTGAGGTTGAGCATGTACTTGGCAAAAAAGCGGAATCCGCATAGCCCCTGGTCACTCAGGCGGGTGGCGCTCCATGTATAATTTTCCCCCAGCCGATTTTGCACATAGTCACGCATGGCGGTTGCCGATAAGACCCCACTATACGCCGTTTTGCGATGCTCCATGCGCCCCAATTCAATTTTGCGCTGGGTGTGAATCGCTTGCCAGTCGTGGGGATGGGTGTTGATGAGCCATGCGCCCATGCCCAAATCGGCATTATCGCCATTGGTGAGTGCAATACTGAGCGCTGTGAAGGCTTCATCTGCCGTGACCGATTGCGCCAGTCCCACACTTTTCCCCACACCAATTTTATACTGTGCGATATGCTGTGGTGCATCCAGATACGCCGCCATTGCCCCGCGCCATAACGGACTTGGTAGCCATTCCTTGCCATCTTTGAGGGTGGGGCGGGAGAGTGTGAGCGATTGTGTGGGGAGGCATATTAATTCATAAAATACGCCTTCATCATCGCGTTGTTCCATTTGGGTTTTAATGGGGTTGTCTGGGAGCGCGATACTCAGCCGTGTGCGCTCACTTTCCAGATACAATGGGTCTTGTGGAATGGGTGCCGGGAAGATGCCCTCGCTCAATCCCAAAATAAAGACATGGGCATGAGGCAATCCGCGCCCACCAATGGCACTTGTGACCAAAATCCGCCCTGCACGACTTGGACGCGGGGATGTTTTTCCGTTGGCGAGTGTGATGATGACTTGGGCATGAAAATTATCCCATGTCATCAGTTTTTCTGTGCCGATAATCGGACGCAATTGGGCATGTGCCATATTCATCTGTGCCAGACAGTGCTTGATGGCTTGAATGACTAATAAATCGCGCCATAGCCAATTGTTATCCCCCGCCCGCAATGCCATGAGCATATTGAGGCTGGCGGGATTATGTGTGAGGATTTCATCTTCATCGGCATCTACATCTAAAATGGGGTCTGCGCCGATGAGTGTTTCTATCCACAAAATAAATTCGCTTAGTGTGGCTTCTGTGGGTGGGGTGATGGCATCGAAAAATGCCGTGAGGCGCTGTGCCAAATCATTTGCCCTATCGGGTGAGATGCCTGATGTGATGAATTCATCGCCGTTTTCATCGAATTGGGGTTGTTGGGCGCTGTTGATAATCCCCGATAGCCACGCTTCACGCCCATAAAGCACAATTTGTTGGGCGCTGATGGCTTCTAAGAGGTCAATTTCTTCCGATGAAAAGCCTGCCCCGTTCACATACGGGGAACGCAGGGCATCTAATACCCCTCTACGCGGAAATTGGGCGGTGGCGAGTTGTAAAAGTGCCGTGAGGGTCATCATGAAAGGCGTTTCTGTGAGGGGTTCTTCGTAATGAAGCACCATTGGCAAGCCATACTTGCGACCATACGCGGTGAGATGTCTGCGGTAATGCTCCCAATCACGCACAGTGATGAGAATTTCTTCTGGTGCAACCCCGTCTTGCAATAAGCCTTTGACATGCCGTAGCACGCTGGCGGTTTCATCGGCATGGGTGGGTGCTTCTAAAAAGGTGATGCCCCCGCCCATTGTCCGTTTTTGGGCATTGCGCGAAAAAATGCTGTGGACAAGATGGGTTAAATCACGGTGCTTGGAGGTCGCAATGCCCCCAATGGGAGAAGTTGATAAGGTGACATCGGTACGGGCAAAGGCACGCTCTAATTCGGTTTTGGCGGTAGAAAAACGCCTGCCAATCGTTGCTTCTCTGCCAGTTACTTGGGTGAGGGTGATGAGTAGTTGCGACACTTGCTTGCTCAATTGTGCCAAGAGGTCGGTTTGGGTGTGCGAAAATTGGTCAAAGCCATCTACGATGAGGACATCTACCTGCGCGTGTGCCAGCAAATGGGTGTCGTGTTGAAGTGCTTCTACCGCCAGCCAGCCTTGTCCTTCTTCATCCATCAGATTATGCGTGATGAGCGCATTTTGATAGGCGCGGTAGATGGTAGCGAGGTCGTGGTCACGCGCAGATTGCGCGACACGCTGATAATCATCGGCATTGACCCGATTTTGCTTGAGTTCTTCAATCCAATTTTCGGTTATCCGCACAAATCCGTTGGTATGGGCGACTGGGGCGAATAGGGGCAGGTCTAATTCCCCGATGAGATGGCGCAATAATACCACTTGCCCCTGTTTGTTGAGCAGGCGTTGTGGCTTGCCTGCCATGTCGAGTAGGCGTTGATAGAGTGACGAAAATCGAAAAAATTCGATGTTGAAATAGGTATCGGCACTATCACCCCGAAAGAGACGTTCCCGCAGGGCAAATTCTTGTTGCTGGCTGGCGAGTAGTACCCAAATTCGCGCAAACGGGTTATGGGCATAATGCCGATGAATCTCTGTGAGGACAAATTCGGTTTTGCCCGCCCCGACAGGTGCAAGGATGAGTTGGGCGTTCACCATGGGATATTTTTCCCGCGATAATTCATATAATGCCCACTTTGGCGCATGGTCAATCCATCCACGACTTTTATCATACCCGCAATCGAATCGTGTGGGGTAAGTGGGGCGCTTGCCCCGCCCATATCGGTTTGCACCCAACCTGGGTCAAGGGCAATGGTGATAATATTGTAGGGGGCGAGTTCTGCCGCTAACCCCCGAGAGACCATATTGAGGGCGGCTTTGCTGGCACAATAGGCATGAGACCCGCCATAGGTGCGATGCTCAAGGGATGCCATATCCGACGAAATATTGATAATACGCGGATTATGCCCCACTTTGAGCAGGGGCAGAAGTGCCTGTACGATGAGTGCTGGTGCGACTGTATTCACCCGTAATACATCCAAAAACCCGTCCATCTGCAATGTACCCATGCTTTGGGTGGTTTCTTTGGGGTTGATTGCCGCATTATTGATGAGAATATCTAACCCATTGGTTTTGTGCTGGATATGATGAATGGTGTCGGCAATAGACTGTGGATTTGCCACATCCAACGGCACGAGGTCTATATGCGGGGCGTATTGTGTGGCAAGTGATTGTAGGGCATGGGCATGATGTTCATCGCGGTAGGTGGCGAAAATATGCGTGCCATCTTGTTGGGCATATTGATGCACCATCTCTAACCCCAAGCCACGAGTTGCTCCTGTGATAAAAATGCGTTTCATGGAAAATATCCTTGTTAAAGAAAAATGTTGTTTTTTATTCGTGATGCCCACTTGAAAAAGGGCTTATAGTGACTGACATACGAGTGCGGATTAATCGCCAGTACACTTAAAACAGGCGTGGACGGCATGTATGCCGTCCCTACTGCCTTACATGATTTAGGTTTTATAAAACAATTTTATCGCCGACTCGATGCTTTTGGGATTGGTCACACGCTCTTTTGCCAAAAATCCCTCATAGAGACGTGGCACTAAGTCCTCTAAATAGACAATGGGTAATACAGAGTCTTTGAGCAGGACTTGGATTTTATCTTCTGGCTGGGTGAGGATGACAATACCATAGACGGGCATATCCTCTAATTTGTGATGCACAAGGTGGTCGCGCACACTTTTGAGGTCGTCTAGGGCATCTTGGGTGGGATTGCTAAGGCTAATCTTCCACTGGTTATTGGTACGCCGAAGCCATTTGCTCCGTTCATTCAGAAATTTGCCCACCATGTCGGTGGTGCGAAATACCAATACCCCCCCTGGTCCGATGAGCAGGGCATCTACATAACCAACGGGTCTGCCGTTGATATTGCGGATGAGAGTATAGCGGTCATCAATGTGGTCTATCAACACTTTGGCGGTCATCATAGCGAGGTCGTTATCGGTTTTCCATGTCACGGCACGAATGACCATCCCTGCGCCGATGAGAAATAATACCCCACCACCGAGTAGGATGAGCAAGCGCCCCAAATTGACAATGGGGTTAATTTCTTGTCCCGCACCTGTGACTGGGATGGCATAGAGCGCCAACCCAACCACACCCAGAAATATCCCGCCTGTGATAAATACAAAGGCGAGTTGGAGTAAGAGTTGTGAGCGTCTTAATAACGCCCTTGCAGGAGACACATTACGCATGGAGTTGCTCCTTAAAAATTGGGTAATAGCCGATTAAGGTGTTTTGGGTTGCGATGGCGTTTGTGTTGGTATCTGCGATGCCATTCGGCGTGTGGTGATAGTATCTTCTAACAATTTTTGTAAATCGGCAAATTTTGGCAGGGGTTTATAGATGAGCCTATCTGCACCTGCTTGCGCCATAATCTCTTTTTCCTCATCGGGCGTGAGCTTATAGGCGGTGGCAAAGACGATGGCAACCTGATTGAGTAGCGGGCTTTTGCGAAGTCGCTCACCCACTTTTGGACCCTGAATATCTCCGGGTAGGCGAATATCGAGTAATGCGAGTTCTGGCAATTCGCCCTGAAAGCGTCCATTGTCCACATCATCAATCCATGTCATTGCTTCTTCGCCATCTACAAACGCCACACCGTCAATGCCCCATATCCCGAACATCGCCATTAACACTTCGTAAATATCTGGCTCGTCTTCTACAACCATCCATGTAGACAAGAGGCTTCCTCACTTTTCCATATCTGCATACATAACTGCTACTATGATACAACAAAAATTTTACCTCATTGAGGGATATTATTGCGAATTTTAGGAAAATGGTGGGAAAAACTTTCGATTCTCGTCTGTTGGCGGTATAATCAGATGAAAAATATGTGCAACAGGAAGAAGGGGCGAAACTTGAACTGGTTAATCGTCGAAGATGAAGCGGATATTCGCAGTCTGGTCTCCATGATGTGTCAAGTGTGGGGCAATGTGCCTATGGCGTATGAAAGCGGACAAAAGGCATGGGATTGGTTAGATACTATTGAATCGGGGCAATATAAAGGCGTGTTGCCCGATTTTGCGTTGATGGATATTCGGATGCCCGGTAAGCGGGGCAACGAAATTTCTGCACGTATTCGTACACTTCCGCAACTTCAAAATATTCCCATTGTGCTGATGACTGCCTTTGTCATGAGCGAAGATGAAATGAATCAGATGAAGAAAGATTTTGGGGTGGATGCGGTTATCAACAAACCACTGCCCGATTTTGACCGTTTGCGGACGATTTTGTATGACATTATCACCCGCAAAAAAGCAGAAACACCAAAAGTAGATGCACCACCACCGCCATCAGCACCCATACCAGAATCGGCAAAAACACAACCGACTAAACCACCAATGCCGACAGTGGATGCGCCAAAGCCAGATGTGGTAAGTGCAAATGTGCCAAAGCCAGACGAAACACCGTCTGATGTTGCGTCTATTGATGCACCCACCCGACCGGCAACCACCACAGAACCACCAAAAGATTAGGTCACTATGAGCGATAAGGCAAACGACCAAGCGCAAGAAATTGGCGGCGCGTTGAGACGAGTGAATCAATTGGGTGCGGCGACAGAACGGCTTTTTAGCCGTTTATTCGCCTCGCTCAATCAACGCGCACATGCCGAAAGTGAGCGCGAGGCGCGTCTGCGCCGTAAAGCCGAATTAGAATCAAAAATTCAGCAGGCACGACTCGCGGTTGTTCAAAACCGTCAGCTTAAGGCGGGTTTGCGCCAAAAGCAACAAGATATAGAACGACTCGATGGTATTTTGGCGCATATCACCGAAGGTATCATCATGCAAGACCTCGATGGCAAGGTGGTTTTTATCAACAAAGCCGCCCATAACCTGTTGGGGACATATAAAAATTTTAGAGATACAGAGCTAGGTCGTTTGTTTGATACCTATAGCCAAGCCCCTTCGCTAGACAGCGAAATTGTGCCGTTGGGTGAGCCAGACAAGGTGCAGGTGAATAACCGCATTTTGGGGGCGCAGGTGGCGGCGGTGGCTAATGATAAGGGTGAGCGACTTGGCACGATGATTGTCTTGCGGGATGTTACCCAAGAATCGTTGGCAGACCGCATTAAGACCCAATTTGTCACGGCACTCTCGCATGAACTCAAAACCCCCATGACCGCCATTAAGGGCATGGCAGATGTCCTCAAACATATCCCTGCGGATAACAAAGAGGCGACACAACGCCCATTGGAGACGCTCATCCGCAATGTGGATGTGCTAGACCGCATGATCGTCGAATTGCTTGATGTGTCCGAAATGGGTGCTGGCACGTTTGATATTCGCCATGATGAGGTCAAAATTGAGTCGTTGTTGTGGTCGGTGGTCAACGGGGTTAGCCCAGAAGTGAAACAAAAAAAATTAGATGTGATGGTGATGATACGCGACGCATCCCTATTGCGCGTGTTGGGTGATGAACAACGTTTGCGGTGGGCATTTGGTCATTTGTTAGAAAATGCTACACACTACACCGAAAAGGGTGGGCATGTGGTGGTGATGGCGGGCATAGATGCCCAAGACCATCGTTATATGCGTCTTGATATTGTTGATAATGGGGTGGGCATTGCCAAAAAAGATTTACCCCATATTTTTGAGCAATTTTATCGGGGCGACCCACGCGATTCACATGGCAAATTAATTGACCCGCGTGGATTGGGGCAGGGGCTATTTATTGCCCGCAAGGTGGCAGAGGTTCATGGTGGTTATGTGAGCGTCCTCAAGACCGAAATTGGGGTGGGAACGGCAATGACGTGTATTTTGCCCATCATGACATAACACAGGTGGTCAAGATTAGGATGATGTGTAACCGGTTATAAGCACGACCTCACCCCTAAGTCCCCTCTCCACTGTGGAGAGGGGACTTAAACCGCCCTAAAAAATGATTTTCTCCCCCTTCTCCAATCTGGAGAAGGGGGCTGGGAGGATGAGTTTCATAAAATATGGTTAAAATTATTTTGATGTGATGACCCTGTGCTGAATATATAAAAAATTTGCGCCCCTCTGACATTGGCGTTACAATGGCAAACAATTGCCAGCCTTGCCATAGATGAGATTGAGCGACCTTTTAACTAAAATAGATTTATGAGGAGTAACATTTGTGAGCGCAATCGGACACTTTACATTTGTGCTACATAGCCATCTGCCTCATGTTCAACCACATCGCTATTATGCTGGGACGTGGTTTTATGACATTCTCGCAGAGACTTATCTTCCCCTACTGAATATGCTTCATGAGTTGCATCATGACGGTGTGAAATATCATCTGACGATGAGTTTTTCGCCTATATTGCTAGAGCAATTGGCAGACCCCGCGCATTTGGAACATTTTGACCATTATCTACAAGAAAAAATTCGGTTTGCGGAACATGATATTGCCCATTTTGCCGAAAAATCGCCAGATACCCATCTGCACTTTTTGGCAGGGTGGTATAAATCGTGGTACGAAAATTTGCGCGAGTCGTTTAATAAACGATTCAACCGCGACATCATTGGCGGATTTAACACATTGGCACAGGCGGGTCTGATTGAACTCATCACCAGCGCGACCACTCATGCCTATCTGCCGTTGCTCAAAGATGACAGAAGTATTAAAGCGCAATTGCAATCTGCCATGATAATTCACCAACGGCATTTTGGGACTGCCCCCAAAGGGATTTGGTTGCCAGAATGTGGCTATAAACCGGGTATGGAAAAATTTGTTGGGGATATGGGACTTCAATTTTTCTTTACAGAGGCACATCCTATCATAGGTGGTCAGCCGATGGGGGTGGCTTCTGGGGATGTTTTGGGCTTATATGGTGAGGTCAAACGGCGTTATATGCCACCACCCATCACCCAAATTCCCCCACGAAAACAAATCAAGACCCTACGCCCGTATTGGGTGGGCGAGAATGATATTTCGTCTGGTGTGGCGGTATTTGGACGCGATAACCGCACAGGTCAACAGGTATGGAGCAACGATTGGGGCTATCCTGCCGATTTTGATTATCGTGAACTCCGCAAAAAGTCGGGTACAGGCGGATTGCGTTATTGGCGGGTGACAGGGGCAAAAGTGGATTTGACCCACAAAGATTTATATCACCCTGAATGGGCATCGTATAAAGTAGACCAACATGCCGAGCATTTTGTCCATGTTGTGGGCGATGTGTTGCGTGAATTTTATAACGAGTCGTCTGAATTTGGCTTTATTGCCTCCACATTTCCCACCGATTTATTTGGGTATCGCTGGTTTGAGGGTGTGCAGTGGCTTGGAAAAGTGTTGCGCCACTTGGGAAATAATCCAGAAATCGCTTTTAGCACGCCTAGCACCTATCTGGCGCAATATCCGCCAAAGACCATTTTATCACTCCCAGAAAGCTCATGGGGGTATGGTGGCGCTCATTTTATGTGGAGCAACGCCGAAACTGCGTGGATGTGGCGCATAATTCATCAGGCAGAGGCACGTATGATCATTTTGGCGAGCGAATATGGCAATCCTAGCGATATTCAGCGCCAAACACTCAACCGCATGGTGCGCCAATTGATGCAATTGCAAACATCCGATTGGCTCTGGCATGTGACCCTTATGCAAGAACGCGAATATGCCATTGGTCGGTTTTATGAATTTTATGAGCAGTTTACCAAATTGGCAGATAGCCTTAAGTTGGATGTCGCATTGCCGATGTCTGCTGACGAAGCACATGGCTTGATGGATGTGGATTATCGGTGGTATGCCGACTAACGGCAAAAGGGGAAATTGTCATGAATGTATTATTCATTGCCGCAGAAGCCGCGCCCTTTGCCAAAGTAGGGGGGATGGCGGATGTTGTTGGGTCATTGCCTGCCGCGCTCAGAGAAGCGTCTGTGGATGCCCGGGTGGTGTTGCCCGGTTATGGATTTATCAACCACGATAAGTATAAAATCACGCACTTATTCACCTATAGTATGCCATTACGGGTGGGTGTTGCCGATGTAAAAGTGTATACCACCGTGCATGACAGTGTGCCATTCTATTTTTTGCAAGCGCATCCCTATTTTGGCAACGAAAAGACGTTGTATACCGTGTGGGATTGGGATTCACCCCGATTCATCTTTTTTAATCAAATTGTAATGGGATTTATGTCGGAGATGAGCGCCCGTTTTGGCTGGTTTCCAGATATTGCCCATGTGAACGACTGGCATACGGGGCTAGTACCGTTTTTGGTTGCTCAAAATCGGGCAGAGAAAAAATGGAACAAACTGGCTAGTGTGTTGAGCATCCATAATATGGCATATCAGGGCGACCATGTGGGTGGATGGTTGTTTGAGGCGGGTGTACATGGTCGGCATCATCCCGATTTGGTCTATCAAAATCTCACCGATAACCTCATGGCGATTGCCCTCGCCTATAGCGATATGCTGTCTACAGTGAGTCCACGGTATGCCACAGAAATTCAATATCCCTATATGGGGTATGGGCTTGATGGATTGCTCCGCACCCGTGTGGATGATTTATATGGTATTTTGAATGGTATTGATGTCAAGCTGTGGAATCCCGCCACAGACCCCGATATTACCACCCATTTTTCGGTGGATGACTTTGCAGAAAAGCGGATTATGAACAAGCGCCATCTGCAAGCCTCGATGGGCTTAGAAGTCCGCGACGATACCTTTTTGGTGGGCGTAGTGACCCGCATGGTGTGGCAAAAGGGAATGGACTTGGCGATTCCTGCCATGCGCCGACTGTTGGCACAATATGATGTACAATTTGTGGCACTTGGGACAGGTGAGCCAGAGATAGAAGCGGCATTGCGCCAATTGGAGCGCACCTATCCACATAATACACGCTGTAAATTGAATTATGATGGTGCAATCGCCCAACAAATTTATGCAGGATGCGATTTGTTTTTGATGCCAAGCCATTTTGAGCCGTGTGGCACAGGTCAAATGTTGTCTATGCGCTATGGTGCATTGCCGTTGGTACGCGAGACAGGCGGTTTGGCAGATACGGTTGAAAATTATGATGGCGATAAAGCCGAGCGTGGTATAGGATTTGTCTTTCGATGGGAAGAATCTGAAGCGGTATTGAATACGCTCCGATGGGCATATAACACCTATAAAGATAAGCCAGAGGTATGGAAACGAATGCAAAAACGGGCGATGGAACGCGATTTTAGCTGGGATGTGAGCGCCCGCCAATATATCGAGATGTATAACAAGGCGATAGCCAAAAAAGCATGATGATAGGGCTATACCAACCTTAAATAGAGATATAATTAGACACAGTATTGTGTCTATATGGGAGAAAATGTATGAAGATTAAAGCCGTGATTTTAGCAGGTGGAGAAGGAACACGTTTGGCAACCCTCACCGCCAAACGTGCCAAGCCAGCCGTCCCGTTTGGGGGGAAATATCGCATTATAGATTTTACCCTGAGCAATTGTGTGAATTCGGGCATATTCGATGTGCTTATCCTCACACAATATCGTCCGCATAGCCTCATTGACCATATTGCGCGTGGTCGTCCTTGGGACTTAGACCGCACATTTACGGGTGGTGTTCAGATTTTGCAACCGTATAAGGGTTATTTTGATACCGATTGGTACGCAGGCACAGCCGACGCGGTTATTCAGAATATGAACTTTATGCGGAGTGGTCGCCCAGAATATGTATTGATTCTCTCTGGAGACCATATTTATCAGATGGATTATGACGTGCTGGTGCAATTTCACAAAGAAAAGGGCGCAGATTGTACCGTGTGTACGATTCGTGTGCCGATGGATGAGGCAAATCGGTTTGGTATTTTGGCGACAGATGAAAATTACCGTGTGACCGATTTTGTCGAGAAACCAAAAAATCCACCGAGTAATCTCGCCAGCATGGGTGTGTATGTCTTTAATTATAGTGTGCTAGAAGAAATGCTCGCCAAAGACCATGAAGATAGTGGATCTAGCCACGATTTTGGCAGAAATATCATCCCGATGATGATTAAAGATGATATGAATGTATATGCCTATCCTTATGGTGGTTATTGGATTGATGTTGGGACGATTGATGCTTATTGGGAAGCGCACATGGATTTATTGCAATCGCCCCCATCCATGAACCTGAACGACCGCACATGGGTTATTCATACCAAAAGTGAAGAACGTCCCCCTGTGCGGATCCATAACAATGCCATTATTCGGGATAGCCTCATCACCGATGGCACAACCATTGCCGATGGTGCGGTGGTAGAACGGTCTGTCCTCTCACCAGGGGTCTATATTGGACCAGGAGCGGTAGTGCGCGAATCTATTTTGCTTAATGATGCTTATATTGAAGCAGGGGCGATTGTAGAACGCTGTATTATGGATAAAATCGCAGTGGTAAGGCAAGGCGCACGAGTTGGTCGGATTGAAAATGGGGGCGATTTGGGTATTACCTGCATCGGCAAAAATACTCATGTGCCAGCAGGCTTTACGGTGGGGCGCAATGTTGTTTTGGGACCCGATTTGGATGCCACTCACTTTAAGCAATTTGAGAATAATGTCATCCCCAATGGCACGCATGTGGGGTATAAACGGAAATAAGAAATCTCACCTCTCAATAACCTCGCTAGGGGCTTGCCATGGCAAGCCCCTACATGCCATCTTCCACAGGTGAAAGGTGGCTATATTTTTAGGCGTTAGCAACCACGACAGAATTGTCGCCACTAAATGGATTTGCCACGTATTTATCGGATTCCCAATCGTTGTGCCATTCCCCATCTATCAGATACCGAAATTGATATTCTTTGTTTGGTGCGACTTTAATTGCCAAACTAAAGCGCCCGTCCTTGAGTTTTTCCATTGGATGAGAGGTTTCGCTCCATTCGTTAAAATCACCGACCAAAAAAGCGGTGCTGGCTTCTTTGATGGCATGGGTATAGAAAGTCACTTTGATAAATTTGCCTTTTTCGACACTTTGTTTTTTCAGCATGGTGGTTGCTCCTAGTCTACTTTTGACGGTGTATGGATGCTTATTTGCAATCCCTCTATAACTCATTGTATCAATATCTAGGAGGGGTTAAAAGAGAAATATATCACAAATTATCCCATATTCCGTCATTTTTCTAATGATGATGTGCGGATTAATCGTTGTTTTTCCCCCAAAAAGTGCCAAATATCACCCAGAATTGTATACTTTGAACTAGCGCACATCCGCCAAACACGCTATGCTTGAGACGATTTTGGTGTATTTATAATTCATTTATACACAAAAAGGGCTGTATTTAAGACCAAACAGGAGTCTGTAATTCATGGTAAAACCTGTAGTAACGATTAATGTCGTGCCGGATATTCCCAAAAAATTGGCTCGGCTTCAAGAACTGGCGTATAACCTGCGTTGGGCATGGGATTATGAAACTGCCCGCTTGTTTGCGCGTATAGATAACGATTTGTGGCTTTCGGTGGGGCGTAACCCTGTGCGGATGCTTGGGCTAGTGAGTCAGGAACGGTTGGATGCGGTGCAAAAAGATGCGGCATTCATGGCGAATTACAATCGGGTGTTAGCCTCTTTTGACGATTATATGGGGGCAAAAAATACATGGTTTGATAAATGGTACGAGAAAAATTATAAAAACGTGGCGCGTCCGCTCATTGCTTATTTTTCGATGGAATTTGGCTTAACCGAATGTCTGCAAAATTATTCGGGTGGGTTGGGTGTATTGAGTGGCGACCATCTGAAAAGTGCCAGCGACTTGGGAATACCCCTTGTGGCGGTTGGCTTGCTCTATCAAGAGGGATATTTTCAACAATACCTCAATGCTGATGGTTATCAACAAGAATTGTACCCCATCAACGATTTTTCCACGCTTCCCATCACGCTCCAACGCGATGGGGAAGGCAATCCGATAAAAATCAATGTGCCATTACCCGGTCGCCAACTATATGCACAGGTATGGAAGGTGCAAGTGGGGCGTGTGGCGCTCTATTTGCTCGATACCAACATTGATGACAATCCCCGCCAAGAAGACCGCAACCTCACTGACCGCCTCTACGGTGGTGACAAACGCACACGCATCCGCCAAGAAATTTTGGTGGGCATTGGTGGGATTCGCGTCTTAGATATGTTGGGACTGCGCCCCACTATTTGCCACATGAACGAAGGTCACTCGGCATTTTTGGCGTTGGAACGCACGCGCCAATTGATGACTGAACACGGCTTAAATTTTTGGCAAGCAAAAGAAATCTCTAAGCTGTCGAATATGTTCACCACCCATACGCCTGTACCTGCGGGTTTGGAACGCTTTGGGTTTGATTTAATAGACGAACATTTCACCGACCTCATGCGCCAACTGGGGCTCACCCGCGACCAATTCATTGATTTGGGACGCGAAGATATGGGGACGTATGAACTGTTCTCAATGGCACTTTTGGCGCTCAATTTCTCCTCTGGGGCAAATGGTGTCGCAAAATTGCACGGACGTGTATCGCGTGAGATGTGGAATTATGTTTATCCCGATGTGCCAGAAAAAGAAGTGCCGATTGGCTCTGTGACCAATGGTATTCACATGATGACATGGGTCAGTGGCGAGATGAGCGGGTTATTTGACCGTTATCTCAGTCCAGAATGGCGCACCAATGAAGCCGACCCTGCTATCTGGGAAACTGTTGACCAAATTCCAGACGGTGAATTGTGGCGCACACATGAACGCCGTCGTGAACGGTTGGTGGCGTTTGCCCGTCAACGCTTGCATCAACAATTGATTCATCGCGGGGCATCGCAATCTGAAATTGAACTGGCAGACGAAGTATTGAATCCCGATACGCTCACCATTGGCTTTGCACGCCGTTTTGCGACTTATAAACGGGCAACATTGCTATTTGAAGATTTAGAACGGTTTAACCGCCTTGTAAACGATTCTGAACGCCCTGTGCAGTTTATCTTTGCAGGGAAAGCACATCCACATGATGAACCCGGTAAATCGTTCATCCGCGAGATTGTCCGTGTGGGTCACATGCCAGAATTCCGTCATAAAATTGTGTTCCTAGAAAATTATGACATGCTGGTTGCCCGCTATTTGGTGCAAGGGGTGGATATTTGGCTCAATAATCCCCGTCGCCCAAAAGAAGCCAGTGGCACCAGTGGTATGAAGGTCATCTATAACGGTGGTCTGAACTTTAGCATCCTAGATGGCTGGTGGGCTGAAGCATACGCCGATTTTGGGTCTAGTGTCGGCTGGGCGATTGGCAATGGCGAGGAATATGATGAGGCAAATTGGGAACATCAAGACCGCATCGAAGCCCAAGCCTTGTTGAATGTGTTGGAAAACGATATTATCCCCACCTTCTATAATCGTGGGCGCGATAATCTTCCCCGTGAATGGCTGGATAAGGTCAAAATGTCCATGAAGAAACTTGCCCCTGTGTTTAATACACGGCGTATGGTGCAAGAATATACCGAAAATTACTATATGCCGTTGTTTGACCTCACGCGCAAGATGAAATCGCCAGAAGATGAGACCGCCAAAAAATATGCCGAATGGCGTATGGGTCTGAATAAGGCGTGGGGCAAGATTAAGGTGCAATCGGTCACTATCTCTGACCAAGAGGTCAAGGTGGATGAGAGCATCGAAGTGACTGCCACCGTGAATTTGGGCGATTTGCAACCCGAAAGTGTGCGTGTGGAATTGTACTATGGCACACTCGACCTGCGCGGGCAGATTAATGATGTCACCAGCGAGGCGGTCGAGATGAAACCCAATGGCAAGGCAGAGGGCGCTATACATACCTTTAAGGTGCAGGTGAAGTGTGTGTCGAGTGGCGATAGAGGCATTTCGGTGCGGATTTTGCCTCACCACGAATTGCTCACCACCCCCTTCCAACCCCATTTGATTACATGGGCATAAGGCAATAAAATTTAATGCCCTAAAAATAACCCCTATACCCACCAAGTGGGTATAGGGGGGAGAAACCTCAAAACGGGTCGGTGGGCTTGCCATGGCAAGCCCCTACACCACGCCTGTGGGCTTAAAAACAACGATACCTATCCATCATTGGCACTACTTCCCAAACACCAAACGCGGAATATCACGCACCTTAAAGCCAGCACCAGCCAAGAGGGTATGTTCGCGGAATAACCGTGCCGCAAACCACAACATTCCTGCTACGGCTATCGCCAAAATGCCAATGCTCAATAGCAATTCGCCAATCGGCACATCGGTGATACTCGTCCGCATAATCATCGCCATCGGGGATGTGAGGGGGAATAGGCTCAAAAATGTGGCTAAACTGCCGTTGGGTTCTTGTGCAAAAATGGATGATAAGATTAAGGGTATCATGGCGGGCAAAATGAAAACGGTTGCCAACGCGGGACCCTCTGTGATGGATGTGGATAATGCCCCAACTGCGCCAAACATCGCCGCAAAGAACAGGTATCCCAGCAGGAAATAAATCACCAAAATGGCGATTGTCCCCACCGATAAATTCAACGCACTCATAAATGCCAAATCACCACCAAATAGCACCACGCCTATTAACATCGTGGCGATATACACCACTAATTGAAAGAGTCCTAGCACGCCCAATGCTAAAATTTTGCCTGTTAGAAGCGAGAATGGTGTGAGCGATGACAGCAAAATTTCGATGAGGCGGGTTTCTTTTTCCTCAATGACTGTTTGCATCAGATAGCCATTTGTGCCGAATAGGGCAAAAACAAATAAGATGGCAAAAATATTCACAGCCGTGTTATTGTTGTCCTCATTGACCACTTTGGCATCGGTTTCATTCTGTAGTTGCGTCACCTGAAAATTGGGCGCGACTGCCAGCAGGGTTAGATTTTCCTGACTCACATTTTCGCCTATTTGGCTAAAGAATAACATTCGCATGGGCGTTGATGTGAAGCTAGAGAGCGAAAAACTTGGCAAAACGCTTTGAATATTGCCTGTTTCTGCATAATCGGTTGGGATGATGTAGTAGGCATCAATTTCGTCTGCATCTAACGCGACACGGGCGGATGCTTCATCCTCATAACGAATCATCACATCACTGGCTAATGTCCCGACTTGGGGGAATAACCCAGAATAATCTATATAACCCGATTTGCCGACATTGCTCGTATCGAATGCCAATTCGAGTAATTGTTGGGTGGGGTCTGCATTGCCGAGTGACCCGCGTAGGACGGCGACCAATATCAAGCCCAATATGGGTAATCCGAACAGGCTGAATAGAAAGCCTTTTTTTCTTAATGTACGGATGATTTCGTACTTGAACACACTCCAAAATGAACTTCCCATGTTACTCTGCTCCCTTTCCAGATTCCGATAAGGTCGCGGATGTGGCATAAGTCACCTTGCGCGATGTGACGACTCGTAATAATTCTGGAATACGAATCTTTTTACCATAGAGCAATAATCCCCAACGGAATACCTTGCCTGCCGCCCAGCTAACGATGATGGTAGACACGAGTAGGATGCCCAAGCTGATGACGATTTGCTCTGGTGGGACAGCGCCAAACCCAATCCGCATAACCATTGAAAACGGAGCGGTGATAGGAATCATCGAAAGGAGGGTGGCGGTAGAACCGTTGGAATTGGAGATAAACTCGCCAATCAGAAAGATGGGGGGCAAGTAACCGGGTAACAAAATGAAGGCGCTATATTGGTTGCTTTGTTGCTCATTTCCCGCCAAAACACCCACACCTGCTAATAGTCCCGCATTGAACAAGTAGCCAAGCCCAAAGAATAAAAACCCAGCAGTGATGAGTTCTAGCGGTAATTGGACATTGCCCAATCCCGACAAGAATTCAATTTTTGGACCAACGGTGAGTGCTAGTAGTGCCGCCCCAAGCCATAGCCCAATTTGTGTTAGCCCCAACAAGCCGAGTCCCAAAATTTTGCCCATGAGCAATTGGGTGGGGGTGGTGGTCGTCACCAAAATTTCGATGATACGATTTTTCTTCTCTTCTACCAAGCCATTCATCAAAAAATTGCCGGTGGTCTGCATCGAAATCCAGAATAGCAACGAGAAGAAGAATGGTGCTAAGAAGGTGAATACAATGCCCGCATCGTTGACTGTGCGCCCAGAATCGAGGATTTGCACATTTATCTCGTTAAAGGGGTTTAAGATGCGGTCTAGGGGCATGGTAACGCCCGCTTCTGCGCTGATATTGGCGAGAATTAGCCTGCGAATACTATATTGAAAATCGTTGGGCAATTCTTTATAGGCATAAATGGGTAAGATACCACTGGTCTTAAAGCCCTCTGGCAGGACAAAATAGGCTTCGATTTGCTCTGTATCCAAATCGGCGCTGGCGCTGGCTTCATCAGTGTAGGGAATAATCTCAAACGAGATATTGTCTACTGCGACATCTGGATTGATGATACCAACCGTGTCTATCATCCCCACGCGCGAAAAAGCAGGGCGTTCCGTGGTATTTCCAGAGAAGGCAAACAGCAAAACCCATAGCCCGATAATTATGAGGGGAGTGCCAAATGCCGCAAACAAAAAGGATGGTTTGCGAATATTATAGTTATATTCGCGTCTGGCAATTTGTAAGATTTTAGACATTGGCGCTCACCTTTTGCTTGTGTTCTGCCTCAATATCTTCTGGGCGTTCCCCCGCGACAGTGATAAAAATATCGTTGAGGCTTGGCACAGCTTGTTCAAACTTGGTGATGTGATAGGCGCTATTGCTGGAAATTTCTGTGAGTATGGTATCGGTAGATGTGGCGGGATGGAGGTGAATGAGTATCCCATTACGGCTATTGGTGGCGGGTTCTACTTTTTCTACACCGTTTAACAGAGACCAATCGCCCGTGCCTTCTACGATGATGCCATGAATGGCATAGCGCCTGCGGACTTCATCCACACCACCATATAATGCCAATTTGCCACGATTGACCATGAGCAGGCGGTCTGCCATTTCTTCGACTTGGAACATCTCATGAGAACTCATCACAATGGCTGTGCCTTTTTGTTTGAGGTCTTTGACCATGCCCTTAATCAGTTGGGTATTTACAGGGTCTAACCCACTAAATGGCTCATCTACGATAATGAGGTCTGGCTCATGGATGATTGTCACCGCAAATTGGACTTTTTGTTGCATCCCCTTGCTAAATTCTTTTACCTTCTTTTTTGCCTTGTCGCCCAATTCTAATTGCTCCAAAAGGCGCATGGCACGCTTTTTGGCTTCTGGGCGGGTGAGTCCCTTCAGTGACCCCAAATAGGTCATGACTTCGATGACAGGGACTTCACGATAGAGTCCGCGTTCTTCTGGCAAATAGCCAATGCGGTGTTTGAGTGCCTCATTGATTTTTTCGCCAAAGATGCTGATGTTGCCCACATCGGGGCGCAGGATGTCGAGTATCATGCGGATAGTGGTGGATTTCCCCGCGCCGTTTGGTCCGAGCATAGCAAAAATCTCGCCCGGATAAACCTCAAAAGAGAGGTCATCTACCGCCTTAAATGTGCCATAGGTCTTGGTGATATGCTCAACAGAAATCGCAGTTTGTTGCATGAAATACTCCTTTACAGAATTGGATGACATAGAAAACATCATACCATTCAAAATAATTCAAATACATCCTTTATTATGCACATAAATTGTGGAGATTCCATGAAAAATGTATCAGACCCCCAAATGTTGGGGCATGATATGAGACCTACTCAATTTAGACGCTATACCTATCACCTCTATACGTATTTCATACGCTTAAAGTTGTGTGGATTGTTTCGGGTTATTATTGGCGGTAGCACGCGGTAATACACACATATACACAAGGAGATACAAAAATAATGCGTTGGTTATTGATGATGTTTTTACTTTTATTGGGTGTGGGGTCTGTTTCTGCACAAAGTAGCACCGCCCCACAAATTACCCGTTTCACTAGCGAATTTACGGCTGTAAATCGTGATGAATTACGCAGTGGGGCTGTGCAGATGTTTGTCAATTGGTCGGTGATTAACCGCCCAATGACAACGACATTGGTTTTTGAGCAGGTTTTTCCGAATGGTCGGGTGGTGAATATCGAATTGCCTCGCCCATTTCCGTGGGTTAATTCATCGGGTAGTGGCATTGTCGCGCTTATCTATCCGAGTGATAACCAGATAACCGATACGCTTTTTGTGCGCCTGCGGGTGGTCAATATTTTTACCCAACAAACCATCACACAACGCGAATTGACCATCGCGGTTATAGACACCTCTCAGCCACAGATTAGCAATTTTGGGTCTGATAATACGGTTGTGATTACAGAAGAATTGCTCAATGGCTCATCACGGGTGAGGGTCAATTGGGATGTTCTCAACCGCACACCAGAGATGAATTTGGCTTTTGAGCAGGTGTTACCCGATGGCAGTGTGGTGAATGTGGAATTGCCCCGCCCAGATATATGGGTCAATTCTGCGGGGAGTGGTGATGTTGCCCCTGTTAATGGTGACGCAGGCGCGACATCGGTAGAATTGCGGGTGCGGTTATATGTGGTCGCCACAAATGAAACAATTGCCATGCGGACACTCTTTTTGCCCATCCAAAACAGACCACTCGCGCCCACCAGCACACCCACACCACGACCTTCTCTCACGATTCGCCGTTTTGATGTGACTCCCAATCGGGCGACAGGCGGTGATACGCTCACGGTCAATTGGGATGTGAGTGGGTTAGATGAGGTGCGTGTCTATTTAACATATACGGGGATGAATGATAATGTTGTGCCTCCCACGTATACCAATGTTGGCTCGGTGACATTGGTCGCGCCAGAGGGGGTCCGGTCTGTTGGGGTTGCCTTAGACGACACCAATACCAACCGACTAGCAGAGATAACCGTTCCCCTGAGTTGTTCTGTGGAGTGGTTTGCCCCAAGTAATGAGCATTGCCCCTCTGTACCGCCACAGACCATCCAAGCCGCCTATCAACCGTTTGAAGGCGGATATATGGTGTGGCGACAAGATACTGAGTTGATAGTGATATATTTTGCCGATACAAATAGTTTTATGCTCCGTCCAGATACCTATACAGAGGGCGATATTACCTTCCCAGAAGCACCACCAGAAGGGTTATTGCAACCGATAAATGGGTTTGGTAAGGTATGGGTAGAGGAAGAATCGTTGCGAGACCGTCTGGGATGGGCGCTATCTGTGGAGCAGGGCTATGCGATGACCTATCAAGAAACCCCATGGGGATTGGGGACACGCATAACCCGTTTCCGCATGTTCACCTTGCCCGATGGCACAGTGATTAGCGATATGATAGATGAATTTTAACCATAACATCATCATGATGGGTTGTGATTTCACGATTTAAGCGTACACTATTGAGGATTGTTACAATTTTTTTGTGGCAACCCCTGTTATAGTTCGCATAGAGTGAAAGAGATTTGAAACATGATGATTTTAAGATTATCGCTGGTTTTGATAATCGTAATGGCATTGGCGGCATGTGGTGGTAATGCTGACACTAACCCCACACCGATAACTATCCCAGATAGCGCGACCACAGCACCCCAACCCGATGTGACGGATGTGCCGACCGAA